>Ga0114971_10000288_pt1 | contig 32236 bp, 5 predicted proteins | sample M_140625_MF_Meta_FD_87320 | JGI IMG/M metagenome (GOLD analysis project Ga0114971, IMG submission 87320) | Freshwater microbial communities from Lake Montjoie, Canada to study carbon cycling - M_140625_MF_MetaG | ecosystem: Environmental > Aquatic > Freshwater > Lake | place: Lake Montjoie... | reverse complement strand
GTGGGTGTACAATTATTCGATATACTTAAAATAGTACTAGAAGTAGCATTATTTGCGACTGTCATATATGAACCCGTTATATTCACACTACCAAGTATCTCCATTTTTGTTGAGGAATTACTAGGAATCGTGCCAATACCTACAGCCCCTGTCTCAAGAATAGAGATACTAGGGATCGTAGGTGTGACACTATTAAATATACTAAAAATACCTGTCTGTCCTGAAGTTATAGAAGGAATATTTGTTATACGCCAATCCGTTATGCCGTCAATTTTACCATATCCTTCTATGTCCTGTCCGTGTATAAGATCAATATTACTCGTTGAACATATAATCATCCTATTTATTTATATTATTATTCTTATTCTTATTCTTATATTTATATTATTCTAATATTTAAAACTAGCGCAATGAAGAAAAATAAATGTGGTATTACGATAATTCGCAAAATATTATATATATATAGGTATATAATATGATTCATCGCTGTTCTAGTAATATTGACTTTGTCCAAGGTTTTATAGGATATGGTAATCCCGAAGGAATCACGGATTGGCGTATTGCGAATATACTAAGTGGAGCAAGTGGAAATTTAAATATTTTCAATAGCGTTTCGCAAACCAGTCGTCTTACAATATTAGAAAACGGCAATGTAGGCATCGGCAATACGAACCCCGGTTCCATTCTTGAAATTGGAGGTGATGTTAATATTACAGGTGTCTATAAAAAAGGAAATAGAGATGTTATTAATGACACAAGCAATTACATCGCAACGACAAGTAATATTTTAGTACCCCGTGTATTAACGGAGGTAGGGCACGGAAGTAATTATACGAACCGACTAATCACCGCATTAAATACGAGAATAGAGAATACAAGCAATTATATCGCAGGTGCCAACTTCCTTTTGACAAATAATGTTAGTAGTCAGTGGACGAATGTATCTACCGGAATACATTATACTCCTACGATAACAAAAAACGTAGGCATCGGAACAACAAATCCTTCAACCGAATTACATGTATACGATGATTCAACAAATAATACTATAGTGACCGTTCAAAATAATTATACGGATCCTGTAATTATTAACCCTTTGACCGGATATACATCCGCCGAAACTTTAGAGAGTGGCATATATTATAAGACACTGACGTTCGCATATTCTCCAAATTATCCTGAAAATCCTACAGGAACACTTTTACTCACAGGATATAAATTTAATGGAAACGGAAATGATGATACAGGTGTCTATAATTTAATTGCGAATTCAGGAACACCAACATATTCTTCAGGAACAACAGCGGATAGTTTCTTACAAGGTAGAAGGTATATTAATACAGGAACAGGATCTTTAAGAAATACTAGTCTTTCTTTAGCGTCAAGGGCATTTAGTATATCTGTATGGTTGAGACCAAAAACTGTTAATGACGGGCAAATACTCGCACAAAATACAGCATGGAGTCTAAATACAGCATTACATATAGGATTTCGTGGCAATAGTGCTTATTTTTTAGGATTTTGGAGCAATGACCTTGAATGTGGTGCGGGTGTTTCAGGAAGTCCAACATCATATCCTGGTGATGTGAATACTTTGGTTCATTTGGTTTATGTTGTTTTACCAAATTATAATAGAAGAATATATAGAAATGGAGTATTAATATCTACAGATAGTAATACATCTGCGTTTACAGGAACAGGTGATTTAAAAATAGGCGCCAGTTATTCTGATAACACAAACCAAAATATAGACATAAATGACTTTCGCATATATTCTACCGGGTTATCAGCAACCGACGTTGCTACATTATATGCTTCTTATACAAGTCTTGTAATTACTGATAATTACACGATTAACTTTAATAGGTCAATGCCTGTATCTATTAATAGCGGGGCATCTACGACAGTCAATGGATTATATAACATTTCTTTAGGGCATATAAATTCATCTGTGCTTCCTGCTGGAGGACAGACAGCGACTCCTTTTGCGTTGACCGCTACAACATCCGTAGCGATCAAATATGAACTATCACAATTATTACCGAATTTAATATCAGTACCTGGGGCAACCTCTGTAACATTATCAAGTACAGATAGATATATATCGTTTCCATATACAAGTGACAGCACAGGATTAACTGGACAAACGCAATATAGTTTCACTAGTCGTGAAGCTTTGATTTGCGATATACTAATAGTTGGCGGAGGTGGTGGTGGCGGATATGATAGAGCAGGCGGAGGAGGAGCAGGAGGATTATTATTATATTCAAACGCATCTATTAGCGCAGGTACCTATACTATAAGGGTTGGTAAAGGGGGTGTTGGCGCTACATCATATACTTCAAGAGCTGAAAATGGAGGTTCAAGTTCTTTTGACGGTTTATCAGGAGCAATCGCATTAGGTGGAGGAAGAGGTGCAAATGCGGGGGGTGCTGTGGAAGATAATCCAAATGCTGGTGGAAGTGGTGGAGGAGGAGCGGGAAATACTGGTTGGACAGCAAATACTGGTGGTTTAGGCACATCAGGACAAGGAAATAAAGGAGGTAATTTACAAGGTTTCAATTCTGGAGGAGGAGGTGGTGCTGGAGCTGTTGGTGGTGATGGTGTTTCTGGAACAAATTCAGGAAACTCTGGAAATGGAGGCATTGGATTAAATATGTCTTCATACTTTGGAACAAGTGTAGGACAATCAGGATGGTTTGCTGGAGGTGGAGGAGGAGCTCTTAATTATGATTCATTTTCTTCAAGTGCTATTTCAACAAGTTCAAGAGGAGGTCAAGGAGGCGGTGGAAATGCTGGTTTGGCGAGAGGTCAAGGTGGAACGAGTGGATCATCAGGAACCGGAGGAGGCGGTGGAGGTGGCGCAAATATACCACAAGGTATAGGTGGTGCTGGCGGTTCCGGTTTCGTCATTATAAGATACCGAAAACCAACATCTGCAGCAATTGAACTAATAAGCAGAGGAACATTAAGCGAATCACCAATTCCTGGGACAACCATAACAACTGTTCCAGGCACCTTTGATAGATGTATATTATTTCCTTATACAAGCGATAGCATAGGATTAACAGGACAAACACAATATACTTTCACGACGACGGAAGCTTTAACTTGTGATATTTTGATCGTTGGTGGAGGAGGAGGTGGCGGTGGAAATGCTGCTAGTGGAGGAGGAGGTGATGTTATAGAAATTAATAATTTAATACTACCAATCGCAAGATATACAATATGTGTTGGTAGAGGCGGTATTGGTGGTGGTAGTGGGGGCACTGTTAATTCAACATTAGGAACAAATGGTAGTAATAGTAGTTTTACTGGAAATGGAATAAATATATTAGCGGGTGGCGGTGGCGGTGGTTGGGCTTTGTGGACGGGAACCAATGGAGGGAATCTTCCTGTTCTTTCTTATTTTACACACCCGATTACAGGCGTTAGTACTCCAACGTGTGGAGGCGTAGGTGGAACCGGAGGTGATTATAACAAGAATAACGCAAAAAGTGTTGCAAATTCACCTTCCGGTTCTGGAGGAACTTCAGATAATGCGTTAGTAGGTGGTGCTGGCGGAGGAGCAGCACCAGCGACATTAGGAAATGGTGGAAATAGTACAACATCATCAGGTGGAAGTGGAGGGAAAGGAGTATCATCATCAATTACTGGCACTTCATTAGAATATGGTGGAGGCGGAGGAGCAGGAAGTTGGAATCTAAGCGGTTTAAATCCAGCGGGAACAGCAACTGGTGGTGCAGGATATCAGCAAACAGACGGAACATTTATTAGTGCTTTAAATGGAAGAGGTGGCGGAGGTACTTTGTCTAGAGATGGTGGTTCTGGTATAGTCATCATAAGATATAGAAGAACAATAGACAACCAGAGAATCTATAAAGTAGGTAATTATGGAGGTGATTTCAAAGTCATCTCATCCGTTACGTCAGGAGACACTGATTATCTAAGGATTACTTCAGCAGGTTCGTCTATCTATAATCCAACTGGTTCTCCCCTATGGTCAACCGCATCAGATAAAAGAATAAAGGAAAATATAGAGAAGGCATCATATGATAGGTGTTATGATAGTATAAATAATTTAGAGTTGTATAGATTTAATTATATTAGTGATTTTAATAATATTAATAAGGATCGTCAGCAATTAGGATATATAGCACAGGAAGTTCAAGGTATATTTCCAAAAGCTGTATCTGCCGAGCAATTTTATAATAATAATTTAAGCATCCCTGATTTGCTAACAATTGATATAGCACAGATAAACTATTCATTATATGGTGCTGTTAAGAAAATAATGGAATTAGACAATAATAAAGAGAAACGCTTAAAAAATATAGAACGCTTATTAAATATAATTAGTGCTGATACGACTACAAGCAATTTGACAAACACTGATACAACTACAAGTAATTTGGCAAATACTGATACAACTACAAGCAATTTGACAAACACTGATACGATTACGAGCAATTTGACAAATACTGATACGACTACAAGTAATTTGACAAATACTGATACGATTACAAGTAATAACTTGATAACCGATAATATTCCAAATGTAAATATAATAATGTAAATATAATGTAAATATATAATATAATATATGATTATTTGCTCTTCAAGTAACATTGACCTTGTTCAAGGTGTTATAGGGTATGGCAATCCTGAAGGGATCACAGATTGGCGTATTGCGAATACACTAAGTGGAGCAAATGGAAATTTAAATATATTTAATAGTATTTCACAAACTAGCAGACTTACAATATTAGAGAATGGCAATGTAGGCATCGGTAATACGAATCCTATTTCTATTCTTGATATTGTAGGTGACGTTAATATTACAGGTGTCTATAAAAAAGGTAATAGAGATATTATTAGCGATACTAGCAATTACGTAGCAACAACAAGTAATATTTTAGTATCCCGTATATTAACGGAGGTAGGGTTCGGGAGCAATTATACAAACCGACTAATAACCGCTTTAAATACTCGCGTAGATGATACAAGTAATTATGTAGTATTGGCGAGTAATGTTGTGACAACAAGCGTAAATAGTCAGTGGAAGAATGTATCATCAGGAATATATTATACTCCTACGACGGCAGAGAGTTTACCTTATGCGATAACTTCATCTCCTGTCGCAACAACCATTGGTGTTACAGGAGATTATACGTATATGAGTTTTACATATACAACAGAAACAGCAGGAACAGGTTCAGGACAAACTCAATATACACTGAATATGCCTTCTGTCGGGGTGATATGCGATATATTAGTAGTCGGTGGCGGAGGCGCAGGTGGAGGTCGCGCTGGAGGAGGCGGTGGTGCTGGAGGGGTTCTTTATAGAGAAAGTATATCGCTAAGCGGAAGTATTACTATTAAGGTAGGTAATGGAGGTATAAATGGAGGCAATGAACAAGCACCCGGTTTATCCGGGTATAATAGTTCAATCGGTGATTTATATATCGTTGCGGGAGGAGGTGGCGGTGGTGGAAACGCACCACATCTTTCAGGAAGAATAATAGATCATAGAGGCAAGGATGGTGGTTCTGGTGGTGGAAATTCAGCCACAGGATCTTTTTATCAAAATGATAGTACGAATGGTTATAATGGTAATCCAAATACTTTCATAGTTGGTAAAACGTTAAAAAACAATTATTTTGGAAATAATGGAGGCAAAGGAATAAGCGACGGAGGAAACACATGGACTGGAGGAGGAGGTGGTGGTGCTGGTGCTTTTGGGGGAAATGCGGGTTATAATTCTAAAGGAGGGGATGGAATACCGATACGTATTACAGGTAGTTCCGTTTATTATGGAGGTGGCGGAGGTGGTGGCGCAAATAATGCGTCGGCAATAAGAATAACCGATGGAGGACTTGGAGGAGGAGGAAATGGGACAGCATACGCAGGTAATGGTTTTCCTGGAACATCAGGAACTGGAGGAGGCGGTGGTGGTGGTGGGTTTTCTAGCGATAGTCCATCTGGTTCTGGTGGCGCTGGAGGGTCGGGCATAGTGATTATAAGATATTTATCATCGACAAAAAACGTAGGCATCGGGATCACAAATCCTTCTACGGAATTGCACGTATACGATGATACTATAAATAACACTATAGTAACAGTACAGAATGACTATATTGACCCTTTAGTTATATATCCTAATACTGTGGGATATACAGCTGTGGAAACTGTAGAGAGTAGTAAATATTATAGGACATTAACATTTAACTATTTTCCTAATTATCCAGAAGACCCTCCGAATACTTCTTTACTTGCGTGGTATAGATTTAATGGCGATGGATTAGATTATAACCCTTCAATTACTAAGAATAATTTAATAGCAAATACAGGAACGCCAACATATTCGTCGGGAACAACAGCGGATAGTTTCTTACAAGGTAGGAGGTATATTAATACATCTACTGGTTCATTAAGAAGTACTACATTAGCATTACAATCAAGGGCATTTAGTTTGTCATTGTGGTTAAAACCAAAATCTACAAGTGAATTATATTTTATAGGACAAGGAAACGCGTCATCTATTAATGGAACTTTTGCGGTAGGTTTTCGCACAAATATTGGTTATGTGATGCCGTTTGGCGGGAATGATCTTGAATGCGGAACAGGAGTTTCTGGGGGTCCAACTTCTTACCCGGGAGATGTTAATAATTGGGTTCATATAGTTTATGTAGTTTTACCAAATTATAATAGACGGATATATAGAAATGGTGTTTTAATATCACAAGATTCTAATACAAGCGCCTTTACAGGTCTTAGTGATTTTAAAGTAGGTATCAACCCGTGGACGGGAGTATTAAACGATATAAACTTAAGCGATCTTCGTATATATTCCAATGGGTTATCCGCAACCGAAGTAGCTACTTTATATGCTTCTTATACAAATCTTGTGATTACAGATAATTACGCGATTAACTTTAACAAATCAACTACATTACTTGTAAATAGTGTATCAAAGACAGTAAATGGTTTATATACTTTATCTATGGGGCATATTAACTCGTCTATGCTTCCTGCTGGAGGGCAAATAGATACTCCATTGGTATCTACAGCAATCACATCGGTACCAATAAAGTATGAATATACGAATACATCTATGTCATTACCAGCGCTTCTAACAGTATCTGGGGCAACTTCGTCCATCATAGGGACAACTGAAAGAGCAATATCTTTCACCTATACAAGCGATAGCGCAGGATTAACAGGACAAACACAATATACTTTCACGGCGACTGAAGATCTATGGTGTGATATTCTTATTGTAGGTGGAGGAGGTGGCGGTGGGTGCTTTGGTGGTGGTGGAGGAGGAGGTGGTGTATTGTTAGGCACTAATTTAAAAATAAATAATGGAACTAGTGTTTCAATTAAAGTTGCTAAGGGTGGTACTGGTTCCGCAACTTTAAGCGCAGCAGTAAATGGAACAAATGGGTTTGATAGTTCAATCACAATCAGTTCAATAGAATATATAGCAAAAGGTGGTGGTGGTGGCGGTTCCCGTGGTGCTGGAACAAGTTATATCGGAACTAATGGAAATGCTGGAGGAAGTGGAGGCGGAGGTTCTCAAGGTGATACTGGAACACAATCTTTAGGAGGAGTAAGTAATAAAAATAATTATGCGAACTTTCAATCCTTTGGAAATGATGGTGGAAGAGGAAAATTAGGAGGATCTGGTTCTCCATCTCATTCACACGGCGGTGGAGGAGGTGCTGGGAGTGTAGGTAGTGATTTCTCACCTACGACTGGTGGCGGTAATGGCGGTTTAGGTAAAGAATTTATAACATATTTTGGAACAAATGTAGGTCATAATGGATATTTTGCTGGAGGAGGAGGAGGTAATACCTACTCGGGTGCTGGAAACCGTGGATATGGTAACGGCGGTTTAGGATTTTACGGTGGTGGTGGCAATGGTGGTTATGACGGTACAATTGAATACTTTGCGGAGGACGGATTACCAAATACGGGTGGTGGAGGCGGTGGTTCTAAAGGGGATGGTGGAACAGCGGAAGACTTGAATGGTGGAAATGGCGGATCTGGTTTTGTCATCATAAGGTATAGGAAAAATGTGACACAATCGTCTTCGCTTGAATTAGTCACTTCATCTGTGATTCCTATCATAGAACCTCAAACATTTAATGTTGAAAGTATTTATCCTCCATATAGGTATTTTACTTACAATGATACCAATGGTATTTATACTGTTCAAAATGGTTCTATAGAAGCAAGCGATTCGACAAGTTTTTCATATACATATACATACAATGATCCCGCGAATACTCAAGGAAACAACGAACAGACATCATCAACGTTTAAAAATACATATGGTATGGGTTTATATACGTTTTCAGTAGGAGGTATCCAAGCATACGGTGGTAGAAGTAGTGGTATTTTCATATATGGTTTGAGTTCTGATTATGACACAAGTACAAATGGCAATAGACCTGGTGTTAATTTTGATGATAATGCGGCATTACCAAATGGTGCTGGGTGGTATGTAGGGACAGGATGGACGAATAGCACAACATATAATTCATCATATTATTACAATAGTAGTTTTGCGGGTGCGTGGATAAAAATAGAAATGCAAATTGGAATTATTATGTCTTCTTTTAAAATATTAGGAGGACCACAAAATTATAGGGCACCAAAAGCATTTAAAATATATGGTTCAAATACGAATACTACAACCGCTTCAGATTGGACGTTATTACATACTGAAGCGAATTATACATATACAGCAGGTGGAAATTTTGGAGTAAAGCAAACTGTAAATAATAATTTAATATTTAAAAATTATTTGATGGTTGTATCATCACAACATACATACGATGGTGGTTTATTGGTAATTCAAGGATGGTATATATACGGAAAGGAAGAAATTAAACCGGTTGTTATAAATAGTGATTATAAATACCTGACATATACACACAGTGGAGGCACGGAAACGCAAACATCATATACTATTAATCTAACTGAAAGTGTTATATGCGATATCTTGGTGGTTGGCGGTGGTGGTGGAGGTGGAGGCGGTGGTGGAGGTGGAGGTGGTGCTGGCGGTGTTGTATATAAAACAGCATATACAATTAATGCGGGTACGTATATCGTTTCAGTTGGTAATGGTGGTATTGGAGGTAATACAACAACTACCGCGGGAAGTAATGGTGCCAATTCAACATTTGGTAATTTACTAACCGCATTAGGAGGTGGTGGAGGCGGTGGAGATGCTGGGCAACTAAACGGTTTAAGCGGTGGTTCAGGTGGCGGAGCGGGAGAAGAAGTTTCATTTGGTTTAATTGGTGCTTCAACGCAACCAACGAGTGCTTCAGGTGGTTATGGTAATGCCGGAGGTAATGCTAGTAATATTGGTCCGCAATATGGAGGAGGAGGTGGTGGTGGAGCAGGTAGTGTAGGTGGTAATGCTTCAAGTTCAAATGCTGGTTCTGGAGGTACAGGAATTGTTATAGATATAACCGGAAGCAGTTTATATTATGCGGGAGGAGGTGCTGGTGGCACATATAGTGGAGCGATTGCTTCAGGGGGATTAGGAGGAGGTGGTAATACAGACCAAAATGGATCAAACAATACAGGAGGAGGAGGAGGTAGCAAAAGTGCGAAAGTTAGTGGTAATGCGGGTAGCGGAGGCTCTGGTATCGTCATCATACGATACAAAAACACTAAAATAGGTAATCAAGGATATAAGATAGGGAATTATAATGGTGATTTTAAGATTATATCGACGTCTTCGTCAGTTGATACCGATTACTTAAGGATAACTAGAGATGGGGGGGCAATCTATAATCCTACAGGGTCTCCTTTATGGTCAACAACATCAGACAGGAGAATAAAGGAAAATATAGAGAAGGCGTCGTATGATACGTGTTATGATAATATAAATAAGTTAGATTTATACAGATTTAATTATATAAAGGATTTTAATAATATTAACAAGGATCTTAGACAATTAGGATATATAGCACAAGAGGTTCAATGTATATTTCCAAAAGCGGTTTCCACAGAGAATTTTTGTAATAATAATTTAAGTGTCCCTGATTTGCTAACGATAGATATAGCACAGATAAACTATTCATTATATGGGACTGTTAAGAAATTAATGGAAATGTATAATGATATAGAAAACCAAATAAGTATTGTAGAGAATATGCTGAATATAGATTATGATGATGCGTCTTCTATTACAAGCGATAACTTGACAAACACTGATTTATCTACAAGCAACTTGACAAACACTGATTTATCTATTAGCAACTTGACAAACACTGATTTATCTACAAGCAACTTGACAAACACTGATTTATCTACAAGCAACTTGACAAACACTGATTTATTTACGAGCAACTTTACAATAGATGATGTATCATAAATATAATAATGTAAATATATAATATAATGATTATTTGCTCTTCTAGTAATATAGACATTGTTCAAGGTGTTTTAGGATATGGTAATCCAGAAGGGATCACAGACTGGCGTATTGCGAATACGGTAACAGGAACCTTTGATATTATAAATAGCATTTCACAAACCAGCAGACTTACAATATTAGAGAATGGCAATGTAGGCATCGGTAATACAAACCCGAGTTCCATTCTGGATATTGGAAGTGATGTTAATATTACAGGTGTCTATAAAAAAGGAAATAGAGATATCATTAGCGATACTAGCAATTACGCTGCGACGACAAGTAATATTTTAGTGCCCCGCATATTAACGGAGGTAGGGCACGGAAGCAATTATATTAGCAGATTAAACACAACATTAAATACCCGTGTAGATGATACAAGTAATTATTTAGTAGCATCAAGAAGTCTTTTAGCAAATACTGTGAATACTGGTGTTAATAGTCAATGGACGAATACAGCAACCGGGATAAATTATACACCTATTACTATACCAAACTCAACGAATACGATAACTTCATCTCCTGTAGCGACAACTACGGGAACCACAGGATCCGCAGGTGATTATACGTATATGAGTTTTACATATACCACAGAAACTGCTGGGACAGGCACGGGACAAACTCAATATACACTGAATGTCCCTACAGGAGGGGTAATTTGTGATATTTTGATAGTCGGTGGTGGTGGTTCTGGAGGTATAAAAGCAGCGGGTGGTGGAGGTGCTGGTGGGTTAATTTTTCGTCAAAATGAAACTTTGAATGGAACTTATACTATTAAAGTTGGCAAAGGAGGAAATGCAATTAATGTAAATAATACAGGTGGTTTGAATGGTTCAAGTAGTTCTTTAGGAAATATAGTAGCATTAGGTGGTGGTGGCGGAGGTGCATATGAAAATGATGGAAAACAAGCAGGAAGTGGTGGTTCTGGTGGAGGAAGTTTTGTACCTGCTAATGTGGGATATGATACAGACCCTAATTCATATGGTAATAATGGAGGCGTTGGTAAATATAATTATTGGGCAAGTGGTGGAGGAACTGTACCTGAAACTTCTATGTATTGGGCAGCAGGAGGAGGCGGAGGTGCGGGTTCTAAGGGTCAAGATGCAGGAGGAGGGACAGGTAATGAAAATAGATCGCTATCTTATGCCGGAGATGGAGGATATGGATTCGCAGAATTAAATGGAATAGATTTTAAAACACACTTTAATTTACCAACGAATAATTCTATTGGTCAATATGTTTCAGTAGAAAACAAAGTATATTTTGCGGGTGGTGGCGGAGGTGGTAATGATGTTGGAGATGCTACAGCGCAAGCAAAAATACCTTTAGGTGGAAAAGGAGGTGGTGGTAATGGTATCAATAATAATGTAACAAATAATTCAATAAATGCTTTAGCAAATTCAGGAGGAGGCGGTGGTTCTTGGGGGTCTGGGGGAGGTGCTGCGAATCAGATAAGTGGTTCTGGAGGTTCAGGTATCGTCATCATTCGGTATTTATCAACATTCAAAAACATAGGTATAGGAACCGCATATCCTAATAGCAGATTACATGTATACGATAATACAACAAACAATACTATAGTAACTGTTCAAAACAACTATGTTGATGATCTATTTGTAACTCCGAGTACTGTAGGATATACAGTAGCAGAAGCATTAGAGAGTAGTAAATATTATAGGACATTAACATTTAACTATTTTCCTAATTATCCTGAAGATCCTCCAAATACTTCTTTACTTGCGTGGTATAGGTTAAATGGTGATGGATTAGACTATAACCCTTCTTCAACTAAGTATAATTTAATAGCAAATGTGGGAACGCCTACATATTCGTCGGGAACAACAGCGGATAGTTTCTTACAAGGCAGAAGATATATTAATACAGGTGCTGGTTCATTAAGAACTACAACCCTATCGTTAGCATCAAGAGCATTTAGTGTTTCTATGTGGATGAGGACAAAGAATTCGGCATCATTCTCTTCTATTGGTCCATTATCATCAATAATTAATCAAGGGAACGCTTCATCAAATACTTCAATATTTTTAGGATATTTGGCAAATAATGCCTATTATTTAGCATTTATAGGTAATGATCTTGCTTGTGGAACAGGTGTTAGTGGTAGTCCTACATCATATGCCGGTGATTTGAATACATGGGTTCATATTGTTTATGTCGTTCTACCAAATTATAATAGAAGAATATATAGAAACGGTGTATTAATAGCAACTGATAGTAATACAACACTTTCAAATCCTTCAGGAGATTTACGTGTAGGTGCCGATTACAATAATAATAATTTAAGTCTAAATACCGACATTAACGAACTTCGCATATATAACAATGGATTATCAGCAACCGAAGTAGCTACTTTATATGCTTCTTATACAAATCTTGTAATTACGGATAATTACGCGATTAACTTTAAAAAATCCACAACATTACTTGTAAATAATGTATCGAAGACAGTAAATGGCGCTTACACAGTATCTATGGGGCATATTAACTCTTCTATGCTTCCAGCGGGGGGACAAACAGAGACTCCGTTGGTATCTACAGCAATCACATCACTTCCAATAAAGTATGAATATACGAATACATCTGTATCATTACCAACACTTATAACAGTATCGGGTGCAACTTCGTCCATCATAGGTACTACAGAAAGGGCGATATCTTTCACCTATACAAGCGATAGCGCAGGTTTAACAGGACAAACACAGTATTCTTTCACGGCAACTGAAGATCTTTGGTGTGATATTATGGTAGTTGGTGGTGGTGGCGGTGGAGGACATGGAGGAGGAGGCGGTGGTGGAGTTTTATTAGGCACTAATTTAAAAATAAATGGCGGTAGTAGTGTTTCAGTAAAAGTTGGAAATGGAGGAACAGGAACCACAGGGGGTAGTTTTGCAAGCGCTGTTAATGGGGTAAATGGTTTTAATAGTTCTATTACAATAAACTTTGTTGAATATATTGCGGTTGGAGGAGGAGGAGGTGGAACTCGTGATAATAATGGTTCTTGTCCAGCAAGGAGTGGTAATACAGGAGGTAGCGGGGGGGGAGGTTCTCACGGAAATGTAACACCATATGGATTGGGAGGCGTTAGTAATAAAAATAATTATACGAATTTCCAATCATTCGGTAATAATGGTGGGTTAGGAAGACCAGGAACTTCAGGTTCAGAACCAAATCATACCTCCGGTGGCGGTGGTGGAGCTGGAAGTGTTGGTAATGATTTTTCGTATACAACAGGGGGTGGTAATGGAGGACAAGGGAAGGACTTTATATCTTATTTTGGGACAAATGTAGGGCATAACGGATATTTCGGAGGTGGCGGAGGAGGACAAACCGCATTTTCTGGCGGGAATAGAGGATACGGAAACGGTGGATTAGGATTATATGGAGGCGGTGGAGATTCTGCGTATGAAGGAACTCTAAATTTTTTTTCACATAATGGATTATCAAATACAGGAGGTGGAGGTGGTGGTGGAAGATTTCAAGGTGATACGTATACATTAAGTGGCGGAACAGGTGGGTCAGGTTTTGTGATTATTCGGTATAGGAAGAATCGTGCTCAAGCAGCCGCTCTTGAATTAGTCAGGTATTCAGGGTCATTACCTACAGAACTACTAATTTCTACTACTGGAACAACATCCACGACAATAGGATCAACGGATAGATGCGTTTCATTTCCTTATATAAGTGATACATCAGGGTTAACAGGACAAACACAATATACTTTCACGACACCTGAGGTATTAACTTGTGATATATTAGTGATTGGCGGTGGCGGAGGTGGTGGTAGAAGACACGGAGGAGGTGGAGGAGCAGGAACATTGATATATCATAAAAATATAACATTAAATGGAACATATACTATAAGGGTTGGTAAAGGAGGGCAGGGGTGCCAATCATCAGGTGCTGTTACAGCAAACACGATAGGATATTCAAGTCAATTCATTAAGAGTGATAATAGTCAAGAATATTTAGCAACTGGAGGAGGTAATGGAGGTGCGGGCACAATTCAAGCATCTACAACAAATGGAGGCGGGACATATACTGTGAATAGTAGTTTAACATTAAATACTACGAATAAAATTAATGGTCAAGTTGTTTCAGTAGTAAATAAACAATATGTAAATTCTTTAATAAGTCCTGAAGGTTGTCGCGGAAATATGGGCGGGATAATGACTACTTCTTGGAAAGGCGGAGGTGGAGGCGGGGCAGGAAGTGCTGGTATGGATCATAGCGAAGAAACGACTGTATTGGATGGATATGGAGGATTGGGACTTGCCGTTGATATTACTGGGACGTCGGTTGTATATGCTGGTGGAGGAGGCGGATCTGATTATTATACATCTATATCACAGGTATTTGATCCATCATATTCAACAATACAATTAAGAGGAGGCGGAGGGTTCGGTTCAGATAATGGAACACCGCAAAATGGTCTAGATGGAACAGGTGGTGGAGGCGGAGGTAATGGGTTTGACAATGTGAATGGAGGAAACGGTGGTTCAGGTATAGTTATTATACGATATAGGAAGGCGAATACGAATTACAAAATAGGTAATTATGGAGGTGATCTAAAGATCATATCATCAACCCTTTCGGGGGATAATGATTATATAAGAATAACTAAAGGTGGTTCCTCAATCTATAACCCTACGGGGTCTCCTTTGTGGTCAACAACATCAGATAGGAGGATAAAGGAGAATATAGAGAAGGCGTCTTATGCTACGTGCTATGATAATATAAATAATTTAGAATTGTATAGATTTAATTATATTAAGGAATTAAATAATATTAACAAGGATCTTCGGCAATTAGGGTATATAGCACAGGAGGTTCAAAGTATATTTCCAAAAGCTGTATCCGCTGAGAATTTTTATAATGATAATTTGAGTATTCCTGATTTGCTAACAATAGATATAACACAGATAAACTATTCATTATATGGGACTGTTAAGAAATTAATGGAAATGTATAATGAAAAGAGAGAGAGATTGAAGAAAATAAAATACTTATTGAATATTGATAGTGGTATCGAAGTAAGTACTAGTAATCTTGTGATGGATACTAGTAATCTTGTGTTGGATACTAGTAATCTTGTGGTGGATACTAGTAATCTTGTGATGGATACTAGTAATCTTGTGTTGGATACTAGTAATCTTGTGGTGGATACTAGTAATCTTGTGATGGATACTAGTAATCTTGTGGTGGATACTAGTAATCTTGTGATGGATACTAGTAATCTTGTGATGGATACTAGTAATCTTGTGGTGGATACTAGTAATCTTGTGATGGATACTAGTAATCTTGTGATGGATACCAGTAATCTTGTGGTGGATACTAGTAATGTAATATTATCTATTTAATATTGAAACTAATCACAGAGTATTCATTAACTTATTTTTATTGGATAATACTTGGCATATGTAAGGATAATTTAGAGGGAATATGACAAGTGATCTGAGGTATTTATGGAAAGGATATGTCGTGCTTTCTTTATTTACAAAAAATATTATATATATAATGTATAACATGATTGTTCGGTCGTATAGTAATATTGATATAATACAAGGTAGAAATAAGTATGGTGATGCGACCGAAGGTATAACGGATTGGCGCCTTGAAAATACGACGGAAGGTGTTTTAAATATTTTAAATAGTAGTTCAACTACCGCAAACATTTCTATCATAGATAATGGTAATGTTGGAATAGGAACAATACCAATAAGTTCATCCTCTAAGTTAGAGGTATTTGGAGATATTAATAGTACCGGTATTTACAGAAAAAATAATAGGGATATTATTGGTGATACTAGTAATTACATTCTAACAACAAGCAACCTATTCGTTCAGCGAATAACAGAAGATGTAGGGTATGGGAGCAATTATGTCAGTCGCATTGCGACGCAATTAAATACTCGTGTAATGAATACGAGCAATTATATCGCGACATTGTCAAGTGGCGTAGGTGTTGGCACTAGCGTCAGCGTAAATAGTCAATGGACAAATGTATCCTCTGGGATATATTATACTCCTACACCGTCTATTGCGATCACTTCGTCTCCGTTGGCGGCTACAGGTGCCGCAGGAGATTATACCTATATGGTTTTTACATATACGACAGAAACAGCGGGAGCTGGAACAGGACAAAGTCTATATAATATTACTGTGCCTACAGGAGGAGTGATATGTGATGTGTTAGTAGTTGGCGGTGGTGGTTGCGGGGGTCGTTCAGGTGGTGGTGGTGGCGCAGTAATATACACTAACAATGTGTATTTCCCAACTGGAGGATATTCTATTAAAGTTGGTAATGGAGGTATATCACTCAAGACAGGAAGTGTTGGTGATACACAAGGGGCAAATGGTAGCGATAGTGATGTATTATTTGGAACTACAACAATTTTTAGAGCAAAAGGTGGTGGTTTTGGTGCCGCAAATTATGTTCAATCAGTAACAGGCGGTACTGGAGGGTCTGGAGGCGGAAGTGAAAATCGTGATAATATACCAGCTACTGTGACAAGCGTTGTTTCAAATGCTAATATTATTTCATCAAATACTTCGTCACCTTCATTTACTATATTGTCAAATCAATCACCAAATGGCATTACAATATTTGGTAATAGAGGTGGTTTAGGAGGTTTTGCTACTGTAGGAGCAAATACAGGGTATTCTGGAGGAGGTGGTGGAGGAGCTGGAGGTGTAGGTGGTAATTTTAATGCTTCTACATTAACGTCTGGTGCTGGAGGTCCTGGTATTAGTATTAATATAACAGGGTCTCCTATTAAATATGGTTCTGGAGGCGCAGCAGGTATATATAATGGGAGTGTTAATTCATTACAAGGAACATCCGGTGAGGTAGATAGCGGTGGTGGAACAGGTGCTTATACAGTAAATACCACATCTGTTTATGGTAGTGTTCCAATACCTGGTAGAGGTGGCGGTGGTGGCGGTTGGGGTGTTAATGGTAATTATGGCGGAGCGGCAGAACAACTTTATGCGAAAGATGGCGGTTCAGGTGTAGTCATCATAAGATTCCTATCATCTAATAGGAACGTAGGTATAGGAACAATAAATCCGGCAAGCGAATTGCACGTATATGATGATACGACTATCAATACAAAGCTGACTGTTCAAAATAATATTGCTGGAAACCAGGATATCGTAATCACCCCGTCATCGGGTTTTACAAATGTAATCGCAAAATCAGGAAATCCCGCAAAAACCTATATAACCTATACGTTTTCTTTCAATCAAGATAATTTAATAGCATATTATAAGTTTAATGGAAATTATAATGATAGTAATCCTTCAACGACAAAGTATGATCTGACAGCTACTGGATCACCCGACTTTATTTCAACGGATACGAATTTTATACAAGATAGTTCTGTGTATTTAAATGCGAGCGGAGAATTTTTAGCAACCTCTGGTAATTTTCCAAATACATTTGGAACGTCGTATAGTTTTTGGTTTAAACGAAATAATAATAGCACACACGATATGTTATTTGCGATTGGCACAGATTTTTTTCTTGTGGCGCATACGGTCAATAAACTTTACTTTTCAAATACTGTAGGAGGGAATGAAACATATGGGCAACCGAGTATTACGTGGGTAAATAATACATGGTATCATTGTGTGTTTATCTTTTTAACCGATGGAACGTGGAAAATATTCATTAATGGCGTTGAGTTACCATTTACAACATTAGGAGGTAATTATCCATTCACTGCCGGGAACGGAAAGATGCCAACGGGGAAACTATATATTGGAGGGAAAAATGTTGGTTATTGGACGGCGGAAAACTTAGATGGTTACATAGACGAATTCTATGTATTCAACAAAGTATTATCTTCTTTAGAAATAATCAACCTATATAACCGACTGTATACTGTTCCTACGAATACGTGGAATGTCAAATTTCCTACATCATCAGCTGTGGTTATAAATGGTGGTTCATCTCAAAATGTCGCCGGAAATTATACGGTTAGTGTAAGTAATAACTCGTCTGTTATTCCGGCGGATGGTCAGGCGATAACGCCATATCCATCTACAGCGACAACATCCGTCGCAATTATGAATGAATATAATAGGACGCTATTACCCGAAGTGATTACGACCGCAAGCGGAACTACATCAAGGCGAATTGGAGATACGGATCTATGTACCACATTCACTTATACTGGAACAGGAACCGCAACAACTTATACGTTTGCGACAACAGAAACTTATATATGCGATATATTAGTCGTTGGCGGTGGTGGTGCTGGCGGTGGTAATGGTGGTGGAGGAGGAGGAGCAAGTGGTTATGTATATATTTCAAATATTACTTTAACACCTAAAATATATACATTAAGTGTGGGAAGAGGCGGGACAGGGGTTTTAACTGCGAATACAAATGGTTATAATTCGTCAATTATAGCTTCTGACAATTCAATATCGTATACATCATTGGGTGGGGGCAAAGGAGGAACACGTAATGATATAGGAGCGCTCCCGCTACAAGGTGGAAGTGGAGGAGGAGGTGGGGGATATTCGGTAATGGGGACAGGACAAACAAGTATCCAAAACTCAACTTATGGTTATGGAGTTGGATTTGCTGGCGCAAATGGGTTTGACGCTGCTTATAGTTCAGCAGGAGGTGGTGGTGGAGGTGCAGGTTCAGTAGGGACAGTCGCTATAAGTGGTTTAGGAGGAAATGGAGGAAATGGTATTGCGAATAGTATTACAGGAACAAATGTTATTTATTGCGCTGGAGGTGGAGGGGGTGTATCTACGGATGGTTCTGTTGCTGGACGCACAGGGGTTAATGGTTCAAATGGAAATGGTAGTTTTGGTAGCGGATCACTGGGTGGAGGGTTAAATGTAGGTTCTTCGTCCGGGATAGATGGAATTATCATCATACGCTATAGGAGGATCAATACGTCTTCACTGGAATTGATTACCGCGAAGCAACAACCGAATGAAATCGTAGTTTTAGGAACAACTTCAACAACCATCGGATTTACGGACAGATGTATTCTATTTCCATATACCTCAGATACTATCACAAATTCTGGACAAACACAATATACTTTTACAACAACAGAAACTCTTATTTGTGATATCTTGGTGGTTGGCGGAGGTGGTAGTGGAGGGGTTTATGGCGGAGGTGGTGGTGGAGGTGATGCGATCTATATATCATCTTCTACATTATTAGCAGGCACTTATACAGTAAATGTAGGCGCTGGTGGTGTTGGGGTTAGCGGTGGTGGCGTTGGTGGAGTTTATATAAAAGGAAATAATGGTTATAACACTACGATTACAAGTTCTGTATCTGGATTTACCACAATAACTGCGTGCGGTGGAGGAGGAGGAGGAGCGTATAGTATTGCGCCAAATGCCGCTCCATTTATATCGGGTGTATCAAGCGGTGGAGGAGGTGGTGGTGGCAGTGGCACAGGTGTTACAGGAAATAATTTAAGTGGTAACGGAGGTAGCGGTAATTCTTTTAATGCTGGAGGAGGTGGTGGCGCGGTAGGTTCTGGAGGAACATCTACAAGTATCCTTGGTGGAATAGGAGGCACAGGGTTAGGTTGTACGATAACAGGGGGGCTTGTTAAATATGGAGGAGGAGGTGGTGGAGGGTCTTGGTCGGGAGCACCATATGGGGTAGGGGTTGATGGTGGAGGTAATGGAGGGAAAGATGATGGTGCGGTGCTACCTGTTGCTGGAACGAATGGGTTAGGCGGAGGAAGTGGTGGCGCTGGCGGAGGTCAAACATCAGGAAGGGGGGGGTCAGGTATAGTTATCATAAGATATCGTCGTATTACAGGAGTTCAAGGATACAACATAGGAAATTATAATGGTGATTTTAAGATTGTTTCATCGTCATATTCGTCATCTACATCAACTGATATAGACTTTATGAGAATAACAAAGGATGGGGCATCTATATTTAATCCAACAGGAACTCCAATGTGGTCTACGATGTCAGATAGAAGAGTAAAGGATAATATTGAAAGAGCATCGTATGACAAGTGTTATGATAACATAAATAAATTGGATCTATATCGTTTTAGTTATATTAAAGAATTAAATAATATTAATAAGGATCTAATGCAACTAGGGTATATCGCACAAGAGGTGAAAGATATATTTCCAAAGGCAGTATCAACACAAGAGTTCCATAATGAGAATTTAAGTATTAGCGATATGTTATCCATAGATATATCACAAATAAACTATACGTTTTATGGTGCTGTAAAAAAACTCATAGAAATAGATAATAATAAGGAGATGCGTATCAAGATGATAGAATGTCTGGCGAGCAACTTGAATATTAGTGAATTAAATAATATCGTAGTGGATACCAGCAATATCGTAGTGAATACCAGCAATATCGTAGTGGATACCAGTAATATCGTAGTGGATACCAGTAATATATCAAACTAACAAACCTGCTAACTACTTTTTTTCTAATAATAATAATGTAAATATATATTATAACATGATTATTACTACTTATAGCAATATTGATTTAATTCAAGGTGTTATCGCATATGGTAATGTTGCGGAAGGTATAACGGATTGGCGCATTACGAACACGCCAACCGGTATTTTAAATATTTTAAATAGTACTTCTATTATTAAACCAGAAGGAGGAACGTATGAGATTGGAGAGATTACAAATTCGTCTGATAGATATATGATATTAAAAGAAGGAACTTCTACTTTTACAGTTCCATCGGGTGGTATAGTATGTGATATATTAATAGTAGGAGGTGGAGGTGGTGGAGGGTTTGATGGTTCGGGAGGTGGTGGTGGTGGTGAAGTTAAATATTATACTGATGTTTCTTCATCATTTAAAACAGGAAATGCTTATACACTTACAGCAGGAATATATACAATAAATGTAGGCACAGGAGGATCAGCAAGTGCTAATATAAATTCACCAGGTGCAAATGGAACAATATCTGAAATTAAGAATAATTTAGGAATAACGCTATTATCTGCTGGAGGAGGTGGTGGTGGAGGTAGTAAATTAACAAATGGTGTATCTGGCGTAGGTGGTGGTGGAGGTGCAGGGATGGGAGGTAGTTATACAGGTGGAACATCAACAGGTAGTGGTGGAATTGGTGGTCTTTCTTATAGTGGATATACAGGAGGTGGAGGTGGAGGTGGTGCGAATGTAGCAAATAAAAATGGAGGTAATGGGCAATCTACAGGAGGGGGAACAGGAGGAGTTGGTGTAAATATAAATATAATAGGAACATCAGTTGGATATGGAGGTGGTGGAGGTGGTGGAACATGGCAACCATTAACACAAGTTATTGGAACGCACGGAGGTGGTAATGGTGGTACAGAAAGAGCAAACCCCTCTATAGGATTACAGAATACAGGAGGAGGTGGTGGAGGTGGTGGAAATGCTACATATACAAGTGGAACAAGTGGTGTAGGTTCTGGAGGAAGTGGCGGTTCAGGTATAGTCATTATAAGATATTCTACAACAAACCTCTCTATCATAGACAACGGTAATGTAGGAATAGGTACGACCCCGATAAGTACTTCCTCTAAGTTAGAGGTATTTGGAGATGTTAATACTAGTGGTATTTACAGAAAAAATAATAGGGATATTGTTGGTGATACAAGCAATTATGTTCTAACAACAAGCAATCTATTAGTTCAGCGAATAATAGCGGAGGTAGGGCATGGAAGTAATTATGTTAGTCGTATATCAACACAATTAAATACTCGTATAGATAATACGAGCAATTATGTAGCAAGCGCAGCTTTATCTGGAGGTGGGGGTGGCGGAGGCATTAGCAGTCAATGGACGAATGTATCACCAGGGATACATTATTCATCCCTAGCGATAACTTCGTCTCCGTCAGCAACAACCACAAGTGCTAGTGGAGATTATACCTATATGGTTTTTACATATACTACAGAAACCGCAGGGGCGGGAACAGGACAAAGTCAATATAATATTACAGTGCCTACTGGAGGAGTGATATGTGATATATTGGTGGTTGGAGGCGGTGGAAGTGGTGGAACCTTTATAGGTGGTGGCGGTGGTGGAGGAGGTGTATTATATATACAGAATGCTAGTATATCTGCGGGTACCTATAATATATTTGTTGGTAATGGTGGTAATCGTTTATCTGGTAGTACTGTTCCTACAATAGCAAATAATAATGGTAAAAGTAGTAAAGCATTTGGAATAGAAGTATTTGGCGGTGGTTATGGAGGAAGTGGAATGTGGGCTTATCCACCTGACTATATTGCTAATAATGGTGCCAATGGTGGAAGTGGTGGTGCTGGAGGTTCATACAATTCAGGACGTGCGACTACTGTTGGTGGAAATAGAATATTACCATCTTATACTAATAATGCGTTAGTAAATGGTACATATACCTATTATGGTGGATCAGGTGGTGATGGAAAAGTTATTGGATTTCAAGGCGGAGGTAGTGGAGGAGGTGGCGCTGGCGGTATTAAACCAACAAGTACATTGTCAAGTTATGATGGTGCGGATGGTGTGGCTATTAATATAACAGGGGTGAACTATTTTTGGGGCGGCGGTGGAGGCGGTTGTATTCAAGATAATTTAAAAGCAGGTAATGGAGGTAAAGGTGGTGGCGGCGGTGGAAGTGGTGGTAATTATGCTGGTGATAGCGTAGGTATTGGTGGAATAGGCGGTATAACATTAGGACAAGACGGAGATTTAAATGGTGATGGAATTCCAACAGCAGGTGATGGAGGTGCTGGAACAGGTGGAGGTGGTGGAGCAACGGCAAGTGTTGAAACATCACCGCTTCCTGTTTCAGGTGCTGGAGGTTCCGGGATCGTCATCTTAAGATTCCTATCATCTACTAGGAACGTGGGTATAGGAACAACAAATCCAACAAGCGAATTGCACGTATATGATGATACGACTATAAATACGAAACTAACGGTTCAAAATAATTATATAGATCCTGTTGTTATATCTCCGGATACAATCGGATATACAGTTGCTGAAACATTAGAAAGTAATAAATTTTATAGAACACTTACATTTAACTATTTTCCAAATTATCCACAAGATCCTCCAAATACTTTTTTACTTGCGTGGTATAGATTTAATGGTGATGGTCTTGATTATAATCCTTCTACTACCAAGTATAATTTAGTAGCTAATTCTGGAACTCCAACATATTCGTCGGGAACAACAGCAGATAGTTTTTTTCAAGGCAGACGATATATAAATACTGGCGCTGGTTCTTTAAAGGTATCTGGATTGTCATTAAACTCAAGGGCATTTAGTATTGCGTTGTGGATGAGGACAAAAAACACTGCGGAAACATTCTTTATTGGACAATCAACATCCGCGGGAACAAATATATCATTGCATATTGGGCAACGTGGAAATAATGCTTATACATTGGGTTTTTTTGGGAATGATCTTGAATGCGGAGCAGGAGTTTCAGGGAATCCTACAACATACCCCGGTGATGTGAATACATGGGTTCATATAGTTTATGTTGTATTACCAAATTATAACAGAAGAATATATAGAAACGGTGTTTTAATATCAACTGACAGTAATACAAGTGCGTTTTCAGGTTCAGGAGATTTAAGAATAGGCGCAAATTATAATACTAACGCAAGTCAAAATGTAGATATAAACGACTTTCGTATATATAACAACGGGTTATCAGCGAACGAAGTAGCAACACTATATGCTTCTTATAACACACTTGTAATTACTGACAATTATTCTTTAAACTTTAAAAGTTCCACGGCATTACTAGTGAATGGCACATCTAAAACGGTTAACGGTGCTTATACATTATCTATGGGGCATATTAACTCTTCTATGCTTCCGGCGAGTGGTCAATCTGACATTCCTTTAGCATCTACATCATTAACAACTCTTCCTATCAAATATGAATACAATACAGGACTTACGCTACCAGCACTTATAACCTTATCAGGCGCGACTTCATCATTTATAGGAACTACTGAAAGAGCAATATCTTTCACCTATACGAGTGATACATTGGGATTAACAGGACAAACACAGTATTCTTTTACGCCCGTAGAAGATCTTTGGTGTGATATATTAGTTGTTGGAGGTGGAGGTGGCGGCGGAAGATTTGGCGGTGGAGGTGGTGGAGGTGGGGTTTTATTTAGTGCCAATTTAAAAATAAATGCGGTAAGCAGTGTGATAGTCAAGGTAGGAGATGGAGGAGATGGAGCAACAACAACTAACAATGGTTTAGATGGATATAATAGTTCTATAATAATAAATACGATTGAATATATAGCAAAAGGTGGAGGTGGTGGAGGAACAAGATTAGCAGATAATAACGGAAAGAATGGTAATAATGGTGGAAGTGGAGGTGGAGGGTCTACAGGAGAAAATATTACACAAGGATTAGGTGGAATAAGTAATAAATATAATTATGTTAATTTTCAATCATTCGGTAATAACGGTGGTATTGGAAAATTTGGCACTGGAGGTTCTCCTGGTTGGGCATCAGGAGGAGGAGGAGGAGCTGGAAGTGTTGGAAGTGATTTTTCAATAACAACAGGAGGTGGTAATGGAGGTAGAGGAAAAAACTTTATATCCTATTTCGGGACAAATGTAGGACATTATGGATTTTTTGCTGGTGGTGGCGGTGGTAATACATATATTAATGCTGGTAATCGCGGATATGGTAATGGAGGTTTAGGATTATATGGAGGTGGAGGAAGTGGAGGGTTTGATGGTACACTAGAATATTCGGCAGATAATGGTTTAATAAATACGGGAGGTGGAGGTGGCGGTGGTAAATATGATGGGACAACAAGCGGAAGTGAATCTGGGGGCAAAGGTGGATCTGGGTATGTCATCATAAGATATCGGAAAAATACAACGCAATCATCTTCTCTTGAATTGGTAACATCATCATCTATTAATATTACAGAACCAACGACAACACTAGATAAAATTAGCAGAAATACGGGAATGACCGGATGGGTTCAAATAAAACATCTACCAGGTGGTGCGGAAACCGGTAATAGAACTTGGTTTTCTGGAAATACATTTAGCGGGAGCACAGTGAATAATTATACGGTTGGTAGTCCAAGTAATAACGTTGCGGAATGGTCAATTCCATTTGATAGCACGAGTGCTCAATTTTATTTATTTTATGAAAACACAAACGATTTTAATGGTGAATGGAATGATCGTTGGATTGTTATGAGAAAATCAGATATGGTAGCGGTTGATTATCCAAATTGGAAACCATTTTATAAAGCATCCAGTTATCCGAATGGAAAGACAGAAGGTCTTCAATATAATCGTGTTAGTGCTGGACAAGAACAAGATCCTAATATAGGATTAGGGCATGAACATACAAGAATAGATGGGGTGGCGACTACAAGCAGTCCTTATAAATATTGGAATGCTATATATATTGAGAACTCTGCGACGGGTTGGAGTGGAGCTCCGCCCGCCGAGGTGAATGTATATGTTAAATTTACGGCAGACATACCAATAACAACTATACCGAGGGAACTAACAAACTATAATTATAAGTATATGTCATTTATCCACAGCGGAGGCACAGAATTACAAACTTCATATACTGTAAATTTCGCTGAGAATACGCTATGTGATATTTTGGTGGTTGGTGGTGGTGGAGGTGGTGGTGCGAGTGTTGGAGGTGGTGGTGGTGCTGGAGGTGTAGCATATTATAAAAACATTATATTAAATGGAACTTATACTGTTAAAGTGGGTAATGGAGGGAAATCTACATCATCAACCACCGCAAATACCCATATAGATTGTGTTAGTAATGGTAGTTCATCATCATTAAGTTTAAACAATAGTATTATCTATGAGGCAAAAGGAGGAGGCGGAGGCGGTTCAAGAATAGGAGATCCACCGAATACAATTGATGGATGGACGCACGTTGACGGTGGTTTTAATGGCGGGAGCGGTGGGGGGGGGTCTTTGTTAGGTGGCGGAACTATAACGATTGCTGGTAGTTCAACGCAAGGAAGTACGTATTTCAACGGGACTTCGTATGTATCAGGGGGTAATGCTGGTTCGGTTGGAGTAAATTCTTGGAAAGCAGGTGGAGGTGGTGGTGCTGGCGGAGCAGGAAGCGGTATTAATGGTGGTTCAGGAATTCTAAATGATATAACTGGAGCGCAGTTATTTTATGCGGCGGGTGGAGGAGCGGGAGTATTAGGAACAGATCCAGCTGGCATAGGTGGTAGTGGAATAGCTGGAAATGGTTCAAGAGCAAATGGGGCATCCGCGCCAACAATCGCCAGTGTATTAAATGGAACAAATGGTACTGGAAGTGGAGGTGGTGGAGGTGGTTATGATTATTCTTATTTACAAGGCAATAATCTTCATAACTCAGATGGTGGCGGAAGAGGTGGATCAGGTATCGTTATCATACGATACAAGAGTACAAGAATAGGGAATCAAGGATACAGTATAGGAAATTATAATGGTGATTTTAAGATTGTATCAACGACTTCATCGCCTAATTCGGCAATTACAGACTACTTAAGGATAACTAGAGATGGTGCTTCAATCTATAACCCTACAGGAACTCCATCGTGGTCAACAGTGTCGGATAGAAGGATCAAGGAGAATATAGAGAAAGCTTCGTATGACAAGTGTTATGAAAGTATAGATAAATTAGAGTTGTATAGATTTAGTTATATAAAGGAATTACATAATATTAACAAGGATCTTAAGCAACTTGGGTATATCGCACAGGAAGTCAAAGGAATCTTTCCAAAAGCGGTATCGTCACAAGAGTTCCATAATGAAGAGCTAAGTATTACGGACATGTTATCGATAGATATAACACAAATAAACTATTCATTACACGGCGCTATTAAAAAACTTATAGAGATGTATGATGATATAGATAAAAAAATAAGTATATTAGAAAATATATATAATAGTAATACTAGTAATATCGTAATGGATACTATTGTGCTGGATACTAGTAATATCGTAATGGATACTAGTAATATAGTAGTGGATACTAGTAATATTGTAATGGATACTAGTAATATTGTAATGGATACTAGTAATATTTCAAACTAACTAACCTTCTAACTACTTTATTTTTCTAATAATAATAATGTAAATATATATTATAACATGATTATTACTACTCATAGCAATATTGATTTAATTCAAGGTGTTATCGCGTATGGTAATGCTACCGAAGGTATCATTGATTGGCGTATTACGAATACGTCAAATGGTGTTTTAAATATTTTAAATAGTAGTTCGGTAACCGCAAATCTTTCTATAATTGACAATGGCAACATAGGAATCGGAACAAATCCTATAAATGCTTCATCAAAGCTAGAGATAATTGGAGATGTAAATACTAGTGGTATTTACAAAAAAAATAATAGGGATATTATTAGCGATACTAGTAATTATGTGCTAAGAACAAGCAACGCATTAGTTCCGCAAATAATAACAGAGGTAGGGTATAGTAGTAATTATGTCAGTCGTATAACTACTCAATTAAATACAATTATAGACGATACAAGCAATTATGTAGCAAGAAGCACATTTATTGCTAATAATGTTATAAGTAGTAGTCAATGGACGTCTGTATCATCAGGGATACATTATACTCCTACACCGTCTCTTGCGATCACTTCGTCACCATCAGCGACAAATGTAGGCACTGTAGGAACAGCTGTGCCTACCGGAGATTATACCTATATGGTTTTTACATATACAACAGAAACAGCAGGGGTGGGAACGGGACAAAGTCTATATACTATTTCTGTGCCTGTTGGAAGTGTAGTTTGTGATATATTGGTTGTTGGTGGTGGTGGTGGTGGAAGTGGAGGACACGGCGGAGGTGGAGGTGCTGGACAATTAGTATTTATCAAAGATGCTATTTTAAATCAAAATACAACTATTAAAGTGGGTAAGGGAGGGATAGGAGGTAGAAGTACCGAACTTGCGAATTCTTATCCAGCGACAAAAGGTTTTAATAGCACATTCGGCAGTATAACAGCAGAAGCAGGAGGAACAAACACCAGTGTATCAACAGATAAAAATGGTGGCAGTGGTGCTGGAGGAGATTTCTGGACAAGTGATGGAGGCACAGGAGGGTTTGGAATGAAAGATAATAATGTTGATACCTTTTCATCTGGAACAGTTTATAGTAGGGGGAATGATGGTGGAAATATTAATGGTAGTATAGGAGGAGGTGGTGGTGGTGCTGGCGCTGCAGCAAATTTAAATGTTGGAGGTGATGGTCTTTCAGGAATTCCTGAAATAAATTATGATTTTATACAAAACTTCGGTTCATCAGTAGGAGAGTATTTTTCAAGTGAAAACAAAGTGTATTTTGCGGGTGGTGGTGGAGGAGGAGCAACTGCTTCTATAGCGGGTAAAGGTGGAGGTGGGATAGGTGGAATCCTAGGAGGAGGAGTTGTAGCACCTTCTGGATTACCAAATACAGGAGGTGGTGGAGGAGGTGGTGGAGGTGGTTCAGGAACTGGTGGTAATGGCGGTTCAGGTGTTGTCATCATAAGATTTCTATCATCAACAAGGAATGTCGGTATAGGAACTACAAATCCAACAAGCGAATTGCACGTATATGATGATACGACGACTAATACAAAACTAACGGTTCAAAATAATTTTACCGAACCTATAGTTATATCTCCAAATACAATGGGATATACAGTAGCAGAATCATTAGAAAGTGATAAATATTATAGAACTGTATCTTTCAACTATTTTCCAAATTATACAGAGAATCCACCAAATACTGCTTTACTTGCTTGGTATAGATTAGAAGGCGATGGGTTAGATTATAATCCTTATGTTACTAAGTATAATTTAGTAGCAGAAGAAGGGACTGTATCATATTCATCTGGAACAACAGCAGATAGTTTTTTCCAAGGTAGGAGGTATATAAACACAGCAGGAGGTTCATTAAAAAATACAGCGATTTCTTTAGCATCAAGGGCATTTAGTGTTTCTATGTGGCTCAGATTTAAAATAGCTGGTCAAGGAGCAAGTATATTATGTCAAAGCACAACGCAAACACTAAATACAACACTTTATATAGGCGCTCGCGGAAACGCAGGGTATTTTCTTGGGTTTCACGCGAATGATCTTGAATGCGGGGTAGGAGTTTCAGGGAGTCCAACATCCTATCCGGGTGATATAAATACATGGGTTCATTTGGTGTATGTTGTATTACCAAATTATAACAGAAGAATATATAGAAATGGAGTTTTAATAGCAACTGACAGTAATACATCCGCTTTCACAGGAACAGGTGATTTATCTTTTAATCGCAGATATTGGAATGGTAACGGATATGTAAATATGGATGTTAGCGACATACGTATATATAACAATGGATTATCAGCGACTGAAGTAGCAATATTATACGCTTCTTATAACAACCTCGTTATTACTGATAATTACTCTGTTAACTTCAAAAGTTCCACAACATTATTAGTGAATGGGGCATTAAAAACGGTAAATGGGGAATATACAGTATCTATGGGGCATATTAACGATTCAATGCTTCCTGCGAGCGGTCAAACGGACATCCCTTTAGCATATACGGCATTAACAACACTCCCGATCAAATATGAATATAACAATACAGGACTCACATTACCAACTTTAATAACAGTAGCGGGTGCTACTTCGTCATTTATAGGAACTACAGAACGATGCATATCTTTCACTTATACGAGCGACAGTCCAGGATTAACAGGACAAACGCAGTATACTTTTACAGCGGTAGAAGATATTTGGTGTGATATTATGGTGGTTGGAGGAGGTGGTGGTGGTGGTGGTGGAATTGCTGGAGGTGGTGGAGGGGGGGGAGTTTTATTAGGCACTAATTTAAAATTAAGCGGAGGTAGTAGTGTTTCAGTGAAAGTAGGTAATGGTGGAACTGGAGCTGTACCAAATGGATCTGGTATTAATGGAGTGAATGGATATGATAGTGCGATTATCATTAATTCAATGGAGTATATCGCAAAAGGCGGAGGTGGAGGTGGTTCTCGTAATAATATTAGTACTAGAGGAGTTAGTGGTAATACTGGAGGTAGTGGAGGAGGAGGGTCTCATTCAAACGATGCCTTATATCAAGGATTAGGAGGTGAAAGTAATAAAAATAATTATATAAATTTCCAATCTTTCGGTAATAATGGAGGTATAGGAAGACCAGGTAATACAGGTTCAGAACCAACGCATGCTTCAGGTGGAGGTGGTGGTGCTGGAAGTAAAGGATCTGATTTTTCATATATAACTGGGGGTGGTAATGGAGGACGAGGAAAAGATTTTATATCTTATTTTGGAACAAATGTAGGGCATTATGGATTTTTTGCTGGTGGCGGAGGGGGTAATACAGGTTTTATTACTGGAAACAGAGGATATGGAAATGGAGGTTTAGGATTATATGGAGGGGGGGGTAATGGAGGTTTTGATGGGACACTTGAATATTCAGCGGATAATGGTTTGGCGAATACTGGAGGTGGAGGGGGGGGTGGTAAATATGATGGGACTACAAGCGGAACTTTAAATGGTGGAGCTGGTGGTTCTGGATATGTGATCATAAGATATAGGAGATATCAAAAGCAGTCATCTTCTCTTGAATTAATTACAGTAAAACAAATACCGAATGAGATTGTTATTTCAGGTACTACTTCAACGACGATAGGATCTACGGACAGATGTATTATATTTCCATATACAAGTGATACTACAGGGTCAGGGCAAACACAATATACTTTTACAACAACGGAACAATTAAACTGTGATATATTGATGGTAGCAGGTGGTGGTGCGGGTGGCAAAGATACTGGTGGGGGTGGAGGAGGAGGAGCTGTGTTATATGGGAAAAGTATAAATATACCTATAGGGACTTATACTATTAAAGTAGGGAAGGGTGCTATTGCTGGAGATGTAAGAGGTAAAACTACAGAAGGGTTTGGTGCCACATTATTAGGCGGTGGAAGTGGTACGAATACAACTTGGGGTGATGGAACTACAGTTATTTTAGCAAATTCAGGAGGGAGTGGTGCTGGAGGGCATTCAGCATATTCATCATCTACGAATTATGCTGGTGGAAGTATAGGAGTATCTGTAAAGGGAACGATGTTAAGTAGTGCTACATTATATTCTGGTAATGTTGGTGGTTCAGGGATAACACAAGGACCAGTTACGCGACAACCAGTGTCAAGTGGTGGAGGAGGAGGGGCGGGTAGTGCTGGTGATATAGGGACTGATTCTGGAACAAAGAGGGGTTATGGTGGAGCTGGTATTTTTGTAAATATATTAGATCAGGTATATTTATGGGGTGCTGGCGGAGGCGGGGGTGCTTATCAGGCACCGGCAGGTGATGGAGGTTTAGGTGGAGGAGGAAGAGGAGAGACTTATGCTGCCCCTGTTTCTTATGGGACGAATGGTGATGTTGGTGCGTATGGGTATAGTTATAGTTCTAATCCGATTAATGCTGGTAATGGAACCGGTTCAGGGGGTGGAGGAGCAGCACAAGGGTCTTCGGTAGGAGGGAGTGGAGGATCAGGGATTGTGATAATACGGTATAGACGTGTTACAGTAAATGCGGGATACAATATAGTAAATGACGGAGGGGAGTTCAAGGTTAAATCTATAATAGATGGGATAGATTACATGAGGATAACGAGGGATGGAGGATCAATCTATAATGGAACGGGAACGCCGGTATGGTCAACGGTATCAGATCGTAGGATAAAGGAGGGAATAGAGGTAGCGTCATATGAAAGGTG
>Ga0114971_10000287_pt1 | contig 32265 bp, 27 predicted proteins | sample M_140625_MF_Meta_FD_87320 | JGI IMG/M metagenome (GOLD analysis project Ga0114971, IMG submission 87320) | Freshwater microbial communities from Lake Montjoie, Canada to study carbon cycling - M_140625_MF_MetaG | ecosystem: Environmental > Aquatic > Freshwater > Lake | place: Lake Montjoie... | reverse complement strand
CAAAAGACCTACACAACCATCGATTGGACTCGTCTTTTCACATCCCTAGGTCTCCCAGAACGTATGCTACCGGATCTCCACTATAATGTCCTGTCTCCCTCCTACATTCATCACCTGCAGAGTCGGATGCGTTCATGGACACCAGGTCGCTGGGCTGGATGGTTCGGTCTCTTGGCGACCCAGTGGGCGGCAGGGCGGATTCCAGCAGGTCCTCTCCGTGATGCCTGGTTCGATTACAACTATCGCTTCATGCAAGGGATGGCTGCGGATGATACGCGGCCCAATCTTCATCGGGCAATGATTCGTCTCCTCATGCCAACTACACTTGGTCGTCTATGGATCTCCAAGCACTATCAACCCTGCTTCCGACAACGGATTGTAGCAATGGTTAATTCTATTCAGGCCGCAGCAGCAACCTGCTTGGAGACCACGGAATGGATGGCCCCCAGTACTCGGAAGGCTGCGATCAAGAAATTGAAGTCCATGGAGATCTTTGCCTGTTGGCCCCTCCTCTCTACCTGGTCGGCCAACATCGCGGAGCCCACCTGTGGTCTTTCCACGGATTTCCTGGATAATATCCTGTTCTTGGCTGCTACGCGTATGGATAGGAATCTAAGTCAGCTGGTCAAGGGTGTCTGCGGCGGCAAAAGTGTAGATAACAATGAATGGACACGATCCGTATTTGAAGTGAATGCATTTTACTATCCAGATCTCAATCGATTTGTGATGCCAGCAGGAATTCTCCGGAAACCCTTCTATGATCACGAGGCCTCTCTGGTGACCAACTACGGGGCTATCGGCGCGACGATCGGTCATGAATTCTGCCATGCCTTTGATGCAGAAGGCCGAACCTATGATGCGGAAGGGAATCAGCGGGATTGGTGGTCGGAGAAAGATGACAGGGAGTATAAGCGCAAGGCAGCGGCGGTAGTGCGACTCTATGAATCAGTGGAGTACAGAGATCTCCCAGTTGATGGTGAACTGACCCTCGTGGAAAACATTGCGGATATTGGGGGACTCGAATTCGCCCTGGAGGGACTCCAATTGGCTCTGAAGCGCAAGGCGACCAATGAGGAACTCCGGGAGTTCTTTACCTCCTTTGCCATCAGTTGGCGTTCAAAAGATCGACTGAAACGAGCAGCCCAGCTTTTGGATGCGGATCCCCATGCTCCTCCGATGTTGCGGGTGAATCATGCGGTACGACAATTTGATGAATGGTATCAGGCGTTTGGGATTGAAAAGGATGATCCCGGCTTTATTCCACCCGAAAAGAGAATTCATTTTTTCAGAGTCTCACGAGACTCTGCCTGAGGAGCCCAGCGACTGTTTCAGAGTCTCACGAGAGTCTGCCTGAGGAGCTTAGCGACTGATGGCTCTGCTTTTACTAAATCAACATGAGGTCCGCCAGGCGCCAATATTCATACTGACCATCCGGCATCTGTCGCTTCAGGATAAGAGGAATCCGCTTGGCTTCCAGTTCCGCTTTTGCAATTTCATAGACATCCGTGAGATACTCGGGGACGTCGATGAAGGGCGGTGATCCATGAGCTAATTGAGAGGCTCGGAGACAGAGGATCTTGGTCCGTTCATAGAGAGTTAGAAAGGGGCTCGAGGTGTGGGTGCTTCGACCTTTGCCACTCACTGGAGGATAGGCCTCTGTTATCACGAGCTTTTCCATAACCGTGTCTTCATAGTCCGGGCTAATCTCGGGATGATTCTCCAGGAGAGCCTGTGTCTTCTGACTGGGCGGCCCGGCTAATTGGAGGGCCTCGGCTGGATTAAGCTGGGGGCCACCAACATCCTCAAAGACAGGGTTGTCATCTCCGGCGTCCACATTTGCATCGAGCGCGGCACTGTAGGCTTCAAGGTCTTGCTCTGCCATCTGATGTACTTGATGATTTTGTTAGGAGAACAACTGCGGCAGTCACCTTTGGCTCCTTTTCTGTTACTAGAGTAGGGAGAATGTTTACCACCGTTCGAAAGACACGGTCGAGTCGAGCATCGAAAGAGAGGCAAACCCGTAGAGTCCAGCGGGGCGGCGATTTTTCATATTTGGCTGTGGGCGCCCCTGGTCAGCCACCTATTATTGATCCGAATGATCAAGCAATATGGGCGGCAGGTATCGATGCGGCAGGACTAGGAACGGCACCTCTTGATTTAAAAATTCTATTTATAAATACAAACCCAGCGCTTACAGATTTGACCCCTGCCAGTCAGGCTGGCCGAATTAACACCTATTTTAAACTGCTTGGCGAACAAGATAAGGTCGCTCGTATTCCTATTATTCATGTCCAGAAGGACTTCCTACAAGGGCTTCTTGTCGGGCGATCGGGCCCTGCAATAACCCCTATCACGGATGGAACTAATAATTATACTGCAGCTGCGCAGATAAATACATTATCAGATGATCAGCTACACAAACTAACTATAAAATATGCAGAACGTATTAAAGCTGATTATGCGAATTTAAGTCCGGTATTAAACAGACTTGCACAGCAATTTGATGCTGTCATGAATATGGGCGCATTGGGCGATCACTTTCCTGTTGGGTTGAGACAAGGTACTGTATTTTCTGGATTAGCAGTAAACATCGCAGTACCGACAAATAAATTTGAAAATATGTTTATGAGTGATCAGACTGATCTTTATGGCCCTATTTTTGGCCCATATCAGGTTCAATTTTATAAAATAGTCAAGGAATTTGAAGGTACCTTGATAAATCCTCAGCGAATTGAAAATGTGTTATTACAAGAAATTATTAAATTATTAAAATATTATAAGAATAATTTACCTAAGCTAAGGGCTGATCTTGATACGATCCGAACTCCTCCTAATCCCTTCCCACCGATCGGGAATATTGCAGGAGCGGACGAAAGGGTCACAAATTTTTTAATAATTGTGGATAAAATGACGAGAAGTATATTTTCTAATGTAATGCTTCGCACAAATAAACTAGTAGAAGATTCTTGGCAGCATGGAGATAAACCAGTATGGGTTGAAGGAATTGCGCCACAACCTCTTAGACGGCCGCCCTATTATAATTATTATACATTAGAACAATTTTTTCATGATTTTTATGAAACAATGAAGCAAAGTTATGCGGCCCCTCCTAATTTTGCAGTATTACCATTTAATCCAGCTATAAACGAAGATAAAGAAAATAGACCTTATCCGCCTACTCCTAATCCTGCGGGTGCGCCAATTCTAGGTGGATTTATAGACATTCCATGTTATGGTACATTAGCTGCAAAAATATTAATTGCTGTTATAAATAATCAATATGTAGAAAATCTTATCCCAGGGGCACCAACACCAGCCTGTTATCCTCCAATTATCCCAAGCCCCCCGGGTGCAGGTACAACCGGTTTACCGCAAGTGCTCTACCATAATGCACCTTATAAAGGCACAACTACACTTCAAGATTTATGTAGATGGGTGGATCCGGAATTTGCGCTTCAATTCGTGAAACATTTGGAATATCAGCTATTGCAACCCTAAGAAGGCTACAAAAACTACAAAGCCAGGGCACAACACGCCGCAAACACACGCAGTGGTTCACAACTGACCGGATCCACTTCCGGTCGTCGCAAGAATTCATAGATGCCTGTATCATAACAGACAGACCCACTGGCGGGTCGCCCCTCCTTCGTAAATCCTTTGAGCGCGTTCGCTACACCGCCACTCCAAGGAATCTGCAACCACGACCGAATCTCAGCACAGAGCTCCGCTGTAATATAATCTTCCAGCGGGAAATAGCAATGTATGCAAAAAAGGAGTTGCGCTAGATCCCGCCCCTTCTTGCAACAGATATCCCGCATGGGAAACCAGGATCCCGCCTGAAACGCCGTAGTCGGCTGCATAGGAGGTGGACACCCCACACATGCAAATCCGAAATCGATAAGGGTCAGTTCGGTCGAGGCCATCATGACTGAGCCACTCAAATCCAGTCGCAATGGCTCATGAGAAGATCGGGAGCGGATCATGATGTTATTGATCTTTACATCCCGATGATTGAGCCGCAGACCCTCCTGAAGATGATGTAAAATAAACGCAAGTTGGCCCAACAGTTCCACCAAAAAACGACTATTGGCTTCCTTGGTCTCTTTCTTCCATGACCGCTGCATATAGGAATACAGAGTCCGCCCATGGACGTAAGACATACACATAGACATGGTCAGCCATCCCTTCAAATCAGTACTGTAATCCCCAAAGACTTCATAGGGCCGCGGAATGGCCCACGGGGTAACAGTCCGTTGCATAGTCTGCCATGAAAGGACATGGAGAAGTGCCTCTGATGTATGAGCTGTAACATCTTCTGCCGGGAGGATTGTGGAGCCCGAGGGAGGGCTCGTTTGTTTCACAATCACTTCAACAGGAGACTCTATCACATCAAAGCGACCATCGGTTCTTCGGGAGACAACCATACGATCAGCCTTGTAGATTTTCCCATAGGATCCTTCACGGTAGAGTCCAATCATATGCCATCCCACGTAGCTGCCAGGAGTCACTAGGCTGCGGTCAAGGAAGCGCCAGGTTTCCCCCTGAATGGTCTGCGACCGTCCTAGCCTGGCAATCTCCCGTGCCTGTGGAAGTACTTCGCAAATATTGGCTAGATCCTCATCTAGATCAATAGATAAAAATCCATAGCTGCGGATAGACATCCCCTTGTTGTCTCTTTTCAAAATAAGCCAACAAATAAATCTTAACGGATAATAGATAATGGCTGCACCTTGGGAAAATATGCGCGGGTTCAAGAATGTAAAGTGGGGTAACAATGATTATGAGGTCAATGAGTTACCAAAGATTAGAAAGATTCAATCTGAAAAAGCTGAGCTACAGAAACGTATTGCATCACTGGATGCCAGACTTCGGGCACTTGGCGAAAGTGAGGGGTTTCTGATAGATCGTCACGCTTCCCCGCACCGCGCCTCCTCCGGCCAGAGCAACACAATGTCTAAGGCAGAGCGCAAGGCCCATTATGTTCGCAAGGGTATTCTTGAAGCAGAGAAAGAGAGGACACGCAGGGCGGCTGCTTCTTTATCGGAGCATTTTCTATCTCGTGAGGGTAGACGCAAGACCTACAAACAGGCAGTGCGGAATATTCGGCGCTCTGTGAAGGCGGGGCATAGGAAGGGAGAAGGGGCAGGTGCTGCAGGGGGTGCTGAACCTCATACCGCCTAAACTTGACGTCCTACATATCCTAGATAATCATGAGTATTCATCATGCTTGTCTACGGTATTCGTTGCAGTCCTAATGATCTCTTTAGTCTCGCAGTTCAGACAAACGCGGACTATTATACGGACTATAGTCTATTGGTCTTCCCGGGTTACAGCAAGGGCCTCTGCCTGGATGCAAAGGGTCGACTTACGCCCGAGTTCTGGGATCAAACGCGCAGAATCCTTGAAAATCCTAAGCGCGTTCGTGTGTTGGACTATGAGCAGCCCTACATTACGGAAGCCGAGGCAAAGATTGTAGCAACACTGCAGGAGGCCTATCCAGATCTCCAGCCCGATTGGTATTATGTGCCTCAGACTCACGCGTAAACGCGTGAGGTGGTAACGACCTCAGACTCACGCGTAGGTAATGACCTCAGACTCACGCGTAGGTAACGACCTCACGCGTCAGCTGTAGCGCCTGAGGAAGATGTCTGAGACCCCGTCTGTGCAGCAACTCCCTTTTGCTTATCACAATCCGAAACCTCTCCTCTCTGCAGTGCCTCTTTTTTGGCATCAAGGCCTTTAAGCCACTTCCCCTGCTGCAGTGCAATTGCATCCTGAACAATCACCAGACGTTGCTGTAATGAATCCAGGGATGGCCCATTAATATCCGAATTAAGCGGGACAAAGCATTCTACACTATTCTGATAGACTTTCTGAATCCGTGGCCCCGAAAAGGATTTCAGCGTTGCCTCTAGCCGCAGTAAGCGTTGATCTGCATCCTGAACAGTTTCAGTTTCCGGTATGCCGGTTGCGGGGCAAATCGTAAGAGAGGAGCCAACCTCCAACCGAGCCTGGCGCTGTGCATCGGCCACAAGTGTAGGATTCTGAATACCGGGATTCCCAACATCCCCCTGGATAAACTCATCAGTCCGTGTTATCAGTTTACAGACTGCATCCTCTGCTTCTCCGATCTCATGAAAGAGTGTATCAAGAGGGTCTGCATCTTCAAAGGCCTCAAACATTTCTCGTGGATGAATCACAGCACAGTCAAAACAGACAATAAGTGAAATAAAAAATAGTGGCGCGATGGCTAAAAGGGCGTACCACAAAATCTTATCTGCCGTAGCCTTGTCAATGAATAGAGAAAGTATGGAAATAACTACAATGGCAACGACTGCCGCCTTGCCTAGATTCATTAGCAACGACATGGATCCCCTATAGGATAACGTTATTTTGTTTCCAATGACTAAGGATGGCGGATGCAGAGAGTTCACGGATCTTGAAACAGCAGACCTGTATTCTAACAGAAGCAACTAGAGAATTAGCAACTATCAACACACCAGTATGTGGATCTTGTCCGCTGCCTATTTCTATACCATCATTCCCTCCCTATCAGGACTGTAGCAGTTTAATTATAGGCGGCGATGGCCCCACGAGTATTGTAATAAGCCCTGATAGTTTAACGGCGTGGGTTATAACTTCAGATGAAGGAGATGAACAATTATATCGTATTGATCAGACAACTGATACTTCTGCAGGAACAATTTATATGGGCTATCTGAGGAGAATTGCAGTAGATTCCACAAACACATATATTTGGGGCACCAATTCCGCAGGGGTTATTCGCATTGAGATCGCGACCTATGATATTAGCGGTCCTCTTGCTGTAGGAAATAATCCGCAGGGAATTGCCATAAGTCCTGACAATTTAACTGTGTGGGTTGCAAATTATCAAGATAATACTGTGTCGTATATTAATGCAGCCACATTTCAAGTATATGGAGTACCTATACCTGTAGGCTCACGTCCGTTGGATCTTGTAGTAACCCCTACTACTGTATATGTAATAAACTCCAATGGTAATACAGTCTCATGTATAAGTACAAGCTCCTATACAGTTACTAATACCTTCACGGTTGGGAATAATCCACAAAGAATTGCAATAAGTCCTGATAATTCTATACTATGGGTTGCAAATACCAATAGTAATACAATATCCGTTATTGATAGCACAATAGGATTTCCTATCCAAACAATCAATATATCACATCCAGTCGCCCTTGCAATAAGTCCCGATTATTCCAGTGTATGGGTTACACAGGGATTTTTGAATACTGTTACACGAATTGATGCGTTAACATATGCGGCAATATCAACAATTTCTATAGGAAACTTCCCCCTGGGGATCGCTATTAATCCCGATAATTCCGCAGTATTAATTGCTAATACAACAAGTAATACTGTAACTAAACTCTATATACCGTCACCCCCGCCTAGTTTCCTAGTAGAAGGGCTTCCTATTCCCGATGGCGGAGCGGCTACCTTACTCATCACGGTTATCCATGGCCGCTCCGTGGACCTGACAACCTATGTACAGGCTTCTGACGGATCTCTACTAACCTTTATTCTTCCATTCAACATAGGAGGTTCGGTGGCGCTATCGGGTTCTATCCTGACTGCCTACCAGACAATAACTACCCTCCCAATTACTGTAAGAAGTCCATCTAACTGTTTCCAGACACCGGGGTCCATGATACTCAACATAATCCTTACGGTCCCCGCCTTTGTAACACCATCGGAGTCAAACTATATATTATCGAAGGTTGCAGCTTGTCCGCTTTATACATTAAATAAAATTCCGCCGAATCCCTGCCGTTTTGTAGTGGCCCCTGATCAGGGTACCTTGACATTACCGCCCGATCCAATTCCTGGACAGCCCTATCCTTATGTCACAACTCCTCCAGGTGCGCTTCACCAGTATCGTACAATACCGCGGATCAGAGGAATCGATCAGATTACAACACTCGTGCGGGGTCAAAGTGCATCAGAGGCAACTACGCGAAGGCAACAGGCTGTGCTGCGCGGGAATGTAGAATCGGCCAGTCCTTTCTTTCGGAAACCTCTGCCACCCCCACCCTGTAGTCTGCCATTTATACCTAAACCCCCTTATCCACCGGCCCCTCCCTGTAGACCGGTTAAATTCTAAGTCTATACTAGAGATGAGTAGTAGCTCTGGCGAGTACCTGCGCCGAAAAATGGCTGCCATGCCAAAAACGCTAGGTCCTGCGGTCTATGGTGATTCAAGCCAACGGACCTATGTTGTGCGGATGCGAAATACACCAACGCCAACCACAAGAGGTCCGACCCTCACCAAATCAACAGAGCCCAGTTGTTGCAAGGGACGACCTGCCGGTGGCCCCTACAATAATCGGAATGGGGATGGGCAGCAGCAGGAGTGGTCCACTGAGAGTCTGTTGGCTTCCCGAGTTAATTTTTGTGAACCCTTGCCAGGTAGAAAAGAAATCCCAGGCTGCTGTCCACCTCCTTACCCTTATCCTAGAGATCGTCCAGCCGGTATTTTCTATGATACGTCGGGTATCCCCATGACGGCGGCCTATCAGGGAGCAAAGTCCAAGTGCTGCAAATTTCAGGCAACTCTGGCATCGATTGCAAAAGTCCAGGAGCCATCGCGATGTGCTTGTGCGACAGATCCCTCAACACGGATTAATACTTTACTTGCTAACAATATGCCAAATGATGAAATACCCTTTCCTCCTGCCCAAAAACCATGCTGCACCCGCACCTATGTTCTTTGCACCTGCTGTGGGGCAGATAATAAATCGCACTTTTGTTACCAGGATGGCACTAAATACTATAGAGATAAAGATGTAGATGAGTCGTAATGTGATCATGAATAATTGAAAGACTGATGAATATTGAATATTCACGGGTCTTTACTGTTGAGTCTTTACGGTCGAGTCTTTACCACCGCGGGTCTTTACTGCCGGGTCTTTACCGCCGGGTCTTTACCGCCGGGTCTTTACTATCGAGTTGCCGGGTCTTTACTTCCGGGGCTTTACGCCAGATCGCATAGGGGGGGCCTTCTTAAGTCCTTTAAAAGGCTCCCGCGCCCGGAATCCTTCAACGGGCCCCGCAGCAGAATAGGGCATGATGCCGCCATCACCACTCGGGAAGAGATCGGGCTCCATATTGTTTTGGAAGATGCAGCTGCCGCAGACGCCCCGGGCGCCGCAGGTACAGGCAGATCCCTGGGGAAGCCCGGCAACATCCGTGCAGTCCTCAGTCGTCTTGCACTTGACCGCAAACGCCTCGACCTGCTTGGGTGACAGAGCAGACTTGCAGACCCAATACTGCAGAGAGCCCATGAATCCAACCACGAGGGAGTTCAGGAGCAGGGTAACAACGATTCCGACCACAGAAAGCCTCATGGATGTTGATAATGCTTTTAAGGCTGCAGAACCCATAAATGCAAGAGAGACCAGGACAGCAAGATTTGTAACTACTGCAACAGCGGCAACGATTAAATAGATAGGGCAAAAGTCAACCGCCCAAGAGGGGACTGCTAATAACTTCTGCAGGGTATCCATTGTTCTATTCTATTAGGTTATTTTTGTTCTGGGATCCCTTGGCTTTTTAACGCCCCTTCGTTGCACCTGCACCACCCGCTGCGGCTCCTGCCTTCTTAAACATCTTCTTGGGAGCGGCTACAGGCTCGGAGACATTCTCCTCCACAAAGGTCGCAGGGGCAGATGCAGCACGTTGGGTGACCGAGGCTGCTGCTACTGCTGCTACAGGAGCTGATGCAGCACGGGCTGTCGGAAGGACAGCCGCAACCGCAGAGTCCTCCTCCTCATCCTCACCATCATCGGCCTCTGCCTCTGCTGCAGCCAACTTCTTGGTCACAAAGGCCCGAATGTCCGGAGCTTCCGTGCGGAATGCAGGGCCACGCGTCTGGGAAGGATTGCTATCAATGCGAATGGAGTGAGCCTTCCACGTTGCACCGAACTTGCCTCCCGCAAACCAGACACCCGTGCACTGGATGATCGGGGTAATCATCGAACGCTTGGCCAGGATCTCCTCAATTGGAGTACTGGAGTCAAAGAGAGTCGGTGCACCATCCTCATCCTTGATGGCACCATTGTAGAAGGGAGCCGTAAACTCACCCTTCTTAGGCCCCTTATCATTCTTGCGAAGTGCAATCTTGACGGTCGGAGGATAAGGCTTCAGGGCACCCGCTGCATCGCGGCTGTACTTGAGGCTCGGGGTGTAGAAGGCCTTGATGACATCGCGATTCGGCGCCATCTTGAACCACTTCTGTGCATTTGCAACTCCTGCATCAATGAGGGCCTCGTCAAAGGTCTCCAGAAATGTCTGCAGATTGCGAACATACTCGTGCTCATCCACGCCGCGAAGGCTGACATCTACCGAGTACTTGACTGGCGCACCGGGCGTCTTGTCAAACACATTCACACCGTAGGGGACATAGAGGGAGCCCATCTCCAGGGAGATGTTCTGACCCAGATAACGGAGCCCCACCGTCTTGCCACCATTGTCCATCACCTTAGGTGCCTGGAATTCAATCTTAGATACATCAATCTCAGAGGGAGTGTAAATCATACTGCTCATCGTACTATTAACGAGGGGCGGCCGACCCCTGGTCAACTTTGGCGACCTCGGCCTTTTCTCATCGAACTGAAATTTTATCAAATGCGCTTTGATTTTGCAGAAGAACGACGCGTAGATCGGAGATGACGACGAGACAATTTCCGATTCCGCAGTTTGTGCTGTACACGACGGCTGGATATCTTCCGATGCCGCGTTTTGCGGTGAGAGCGATGACCACCTGCTGTTGTATCCACTATCGCTGTAATAAATTGTGCAATATCTCCACTCCAGGCAGCCGGATCATTATCCTCAGGTGAGGCTGCGATTAGTGGTAGTATCCGTTCCCTGAAACGTGCCCGTTTAGCCTCAGCTGATAAATCTGAATAATCATCTTCCCCATATACTTCTTGAAACCATGCCTGGAGCTGATCTCTCCGAGATGGCGGTGGAATCATAAATTCGGCCAGAATAGCAGGTATTCCTGTAATTATACGTTCTAACATACCAGTTGGACAACTAAATCGACTGGGGTTGACCGTAGCCACTGTAATACCTGTGTATCCTTCCATGCCACCTTCCCCATAAGCCAACACACAATCCTCAATAAAACGCCTAGCAAATATTTGACGAAACGTAGGAGCCTGACTTCTAATAAAAAATAATCCAACCGCAGCTACCTCAGCAGTCGGCACACGAGGCCGCCCCTCAATTACCCGTGTAGTCTTTCCAGCTAATACACCCTGTATTCTCGCCCAGATGGCATTTATTAAAATGGCTGTTTCGCTAGGATGAGTTCCAATCCAACCCTCAGCACCAGTGGAAAATGCAGTCATGTCACTCGCAAACTGAAGAGGGGCATGACACCTCCATTATTCAATCTAGCAAAATCGGCCAACATCTGAAATCCTTGTTTCTTATCTCGAAGAGATCGGAATGTATTATGTATTTCAGCACAAGCATCCGCATATCCGGAAGGCAATAATGCCGCATATAATTGTTTATAGATCCGACCTGGTAAACCGGGAATCTCACCGTCGCGATCGCCGGGTAGGACACCTGCAGTTACTCCTGGGACTGGAGGATCGGGTGTTGGCAAGACGGCAGGAGGGGGAGCAAGGGGAAGTAAATCAAATAGGGGTACTGTTGGACCGAGTATACCCAAGGCATCCGCAACAGCGTCCGCAAATACTCCATTCCCTGCAACTGCCGCATGAGGTGCTAATGCTCCCAACGCAGCGGCCAATGCACCACCTGGGGGTGCACCTAATGCTAATGCTGCCGCATGGGGATTTGCTGCTACCGCGGCAGCTGCAGGGAGAAGAGGGACCGCTCGTTCTGTCGCATCGTGAAATCTCATAATAAAATGTCCGATCCGCCCTAGTAATTCGCGCCGTTGCTCTTCAGGCGTTAAAATAGGAATAGGCGGGCGCAGTTCACTATAGGGTCTTGGTACAGCTGGATCATATAATTCAAGAATCCATGGGGAGATAGAAATAGGTCTATTAAGAGGGGGTAGCGCGGCCGTACATGCGTCTTCAGCTGCATCAGCAGCCTCTCCAACATTCCCTGGATGATCGGTCAAGTATGCTACAACAGACTCATAGGCTGTTCTGAAACATAGCAGAATATTTACACTTGTTTTATTACTATATTCTATTGGATGAAATAAATCCATCATATGCATAGCGACTAGTCTTGCAAATCGGCGATCTCCCCCTGCGTCAAAATCATCTATTAATTGTTGGCGAAAGAGAATCACTGCCCTTTTTGTTGCAACCGAAATTGTCGCACGAGCTTCTACTGAAAGCCTAGTGCCGGGGGCTAGAGCTGCTACAGCAGCCGCGGTGGCCTCCGTTCGGGCCTTATCCGCAGTATTCTGTACAAGAAAATCGATACTATCCATAAAATTACCTCGCCCCTGTGATCTAATAATAAACATTTGTTGTATATCTCTCTTAATTTTATAGATGTCACGGTTCTCCTCTTCATGTTCTGTTACAGCGGTCCGGCAGTCCGCACGATCTTCGGGACGAACTTTTAGCTGAAAGGAGGCAAGTTCTACCCCCCTTATTGTTGTCATCGCATTATCATCGACAACAACTTCAAATACATTGTCTATCCTTCTACCAATCTGCCGTATCAAAAAAAACGATTGAACAGGAATCTCCCTTGCAGTATTTGCAATATAAAATAGAACCTTACCGCCCTTTAAAATATCGGGTAATTCAAACCGATCCGGCCAACTTGTCAGCCCCACGTAATTATTTCCTCTCTTTAAACGGTTCGCGATGCCTATAGCGTTTAAATTGGATGGTATATTATAATAGTAGACTCTTTCGCGCAAACCAGCCACATTCCTTACAAAAATAGGAATGAGGGAATCAGGAAAGGGCTCCATTCTAAATATGCCTTCCTAATTAAAATAGAAACCAATACTAATGGCAGCGGCCCTTCAAACTATCCCCAAACATCAGCGGTATGCGGCGGCCTATAACCGCTTCGGATTCTTTTGGGGGCTCGGAATTGAGCACGAGACCTATCTTGCCACAAGCCAGACACGTACAATTACTTCCTTTGAAGGGCAGATGATGCCAGAACGTTACTGCGTCCGCTACTACGATGCCTACAAGGCAGACCCTCTGCGAACCACGCTAAAGAGAGTCATCGATCTTTCGGGATCCGTAATAGTTCCTATCTTGATGAATAGTCACAGTCTTACGAAGTGTGATGTATCAGGCGAACATGCAACTGTCTACTCAAAAACAACACTGCCCAATCCCGCCTTTAGCGGGACGAACCTGTCGGCATATCTCTGTCAGCACTCTCCTTGGCTCGAAAAAGAACTAGGGACTTCTTACATGTGGGATGGTGATACGATCGAATTCATGACGCAGCAATTCTACAGAGCTACTGTTGCAGAAGTGATGGCCGAGTTACAAGAGATAGAACAGCAATTTGTACAAGAAATAAACAAGGCTCCTGCGGTCGGAATTCTACAGACTCACGGCCCTCTCCGCCTTTCAGCTCCCCTCAATCCACCGTGGGCCACCTACCTTACAAATCCCTCCAATGTTAGCATGTTTAACAATGGAACGATCCACATCAATGTAACACTTCCGACGCAGCTGGGATTTACTATGAAGCCTCTCTGGCCAACACACTTTGTAGAGCAACACCGGCGATTGGCCCGGCTCGTTCAATGGCTAGAACCTCTTTGGATCGCTCGGCATGGCTCCCCCGATCCCCTTTCAGCTCTGTCGGATCGATATGCAGCGGGATCACAACGTCTTGCGGTAAGTCGATATATCGGCATGGGAACCTTTGATACAGAACTTATGCCTCCCGGAAAAATTATGCAGATAGCGCGTTCAGAGTTGTCTCTGCCCTGGTATTCGCGATTTTATGCAGCTACAGATTATACAGAGAGGTCGGAGATTGGATTAGATATAAATTTTAATAAACATTGGGCACACGGGCTAGAACTACGATTCTTTGATCAGATGCCACTCCCTGATCTTCAGACTGTTCTTGAACAACTTGTGATTCTTATGGATATTACACGAGAATCTAGGAACTCCCCCGCTAATCCGAGGAATTCTGTAACATGGCAGGAGGCAGCCTATGAAGCTCTTCATCATGGCCCCCGATGGGCCGTAACTCCAAGTCAAATGGCAGCCTTTGCTGGAGTCTTGGGTATCCCTGAAGACTCTAAAGAACCTCTCTCTCCTGCGGAGGCCCTTCGGTGGATATTTGAAAGATTAGAGAGATGTAAGGGATTTTGCTGGGGTCGACTTGTCAATGAATCCCACAAAACCTATTGTTGTAGTTCATAAAATTAAAATGCGAGTCTTACATAGAAATGCCTCCTGCTGATAATAGTCAGTCACAGAGAATTCGTTATCGCAGAGGGAGAGCACTGGCCTCCTTTCGTCTATTATCACCGACTTCCCGAGAAGAGGGTCCGGGAGGTGCCGGTACGGAGGAATCGGTGCGTTCGGCTAGAGCTCTTGGCCAACGTGCCTTCACGGTTCAGACGGGTGGAGGTGCCAAAAGTACCAGGCGGCCGTGCTTATGTACTGAAGTAACGAGCGGTGGCGGTGGCGGTGGTGGTGATCTGGGTGGTGGTGGCGGTGGTGGTGGCGGTGGCGGTGGCGGTGGCGGTGCTCTCTAATAATGCAGCACGGCAGGATGTGCAACTAGAATCTGCAGTCCATTTATCTGTGTAACTCCTGGGCTGAACATTTCGTAAATCCATGGATTCGCTGCTGCTGCAGCTCCTGAAATAATAGAGAGAGCACCCATAATATACATAACGCCCAGCTGACGATCCGATTTAGCAGCAGCCCCTGTTACAAGTAGACGACACGTCTCTAGTAAGAGTGGGCGCAAAGCCCTCTGTTGCATTACGAGGGCTGTGGTAACAGGGATAGGGAATGGCTTCACGGGGGCGATCCTGGCTCTTTCTGAAGATTGTAGCCCGGCTCTGTGAAACCAGATATCGGCCAACTCAATGTAGAAACGCTGGAGACCTTGGCGGGAAAGTTCCAAGAACCATGTGGGGTTTGTGTAGTAACCAAGGTCTTCAATAACCCGAAATACATCATTTGCAGCCATGGAAATCTTCTGTTCTTCTGATACTGCTACCAGTGGAGCCCAAACATCAACGATCTTGTGGCGCTTGAGACGGTCCCGAAATAGAGTAGGCAGGGGGGCCCGATTGAAAGGATTCAGTGGCTCCTCCTTGTTAGCGGCTGCATGACCCAGAAGAGCAGTGACGGACCGTGTATCCATACAGTAACCCTTTGCTCCATCCACAAAGCTAATAAAATATCGCAGAGGGATTTCTTCAATCGGATCTGAACTAAAGAAGTCAAAGGGATTGTTGGAGTCTGCCTTGGCATGAAGAAGAGGCCCGGCTCTCTTGGATAGCCATTTAGTCCAGGTCCGATGAATGAGGATGGAGGCCGTGGCCTTTTCCTCCGGCGACCTCTCCTTGAGAGGTGTAGGAATCCGCTCTTCAACCATTTCTATAACATCTGGTATCACTGGGATCCCAATAAATCGAACTTGATTGGATTGATGGCGGCCACACCACTCCGACCCGACCACCGCCTTGTACGAACATTGTTCTCCCGGACACCCCTTCTTTCGAATACTTGCACAGATGTTCACTGAGTGGATCATTCCTACTTTAGTGCTCATTTGTTACTGATGATGTCAGTTCTTTACGTGGCAGCTGTGGCAACTTTTGCCCCCGGGCACCCAAAGTTGACACCCCGGCGCGTGCCCTACATAAAAGGCATACCGCGTTCTATGTCCGCCAATACTTCCTCCGCTGCTAACATAATGAGCTCCGTCGCCACTCCCGCCAAGACGACCAAGGTCACTGCCAAGAAGGCGGCCGTTGAGGCCCCTGCCGCCCCCGCTGTTGCAGTCGCGGCCCCCGTTGCCGCCCCTGCTGCCGCCAAGGCCACCAAGAAGGCTGCTGAGAAGGTTGTCGCTCCTGTTGCGGCGGCTGCTGCAGTTGCCGCCCCTGCTCCGGCTGCTGCCCCCGCGACCACGGATGCAGCGGCTGTTTCTGAGGATGATGTTGGTGCGCAGCTCACGGCGCAGCTCAACACTCTCTATGAGCAGTTGGCTGCCCAGAAGGCTGCCTTTGCCGCAACGGCGGCTGGGCTCAAGGTCATCGAGAAGTTGGCCGCTCGTCTCATCAAGAAGGCGGGTAAGAAGGGGAAGTCTAAGGCGAAGGCCGTCGATGGTGCCCCTGCCAAGCCCTGTGTCTTCACGGAGCCCACGACGGTCAGCGCTGAGCTCGGTGCCTTCCTTGGCCTCGCGAAGGGTGCGCTCATCTCCCGCTCCAATGTCACCTCTGGCATTGTCAACTATGCCAAGAGCCACAGCCTCATGAACAAGCAGGCGATCAACACGGATGCGCCTCTTCGTAAGCTTCTGGGCGTCACGGAGACGGATAACCTCACGATCCTCAACCTCCAGAAGTTCCTCTCGAAGCACTACGTCAAGGCGGCGCCCGTTGCGGCGTAAAGGCGGAACGCCGACTTGAAGGTCGTAGACCGACGAGCGTAGCACTTTAAAAGCTCTGCAACTTAGAAGGTCATAGAACTCCAATCGTTAGTTTTGGAGGAAGTAGGTGTGTCCGAGTGGTTAAGGAGACGGTCTTAAGATCCGTTGTGAAAACGCGTGGGTTCAATTCCCACCACCTACATGAGTATTCTTTTGGTAGGATAGGTAATTTTGGCTTACAGTAGGCCCCTTTGCAAATGCTGAGGGCGCCGATAGGCCCCTTAGCTCACTAGGTAGAGCATGTGGCTGTTAACCGCAAAGTAGTCGGATCGAAACCGACAGGGGCCGTTGCCCTAGAAAGGGCCGTACTAATCTATATTGTATAGATTTAGATTAGCATGGCTGTTTACTGCAAAGATGTCGACCTTCGAGAAAACCGACAGGGGCCGTTGCCCTAATGAGGGCCGTTGCCCTAATGAGGGCCGTTGCCCTCATGAGGGCCGTTGCCCTAATGAGCGCCCTACTAATCTGCATTTTATAGATTCAGATTAGCCAGGCTAATGTTAAAATATGTTATTTAAGTATAAAGATGGAACCAAACATTCCAATTGGGAACGGAAACGGAAATGTGAACAATCCATATGGGAACAATCAGAATGCGAACATCCCGATTATGAACATTAATGAGGACATTTTTCAGGAGAGTCGTCAATTACTTTTAGCTGTCCGGAATAATGATTTAGCCGCAGCGACTGCTGCAATAGATGCAGGGGCAGATGTGAATTATATGGAAGAGAATGTAACCCCTCTGATGGCAGCCTGTATTGGGAATAATACTGCCATGTTTGATTTACTAAGTAATAATGGTGTCAATATAAATTATGCAGATGAGCATGGTGAAACGGCACTTCATCTTGCAGTAAAGGAAAATGATGGAAATGATAGTCATCAAGAGATTATACTTCGTTTATTAAACTATGGGGCGACCGTAAATGCGGCGGATCAAGACGGAAATACAGCTCTACTGTTTGCCGCTGAGAGAAGCACTGTAGCAGTAGTTGAAATATTACTCGCTAATGGTGCAGATCGCCTTCATAGGAATAATGCAGGTGAATCTGCACTGGATCTTGCAGCCAACGATGCTATTCGGTTAGTTCTCCAACAAATCCCACCAATCCAGGATGGAGGTAGAAGAAAGACCCGTCACAGTCGCAGTCGCAGTCAAAAGAAAAAGCAGCAGTCAAGAAAGCAAAGGAAGCAAGGTCGCAAGACTAGACGTCGCGTTTAGATGTCTTCCACATTCACGGCCGGGGCACCCGCAGCTGATGCAATACGTAAAAATTCAGCGCGTTGAGCCGCTGTGCGTGTACGATTAAGTGCAGCCACAGCCGCAGCCCTGGCCTCTGCATTCGCACGGCGTGTAGAAGAGGAACGCCTCGCAAAAACGATGTTTGAAGAGCGAGACCTGTGGCTGGAGGAACGAGCGGCAGGTCGGGCCGCATTTGCCTGGGCTGCGGTCAGGACTGCTACAATCCTATGGGTCGCCACACCTACACGAAGACCCATATCCTCCACGACTACAGCCGTACCGCCATGAATGGCTGTAGAGACAGCCGGATTAAACCGCACACGGCCGCGCAGAGTAACCATCCCCCGTGTTGTTGCTAGAACGAAGCTCCCAGTGTTTAAGCGTACTGAAAACAGACCATCGCCAAAGGCCACAGTGCCGGGGTGAGTCGACCCGGGATCTGCCATGGCTACACCGCCTATGAGATGTGTCGGTAGCCCCGCCTTAACGGCTTCCACATAGGCCTCCCCGAGCTCTTCATTGTGGGCGATGGCGGCCTGTGCCACACGCCCCAACTTTTTAGTAGCACGATGGCTGGATTTACGGCCCCTTTCTCCGTGCGGCATTTCTATAAACTATACATATTATTATGACGGGGGTCAAAAGGTGACCCCATCGAGTCACTAGGTCACTAATACCATCTAACCTAAAATGGGCATTCGAGGGCTGTCGCGTTTCCTCAAACAACGCGCCCCATCCGCCTACACTGCAGTCTCTCCATCCCCTAAAATCGAACGATGGGGAATCGATTGTTCGTGCATCATGTATCGGGCCCGGGCCGCCTCTCTTCAACCCGCAACCGTCCTTGCCGGGCTCATTGTGAAACTTCGGGGCCTTGGAGTGGAACCCATTGTTATCTTTGATGGAAAGCCACCGGCGGTCAAGGCCACTACGCTCGAGGAGCGCAGAGCCCATCGGCAGACAATTCAAAAAGAAATCGATGGACTAGATCCAACAGTCGATTCGATCCAAATTACAAGTTTACAGCGTCAAATCCCCACAGTATCGGCTGCTGATAAGGATACTGTAAAACAAATGTTGTACGCTGCAGGTGTTCTCTTCTTAAATGCATCGGGAGAAGCGGATGACCTTCTGGCAGCCCTCTACAAAAAGGGCGACATTACAGCCGTTCTTTCTACTGATATGGATATGCTCCCACGCGGAATTGGCCGTCTAATTCTAACAGAGTCGGCGGATGCATCCACCCTTACGTGTATTCATTTAGATCGAATTCTACGTATTCTATCGATAACCTATGATCAATTTGTGGCAGCCTGTGTGTTGATGGGATCGGATTATTCAGAACGTTCGATGAATCCTCCTCAGGCCCTCCTAGCAGTATCCTCGGGCCGAACCCCTGTCGATATAACGGAGTCAAGTCGCTGCCTAAAGGGAGAGGGTGTGGAGATCGCATCGCTCATGGCGCCTTCTCAGGAAGAAAAGTGGCGGGCAGGGCCGCCTTCGACTGAGCCTGAAGCCCTTGCGGCTCTTGCAATAACACTTGGTTGGCCTCCGGGGTGGCTGACTACTTTACAGACAAAGTTGACTACCCCGGTATAAAAACTGGGTATGAATTACATGACATCATCCGGTGGTCTCTATCCTTCTGCTCTTCCTCTTGCAGCGCGGCTAGGGCGCTATCCTAGCTGGTCGGAGTATATGGCAGAGTTTGGCCATTCTCTTTACATCCCGGAGCAGCGACTTATCCAGGATCACAGCTATGATCGGAGTCGCGGCCGAATTGATGACTCGCTACCCATCTACTACGATGCCGGACCGTCCTATGAGAATGAGGAGGATGGCTGGATTGAGGTAACGCCAAAGCGTAACTTTACCAGCGGTGGAAAGCGCCGATTCAAGAAGAAGTCCAAGAAGGCTGAAAAGAAGGAGAAGGAAATGGAACAGCAGCAGAATTTCTTTGCGAAGACTGTATCCTTTTCTGGAAATGCCGATCTGCTAGATGCCTAAGGGCTACATGTCATACCCATCGGCAACTCCTTGTGTTCAGAGGCTGCCTGTTTTTTGGCCAAGTCGGTCAAACGGGGCCGCGCCTGAAGCCACCAAGAGAACCACTCACCCACAGAGACATTTTTCTGAAATACAGCATCTTCTACATGCTGCATAAGTACCCATTTAAGTACATAATATGCAAATATATTTGTATTTTCATCTTCAGTGGAATCATGAATTCGAGCCCACACCTGAGCTGCCTGTTTCTCTGAACAGACCAATTGATAGGCCCATGCTTCTTTTGCCCCCTTCAAAGTGGATGCAGAAGCAATAGACCACAACAACTCGGCGTAGAGTTCCGTGTAGGCCTCTCCTAGATGAGGCCACAGACGGCGGCCTAATGCAGCCTCAAACTGTTGCAGAACAGGGGCGACTAAATGACTATCCACATCTAACCCCAATGCATGAATACATTCATGGAGCATCACCTTATGAGCCTCTTCACGGCGATAGACATGGACCTCTGGAACCCCTGGGATAGCCCAGCCACCATTTACATGATCACGCCCCGGATCTTCTCCTGCAGGAACCGATCGCTGCCAGGGCTGATCCCACCAATACCAGGTAACGGGTCTCTTTGTTAGCCACTTCATAAGACGAAGACCCAGTCGCAGAGCCTCTTGTAATGCCTCTGGCATCCTATCCGATACAACATGAATGGTGTGGCCTGTTTCTGCATCTTGGACAGCCATATAGGTCGGATGTTGTAATGCTGTCATCCAGGTAGCTGTACGGCCACCGTCAAATGGATCAGATGATATCCGCCCCATCAGCTGTGCTTTATTAACTGGAATTGGCCGTATCATAGGGGCCCTGTTCAAGGCCCAGGTCGCACAAAGTTTCTCTTGAAAGAGTGGTAACATACCCTGCTCTTTCAATAGATTAATTTACATTACACAAGGGCTTCATAGGCCGACATAATGATCATCTCCAACATAAGAGGAGTCCTATAGGAAGGAATCCATCGCGCCTTCGCGAGGACTTGCAATACAGCTCGGGCCTTTTTATCAGAAAGTGATCCAGAAACAGCAAGACGCACGGTGGCCCATGTTAGACCATTCACAAGTTCCGAACCAGTTGTCATGAGCCCCAATAAATCATACACTCTGGCTCGTATCCAGGCTACAGCTGCAAGAGTAGGGGGGCCCTCCTGAAGGGCTAGAACCATCTGCCGAAGCATTTCACTTATATAGGAATTAATGGTTGGCGGAGATGTAAGTTGCCCCACTTTTATTAATAAATCAGCACGATCGCGCCGCTCCTTTTCTTCTATAGCAGGTGCCGCAACCTTCCTATATACAAATCCATCAAGTAGCCCTAAAATAACGGAATTTACAGTACGTGCTGTAAGCCAAATCATCGCCGGGGCTCCGGAGCTCCACACTAATTCTTCCATACATGCACGGAGGCGCGTTGCAGCGGGAGGTGATAATCCATGCGCTCTGCGAAGTATCATTACTTTTCTCTGCCCTACACTAACATCCCGTGTAGAGAGCAGCAATGTCAATAATTCGGGCAAAATCTGCTTGTCCATCATGGACAAATCGGCTACGTCGACTTCCATGTGGGTTGGGAATTCCCAATATCGGGCCGAGTAATCGCCAATCAGCAGAGTTTGAAGGCGCGGCTCATAGCCGGTTGCACCTAGAGCCGCTCTTGCCGCTGTTAACTTACCAGATCCAGCAGGTCCCACCCACAGGATCGGATATATTGCATCCATTACTCAGAGTAGATAACCATGTGCTTTAACTAGTAATCTTCCCCGCAACCAAATTACGTGTATTTTGAACGGTCACCACATTCATGGCGGTGGCACCAATGATTCCAGGAAGGAGAACCAGGAATATCATATGAGTGTTGATCCAGGTCAGTGCCATCGGATCTGTGGAACGACTATAATAGACCATGACGATAGCCCATAGAAGGAATGCAATACCGTAGGCCACACCTATAATAATGGATATTCCTGTAACAGCTTGTACAGAATCTAGGGGGATTAATGCAGCAAATGTTGTTGCGACAAGTGCTGAAGCTATAATAATAACAACTCCGTATAATGCAATCACACCCGATGTAAGTGCCATTCTCTATCGTAGATGATTAGTTTTTGTAGGATGATAAGATCCTCCTACATGTACCGGAAAGATAACTTCCTGTGTCTGCACCCCAATCAAAAAGAAGATCAATGCAATCAACAACCAAAGGGGGAATGTCCATGACCAAAGGGATCCAAGATCTAGATCCATTCCTTACCGGTACCCACTAAAAAATATCTGCAGTAAATAAGGGGAGCATGTCCAAGAAAGATGCAAACTTATATCAATGTAATCCGGCTACACTAAAGGCTACGAAGACCACATGTTTGCCAGAGGATATGATGATCAGACTCCGCGATGCCTGGAATGAGCGGTTTCCCGATCATAAAATACCTAAAAATATTAAGAAAAAAGATACATTATGGGCAGCGCTTCGGACCCGTATGCAAAATCAATATACATGCTCCACAGAGTATTGTGCAATTCAGAAGCTCGGAGAATCTTCTGATAAATCCGCCGGAAGCAAATTTTTTCGACCTACAAAACCGGTTGGCTGGGCGGCTGATCCGGATGATTGGCACGATACATTGAGTATAGCACAAGTGATGGAACAGTATGAACCAGCCTTTCCGGAATTTGAATTTATTGGACCTGTCCCTATTGATTTTGATGAAGTACTGCCAGGAAATTGGGGGCAGTGTGTTGTGGATGAGCTGTGTAAGATTGATCTGGCAGACTTAAAGAAGAATGGTAAAACATCTGTTGGGATTGTATTTAATCTAGATCCGCACGATCGACCCGGTTCCCACTGGGTCTGTGCCTATATCGATCTCGCGAAGATGAAGGCCTATTACTACGATAGTTACGGATATGAGCCTTGTCCTCAGATTCGGAGGTTGCTACGTCGGTGTAAAGAGCAGGGATGCATCGATGTTACCTGGAATGATCTTCGTCATCAACAGAAAAAATCTGAATGCGGGACCTATTGCATGTTTGTTATTATATCATTGTTGAAGGGCCGACGTTTCTCTGATATATGCCGGAATCGTGTGGATGATGATACAATGCTGTCTTTCCGCGATTTACTCTATGCGACTGAGAAAATTAGCCCACGTGCTTTACACAATCTGAACCGGCTATTCGATTTATAGTCGGGAAGGTTGAAATCGCATGATGGAAACCGCCGCCTTCAGTAATGGAGACAGGGACATTCCAGTCTATGTTAGCTTCCTTGCGCCAGGCATTCACAGCACGGCTGCCGCAAGGACTTTCTGACTCAGCAGATATAAGACTGCAGCGAACATTACATCATTATATTCGAGAAATTCTGAGAGTACAGGGAACAATGAATGAACAGGAAATCCTCCGGGAGTCTTTCTCGTCTATGGCACAGTGGTTTCGCCGGAATACTGATCATTTAGTCCCAGAACTATCTACATCTAGAGCCTCAGTATCCTACGTAGTGGAGGAGTCACAGGGACCATCACAGGTTCCGTTACAGCCAGCGGTACAACAAAAGGATTTCCTGCAGAAACAGGAAAATGTTGTAAAGTATCGTGAAACCGAATATAATCTGGTAATAAATTCCAAAGATCGCGACTGGGTCAATAGTAAGGATCAGAATCGCTACAATTTTTCTGTCCAGCTCGGCGGTACACGCCCCCAGGGTGTGCAACTCAAGACCACGCTGACCCATCAGTTCCGAAACATTGTCCGTATCGAATTCATAAAGGCTGTTATCCCGGTGGAAGGTCTGGATGTAGTTACCTTACAGTCGTGTGAAGCGAGTGGCAATTTGATCATTTCAACTCCATCATCCGACCAAGCCTTTTACTCGGCTCTGGCACTGCCTTATGTACAAGTTATGATGGATGAAATTGTCGGCAACAACTATGGTACAAATGATTCAATTGACAGATCCCTGGCCATTTGTCAATATGATGCGGCTTGGCGCTCTGAGGTGGTCTCCGTGGGCACTCTCACGAATCGTGGCTATACGCTGTTTTTCCCGAAGTTTATGAAGGCACAGCGTGTCTATGCCCCGGCCCCGTTGGCCTCTCTGCAGCAGATGTCTTTTCAGATTCTCGCACCCGAAAATCAACTCTTATCAAAGAGCTCCGATGCCGCTGCCCTTCAAACAATAGTCTTTAGTAGTCAGCTCGATCCATCCTCCAATTCTTGCTATGCCCGAGATCTGAGTAGTGATTATCTCTTTTTGAATACTACTTCGTGGTTTTCTCTGTGGGCATTCAGTCAAATTGACAAGATACAACTTGCAGGATTAAATATCGGTTCCTCTCCAACGGCCATCGATTTAGTCAGATGGATTCAGCGGGAAGAGGGTCATGTAGTAGTCGGAATTGGCCATACCCAGCGTGATGCATCTTATAATACCGTTGATGATGGACCGAACGAATGTGGCTATGCTAATTGGATTATTATTCGTAATCGCTTCTATGATCCCAGCACATCCGGTGCCTGTTTTCGTGAATATTTTGGGTCGCCGACAGAGGAAACGGATCTTGTACCCGCGACTGTCACCGGCTGTGCAGTCCTCAATCTAAGTCGACAGGTCCAACTGGTAATGCGAATCATAACACGTGACCTTGATCCCACGAGTAGTTTGCGCCCCGATAATATTTAGAACATTTAGAGGCTGACAATGACAGCATGGTTAATCATCGGATTCGGGATACTTATCTTAATCCTGCTGTTAGTTACACCGACCGCCGTGCGCGAGGGCTTTCTGACGGTGGATCCTGGGACTCTAGCAGCCCAACGCCAACTGTTGCAATTTGAGGGTGAGCGGCGCTATAATTCTTTAGCCCGAGTACAATCCCCGCTCAATAACATTAATGCCTCCGATGTTCAGGCTGCTCTTCAGACTGCCAGTCCATCGGGAACAACTATGACAGATTCTCTCCTGACGTTACTGGGAACCTCCGGGCGTCTAGGAGCAGCCGATGATGGATCTAACAAGAGAGGGGCTGGTGTAGAGCAAACGGGTATGGTACAGGAAAAGATCAATTTCTGTGAATCATTACCGGTCAATTGTAATCTCTTAGATGATCCCCGAGCTGCTGAGTGCGGAATGTGCCATCGCGATGGTACAGATAGCCAGGGGCGGCCTCATCGCGGCGGTCTCTATATTTCTAGCGATGATCAGTATCGTGCCAACGAAAATGCCGTAGCGGCCGGAGGAGCGGCCCAGTATCAGCCGACGATTGGAACCTGTCGACCGAATAACTTTACCCTAATGAATGAGAACTGCACGGCCCGAGAACTTCAGATGCAGTGTCAGCAAACTTCTGCGCTGGATGGAAATTGCGCCCAGTGCTATGGATCCTCTCCAGCAGGAGCGACGGGCCTTCTCTATGTGGGGCCGGTTCGGTCCTACAATGCTATCCTGTGGCTCAGTCATCCGGGTGCCCATTCAGTTGGAGGAGCTGGAACAACGATTACTTATTCAAATGGCTATAAAGTGAATGTAGCCCCCAGCCCCAATCATCTCCTTGCTCCTACGCCTGTCCCCATTGTAGTAACAGAAGGTGATACACTAACCATTGTTGTATATGGGATTCCTATGATCTGGTGCGCCTGGCTCTCCAGCCCTGACGGCAATCGCACCGTGAGTATTGACATAGGGGAACAGAGTATTAGTCCAACTGATAGTATGATGATCCTGGGCGACAAGAGGGCTCCTAAGGTGCTCCAAGCTGTACAAGCGCTCGATAATGCAAATGCCTGGCCCTCCTTTCAGAATCAGATCCCCAATTCGGTTATGATGTATGGCCGCCGCCCTGATATTATCCCTCCTATGGTGATATCAGCAAACTATGGTCCCAATAGCCAGAATACGGTGGATGTAACAGGCCTAGTTCAACAGACGGCGAGTACAGGGAACTCAATCAATATTACACCAGGAACTTTACAGGTCTCAAGCCCTATCTCGGGTTTACCCAATTATCTTACGATTATTACCGATACCGGTTATGAAATTGTCCAGATAGACGGTACTACAGTTGGCTCTCAGTATATCAATAATTCTATGCAGATGATCTTTCAGGTACCTGCAACTCTGATTGATCCTGTCTTTGCCGATGATAAGATTGATTGCCCTTCTGGTCCGCTGGTGACAACATCCATAGGAGCGGGGCTCATGGGCTCCCACTCTTGCTATAAGCCGGATGGCAGCTTTAATCCTTCTATCTTCTGTATGCAAGAGCTCTTCGGTTCGGCAGGAGGGACCCCTGCGGGGAAGGGCTATCCTGGTACGGCGGCCGCTGCAGCGGCTCTTGTGCAGAATGATCCCACAACAGGCAAACCCTCCCTCGATGCCACTATGACCTATCTCAACAATCAATCCCAGATAGCTCTTTACGGCACAGATATGAACAATGCGGCAGTTGATTTCCCTACACTGAAGGCAGCTAGTATGCTACTGTTTGGCTACGCTCCGGCCAATCCCTGCGATGTGCCCGAAGCCTCCACCGGTCCTCAGTCTCCCGAATGCCTTGCCTATCTCTGGGCCTCCTCTGGCTGCAGCCCCGCAGGGCAGCTGTCACCGATGGATGCCAACGGGAATATCAATCAAGGCAATGTGAACAGGGCAAATGCATTCGGATCTTCCGCGGCCGTGCAACAACAGTATCAGGAAGTCTATAATGCAGCCACACAGTCCACTGATTATGATGTGCAGGATCAGTTCTCTCTTCTCTGTTTCAACACCTCTGTAAAACAGCAGGTTGTGCAGGGTGCAAGTGCGCCCGAAGTCTTCCAGGTTCAGGCTCCAACAGGAGGCTATCAAGTGGCGCAGGGGGATGCAGCGTCTACCTGTGCTATCTTTGGGGCGCAAGTGGCAACTACGGCCCAACTAACACAGGCCAACCAGGAGGGAGCCGAATGGTGTGCAACAGGATGGGTCAGTGATTCCAATAATGCCCAATATCCAATCACATCCCTTGCCAATGTGGGAGGATGCGGAAATGGCTCCATGGGAGTTATGCAATGGACACCGCCCAGTAATACTGCCAATGTGAATTGCTACGGTATCAAGCCGGTGGCGGGAACGGAGAATGTCTTGCCCTTCAATTCCCAACAGTGGTCGGTGCAAATCCTTCCAGGCCAGTTGTATAGTTCGGGGGCTCAAAATCCTGGGTTCCCATCTACATAGAGTCATTAACTGTCCACCTATCAAGGTCGCTTCCTTTGCTAGAAATAAGCGACCATGAGTAGAGGGTTCCATGTCTGGTTTTGATAAGGACCAACGATCCTATTATTTAAATGAACTGAATCGATCCCTGCCTTCTTCTGCAATGGTAGATCATCTGGCGCTCGAACGGGCTCTCCAAGTGAATGACACGATGCTTCCCGCCTCCGGTACACGTCCCGGTGAGACTGCAACCCTACTGTCGGCCTATGGAATGAATAGCGCTGCATTGCAGAAAGATACGGCCTGTCGTGCTCTGCTCTCTCCCACTGGTATGCGAACTCCTAGTGACCGCACGGGCTGCGGCTGGTGGTTTGTGCCCAATCCCTCTCAGGCCTCTACAGCCGCGCATGGTACCAAACACGGAGCGATGTCCCCTACTCTTGATTCCACAAACGGGTCTGGTCGCTGGATTTGGGATCCTCAGGAGGCTGCTCAAGCCGAAGGTCTGAAACAGGCTGCGCGGATTCAAGCCTGTCCTGATATTCAATACACTAAATATCCTAATATTGGCTGGTGTCCCGGCACCAACATGGCGCTAGTCACAGATGGCAATGGTAATCCAGCCTATCCCCAGGCGGCAGGAGGTGATTGTCCCGGTGGTGGGATCGTGACGACCGCTGCCAACTGTCCTCCACCTCCGCCTCCTCCTGGATCTGCTGGTGGATCTGGCTCCTTCTCACCCCAAACGATACCCGGAAGCATAACAGGTGAATGCAGTACCAATCCTTTATCAAACGCCTGTTATCAGGCTATTTTGCCCTACGCGGGTTGCAGTCCCAATGGAGCTCTTGGTCTGGCTCTTTCTTCGGGTAGTTATCCAGGTCAGTTTCAGCCCTTTAATGATGTCAATGCCGTCATGATGCAGCGCGGATTCTCGCTTGACTCCAATGTGGTCAATAATGGAAATACAACGCTGCAGACCGCCTTTGATAATTTTTTTGAATTAGGGATTGAATCAGCAGGTGGCAATCGCGCGGCTCAGAATGCTTGTTTAGATGCTACTATTGATTATTGTCCTGGACCCTCGGATACACAGACTGCAAATACTCCTTTCCCCATGAGTTGCATCCGAAAGGCCGGAATAGCCCAAGGCTATCCTGCAAACTCTCCGATCCTTGCGGATAACAGTGCCTCTTACTGGGCCCAAATTCAATACTATCCGACCTGGCAAAACGTGCTGGACGGCCTGGCCTTTTGGATGGATGATGCACGGAAACAGGGGGTGAATGGCCTGTGGGATGTGTTTGGTATTGCAGTCAATGTTCCGCCTCTGCCCTACTTAGCGATTGGCACCCAGTTTACGTTACGCCCGGTTGCATCGATTGCAAATGTAATTAGCTGGGGTGGATCGCAAGGCCCTGTCGTTACACGTGCTCCCGATAATGTTGCCGCGGCTATCGCCAATGCATCAGCCGGTAATATGCAGGGTGGCAACCGTTTGTTGTACTCAACAGCTCTTGCGACCATTAGCATTTGGGTTGTTGTACCCGCAAATAATCAAGTGCAAAACTACGTGAGTATTCAACCCTTTAACTATGCTGGATCCGGTGGAATCTTCCTCCGTCATTCCAATTTTCAGCTGTGGGCTCAGCAGAACCCTGGTGGCGATGAACAATTTAACAGTGATACATCCTTCCAAATTATAAATCAGGGAGAGGGGCAGATTTCGTTTCAATCCTACAATTATCCTGATCATTCCCTCACATGGACAGGGGATGGAGGGGCGCAGTTATCCCTTGCCCCAACATCCTCTGCTTCACTTTTTATACCCATTGCGCCGCTGTAAATTGGCAAAATTAATTTAGTAGATCAAATGATAATAAATCATTCGCTCTAGTGATTATTCATCACCCTCCGCCTCTGCTGCAGCGGCTGCAGTGGCAGCTCCTGCTCCCTTCCCTACTCCTGCTATATCTTTATATGCAGGATCTCCTGCGGAAACCAACCCCGTTGCAGATGCAGTGGCCATGGAACTCTGTAATTCCTTGACAGTGGAAGCCCTGTAGACTGCTGTCATCGGTGAATTTTGTACATCTACTTTCCAATTAGGATGATAGGCAAAGGTTGGCCCACCACTGGCAGGATACTTTACACACTGTGTCACTGCTCCGTGCTCATGGAAATGGAGCTCACAATCGATGGCGGCCGACTGTGTTATTTCAAAGAGTCCATCCGCTAATTTCTGTTTAGTTATTGCAATATCTAAAATCTTTTCATCGGTTGTCTTACCAATATCGGCCATCATAACCTGTCGGGCCTTTGTTGCCTTTTGCTCCTCTGTAAAGACTGACACATAGGTAAATATATCGACAACACGATCATCCCATGGGAGATTCATATGGGAGCAGAGACGGATGGCACGTCCAATCACTTGTTGGATTCGAACATTATTCCAATAGGGTTCCATCAAGTGCACCTGACGTGTATTCAACATGGAGATACCTTCCGCACCGCTCTGAGTAATCATAAAGGCGCGGCAGACACGCCCGTCACGATTATCGGGTGCCCCTGCCAATAACTGCTGACATTGAGTCTTCAATAGCGGGGGCAGATTGACAAGATCCGCATTGTAGAGTTGCAAGAGGAGGCGACGCTTATCCAGCTCCTGATCACCGGTATACATGATATAGCGAGGGCGACCCTCTGTCGATGGGCCAAGGAGAGCGGGGGGGATCCCCCACTGGCCATCTCCTGTCTTTTGAAGTTCAATGGGTAGCCATCCTTCAGCCGATGCACGAAGGGCGGCAGCAAAAATACCGAGACCTTCAAGACTCTTAAAGTTACTGTAGACCAACACGGGTCCGGGTGATGCCCTGATATTTTCGATCATGGCCACGTACTTGGCGGAATATTCAGGTAGACCACGATTGAGGAACTGCTCTGCATTCGCTTCGAGACCACTCATGAGGGTACCGACAATGCGTGAAAGTTCTGCGGAGAGAGCGGGTTCGACGGCTTCGGCTGGTTCTTCGAGATCTGCATCTTCAGGTGCAGCCACGTCACCTTCACCCTCTTCTACAGCAGCAGCAGCGGCAGTGGCAGGTCGGCGAGTGCCTCGCGCATCAAGGAAGTCCCCCCTATCTACTGCAATTGTTCGTGGCTTATCTATTCCTAAAATCTGTGTCCGTTGTTTATCAGATATCTTCGGTCGCGGCACTTCGGTTGGGAAGACATAGTTACAGGCAGCGCGACTGGCTGATTTAAACCCTGTATTAGGGCTCTTTGTCGCCTGGGTATATAGATCCATCTCCTTGCGGGTCATAGCACGTCCGACCGCTTTGGCAGGTGCCGCTCCATATTCCTCTTCGCCACCCCCTGCAGCTTTTTTCTCCTTATCTATCTCTTCCTCACGAACCTCTATATATCCTGCAAACATATGGTCGGACATCGGGACTCGGATCAGTTCATTGCGACCAACGCGCGGCATTAATTCCTCAGAGCCACCCTTATAGTAGGAAACAAGGCCTGAGATACGCGCCTTCAGCACATCAGGATATAGAATATTAAGTGACATAGGATCTACAAAATGTGAAACAAATACATCGGGTTTTTCAGGCAAAAGAGGTAATGTGCGGATACGAAACTGAGGCGTTTGGCTCAACATGGAGACTGTGCTGCGTTCTGCTTCGAATCGTGTACGGGCTCGTTCGACCTTTTTCTTGGCAATAACGGAGGCCGCAACAGCAGCAGGAACTGCGGTAGCCTCTGCACCCTCTTCAACCCCTTCAACCCCTTCGCTACCCTCACCGCCTTCCTCTGCAACTGCAATAGCAGCAGCCCCTTCACCTTCCCCTGCAACTGCATTGGCACCCGCCTCTTCAACCTCTTCTGCTGCAGCTACAGCAGACACAGGCAGTGTCTTTGCTGTAGATGCATCCAGTGCTGCTCTGGCCGTTGTAACAACCTCCGCCGAAGCTATCGACCCCCCCACCGCTAAAAACTTATTCTCCTCCATCTGCTGTAAAAGCGAAACAGCCCAGCGATCCATATTTCTTTCCCTAGAGGCCTGTACCGGTACAGCTTCTGCCCCTTCCACACGGACAAATCCGCGAGTAGAATAATCCTCCCCTACTACCTTCTTAAAGCCATAGGGAACCGGTGTAACACTCAATATAATTTCCTTTGTCTCATTTTCTTCAATTGCACAGAAATCAATTTCGGGGTGCGCCTTGGCCCACTGCATGAGTTTAGATGAAATGGCTGGAGAGCGATCCATCGATTTAAGGGAAATCTCTAACACACGAATCTCACCGCCTATCATATTCATGAGCACCGCTAGTTCCTGTGCATAGTTAATCATCGGTGTAGCCGACAGTGCCATAAATTTGCATCCTACCGCATTCTGAAGGAGACGATACAGCGCATAGCCACGGGGGTAACGAAAGCCGAGCCGTTCACGGCCCAGACGCTGTGTCCACGTAAATTCTCGTGGCTCAATTTCCTCAATAACTGCATGGGTCGGGCGACTTCCAAGTTTCGTACCGTTTACAGTACGAACTAAGTTGTGAATTTCATCGATAATCACGACTGAATCATCAAAGAGTGCCTTGCCTTCACGGAAACTAGACATGGCTAGACGCGATAGTGAATCCGGTGTAATACCGTTGTAGTGAATAAACCGGAAGCGGTGGTGCATGTGTTCATCCTGTTGCTGGAGAATAGCCTTCTTACTTTCGGCGGAGAGAGTCTCCCAATTTACTGGTTTTGCAGGATTGGGGACCCAACCACCCCGCTGTTTCTGGATCGTCTCCGTCGAAAGACCAAGAATGTCACGCAGCCAAATAAACTCCAGTGTTTTGGTATTGGAAGGATCTGCAACTGCTAGGAAGGCCCAGTGATTCTGAATATTAAGTGGAAAGAACCCACATTTTCCCAACTCTTTCTTAAAATTTGGACTCAATGTTGCGGGGGTCAAAATATAAATGGTCTTGGTGCCGCCATAGTGAAGTGCTTCGGCCGCAGCGATAGAGGTACAGGTTTTGCCTGTTCCGAGACCGTGATAGACCAAAAGGCCACGATAGGGGGAAACCTTTGCCATATAATCACGAACGAGCTTCTGATAATAGAATGTT
>Ga0114971_10000286_pt1 | contig 32293 bp, 21 predicted proteins | sample M_140625_MF_Meta_FD_87320 | JGI IMG/M metagenome (GOLD analysis project Ga0114971, IMG submission 87320) | Freshwater microbial communities from Lake Montjoie, Canada to study carbon cycling - M_140625_MF_MetaG | ecosystem: Environmental > Aquatic > Freshwater > Lake | place: Lake Montjoie... | reverse complement strand
TTTTGCGTTCACGCGCATGGGGGCGACATCCAAGAGCCCGAAGCCCTCGGCGGAAACGCGGGCAATGACTTCAGATGTGACCCCGCCCCATGGCCATTCCTCACTCACACAAAGGAGTCGTCCCGTGCGAGCCACGGAGGCCAAAATCGTATCCGTGTCGAGTGGCTTCACACTGCGAAGGTCGACGATCTCGAGTTCGAATCCCTCTTCGGCGAGTTCCGTTGCAGCGGCGAGAGATTCATGGAGCATAGCTCCATGAGTGACGATCGTGGCATCGCGTCCCGTTCGCGCCAAGCGGGCCTTACCGATCGGTAGGGATGTCTCGGGTAGCGATTCGGCTTTGAGATGGTTATAAAGGAACTTGTGCTCGCAGAAGATGACTGGATCATCGAGAGCGACGGCATCAAAAAGCATCGTGTATGCGTCCTCGACTGTGGCGGGAGTGACCACGACCAAGCCAGGGTAGTGGGCATAGAGCGCCTCCATGCTTTGGCTGTGAAAGGGACCGCCTCCGGATGTGCCTCCCGAGGGAAGGCGAACCACGATCGGGCAAGGAACACCCGTCCTGTAGTAGAGGGTCGCTGCGTGATTCACGATTTGGTTGAGGCCGCAAGTTGAAAAATCGGCAAACTGCATTTCCACGATGGGTCGCATGCCCTCGATCGCCGCGCCTATGGCCATCCCGACAATGGCATCCTCGCTCAGCGTGGCATCAAAAACGCGGCCGGGAAATTCTTTGGACAGATTCTTGGTGGCTTTGAATGCGCCGCCGAAGCTGGCGATATCTTGGCCGTAGAGAAAAACCCTGGGATCGGTAGCGAGGGCCTTTTGTTGTGCAAGGCGAATGGCTTCAAGGTAGGTGATCATGATGTGGCGTATTGCTCACGGTATTCCGGACAGGAGAGCGCCGCCCAGTCGTCTTCTTCGGGGTCCGGTGGAGGTTCGCGGCGGACGCGGTCGGCAGTGGAGTTGACTTCCGTCTCGACTTCGCGGCGCCATACGGCGTGTTCCTCAGCAGTCGCCCACTTCTGCTCGAGGATGTGGTGTTCAGCAATGACGAGGCAGTCTCCACCGAGCGGGGAGGCTTTTAATTTGGGATCCACGTATTGGCCGTCATCATGTTCGCCGTGGCCAACGAGGCGTAAAAGATCGGCAACGACGAGTTGGGGGCCACCACCACCACGTGCGTTCTGAACCGCGCGGCGAAGCGTTTGTAGGCAATCCAAAAGATTTGTTCCGTCCGCCTTGTGGCCGACCACGCCATATCCGGCGGCCTTGTCCAAGAGATCCGCGCAAGCATATTGGCGGGAATTAGGGGTCGAGTAGGCATACTGGTTATTAGCAATCACGACGACGAGCGGGAGTTTCTCCACCGCCGCGGCGTTGAGGCCCTCGTGGAAAGCCCCGGTGGATGTGCCTCCGTCGCCGATACAGGTTGCGCCTACGACGCCCCTCTCACCCTTGAGTCGCCGTGCAAAGAGACCGCCGGAGACAGCAGGGATCATCGCGCCCAGATGGCTGATCATGGCGTAATAGCCGTCACGGGGACGCCCGCGGTGGATATTACCATCCCTGCCTCGCATGGACCCAAGTTGAGATCCGAGATAGGTGCGGAGGGTGTCGAGAACGGTGTCGCCGAATGCCAAGCGGCCGGCTTGATCACGGATGAGTGGGGCAAAGATATCTCCTCGGTGAAGGTGGATGCCGACCGAGACGCTCAAGGCTTCCTGTCCGCGACCGAGGAACACACCGCCTTTGATCATTCCTGCCCGATAAAGGCTTGCCAGCTTTTCCTCCAGCACACGGGACAGAAGCATAATGCGGTAGGCCTTGATATAATCAGCCTGAGTTACTGCGGCGCTCGTCTTTGGCATTTGAGTGATCCTATGAAAAACTTGTGGTCCCCTGCAAACATTCGTTGCGTTGAGATGTGATTTTAATGAACTCCGGGAGGCAGAACGTGCACGTCAATCGGAGCTGACGCGCCGAGAGGGATGTCCCGGTGGGGGGAGGCTAGGTCTATGCCGGCAGCGTTTAATGCATTGTAAATCGAGAACCTCAGCTCGCTTGGCACATGATTGGCCGTTCGGTTGACTTGTTTATCGACCCAGTAAAGCAGGCGGAGAACGATGGCGTTGGCGCCAAAGTCGTGAAAAAAAACGTTAGTATCGCGGTTCTTTAAAACATCCGGATGTGATTTGGTGACTTGGGTAATGATGTCGATGGCCTTCTCGACGTGGGAAATGTAGTTGATTCCAATGAGGATTTCCTGCCGGACATGACTGTCGGTGAGAGTCCAGTTTACCACTGTGCCTTGAAGAATAACGCTGTTCGGAATGAGGATTTCGACACCATCGGCGCGACGGAGTTGCGAGCAACGGGTGCCTATCGAGGTCACCGTTCCCGCGTAGGCGCCCACGTCGATGATGTCGCCGATGCGAATCGGGCGTTCAAATAAGAGGATGATGCCGCTGATGAGATTGTTGACGAGTTGCTGGGAACCAAATCCCACAGCGATGGCTGCTGCCCCGCCAAGGAGTGCGAAAATGGTGAGGGGAATCTTTACCACCGCCAATGCGACAAGGCTGATACAAACAAGAAAAAGAGTGTTGGTGAGCTTTTGGATGATGGTGCCGGTATTCGCGTCCAACAAGAATCGTTCACTGAGGCGGGATCGGATCCAGCGACTGCAGGCATCGGAAAGTAGGCCGCCTAGAATCAGAATAAGCAGGGCCGATATCATCATCCCGAGGGTGACCGGACTGGGGCGCTGTATGACCTCGCCGTTGATGAAAACTGAATCATTGAGATGGAATATTTCGGTATTCCACAAAGTCGCTATCTCCCCGCCGAGCGTGACCGCCGCTACATTGAGCTTTTGTCCCATGTTGAGTTGGCCCCTTCGCTCAGTGAGATCGGCATTGGCCAGAGTGAGAAGCTGCATGAGGTGGTCAAATCCAGTTTCCCATTTCGATAGGCCCGCATGCTCTTGGGTGAAATGTTTTTCCACCAACTGCCTGATGGCATCTGGGGCTTTTTGATTCGGGTTGTCGAGTAGAGCCTGTGCGGCTCGGCGGCGCTCTTGGGACTTGGCATTGAGGTTGGCGATGAGGGGGTGCCAAGTCTGCACATCCTGCATACGGTCATTCACAGCCCATGCAGTTTTTTCAAAGGACTTCGGATCGGTTGCGTTCCAGATCTCATACCGAGCCTGCCAGATTTGAGAGCGAATCAGAAGACCGATCCGACGATACTCGGAGATTTGGATTTGGTTTTCGAGTCCCTGCATGAGGAGGGATAGGAGCTCGGGGTAGCGGCGAAATGTGCCTGTGGAGGTCAGGGCCTTAACTTGATTCTCGAGATCCTGAGCGGTTTCGGCGCTCTCAGTCTCGTCTTTCTTGGTCTGTTCCCGTTTGGTGTTCAGCAATCCATTTGGAAAAACAACATGACCAGCGAGGATACCCAAATATTTGTTAGCCAGTTTGATGCGGGCTTCTTGAAGTTTCATGTCCGCATGAAGGGGCGACGAGTCGGTTCGGGCTTGATGATCCGCATAGGCGACTGCAACGCGAAGATCCTGCAGCTTCTTTTGCCAAGCCAACTGGGGCGTGGAGGCGGTGGGCGCCTTCTCAAGGGCTTGAAGATCGGCTTTTGCTTTTTTTAGTTCCTCAAAAGAAATCCGAGTCTGCTCGTTACGGGATTCCGCGATTTTTTTTAATGCCGCAAGCCAGTTCAAGGCCTGCCAGAGGTTGAGGCGGGCGGAATCAAAGGCATCGAGTCCCGAATCTGCGTTGATGACGGGTGGTTTGAAGTTGGCTATTCCGGCGTCAACTTCGGCGGTTTGCGAAACGAGAATTTGAGTTCTCTTGGATTGCTTCTCCTTGAATGTCTTCATTTCCACGATCTGCCCGAGCAGGTGGATGTAGTCCCGGAATTGCTCGGGTGTCGCGGGTTCAGTTTTTTGGAATCCCTCCAATCCTTCGTCCAAGGCCGTGGTGAGCATGTTGGCGTAGTCTGGTGAGGTCGGTGTGGGAGCGGGAGACGATGAGGCTAAGGGCGAGGTAGCTGGATCTTGGCCATGACTCAAGCCAGGCAGAAATGCCATGGCAATACTCACGATTGCTAGGGAGGGAAAAAAGCACCGCAATGTGGATTTATTAAGATTTCTTATTGTCACAACTTAAAAGAACGTTACTATGCACACCCTTTTAAAAATGAAGCCAGAAATTCATCCCAACTACGAGGAGTCCGTCATTGTTTGTGCGTGCGGTTCAACCTACCACACCCGCTCCACTCGTCAAAACATCAAGCTCGGCATCTGTGCCGCTTGCCATCCGTTTTTCACGGGTGAGCAAAAATTTGTAGATACGGCCGGCCGTGTTGACAAATTCATGCGCCGATACGGCACAGTGCGCGCTCCTCGCGCCGTCAAAAAAGCCTAACTCGGATTTTATTTTATCAACGGTAAACAGGCTCGCTGCTTGTTTACCGTTTTTATTTCCCTATGGATTTTGAACCGTTGATCGAGCGCAAGCGGCGACGTTTCGAGGAGTTGGAGCGCGAGATCGTCTCACCTAACCTCTTTGATAATGCCCGCCGCGCGAGGGAGGTTTTGTGTGAGCATGGCTCGACCAGAGAGTTGCTCGAAGTCTGGAGCCGCTTTGAGAAGGCCTCGCGCGAGATTGTCGAAAACCGTGAACTGGCCTCTAGTGAGGACAAGGAAATGGCGGCAATGGCGAGAGAGGAAATCGCTCGATTGGAATCGGAAGTCGCGACCCTTGAGCGCACCGTCCAAGTCGCGCTCCTTCCGCCTGAGCCCGATGAGGATCGCGACGCCATCATGGAAATCCGCGCCGGTACAGGTGGCACTGAGGCGGCTCTTTTTGCTGCTGATCTGTATCGTATGTATTCCCGATACGCCGATTCCTTGGGGCTGAAGGTAGAGGAGTTGGAGTCCAGTGCCGCCGATCTCGGGGGCTTTCGTGAAATCATTTTCCGCATTTCTGGAACCTCCGTTTTTCGCCGCTTCCGATATGAAAGCGGGGTTCATCGCGTGCAGCGTGTTCCTGCCACCGAGGCGCAAGGTCGCATCCATACATCAACTGCGACGGTGGCGGTTTTGCCCGAGGCCGAGGAGGTGGACATCGAGTTGCGCCCAGAGGACATTCGGATCGAGGTTTGTCGAGCAGGTGGACCCGGTGGGCAAGGCGTGAATACGACGGATTCTGCTGTTCAGGTCATGTATATTCCGACCGGTCGCATTGTTCGATGTCAGGACGGGCGGAGTCAGCAAAAAAACAAAGAGGCGGCACTGAAAATCCTGCGATCTCGATTGCTTGAGGACAAGCGTCGCGAGGAGGAAGCCAAATATTCCGCCCATCGCAAGAGCCTCATTGGCGGTGGCGGTCGTGAAGAAAAAATTCGGACTTACAATTTCTCCGAGAATCGTGTCACCGATCACCGAATCAAGGTTTCGCTCTACTCACTCGACCGATTTCTCGGTGGCGAGGTAGGTGAATTGATCGATGCACTTCAAGCGAGCGATATCGAGCAACGGCTCAAGGATTCTGGGATCGCCTGATGCACCAAGCGATGTGGATTCCGGCGAAATCCAACGTACTAAAAGTGATTTGTTTTCGTAGCATGCGGGATCGAGCCTGGATTCTGATTGAATTAGAACTTGGGATTCTGCAGTTTGAATAGAACTCATGATGCTTCCTCAGGTGTTGCCATTAAATATTGTCACTTCCCTGTTTGCTCTATGCGCACTAGGTTGCGTCTCTTTTTCGCAGGAGGTGGGTGTCGTTTCCGAAGTGAAACCAGAGGTGCCCCCGAAACCCCAAAAGAAACCCGATTCTACATTAGTCCACGATGAGGTAATGGCTCGAGCCACGCCTGAAAACATCTCCGTCTTGATTACGATATCCAGTCAGCGGATCCATTTGAAAGTCGGTGAGGAAATCGCAATCGAAGCGCCGGTTTCTACGGGTAGAAGGGCTGAGTGGACTCCCAAGGGGACTTTTGTGATTGTGCAAAAATCAGCCAACCATCGCTCGTCAGTTTATGGAAGTTGGGTGAGCGCGGAAGGGGGCACCATTCGAACCAATGCGAATAGCCGGACTGATAATCCTCCCGTTGGAGCTTCTTTTGTCGGGGCGCCCATGAAGTGGTTTATGCGACTGGGAAGCCATGTTCAGGATTACACAGCTTTTGGTATGCACGCAGGAAAGTTGCCTGGCTACCCAGCTTCTCATGGGTGCGTCCGTTTGCCAGACCGAGTTGCGAGGCTGATTTTTGAAAAAGCTAAAATTGGCACACCAGTCGTGATTTTGGAGTGAGTTTCAAAGGTTGCCACTCCTTGGTAGGACCGGTAGGGCCAGAAAAAACAGGGTACCCGAAGATTGGGCTCATAATGACCGCCCCAACCGCTGCCGCGAAAGAAGATCGATTATGGCTGGGAGTCTAGCGACTGCCTTGCATGGCGGAACCGAGGGCGCCACCGCCCTCCCAAGACTGGGGACGATTCCATGGAAGAGAACTTCCGGCATGTTGCGAAGATTCCTCTTCGGTCGCACAACTGACAAGCCCAACAGCGGCAAGGAGAATGAGGAGGCTATTCCTTAGGGTTTTTATAGATAACTTCATCGCCTGGTTGGATGCTGAGACCACGTGTGATGCTAGTCGGTATGATATCTGCAATGGAAGTTGACGGTTCTACTGAGGTGATACGAACGCTTCCGATTTCGGTGGAACCACGTTTGACAATCAATTCCGTATTGCTGAGAACGCCATTCTTATCCCCGATGCTGAGAACCACGAAATTCCAAGCCTGATTGACGGCGAGAACTCTTCCCATGAGATTTCTGCGCGCTGTCTTAAGATTGGCTTCAATTTCTTTTTTCTTGTATTCGGCGAGGGCGGCTTTTTTGGAATCTAAATCTTCGGTGAGTGATTTATTAATCCCTTCAAGTTCCGTAATCCGAGTTTGTTTTTCGTCATCAACCGGTGCTGCAGTGGAAGCCGCAGTTGCCGCAGCAACAGCCACCTTGAGGGCTTCAATTTCATCTCCTTTGGTTTTGAGATCGGCAGTCAAGGTAGCGATCTCCGCTGTTTTTTGAGTCAGTTTTGCGTTGGCTTCAGTGAGATTGGTCTGAGTGGTCGCAAGTTCGGCTTTCAGTTTCGCGACTTGAGATTCAAGCTGTTCCTTCTGAGCCGTGAGTTCGACGTTTTTTGCTTCCGAATCGGCCAGTTTTTTCTTTTCCGCTGCGAGTTCGGACTTCGTTTTTTCTAATTCGGCTTGGGTTGTAGCGAGTGTCTCTTTTGTTTGAAGAAGGGTTGTCCTGTTAACGTAGCCCACACCTGCGGAGGCAAGAGAGACGACTATGGAAAGAATAATAAGGATTTTACCCATGAAGTGGAGGAATCGTTGAAAGCACTTTTCTATCTCGCGAAAACTCACATCACAAGCCCCAAATGGGTTTTTTTGTTTCTGCTGGGCGGGGCGCGATGCCTTTTAACTCAATGCGCTAATGATGCTGGGTGGAGGAGTTGCGGACGTTTTTGAATTTGCAGCGTCCGAATGGGTCAGGCGGGAAACGTGCGCGCAGAGTCAATTTTGTTGGAGGGGTTGGTGAAGTGCTCGAAAAATCATCGTCGTTTGATGTGAGTGCGCAATCTTTGCGAGAGCATGGAATGACATCGCCTTCTCCACTATCTCGGTATCGGAAGCGCCTTCGATGGGGCCGCCGATCCCACGCTAGGCCTTCTCATTTGCGACTATCGCTTTTCCTCTTCGAGCCGAGTTTCTTTTTTCGAGGCGCTCCACAAGTGGGGCATTGAATCCCCCGTTCTCTTCATCTCGGCCACGCCTGACAGTGGTGCATTACTGAAGGTCGCAAATTTCAAGCGGTCCCTATTTTTTTCCAAGCTGTTTACGATTTCACGATTCCATTTACGGTCTATTGAAGTTAAGCCCTTCGGCTAGTATTTAATTAATCGCAGCGAATCGCCCGAGCTGGGGGGATTTGCGATGCACGTCGGGACGGTAACCACGCAGCAAAGACAGCGGCAGGAATAATCCATAACGGCGTTGTCAAAAGAACATTGAGTGGATAGCGGAGTTCAATCGTCCATCCAAAGAAGGCCTTGTTGATCACCCAGGTGAGAATCATCGCCATGCTCGCCCCGCATGCCACTCCGATGAGTGAGGCAAGAAAGCCGACCATGGCCGCTTCCGTTAAAATTAGGCATTGGATTTGGACTTGGGAGGCCCCTTGGGAGCGAAGGACACCGACTTCCCGTTCCCGCTCGAGCACAAGAGTCGTGAGGGAAAGGAGGACGCCTGCAATGGCTACAACGACCGCGATCGTCCTAAGAACGGAGGTGACGGCAAAAGTCTGATCGAAAATCTCCAAGACCCGCTGCCGAAGGTCTGAATTGGTATAAATCGAAAACTCGCCATCGTGGCTGAAGGTTTCACGAAAGTCCGCACCGAGTCCCGCCGTTGCCGAGGGGTCATTGAGTGTTATAGACAATGAGTGGAGGCGCTCGTCATTCCAGTATTCCGAAAACGTCGTGCGCTCGATCATCACTAGTCCACTGTCGCGCGTGAAGTCTTTAACGATACCGACGACAGAGAATTTTGCTGTGCCTTTGGGTGAGGAGAATTCAAGAGTGTCACCGGGTTCTGTCCCATGCTTGGTGGAAAAGCTCTCCGAAACGGCTACCATACCCGGTTTATGGAATTGATCACGGGCCCCATCGATTCCCCGCACGAAATCGAATTCTCCGCGGGCTCGGCCGTCAATCACCGCCAAGGTGGCCGTTTTCTCTCCCCAAGGAACCGATATTTCGCGAAAGGTGCCTAGATCTTTGACGCGTGGATCGCGGCGCATCCACTCCACCGCATTTGCCGGGATGAAGCTAGTGAGGCCTGCGATTTCGTTTGCTGCAGGGGCGATGAAAAGATCCGCTACCAGCGTTTGGCCAAGCCAGGTGGTGACGCTGGCTCTAAATGAATGGATCATCACCGACACGCTCACCGTCATCGCCGCGGCCACCGCGAGTGCCGCGATGGTGACAGCATTTCGATGGAGCGATCGCTCCAAATGATGGCTGGCCAGTCGAACCAACCAACCCGGACCGCGAACAAGGGAGCAAAACGCATTCACTGTCACGGGTACAAGAAGAGAGAATCCAGCGATAAGCAACCCGACTGCCGCGAATCCCAGCAAGCGACCGCCGCCGACGAGGGTCCAATAGGAAATGACCGCAGCCAATCCCAGCGCGCAGATGCCAAAGAGTCCCCAGCTTTTCGATTGAATGCAGAAGGAGTCCATCAGGGATCCATTTCTCAAAACAATCGCCGGATCGCACGCGGCGGCCTCGGCTGCCGGACGCCAAGCCGCAAGCAGAGAGGATCCGATGCCGACGACAAGGGCGAGGGCAATCTGATCGGGTTCGATGAAAATGCGTTCGATGGAGATCAGCGCGTAGAGGGAAGAAATGGTCGCGCCAACGGGCGCCGCAAGGAGGGAAGCTAGTGGCCCGGCGATGCCGATGCCCAAGAGGGTTCCTAGCAAGCCTTCGGCAGCACTTTCACCGAGAAAGAGACTCGTTACCTCGATCTTGGTCGCGCCATTGGCCCGAAGGATGCCGATCTCATGTCGGCGGCGCACGATTGATGCTGAAAGGCTGTTATAAATGAGAAAAACGCCGACCACCATGGACACGAGGCTGAGCGCGGTGAGATTGAGTTGGAAGGCAGCCAGCATCACTTCGGTATCCGAGCCTCTGCGGGCGGGTGGGCCAACGATAGCATCTGGGGGTGCTATTTTTCGGAGGGCCGCAATCACAGGCTCCATCCTCAGCGGATCGGCCACTTGAATTTGGATGGATGTCAAGCGCCCCTGCCTGTCGAGGAGTTCTTGAGCCCAGCCGATATCCATTGCCGCCACCCGAGGGTCGGTTGTGACGAGTGCATCGTCGGTTTTAAGCTCAAATGAGGGCACGAGCGTTACGGATTTTCCTGCTGCGAGCGTCCGAAGTGGGCCAGAGGCGAGGCGCGAGGAAGACACGGCAATGGCGTTTGGCTCGCGCATCCATTTTTCAAAATCGATAGATGCTCCACTCGGCGATTGAAGTTCGAACGCGCGCAAATTTCCGCCAGTGAAAGGATCGACGCCAAGGAGGCGAAGGTAATCGCCAGGTGATTCGGGGAGCGTCACAACCCCTTCCAACAATGGCGTAGCTTTGGTGACACCGTCTGTCGCGGCGACGAGCGGAAACAGCGTTTCGGGCAAATCTCCACGTATTTCCAGGTGGGCCCGACCGGCGACTAGCCCGACCGCATTGCGAAAGCTTTTCAATGCACCCCTATTCGCAATCTGGATGGATAAAAAAACGGCTATTCCGATTGCGATGCTGAGAATGTTGAGCGATGGCAGGAGTGGATGCTTGGCCCATTGGCGAATGATCTGCCGCCAAAACAAGGTGCCGAACCGGGGCGTCATTCCGGAAGTTTGGTTGCGGCTTTGTGAAGAAGAGTTTGAAGCCGTTTCACTGCTTGCGGAGAAGAGAATTTACCACCCTCCTTATTGTAAATATAGAAGGAATCCATAGCCACATCCATCTCGGTCGTGATGCGTGAGATTTCAATGCAGGCGTCGGCCTCCCCCATGGCACGTAGGAGGTCGTAGAGCAGGCCGAGGCGATCGGGGGTTTGGATGTCGACCAGTGTGTAAGACGGGTGCGAATCGTTATCGATCGTGATACGGGTCGGAAGATCGAATTCCTGCGAAAGCCGGTAGGTCAGAAGCCGAGTGTCTTTGCTGATGAGCGGCGTAAAGTCGTATTCCTCGACAGTCAGAGATTCGGCGAGGTGGCTCTCCACCGCTTTCATATCGCGGGGACTGCTGACCGGTTGAAGGTTTGTGCTGGCTACGCGAAAGATATCCAGCGCCAAGCTGTCCGTGCGGGTATAAATATCAGCACTCAAAATATTGAGTTTCACAGAAAGGAACGCTCCGGCAATGCGCTCTAGGAGTCGTGGGCGGTCCCATCCGCAGACCCAAACTTCGGTGTAGCCCTTCTCTGGCTTCGGAATCCAGCGAAAGGCAGGCGCAAGAGCGAGCGATTCGTCTTTATCGCGACGCTCGAAAAACAATTGGAATAAATTCAGATGCTCGGCGATTTCTTCTGACTCGTAACTGAGGAAGTACCGGTCGGGCATGAACTGAAAATGAGCATCGCACGCATCGCGGAATTCGGGGCCGATCTTTTTCATGGCAACGTCCCTTTGCAGAAGCCTATCGCGTCGGCTTTGCTCCATTGGGTCGCCTCCGCCCTCGAGGTATTGCTTGGTGCGGCGGTAGAGCATCCATACCAAACCCTCTTTCCAGTCGGACCAGTTCTGGTCGCTCGTGCCCATGCCATCCGCAAGCGTCAGTAGCATGAGAGCGTCTAGGTTTTTTCTGTTTCCGATGATGCGGGCAAATTCCTCGGTGGTCGTGGGATCATCGAGGTTTCGCGTTTGGGACATCTTCGACATCAAGTAATGCGAATCAACAAGTGTGATCAGCATGCGGCGGCGTTCGGGTGTGAGTTGAAGGCGCCGGGCGACCTTGTGCGCCAAGAGAGCGCTCGCTTCCTCATGATGGCGGGTGTTGGCGGATTTACCCACATCGTGAAGGAGAATGGCGAGGTAGAGGATGGCGGGATCCTCGAGCTTCTGAAAAATCTGACGATATCCGCGGAGTTTCGGTGAGTCTGCAAAGAGGATGGCGTCCAGCTTTTCGATGCAAACAAGCGTGTGTTCGTCGGCCGTGTAGCGGTGGTAGAACTCGTGTTGGACTAGGCAGTCGAGATCACCAAATTCGGGGATGTATCGTCCGAGTACTCCGAGGTCATGCATCAAGCGAAGGGTGCGACCGACCTCCCCCTTTCGGGAAAGAATGGCGAGGAAGGTCTCGCGAGCCATGCTTGCATACTGGAATGTGCGGTCGATCAGGTGCAGGCGGCGGGCAACAAGATCGGCGAGTTCTGGGTGAAACTCAAGCTGTCGGACTTGTGCGTGGTGGAAGGCCCGCATTAAGCGGTATGGATCGTCATGAAAGATATCACGGGATTCCGGCTCAATGCGGCCGTTGCTAATCATGAAGTGGTCGAGTTTTTCCGGTTTCTGGCGTACGCCGAAAAGTCGGAGTAGTCCGGAGCGGACGGGCGGGCTAATGGCTTCCATTTTCCGCAAGGCGCTCTCGGTTACTAAATAAATTGTGCGGGCGTGGCCGTAATATTCCCGCATGAATGCTTCTACTTTGCGAAGAATGTTCTTCTGCGGGTAATCAAAAGCCTGAGCGACCTTGCCCTGAAGTTGGAGTGTGAGAACCTCCGCTGAGCGACCGTTGATATATTGCATTTCGGCACGCGTTCTCAGGAGAAAGTCGTAGCTTTTTTCCAGATTGCGGCGCTCCGCATCGCGCAGGATTTTTGCCTCGACGAGTTTGGCAGTGGTAGTGATGCCGTATTTGAACTGGGATATCCAGAGGAGGCTCTGATAGTCGCGCAGGCTGCCGGTGCCGTTCTTCACGTTCGGTTCCTGCATGAAAACCGTGCGTCCATATTTCACGCGAAGCTCGGCTTGGTTGCCTATCCTCCACGCGATATAGGGGTCGCCTAGGTCCTTCACGCAGGCGACCTGGAAGAGTTCCTTGAATCGAGTGAAAATGTCACGATCGCCGGTCAGGAAGCGTGACTCCAGCATCGAGGTCTTGGTAACCATATCCTCGTTCGCCTTGTCAATCCCCTCGGCAATGGTGCGTGTCGCCTGCCCAACCTTGAATCCAATATCCCAGAGGGCCACGATGGTTTGGCGGATGACTTCTTCGACTTCCTTATCGTTCGCATTTTTGGACTGGAGAAAAAGGATGTCCACATCGCTCATGGGTGTGAGTTCGCGGCGTCCGTAGCCCCCGAAAGCCATCAAACAGAGACGATCGGTGAGGGGCTTGCCAACGACTTTGCGGACGATGCCTTCAAAGAGTTCGCGGATCAGGATATCCACCATGTCGGACCGCTGACGGGCAATTTCCCTGCCTCCACCGCCGGCAAGGTGCCAGGCTTTAAGGCGATCTTCCTCGACTTGACGAAAGTCTTTGAAAAGCGCGATCGGATTATCTTGGTTGTTTCGCGCCTTCTTGGATAAATCGGTAGCGGATTTTTCGAGTGTTTGGGCGCTTTCTGGATTCATGGAGAGGCGTCGCGAATCACGATCTCCACCCGTCTGTTGATACGCTGTTCATCAATGGTGCCGGTCGGGGGCGCGATGAGGCGGGTTTCCCCAAGACCGACGGTTTCAATCACCTCGCCTGGAAGGCCCATACTGGTAATAAGCCAAGCTTTCACTGACTCCGCTCGAAGGTGGCTGAGCTTGAGATTATAGTCATCCGTGCCGAAGGAGTCCGTGTGTCCTTCAATGAGAAAACGAGCACGAGGATTTCGTTTCAGAAGGATGCCAAGTTTTTCCAAGCTGGACATGGCGCCTGGTTCAAGAACGAAGGCATCGTAGGTGAACAACAAGTCACTCGGCATGAGGATGGGGGCGGTGTCCGAGGTGAGCGGTCCGGTTTGCGCAAGAAGATCATCCAGATTGCTGAAACCTCGCTCGCCGAGGGGCAGACCGACTAAGGTTTCGGAGGTCGTTGCGGGCAGGCTCTTGGAAGAGGCATCGATTTGGACGTTGGGGATATCCTTGAGCAATTCCTCCGCGAGGGAATCATTGATTTTGGCCGTTTCACTTTGCGGCGCATTCGTAGAGCTCTTGGCTGAAGCGGGGGCGACGACGATGCCGGGTTTCTCTTCCAGCAAGGGTTCGTCTAAGCGGGGAGGCGCCCCAGAAATGAGAATATCCCCCATCATTTTTTCAAATGAAGCCTTTTCCTCGGGTATGCTTTGAGGATTAGGCAGCGAAGGTTGCAGTTCGGCAGTGGCCACTTTTTCGGGTTTGGGCTGTTTGACACGGGGAGTGATATCGACGCGTTCGACTTTGAATGTCGGTTTGACGGTCTTCTCCTCATTCGGGGCCAGTTCGCGTACGATAGTGACGCCCTTTGCCCATGATTGCAAATACCAGTGCGCGAGGAGTGATAAAATGAAAGCAGCAACAAGCAGGGGACGCCACGCATCGCGGTGCGAAACAGCATTATCCTCAACCATACGGCGTTTCCGATTCATTACGATGAAGCCTATACCGTTGAAATTTAAAATTCCACCCAAGAAAAAATTTCCGAGCAGTTGGATATGACGCAATATTTGATACCGAGGCGATTTTAAGTTTAGTCTATCGTTTGGCCGCAATGGCATCCATGACCTCGAACAAACATTCCTTCATTCGCATCAAGGGGGCTCGACAGCACAATCTGCGAAATCTGGATGTCGATATCCCGCGCCACCAGTTTGTGGTCATCACTGGTCTGAGCGGCTCAGGCAAGTCCTCGCTTGCCTTCGACACTCTCTTCGCGGAAGGGCAACGCAAATACATGGAGAGCCTCTCCGCGTATGCGCGTCAGTTTTTGGACCAAATGCAAAAACCGGATGTCGACTACATCGAGGGTCTCTCACCGGCGATTGCCATCGAGCAACGTACATCCAGTGCGAATCCGCGTTCGACCATCGCAACGACGACAGAGGTCTTTGATTATCTCCGTCTTTTATTCTCATCGACCGGAGTGCCCCATGATCCCAAAACTGGGGATCGTGTGGCGAGGCAAACCCCTCAGGAGATCACGGATGCCATCCTCCGATGGTCGGTTGGGACCAAGTTTCTTGTTCTCGCGCCACTCATTTCGGGCCAAGTCGGGGAGTTTCGTGACGTGATCGAGAAGGCCCGCCGAGAGGGATTTGTGAGGATTCGCGTCGATGGGGAGGTGACCGAGCTTACTAGGCCAGAGCCGATCCGTCTTGAAAAAAACAAATCCCATTGGATCGAAGCCGTCGTTGATCGACTCGTTATCCGTGCGGATCTCGGTCAGCGTCTTACCGATTCCATCGAAACGGCCCTTCGTTTGGGTGGGGGAAAAATGTCGACCACCCGACAAGAGTCGGACAGTGAGAATTGGAAAGACGAAAAATTTTCCACCGATTTTTGCAATCCCGCTACGGGTTTCACAATGGCACGCCTGACGCCCAAGCATTTTTCTTTCAACAGCCACCTTGGGGCCTGTCCCGCTTGTCATGGAATCGGGACGGAGAATTATTTTGATCCTGACTTGATCGTAGATGCCGAAAAAAACATAGCCCAAGGGGCTGTTCGGCCATGGAAGCAGGCTAACCCAAGGATGAAGGCCTATTACGCGTCGCTTCTTGCGGGGCTCGTCTCAGACACCCCAGCGCCTTTGGAACAGCCTTGGCAAGATTTGCCGGAAAGTTTCCGCCAGCTTGTTCTTCAAGGTTCGGGGGAAAGAAGCATCCAAATGGCGATTGGCGCGAGCAGGACATCAACGAAGCCGTTCGAGGGTGTGATTGCCCAGTTGGAAAATCTCTACGCCACCACGAAAAGCGAGTTCACCCGCAAGCGCCTTCGAGCCTATCAAGGGCGTCGTGTCTGCCGTGTTTGCCACGGGGCTAGGTTGAAGCCGGAAATTCTCGCCGTGACACTCCGCACACAGGATGGTCGTGAATTTGGCATCCAAGAAATGTGCGGTCTCTCTATTGCCGAGGCTGCCACGGCGATGGAGGAACTTCAGGTCGCTCCTGGTGATGTGGAAATCGTGAAAGATGTCCTGCGAGAGGTTCGACAGCGTCTCCGGTTTCTCAATGAAGTCGGTCTTGGTTACCTTCAGCTCAGTCGAGAGAGTGGCACGCTCTCTGGCGGTGAGGCCCAGCGGATTCGGTTGGCCACCCAGATCGGTTCTGGGCTCTCGGGCGTCCTCTATGTGCTCGATGAGCCAAGCATTGGTCTTCACCAGAGGGACAATGACAGGCTTATCCAAACCCTTCGTGACCTTCGCGATCTCGGAAACTCGGTGATCGTTGTTGAGCATGACGAAGACACCATCCGTGCCGCCGATCATATTTTGGATCTTGGACCTGGTGCTGGTCCGCGCGGCGGTGCCTTGGTAGCGCAGGGAACCTTGGCCGAAATCTTGGACAGTCCAGACTCCCTAACCGCACAGTATCTCAATGGAAGCATTCAAATCCCGATACCTCGCCAGCGCGTATCGCCAAGAGTGACTGGTGCCAATGTGGGCGAGATTGGCGACGGATGGCTGCGCGTTGTCGGAGCGACAGAAAACAACCTTAAAAATATCACTGCGTCTTTTCCGGCGGGATGCTTGACCTGTGTGACTGGAATCTCGGGCAGCGGAAAATCCACGCTCGTTAATGACATCCTACGTGTCGCCCTTGAGCGTGACTTGAATCGCGCCAGGTCGCGTCCAGGGGCTCATCGCTCGATTCAGGGTATCGAGCAGTTCGACAAGGTCGTGGTCATTGATCAAAGCCCTGTCGGTCGTACCCCGCGCTCGAATCCCGCGACCTACACCGGTGCGCTTGGCCCGATCCGCGACCTCTTCAGCGATTTGCCGGCATCGCGCGTTCGCGGGTACGATGCGGGCCGGTTTTCCTTCAACAATAAAGGCGGTCGATGCGAACACTGCCAAGGAGAAGGCTTCATCCGTATCGAAATGCATTTTCTCGCGGACGTCTATGTTGAGTGCGAGATTTGCCAAGGTCGGCGATACAATCGCGAGACGCTGGAAGTGACTTACAAGGGGAAAAATATCGCGGATGTGCTGGACATGACGGTGGATGAGGCGTCCCGATTTTTCCGAAGTGTGCCGGCGTTGGCAGGTAAGTTGGATACGCTTCAGGATGTGGGTTTGGGTTATTTGCGGTTGGGTCAATCCGCGACCACCCTCTCGGGCGGGGAGGCCCAGCGGATCAAACTGGCAGCCGAACTCTCCAAGCGCGCGACAGGTCGTACGATCTATCTCCTCGACGAACCCACCACCGGACTTCACTTTGCGGATATCCATAAACTTCTCGAAGTCCTTATGAAACTCCGCAACGCTAGGAACACACTCATCGTCATCGAACATAACCTAGAGGTCATCAAGTGTGCCGACTGGATCATTGATCTCGGTCCCGAGGGGGGATCCGGAGGAGGAGAGATTGTCGCCCAAGGAACGCCTGAACAGATTGCGCAATCCCCACAAAGTCATACCGGCCACTATCTCAAAAAATATCTCCAATCATGAAGTGTGTGATTTTTTTCTTTATCAGCGGTGTGATGGTTCTGTCAGCGCAGGATTTTTTGGAAAGCGCTCGTGCCGCATTAGATTCGGGATTTCCGAAGGTGGCTTTATTGAAAATCGAAGGATCAATTCCGATGATTGGAAATGCAGTGGCGGGAGATGAGGCCAATCTTCTGTATGCCCGGGCGCTGATTGAGGATGGTCAGCCCGAAGCGGCCGCGAAGTTTCTTGGCGCGGTGTCCCCGCAGGCTGGGCTCGCGAAGGAGTTTTGGTTGGCTCAGGCCTTTGCGGCGAGTGGGGATTCTACGGAGGCCCTTGAAAAATATACCAAGTGCGCAATGGCAACGGATTTTTTGTTTTTTCGGGAGGCGGTATTGGGTCGGGCCTCGATGCTGAGAAATCTGAATAGGCTTGAGGAGGCGATAGCTGTCCTGCAGGGGGCCGATTCCTGGCCATCCTCTCCTGAAAAAAATCAGGCGCTTCTGGATCTAGCGGAGTTGCACGTCGTGAAGGGAAACGGCACAGATGCACAAAAGGTGCTCCTTCGCTTGCCTGTTGAGGATTTAAAGGATCGGACGAAAAAGGATTTCCTTTCAGGAGCGGCGCTGTGCCTTTTGAATGAAAACGAATCGGCTTTGGAGGTCTTGGCGAACCTTAAGTCACGGGATGCAAACATGCTCGCCTCCACGGTTATTCTTCAAGCCCAGGCGGTTTTCCGCACGGGAAAGCCTGCGGAGGCCGAATCGCTCCTTGAAGATTTTATAGCTGCTCATCCAAGCATTCCGGGTCTGGAGCGTGTTTTTGTGGCTTTGGATGGGGTGTATGCGGCTGCGCCCAATGCCTCATCAAGCGAGATGAAGCGTTGGTCTGAGGAGAAGGATGCGACCCCCCGTCGGAAATTAGCCACTTATTACCTTGCCCGTTTGGAGGTGCGGCAGGGAGCCACGAAGCAAGCTGCAACCTTGCTGGAGGCCTTGGCAGCAGACCCCGCCTCGAACCCGCTTGCTTCCGAAACCACTCTCGAGTTGGCCGCATTGCGTGTTCGCCTCGGTCAACCCGCTGAGGCGTTGGCTCTCCTCCCTGAGCCGGGGACATTGCCGTATACCGACTTTCTTCGTGGCATCGCGCAGGAGGATTTGGGAAATCATAGCCTCGCTGCCTCGGCATTCATGCTCGCTTCGACGAATCCTGAAATGGCTGAAGGGGCTCTTTTCAACGCCGCTATTTGTGAGCTTAAGGCCGGGAATGTCCCCAATGTGGCGTTGGCAGAATTAGAAAAAAAATACCCGTCCAGCTTGAGGATTCCGGCATTTCGTCTTCAGGAAGCCTTCTCACTCGCCAGAAATGGCGACTCCAAAGTGACGGAGATTCTCACAAAGTTGGCGCAATCCGCCCCCGCCGATATCGCTGGGAGCGCTCGGTTGGCACTTGCCGAGTGGCACTACCAGCAACTCGATTATTCGGGTGCGACCTTACAGCTCCAGCGAATATCGAGCAAAGGCGATTCTCCCAGTGAAGCGGCACTGGCCGTTTTTCTGGCAGACTCGGGGGAACCTGATGCCATGCCGAAAGCGATCGAAGCCGCTCGTGCATTTTTGGCGCGCTTTCCTGATTCCGAGCCGGAACCTTCCGTGAGAATGAAGCTCGGTGAATTACTCTTCCTTAATGGGGATTTCGCCTCGGCGCGGGTCGAGTTAGAGTCCCTTGCCAGAAAGTTTCCGGGTTCTGATTTTGACATTCCGGCGCTTTTTTTGGCTGCTCAGGCTGCCTCGCGTATTCCCGAATCGACATCCACAGAGGATGCTATGGTTCTTTTTGAGGAAGTTGCAGCAAGGAACGGGTCCTTTTCGAGTCGGGCTAGGCTTGAGCAGGCCGCCATACTCACTTCCCAAGGCAAACCCCTCGAGGCCAATCTGGTGATCGATACGGTGCTATCTTCCTCACCCGACCACGCAATGAAAGCGACAGCCCTGATCGAAAAAGGAAAAAACTTCTACACTTTGGGAGCACAGGACCCCGCAAATTATAAATCGGCCATTGAGGTCTGGAAGCAGGTGGCGAGCGAGGAATCCTCTGATCCCGTTTGGCTCAACCAGGCGCTCACGCGAATCGGCACCGCACTCGAAAAAAGTGGTGACGATAATGGTGCTGTGGCCACGTATTATGAAGTTTTCAAGCCTTCTTCCGTAGTGACGCCGGAGTTTTTTTGGTTCTACAAAGCTGGATTCGCCGCTGGCCGCATTTATGAGGTCCAGCAAAAGTGGAATGAGGCGATTCGAGTTTATGAAATCATAGCTGCAAATGAAGGCCCACGTGCACTCGAGGCTAAAAAGCGCATGCAGCAGATTCGCCTCGAGCACTTCATTTGGGATGGGGAGTGACTGTCACCTTTAGCCCGAAAACGGATATTTGACAGTATCGAAGCGCACCCATGAAAATGAGTTTTTTATGGTCCCGTGCAGCAGTTTCGCTTCGCTCGGATAGGCAAGACCTTGGTGCTCGCCCTTGAAAATTTTTGAGGGACGAGTAATCTATGTCCATTATGTCGACGGATACGAAATTTCCTCAGTTTGCTTTTATTGGATCCGCCGTGGCTGGGGGGACGTTGTCTTGACGGCCCTTGAGAGGAAGCGGATGGTCGAGGCGCGTAAAAAAAGGTCTCCGATTTGGCGACTGATTCATTTGCTTGGGTCTCTCCAGTTGGCGCTCATCCTACTAGCTACAATCGCTATCGCGTGTGCGGCGGCGACGGTTGCCGAGTCCGAGTTCAGCACCAAAGTGGCTCAAATTTACATCTACAAGGCGCCTTGGTTTTTGATATGGTTGGGTGTTCTTTGCACCAACCTCTTTGCGGTCACGATCACCCGTTGGCCATGGGAAAAAAAGCACACGGGGTTCATTGTCACCCACTACGGCATCATCACTCTGCTCTTTGGAGCGATCGTGGGACTTCAAACCGGATTCGAAGGCAATGTTACTCTTCACAAGGACAAGCCCGCTGTTCGTAAAATCACGATCAATCGCAGCATTATCCAAGTCGAGAGTCCGAATGATACAGCGCTCTACGTGATGCCGTTCGATGCCACTTCCGCCCGCCCGTCGGAGAAGCGCCCGCGCACCTTCGATGTTCCCGCCTCGGATCTCAAAATTGTCGCCGACGCCGTGAGCGAAAACCTCTTGAAGGAGGAAAAACTGATTCCATCGGAGTCGGGCGCGCCAGGAGTGATGCTTCGCTTCACGAGTACGCGCATAGGCCAGACGATCAACATGCCACTGGTGCTTGAGGCGGCTGGACCAACGGAAAAAGACTTTTTCGGGTTGGCAAAAATAGCACTTCAGGCCGAGTTACCGCCACCTTCCCCCAAAGCGGATGCCGAAACGCAGATGGTTTTTGGACGCTTCGCTCCAGTTGTGCAGGATAATGGCCCTTCAACCGGCGTGAAGGTTCTCCTCAGTGAGGATGGGAAAAAAGTCACCATCCTTTCTCCGAATGACACCAGCGCAACGTATCTCCGAGCTGATCTGATGAAGTCCCCACTCGAAGCAGGCGGGGCCACGATCACGATCGAGGACTACTGGCCCGATTTTGAAATGCGAGAGGGTCGACCCTCTACCAAATCCGATCTTCCCAACAACCCAGCCGCTCTTGTGCGCATACAAGCGGTCGCAGGCGATTCCAAGCCTTCTTTGGTTGTCGTCGCTGATGCCGATGGGATTCGCTATCAACTCCAGCGAGGCCAGGCGACGCAGGCGAGCGGCAAGGCCAAGGTGGGGGATACTTTTTCCCTCGGGTGGGCGGATTGGCAGGCAGAAGTCGTTGCCGCCTACCCGAAGTCGGCGATCGTGACTGAGGTTAAGCCAGGTCCGGTGCTTCCTGCCGGTGAGAATGGCATTCCCGGATTCCGCGCGCGCCTTGTCTCGCCGACCATCGCCGACGCTCCTCAGCGTTGGGTGCCAAGTGGTGACATCACGGCACTCACCGATGGCCGGAATGTGGTTCGCATCGGCTATGGTCTCGAGCTTCGCCCGATTCCATTTACCCTGAAGTTGGTCGATTTTGAGGTCCCTCGCTACGAGGGCACGGAAACCCCATCCAACTTTATAGCCACCTTAGAATTCAAAGACAACTTGACCAGTGAAGTGAAGGCGGGTATCGCCCGAATGAACCACCCAGCGAGCTTTCCGGGCACGCTTTTTGCGAACTTTACCGGCATCAATTACAAGTTTTCGCAAGCCGAATGGAATCCCAAAGACCTCGGTGAAACGACACTCCAGGTTCTCTACGATCCTGGCTGGAGTCTGAAATGGAGCGGATCGCTAGCTATTTGCATCGGCATAACCATCATGTTCTACTTTAAACCCAAATCCAGCAACGCATGACACCACTTCGTCCGATCTTCATTCTCGCCTTCTCGTTGTTTTTCGTTTCATCCGCCCGTGCTCTCGACGTCTCGTCGATGGAGAGCATTCCTGTTCAAGAGGGGGGGCGAAAAAAGCCCTTCATTGTCTTTGCCGACGAGGCCCTCATGAGCCTATCGGGAAAAAACCAATTTAAGAAAGAAGGTAACAAGATCAGCTCGACCTTCACGGTCAGTTCTCTTTGGCTCACGCCCAAGGGATGGGAAAATCAGCCGCTGATTTTGATTGGCAATAAAAAGTTCAAGTCCCAAGTCGGTTTGGATCCGGCAACGAAACTCTTTAGTTATCGGGACCTTTCCGAGAGCGAGCCGCTTCGTGCTGCGCTAAAGGAAATCAGCGCCCTCCGCGCAAAAAATCCCAAGGTGAAGCTCGACGCCCTACAGCGTGAAACCTCCACGATCGGGATGAGATTGGCCGTTTTTGAAGGACTCGTCAGCGGTAGGGGAATTATGCTCCTGCCCACCGGTGCTGCCGCATGGAGCCCGCTTGCACCCGAGGATGCCGCGCTGATCAAGTTACGCGAAGGATTCCTGTCTGGCGATCAGGCCACCTATGATGCCGGACTCGAACTCCTTCGCGGAGAGCAATCCCGCGAGAATCCTCGCTTTCAAGCGGATCCAAGCAAGATTGCGATCGAGGTTTTTTATCAAAAGTTACATCCCTTCCGTTGGGCGTGGATTTTGTATCTTCTCTCGGGGATGAGCCTTCTGCTTCTCGCTGGGGGTCGAGTTGGCTACATGCTGGCTTGGGGATTCGCACTGGGGGGATTTCTCATGCAGTTCGCGGGCTTTGTTTTTCGTACTCTCATTTCGGGTCGTGCGCCTGTGACGAATATGTATGAATCGGTTGTCTGGGTTGCCTTCGGAACGATCCTCTTTGCCCTTATTTTTGAGGCCATTTACCGGAGTCGCTATTTCCTTCTTGGAGCCGTTCCCGTGGCGGTCACTTCCCTCATTTTGGCTGATACCCAGACAGTGATCCTCGACCCGTCGATCCACCCCCTTGTCCCCGTTCTGGCTGATAATTTTTGGCTCACGACGCACGTTCTCACGATCACACTCAGTTACGCAGCCTTCGCGCTCGCACTCGGGGTGGGCCACATCATCCTAGGGAAATCCATTTTCGGCTCCAAAGCTTCGGCGGCACTGCACAACTATCTCTACCGCACGCTGCAGGTGGGTGTTCTTCTTCTGGCCGTAGGCACCATCCTTGGCGGGGTGTGGGCGAATTACTCTTGGGGACGCTTTTGGGATTGGGATCCCAAGGAAACCTGGGCACTCATCGCGCTTCTCGGATACCTATTTGTTTTGCACGGACGCATCGCTGGAAAATGGGGTGGTTTCGGCTTGGCTGTTGGTGCTGTGCTCGCGTTCCAATGTATTATCATGGCTTGGTATGGTGTGAATTTTGTGCTCGGAGTCGGACTCCATAGTTACGGATTCGGCGCCGGGGGATTTCCCGCAGCAGTTGGCTTCGTGCTGGGCGAATTTGCTTTCGTGCTCATCTCTTTCCTCCGTCATCGCGGACTTAAAGCAGCGAAGTCATCGGCTTAGCTTTCTGCAGTTGGACTATTTTGTCATGTGTAGAGCGGTCGCGTGCCTCTCTTGCACCCCCCGATAGGTGGCGAGGAATTTCCTCCGTTTTGTATTGCCCGCATCGCGCAATCCGAAGTCAAGTGGTCGTTGTTATGAGCGATATCGCTTCCCGAATATCCGAGCGGCTCCAGGGCCTTTCGCAACCGAAAAAGTCTCTCTTGGCGCGCCGATTTTTCAAGACGGCGCCAGGTGAATATGCCGAGAATGACCGCTTTCTGGGGGTTTCGGTTCCCGAAGTGCGAGCTGTGGCCAAGGAATTTCTATCCGTTCCTTCAGCAGACCTGCTCCCTTTGCTGAAATCCCGTTGGCATGAGGAGCGGTTGTGCTGCCTTGTGATTTGGGTTGCCCAATCGAGAAAATCCCAGCCACTGAAAGCAAGGCAGACACTCTTTGAACTTTATACCTCGCATCTTCCGCATATCGACAACTGGGATCTCGTCGATATATCGGCTACGGATTTATGCGGTCGATTTTTGTTGGAAACCCACAATCCCGCCCCTCTTTCCCAGCTTCTTCGATCCCGTTCACTGTGGGAAAGAAGGATCGCCATCGTGTCAACATGGTCATGGATCAAGTCCGGCGATATTTCACTGACTCTCCGTTTTGCGGAAGCCCTTCTTCAAGATCCCGAGGATCTCATCCACAAAGCCACAGGGTGGATGCTGCGTGAAGCGGGTAAGGTTGATGCAAGCGGTGTCATGGCTTTTATAGAAGAGCACGGTTCTCGAATGCCCCGTACGATGCTTCGATACGCCATCGAGCGTCTTGATGAGAAAACCAGAAAGGCGATTCTCCTAAAAACAAAAAAGCGGGGATCGTGAGATCCCCGCCGTTTTGTTAACTGCTTTGAGCGAGGTTCGCTTAGATCGCTTTTTCGCCGGTTTCATCCGTGCGAATGCGGATGGCATCTTCAACGGCAGAGACAAAGACCTTGCCGTCTCCGATTTTACCGGTTTTTGCTGCTTTCACGATGGCTGCCAACGCGCTATCCAACGCTGAGTCGGATAGAACCACTTCAATTTTGATTTTTGGCAGGAAGTCGACCGTATATTCGCTACCTCGGTAGATTTCGGTGTGCCCTTTTTGGCGACCGAAACCTTTGACTTCACTGACGGTCATTCCCTCAATGCCGAGGTCGGCTAGCGCTTCTTTAACTTCTTCGAGCTTGAAGGGCTTGATGATGGCTTCGATTTTTTTCATAGGAGTATTTTTCTCTATTGGACTGCGATTGTTATTTGAGGATGTAGCCTTCTTCGTTGTGGTCGGAGAGGTCAAGCCCGGCGGATTCCTCATCCGCAGTGGAGCGAAGACCGATGGTGTATTTGATGACCATCGTGATGAGGAATGTTCCGCCAAGAGCGAGAGCCAGAGTGAGAGCGATGGCTTGTAGTTGTGGAATCCAGAGCGTTCCACCCTCGATGGCGGCCTTGAGACCGTTCTTAGCGGCGTAGGCATCACTGATCAGGTTTGAGTTGACCGAAGGAGTTGCCAGGAAGCCCGTCAAGAGTGCGCCCATCGTTCCGCCCACGGCGTGAATTCCGAACGTGTCGAGGGCGTCATCGTATCCGAGTTTGCCTTTCATGTAGGTCACTGCGAAGAAAGGAACGATTCCAGCCAAGGCGCCGATGATCACGGCTCCAGTCGAATCCACAAATCCCGCGGCGGGAGTGATCACGACCAAGCCAGCGACGGCGCCCGAGCAGAATCCGAGAACGCTTGGGTGACCTTTGAGAATGGCTTCCAGCATGGCCCAAACAAAGGCTCCCACAGCGGCAGCGAGTGTCGTAGTGAGGAAGGCGTTTGCGGCAACTCCGTCGGCGGCAAGGGCGCTGCCGGCGTTGAAGCCATACCATCCCACCCAGAGCATACCCGTGCCGACCATGCAGAGAACCATGCTGTGTGGAGGCATTGGCACTTTGCCGAAGCCGAGGCGGCGACCAAGAAGGATACAAAGAAGAAGAGCGGACCAACCCGAGGACATGTGAACCACGGTTCCGCCAGCGAAGTCGATGGCTGGGATCTTGGCGTCAGCATTCCAGACACCATTCATCAAACCCGTGCCGCCCCAGACCATGTGGGCGAGAGGGAAGTAAACCACGAACATCCAGAGTAAGCTAAATAGCATAACAGCTGAAAACTTCATGCGTTCCGCCGTGGCTCCGAAAATGAGCGCTGGGGTGATGATCGCGAAGGTGAGTTGGTAAACACAGAAGACACTCTGTGAAATCCAGTAGGCATAAGTTGTGTTGGGTGCTGCATTCACGCCCTGGAGGAAGAAAAATTCCGAACCGCCGAGAAATGGGCTGTTGAAGTTCGTTCCAAAGACAAGACTGTAACCGACCGCCCACCAGAGGATCGTCACCATTCCTGCAAGGCCGAGGCACATGGCGAGGATGGAGAGGACGTTCTTCGAGCGAACGAGGCCTCCGTAGAAGAGCGCCAAGCCGGGAAGGGTCATGAAAAGCACCAACGCGGCGGCAGTCATCATCCAGCCATTGTGGCCTGGGCCAGCGACGGCTTCGACTTTGCTGCCTGCGGGATCCACATTGTTAATGTAGGCCTCGAGTCCGGCAATCCGCTGCTCCAAAGTCGGCGGAGCCTTTTCCTCGGCGACAACTGACGCTGCTTCGGCTGCGATAGCGGGTGTGGGCGGGGCCTCTTGCGCTAGAGCCACGGTTGGGATGAGAGAGCCTGCTACAATAAGCGCTGCAGCGAGGCCTGCCAGTATGGTTTTTGTTTTGATCATGGATTTGTGTTGGATTTTTGCGGCTTGGCCACTGAGACCAAGTGTTGCAAAACCTCCTTTAGCAAATGCCATGCCAAGCCTCTTCGCTAGGTAGGGGGTCACCCCGTGTGGCTAAAAATCGACACCTCCGCTGCGTGAGTGGATTTTTTTATAAACCCGATCAATCCTGAGCCAGCATCGCTCGGAGGGAGGCGAATGATGTCACGATATCTTCCTCAGCGACGGGGCGACTCATGATGTCCTCATACGTTTCCATAAGAACGCCCTCGCCATCGGCCTCTTTAAGAAACGGGCTGGGACGACAGGACATGGCGGAACCAAATTTGGTGCGGTTGCGGCAATGGGTGATCGTGAGTGATTTCATCGCGCGAGTGATCCCGACATAAAATAGGCGGCGTTCCTCATCGACGGTGCCTTCGCTTTTCGAGCGCTCGTGGGGAAGGATGCCATCCTCCGCGCCAACGAGAAAAACATGAGGAAACTCGAGGCCCTTCGCTGCGTGCATGGTGATAAGAGTGAGCCCCTTTGCATCTTCCTTTTTGTCCTCCTCGCGCTCGCGGTTGAGGGAAAGTTCGTCAAGAAAATCGCGGATGTCCCCACGTTTGCGATTCTGGTGTTCGGCGAGGGCATTAAGGATTTCCTTCACTCCGCTTTCCCGATTGAGCGCTTCTTCCGGCGTTTTGCAGGAGCGCTTGAGGTCATCCATATACCCGGAATCATTGATGAATCGCGAAACGATGCCGCAAACGTCGGCTCCAGGCGTGAGGAGGTGGATGCGCGTGGAGGCGAGTTCGTCTCCAAATTCGCGGATCGAGGTGGCCGTTTTACGAGAGATCTCGACGGCAAAATCGGGCGAGGTGAGAGTCTCGAAAAGACTCTTGTTCGCGACGGCGCTTTGGTCGAGCGCAAGTTGGACTGTCGTAGCTCCGATGCCGCGCGGCGGCGTGTTGATGATGCGAAGGAGCGAGATGTCATCATCGGGGTTCACGAGACAAGTCATCATCGCGAGGACGTCCTTGATTTCCCGACGATCGAAAAAACTTTTGCCGCCGACGAGGCGATAGGGAATGCGCATGCGGCGGAGATTTTCTTCCAGCAGGCGGGACTGCGCATTCATACGATAGATGATGGCAAAGTGTTCCCAAGGGATCTGGCTCGTGGCACGGAGCGCGCCGACCTCGTTGATGACGAATTCAGCTTCGATCTTATCATCCGGCACACAGACGACATGGACTGGTTCGCCGCCTTCCTGCGAACTCCAAAGGTTTTTTCCACGGCGGCGGGGGTTGTTTTTGATGAGGCGATTCGCGGTCGAGAGGATCGCGTTCGTGCTGCGATAATTTTGCTCGAGACGGATGATCTCGGGATTGGGAAAGTGGTTTTCAAACTCTAGAATGTTCGACACCTCGGCCCCACGCCATCCGTAGATACTTTGATCGTCATCGCCCACCACGCAAATATTCGGAGGCGAGCCAGAAGCCAACATGCTCACGAGATCGAGTTGGAGGCGGTTCGTATCTTGGAACTCATCGACGAGCATCTGCGAGTAGCGGGATCGCCACTTGTCGCGGACATCGGGGTGTTCATTGAGAAGCTGAACGGCCTTCACAAGGAGGTCGTCAAAATCCATCGCGTTCAGGGATAAAAGATCTCGGTTGTAGCGTGCATACACCGCCCCGATCACGGTTTCATCGTCCTGTGGGGCCGACCAGCCATTGTTTTTTGCCTTACTGATCAGGTTTTTCGCGAGTCCGGGATCGAGTTTTTCATCTTTCGCCGTCACGCGGTTGATGACTTTTTTGATGAGCCCGAGCTGGTCGCCTTCGTCAAAGATCGTGAAGTTGTTTTTGTAGCCGATCTTGACCGCATCGGCGCGGAGAATCCTTACGCACAGAGCGTGAAACGTGCAGGCGGTGATCTCGGACGCCTTCTCGTCGATCATCCCCTTGATGCGCTCCTTCATTTCGCGGGCTGCTTTGTTTGTGAAAGTCACGGCAAGGATTTTCGAGGGATCGACGCCCGTGGACACCAGCCAAGTGATGCGGGCCACGATGGTTCGCGTCTTACCCGTGCCCGCGCCGGCGAGGATCAGGAGCGGCCCGGACTCGTGGGTTGCGGCGCGCTGCTGCTCGGGATTGAGATCGTAAAGTCGGAATCGGCTCATGGCAGTTCCCGATCGGCGAAGCGGGCGAGAACGCGCGGGTAAAGCTCATGCTCCGCAACCTGGATGCGGGCATGCAGCGAAGCGGCGGTATCTCCTGCCAAGACCGGCACCTCGCTCTGAGCCAAGATTTCGCCGGTATCCATCCCGTCATCGACAAAGTGAACAGTGCAGCCGGCGGTGGGAACTCCGGCTTCCAGCGCTTGTTTCCAAGCTTCCAAGCCCGGAAATGCTGGCAGCAGCGAGGGGTGGATATTAATAACGCGGCGGGGAAACGCCTCCAAAAGCGGGGATTTCAATAAACGCATGTATCCCGCCAGCACGACCAACTCGACGCCCGCGTCCTTCAGTTGCTGCGCGAGTGCCGTTTCAACGTCCGTCGAAAGGCGGGTGCGGAACTTGGACTCCGCGATCACCATCGTGGGAATGCCAGCCTTCGTCGCGAGGTCGAGGATGCCCGCCCCAGGAACATCCGTCGCCACCAAGACCGGACGCACATTCAGTCGCCCTGATTCAATGGCCGTTAGGATGGCTTGAAAATTGGACCCCTTACCGGATCCCAGAATGGCTATTGGAAGTGGAGACATCGCAAAGGATCATGCACACCAAAAGCGCGGCAGGGGAGTTTTAAGTTTCAAGAATCATACAATCCCCGGTTGGATTCAAGAAGACTCCGCTGCAGGCCCTGTTGGGATCCTGCCATGCCCATAGAGAGTTCACTTGTAGCGGCGGTCTATGCCGTCGAAGTTACCCGCAAAAGGCAGTCACAGACGGACGCTACAAAAATGAGCTATTAAAAAAGAAGTTTTTTAAACAAATAAAACGTTTGCCATCGTCTACCAATACGAATGAACATCATATCTATGTTTCGCCTGCACCCCCTGCTCAAAAAGCCGTTTCAAATTCTTTGTGCGGTTTTATTGATTGCAATTGGAGTTTCGCCTGCTGTGGCGTCACCCGGGCCGACTTGGCGCGAAGCGACGCTGTCGGTGTTGCCTAACCAAAGTTCGATCTCGGTGTCGATTCCGGAGGGGGCGAAGCGCGTGGTGGTGGAGGTGAAGAATGCGAAAGGGTCTTGGGTGCGCTTGTCGACTCGCAAAACGGGATCATCGACCACGTTCTCGATGAAGGTGCCCAAGAGTCTCCTGCGCCGCTCTTGGAGGGCTTGGGCGGAGGTTCCCTCCTCGCTAAAATATCCCGTGGCTTTTTATCGTGGAAAGAAAGCCGCTCGGAGCGTTGCATCTTCAGGCTATGGCGAGCAGGCTATGTCCCAAGACTCTGTGCTTAGGATGGCTAACACAGCCCTTGCATCAACGACCGCCTCTTCGGATGCAGGCACCAAATCGGAGGCGACGACCACGCAAGAGGCGGATATCTGGAAGTCCGACGGAACGACGGTTTATTTTTTCAATCAACTGCGCGGCCTTCAAGTGCTCGATCTTTCCGACCCAGCGAAACCCTCGCTGGTTGCGCAATTGCGTCTGCCTGCCGTTGGTCAAGATCTCTATATTTTGCCGACTAAGGATGGGGTTGCGCACGCAGTCCTTCTGGCAAGGAAGCTCGGAGACTGGGACGCATCCGAGATCCATCTCGTGCGGATCGCAGAGGGGAAAGCCTCTGTTGTTTCGACGATCGAGCTCGCTGGTGCACCCGCTGACAGTCGACTCAAGGGATCCCGTCTTTTTGTCGCCACCCAGACATGGAAAAATTATTCCACCGTCGGTTCAGGCCGCGCGATCCTCAACGAGATTTCGATTGATGCTGTAGGCGGCAAGCTGTCTTTAGAAAAGTCGCTGGAGTTTTCCGGAGACTCTTCGGTGGTTTCCGCTGGCAATGAGTGGTTTGCCCTAGCGGTGAACAAGTGGTCGAATTGGAATGCTTCGGAGGTCCACCTTTTTTCCATTGCTGAATCCGGCTTGCAAGCTCTCAACGCAACTCCGATCCAAACGGGCGGCCGAGTCGGGGACAAATTCAAAATGCAAGTGCGCGATGGGGTTTTAACGGTGTTTTCGCAAGGCTGGCAAAATGCCGCAAACGAATGGGCTTGGTGGGGAACGCCTGTTACGATGCTGGAGAATTTTTCCACCGATGGCAGCCCACTGGCCAGCTTGGAAATCATCCGAGGCGAGCAACTTTATGCGACGCGGTTTGCGGGCGATACCGCTTATGCGGTGACATTCCGCCAAACTGATCCACTCTGGGTTATCGACTTGAAGGTGCCGTATGCGCCGGTGATCAGCGGACATCTCGAGGTGCCCGGTTGGTCAACTTACATTGAGCCGCTCGGGGAATTGCTCTTTAGCATCGGCTGGGATGAGGGCCGGGTGGCCGCCTCTCTCTTTGATGTTTCTGATCCCGCGAACCCCACTCTGGCAAGCCGAGTTTTCCTTTCCGACTCTTGGGGCGGATTTTCCGAATCCCTCTACGACGAAAAGGCTCTCAAAATCCTTCCCGAGCAAAACCTCGCCCTCATCCCATTTACCGTCCATTCGTGGGTCTCGGAGGATCCCGGGCACCGCATCCAAATCCTCGAGATCGACAGCGTGTCGCGCACCCTCCGCACACGTGGGCGCATTGAGCACGACTTCGAACCGCGTCGAGCCGCGATGGTCGGTGAGACTCTTGCCTCCATTTCCCAACGCCAACTCGTGACGGCCGATATATCCGATCCCGACCAGCCTGGGGTGCTTGCCGATCTGTTGCTGGCTTGGCCTGTCCATCGGGTGATCGCAAACGGCGATTACCTTTACCAGATCAGCGATGGCTCGACTTGGTGGGATTCATTGCCCGCCATTCGCATTTCCACAACGGCCAATCCCGACACGATTCTGAATGAGATTCCGCTGGGTTCTGGGACGGTTCGTGATGCCGCCATTCAAGGCAAGCGCCTCCACATCCTCCGCGCCGAGGGGCTTTCCACTGGTTTTTATGGTTGGATGCCATTCTTGCGCTCCCTCGTAAGCACGCAGAATGTTCCGACGACTCCGAAGCTCCACTTGGATGTGTTTGATATTACTTCATCCGCTGCGCCGGTTCTTGCCGGAACCTCGGCGGTGGATCTGGGGAGCGAGCAGAGAAATTTGGAAACCGGTCGGATATTGTTTCCATCAGGGAATTCAGCCGTAGTTCTTGCCAGAAGCACGCCGTTTTATTGGTTCCGCCCAACGAAGCCGATTCCAATGCCTGTGGCTGACGCGCGAATTGCCTTTTCGTCTCCCTCCATAATGCTTTCATGGGACTGGTCGCCGGAACCGGAAGCTGAGCCTGCCATAGCTGCGGTTTTTGACACCGCGATTTTTACGGCGACTACACTTGCCCTAGACTCGCAAAAAACGATCGACATTGGCACAGCCATCGCTGGGGACGGCATTGTGCTCTACGCCTGCGGCGACAAGCTTTCCAGTTCGCTTGACCCCAAGGCGCCCAGAAACCACTGCGCTGGGCTTCTTGATGTTTCCAACCCAGCCAGCCCGCTTGCGCTCTCGCCTGTTTCGCTTTCAGGTCGCCTGCTTGCTGCCACCGACCTCGACAAGCGCGGCTTTCTGGCGTGGACGGAGAATCTCTCTTTAAAAGGCGAGGCTAATGGCTTGGATTTGAACGCTTCGGATTTAAAAACCTCCTACTTGGTTTCTTCTCTAACCATCCCGAATGTCGGCAAAGTAGCTGCGATGGGTCGCGGACTCTTTGCCATTTCTGGCAAGCAGATCAGGGGATATGAAGTGCCCGATTCTGGCATCCCAAAGCCTAAGGGAACTATGCCTTTGGATTGGACCGGCGAGTCGATTCGGATTTTGCGCAGCGACCTCCTTGTTGGCGGTGGTGAAAACCTCCTTCGCGCACCTCTCGATGGCTTCCCTGCCTCCGCCCTGGAGTTCCAAGCAGACCAAGGATTCAATCTGGATTCCCTTGAAACGATTCCCAGTGCCATCTTCGCGCCCTCTGGTGAATATGGTGTTGATCTCTTGAAATAATGAAAGTCGATCCGATTCAGGATCACTCACGTGGTACTTCTTCCAACTGCCGCTGGAACGAATTCATCCGGACTTTTTAAAGGCTCAATTTTCCTGCACTACCCCGTGTGAGCAATCAATGAATTTTTCAGTTTTCAGTTTCGTTTCGTTCG
>Ga0114971_10000283_pt1 | contig 32429 bp, 29 predicted proteins | sample M_140625_MF_Meta_FD_87320 | JGI IMG/M metagenome (GOLD analysis project Ga0114971, IMG submission 87320) | Freshwater microbial communities from Lake Montjoie, Canada to study carbon cycling - M_140625_MF_MetaG | ecosystem: Environmental > Aquatic > Freshwater > Lake | place: Lake Montjoie... | reverse complement strand
CGAACTCCGAGAGTTTATGGAAACCCTTCAAATTCTCTTGGATGCGAATAAAGGAACGAGCCATGGTCTCATTAACTGACGAACAAGTTGATTTCATTCAACAAGAAATTGAATCGCATGGAATTAGTTTGCCTGATCTGCAAGCTAATTTGATAGATCACATGTGTACAATTATTGAAAATGAAATGTCGGAAAACGACGACTTCCGCTCGTTCTTTTATTCAATCCTTCCACGTTTTTTTCATGACAACTTACATGAAATTGAAATGGAAACCATTCAATTAATTCACCAACAAAAATTCAAACACATGAAAAAAGCATTGAACTACGTGTTAGCCCTTTCCACCATTTTACTGGTTACTGGGGTAATCTTTAAAATATTCCATTTGCCAGGCGCTGCTGCTTGTTTTGTAGCAGGAACAGGCATTTCCGTGCTGGCAGTCTTTCCACTTTTATTAATTCTACTTTACAAGCAGCCTATTTCACTTATTCAAAAAGGGGTAGACTTTCTAGGAACCTTGAATGTTCTTTTATTCTCGGTAGGATGTCTGTTCAAAGTCATGCACTGGCCAATGGCAACTATTTTAATGCTCTCAGGAATTTCCTTGCATTGCTTGGTCTATGTACCCCTGTATTTCTATCAACAGCGAAGAACTAACGACGACAAGTGGCGAGGAACATTGAACAGCTTTCTATTCTTACTTCTTGGAATTATGCTGTTCATGTTGTTCAATTTGAAAGTGCAGTTAGGATGGTAAGAAGGTTTCAATGGCCGACTTAATTGTTCTTAGAAGCAAAAAGGTCGACCAATGGTCGACCTTTTTTATTTCCTTCAGTATGCAATTATAAATGCATGAACTCTTTCTTCTTCAACAAATATTCTTCTGTCTCTCTAAATTCAGGATCGTCAACGCAGCAGTCAACTGGACAAACTGCAGCGCACTGTGGCTCATCGTGAAATCCAACACACTCCGTGCATTTGTCTGAAACGATGTAGTAAACATCCATACTCTTCGGAACTTGAAGCCCGTCTGCATCTAATTCACCACCGCCGTTCAATGGCGACATGATTCCACGAAGTCCTGTTCCCTCGCTATACTTCCACTCTGCTCCACCCTCGTAGATGGCGTGGTTCGGACATTCTGGTTCGCATGCACCGCAGTTGATGCATTCGTCTGTAATCATTATTGCCATATTCTGCTATTTATATAAATTCAACCTTAATTTCGCCTGCAAATTTAACACACCTATGATGAATTCAACATTAGAACAACGAATTCAAACATTTGTTCAGCTGGGACAGGCCCTGCAGCACTTTTCGGACAAGCAAGAATGGCCCGGTTATACTTGCGGATTAACTGAAGAGGAGTTCAACGGAGTGAATGACGTGATTGAATCGGCATTTACATTTAACGGTTGGTTTACCGCTACTAATGTTCGTCAAGCCCTTTCGGCCTGGGCGAATGAGCTGACTGCCGACAAATTAATGACATGGACAAAGGACCATTTCTATGCCACTTCGCCTAAAACCATAGCCGTTATCTGCGCAGGAAATATCCCTGGCGTTGCTTTTCACGATATTCTATCTGTTCTTATTTCAGGACATAAGCTTCTGATAAAATTGAGCTCAGACGACCCTATAATTATTCCTGCGCTACTTAAAATTGCTGGAAAGTTTGAAAATGATTTCGAATTGAATTATTCTTTTTCAAAAGGAAAATTAGAAAACTTCGATGCTGTTATTGCCACAGGGAGCAATTCCACTGCTGTTCATTTCCATAATTATTTCGGAAAATATCCGCATATCATTCGTCAAAACAGAAACAGCGTTGCCATTCTCGATGGAAAAGAAACAGACGAGCAATTGGAAAAGCTAGGAAACGATCTTTTCGATTATTTCGGACTTGGATGTCGTAATGTCACTAAGTTATACCTTCCAACCGACTTCGATTTGAATCGAATCTTCAACGGAATTTTCAGCTTTCAGTCGATAGCTACGCACAACAAATACGCAAACAACTACGATTACAACAAGGCTGTTTGGTTGTTGAATAACGAAGACCTACTCGAAAACGGATTTGTTATTTTCAAGGAAGACAAAAACATAGCATCGCCAGTTGCCTCTGTGTTTTACGAGCGTTACGAAAACAAAGAAGCGTTGCTTCAACACCTCAAGAATCACGAAAACCAAATTCAGTGCATTGTAGGGAATGACTTTATTCCTTTCGGGAATAGTCAATGCCCTGGTTTAACGGACTATGCAGACAATGTGAATACGCTTGAATTCTTGCGCGCTTTAAACACGTAAAAATCGCGACATTTTTGAAAAATAATTAGTAGATCACGACTTATATTTGGAACATGAATAAGTATTTCTTCTTGTCAGTTGTTGCGGCCGCATCTATGACCATCTTTTCTTCTTGCGAAACAGAAGTAGACTTAACTGCTCCGTATGCCAGCACAACAGTTGTTTTCGGATTGTTAGATCCACAGGCCGACACTCAGTTCGTTAAAGTGAACAAGACGTTTCTTGGAGATGGTAATCTGAACGAATACGCCATGATTCGCGACAGTTCTGAATACAAGTGGGAAGAATTTAGTTCTTTGCGAGTTGAAGAATACGCAACAGGAAGCTCAATTCCAACCGCTACGCACTATTTGCAACCGATTACCATTAGCAACAAAGACGTGAACGGCATGTTCTACGGTCCGGAACAAACGGTTTATTACTTCCCTACACCTCCAGGCGGACTAAATGAAAATAGGAAATATAAATTAGTTGTAGACTTTGTTTCTCGCCCTGATGTGTTTGCGATTACCAATGTAATACCAGCAAGCACCGTATCTTTCCAAAGCCCACAATCTAGCAGTGGATTAAGTTTAGCTTCTAGCACAACAACTGGTGTCAATTACAATTCTAATGTCACTGTAAAATGGAGCAAAATAGATAATGCCGAAATTTATGATTTAACTCTACGTTTCTATTACAAAGAGAAGCTATACTCAGATAACGCTCTGACCCAATTGATTTCTTCAACAGATAAATTCATTGACTGGAAAATCGGCACTTATAGTTCGAGTTTTCTCGATCAAACAGAAACTGTAGGCAACTATGATATAGGCTTTAATGCAGAGTCGTTTTACTCATTCATTGGCAACAATTTAGTTTCGGACCCTCACATTCGTCGTGAAGCTGGGCATTATAATGGAACCAAAACAATTGCATTTGAATTAAGAATGGGCCTTGCAAACAACGAGCTCAAAACATGGATTGATGTAAACAACCCTGTAACGGGAATTATTCAAGAACGACCAAGTTATACAAATGTTGTAGGTGGATTAGGCCTTTTTGCGTCACGCGCAAGTGCATTTGTTCTTAACATGCCTCTATTGAGTAGTAGCCCCACCTTAGGCGAAACCCCAGGAAATATTAAAGCATTAATGAATGGAATCTACACTTCAGATTTAAACTTCTGCGATCCGAATCCAAACAACGGACAATACTCTTGTAACTAAGGAATTTTTCTACTAAAAAAGGGAGCACTTGCTCCCTTTTTCATTTCAATAAACTTCTATTATTTCTTTAAGAAATAGGTATCACTTGTTGCTGTCTTCAAAAAGTACAACCCGTTTGCAAGTCCGCTTACTTCAATTTGAGAATTTTCTGACAAGCTTCCCTCCATCACACGTTTTCCTTCCATATTAAATACAGCAAACGGAACGTTGATAGCATTCTCCCATAAAACAGTCAGATGATCCGTGGTTGGATTCGGATACACCGCAAATTGAGGCGCTGTAGTTTCGATAACACTTATTGGCTGAGCTGATACCAGCACACCTGAATTTGTTCCTGACGTGTAATTCACTTGAACCAAAGGAACCATAAACTCCTGCACTAAAAATTTGTACTCAATCGTTTCTGGACGATCGAACTGAAATCCGAATCCAAGTAGATCTACGTAAATAGAATCCGCAGCATTAATGGTCGTCTTAATGCGAATGGCATTATAAGAAGTTCCGAAATAATTCACTGTACCCCAACCATCGACTTCGTTCACACGCGTCTGATTTGTTTTTCTGTATCCCAATGTAGGTATTTGAATCACCTGCTCTGAAACGCTTGTATGCAAATCGCCGAAAGCCACCGGGTAATCGTAAACCACATCAACAGGACTTGCTTGCTGCGGAATTGGAATACCGCTTACTGTAGCTCCTACTCCAACAATCGCATAACGACTGTTGCTGTTTTGGTAATACGAATAAATATCTTCCAGCGTAACAGGAAGCCCTTGTGTGCTTCCACCTATTGACGCTAATCCTACTGCAAAATCTGAATTGTGTTCAGAATCAAATGGACTATTGAAAAAGATTTGGTATGCGAAGGGTGTAGTAGAAATATCTACACACTCCTGAAGCTGAATATTTCCACTAAGCGTAAGATTCGTTTCATCGAAATTCCAAACGTGATTTGGACCTGTATCCCCTTCATCGAATGTTCCGATGTAAGTTGCATTCTCTTGAGCGAGAACATCGCCACCCAGTGGCAGATTATTCTTGGTTATGGTAATTTGTGCGCTTAAACATACAGGCGCAACGATCAAAACGCTGAGTAACAGTTTTTTCATTTCATTAAGGTTGTGTAACGAAGGTATAAAATTTAGTTAATATGTTGTGAGCAAAAAATTAGACTTGCTTGTCACACACCCGAGTTAGCAGAGTACATTCGTTAAGAAGCTTAAACAAAACTTTTGGAGATTTAAAACATGGATAAATACGATTTCGTAATCTTAGATATCATTCAGACTTTCCGTAAAAACAACAAAAGTCAATACATTAAACTCAATCAATTAGAGGCTAATTTCTGGACGCGTATTCAGCGCGATGCTGCGCACCAAACGCATAGCACGCAACTTGGGGAGCGCGTAACGAAGTTGTACCTTGAAGGGTTTATCGTAAATAAAGGCGGTCTTGGTTACAACGTAACGAAAAAAGGAAAAGAACAAATTGTTGTTCTTTCCAATCTTGAAGAGATTTCTTAAAGCATCTCGTTCGCTAAGTTCGCTAGCTCACTTCTTTCGCCTTTTTCAAGTGTAATGTGACAATACAAATCTTGTCCTTTCAATCTGTCCATTACATAAGATAAACCATTCGATTGCTCGTCCAAATATGGAGTGTCAATCTGACGGACATCTCCCGTTAAAATCACTTTTGTGTTTTCTCCAGCACGCGTAATAATTGTTTTCACTTCATGTGGAGTCAGGTTCTGTGCCTCATCAATAATAAACACACAGTTGGAAAGACTTCTTCCGCGAATAAACGCTAACGGCGTAATTATTATTCTTCCATCGGCTTGCATATCATCGATTACTTTTCTCTTCTTTTCATGTTCAGAATATTGTTTCTTAATGAAATTCAAATTATCGAAAAGAGGCTGCATATAGGGCGAAACTTTTTCCTCGGCATCGCCCGGAAGGAAACCAATGTCCCTGTTCGAAAGTGGAATAATTGGACGCGCTAAAATCAATTGATCGAATCCATTTCTCATTTCCAAGGAGCCCGCTAATGCAAGCAACGTTTTTCCCGTTCCTGCAACTCCTGAAATTGTAATAAGCTTTATTTCTGGATTCATTATAGCATGAAGCGCGAAAGCTTGTTCCGCATTTTTGGGTTTAATACCCATTGCATAAACTTTATCTATGCGCTCAACTTTCTTTTCTATTCCACCGTGGAAAGCAAGAGCACTCGAGGTTCCAGACTTCAATACATAAAAATGATTGTTGTGTTTTTCTTTACCTAGGATTTTCGCATCTTTCAATTCACCCGTCGTATAAAGCTTACGAATAGCTTCTGCAGAAACATTTTCCAAGACGCTGTAACCGCGATACGCTGTAACACTTTCTTTAACTTTTCCAGTTTTGTAATCTTCAGCGACTATGTCTAAAGCCTTTCCCTTGATACGAAGGTTAATATCCTTCGTAACCAACACAACCTTGCTGGTCTTTTCTTGCTTCTGAAGAACTATAGCCGCATTCAAGATTTTATGATCGTTTTTCTTTGATTGAAAGATCGCTTCAGCATCGTCGTTCGCCGATAAATCAATATCGAGAATAATCTTAAACTTCCCACCGTGCCCGTTTCCTAAAGGAACCCAAGCATTCAGCGTATGTGTTGAAGACAATCTGTCAATGATTCGAATGGTTTCGCGCGCTTCGAAATTTTTATTTTCGTTACCCACTTTGAACTTATCTAACTCCTCTAAAACAGTTATGGGAATAGCAACATAGTTGTCTTCGAAACTGTTAATACTGTTGTGGTCGTGCAGAAGGACAGAAGTGTCTAGCACATAAATTTTCCGTTGTTTGCGAGGAGCCATGTTCGTTTGGTTTTAACGAATATATCCCTTCAATCGTTCAACCTAAATAAACAGACCGCGAGTTATTAACCGATTTAAATGAACCGATTTTTGAAAACCTTAACACTGCGGTAAAAGAAAGACAACACCAACAACAGCATGAGAGAAAGACCTATTCCTCCTTCGTCGAGTTGTTTCGAAAGCCCCTTTCCAACTATATCTGGACTATTAAACAAAAATGGAATCGAGGCAAGGACAAGGGCAGCATAGCCAATTATTTTTCCATTTTTATTCCATGTTGAAATGGTCATGAGTATCATTAGGAAGAACGGCATTGCCCACAAGAAATGCTCCGTATCGGTGTGTGTTAAAACCGGAATTAACCCAAGAAGAAGGAGCGCTTCGTTAGATTGAAATCCCTTCCCGACATTCTTCCAAATAAATTTTAAGAAAGTCAATCCTGCAATGGCCAATCCAATGAGCAGAGCAGCAATCGGAATTACCGCCATATGCATGGAAGAAAGAATTTTCTGAATGAAAAAGTAAACAGTATTCGGGCTTTGATCTAATTGCACGTTATGGGACTGAACAGCTTTCAACCATTGCGAATGAAGAACAATAAATCTATTCGGAACACAAACGAATAACACAAGGGCTGCTCCCATTAATCCAAGCACCGTATAGAGCAATACTTTCCATTCTTTTTTCAAAATGAAATAAGGAAGAAGAATTAAAAAATGGATTTTAAAGCAAAGAACAATCGCGTAGATTATTCCAGCCTTAGCGTATTGTTTGTTGTCAATGGAACGCACCGACCAAAGCGCTAGCAAGAGCAAAAGTGCATTGACATTTCCTAAAAACAATTCACGTTCTAACTGATCTGCGAAAAACAAAAACGTCATAGCAAGCATGAACCAAACTTCCTTTCCCCAAGAGATTTGCTTGAAAAAAGTTTGTTTGAATTCATTCAATAACAAAACAAGAATAGCAGTATTCAGTAAATAAAACAACACCGCCGCCAAATCGTATTTCAACAAAGCGAAAGGCAAAAAAGGCACCAATGCTTCAGGAGAATACTTGTAGAATCCGCTTGACAATCCGAAGGACTTTCCATACACTTGTTCACCATTCACGAGTGCATCGGCAGCTCCGTAATACACGTTGAAATCGCTTAATTGAAAGCGTTGGTTTAGGAAGAGTAGAGCCAAGTATAAAACAGGAAAGAGCGCGAACCATCGCGCTCCCTTCCAAAAATATTTAAATTCTTCTTTCAGCATTTCTTACTTCGCCATCACACTCACACGCTCTTGCTTTCCATTTCTATTCGTTACATGTAAAACATAAAATCCTGGAGACAAGGTTGAAATGTTCAGAACACTCGAAACATTGTTTTCCATTAACACAAGTTTACCCGTTGCATCGAACGCTTTAACTGTCTTTGGCTCGTTCACGTTCGAGAAGAAAATCTCTTGATCCGCAGGTTGCGGATAAACACTGAAAGAGTTTTGGTGAAGTTCATTCACACCCACTACCATTTGCGCAACTGAATTGCTTAAACAACCGTTGCTAATTCCGGCATAGATTAACGTTCCATCAGAAACAATTCCTGTTACATCGAAAGAAGGAGTGGTAATGCCTTCCAATTCAGTGTAGGAGAAACCACCATCCACCGAAACAAACCATGAAACCAACCAGCTTGGATCATAATTGTCTATGCCTAGCAATGTTCCATTTTGAGAAATGATTGGCACAATAGGCATAATATCTGAAATTGGAAAAGTTCCTAAGGTGTACTTCGCGGTGAATCCGTCGATTGTCTCTTGCACCAACTTTACCGTGTAGGTTCCCGGAGTTGTGTACGAATAAACATCGGTTGCGTTAGCAGTAATGGTATTTCCATCTCCCATGTCGTAGTAGGCGTTTGTCACATTCATATTCACTTCAGATTGATTCTCGAGTGTAACTGTTCCGCAGAAAACAGTGTAGTCTAAATCTGCCTTCACTTGAGAAAGCAGACATTGTTGTGCCCCTCTGTCTTGTGCTTCTTCCAAGAAGTTCACTGTACAGAATTGTTGGAATGAGTTTCCGCCTAGGAATACCCAAGAATCCAATGCTGAATCAAACGCATCTGTAATGGCCAAAGCAATATGATAGGTCTCACCTACAACTAAGTTTCCAATTGACGCAAACATAGGAACGGTATATCCGTCGCAAAATAAATTTGGAATAGCAAGTGTAGAATTGTCGTTGTATAATGTTGCGTTGGTATCTGCATTGATAGTATTGATACTCACAACCGTATTCGTTCCTGGCACTAATGCAATGTTTACCGCGCTATTGGTATATGGACCAACGATTCCAGGTCCGCTCACGAAGAAACCGAAAATGTCATTGAAATTAGTCCCAACGAATTCCGGATATTCAGCAGATCCAAAGACAAATTGAAAAGTCATAGAATCTCCGGTTGCAATAAAGTCGAAATCGAGTTGAGCTAAATCGTAAGTTGGAAGTCCAATTATCGCAGATAAATCAGCATTGCTTAACGTGTTGGACCAATTGCCTCCAGACAGATTATTACCGTTACTAACAACTGCAGCAATTCCAGTTGAAAGAACCAACCCGTCGTTGATGCCCAATGATACAGAATCACCGTCCGTTAACCAACCCAATTGAGCAGAGTCTCCAATAAATGCAATATTGTTGACGAAGATTCCATTCGCTAAAAACAAATCTTCTACAGCAGAGGTCTGATCGGAGATAGAGTCGACACTGAATTGCGCTTGGCTCGAGAGAGCTGAAGCAAATAACAGACACGAGAATATAATTTTTTTCATTACTTAAGCTTTGCAAAAAGACTCAAATGAGAGTCATTTGGTTGTCTAAGTTAATGCAATGCGAAAAACTAAAAAATTATTTCGCCAATTCTCCGAAACGCTTTTTGAACTTCTCTAGTTTCGGAGTGATCATAACGCGACAATAAGGTTGTTCTCCGTTCAAGGCGTAATAATCCTGATGATAATTCTCGGCTTTGTAGAAGTTGGTAAACTCAGTAACCTCGGTTACCGCATTCGCGCCCCATTCCCCTGTTTCATTGATAGCTTGAATGGCCTTCGTGGTCAATTCCTTTTGTTTTTCATTGTGATAAAAAACAGCAGAGCGGTACTGGGTTCCTGCATCAGGTCCTTGTCTGTTCAGAGTTGTTGGATCATGAACCACAAAAAATATTTCCAACAATTGCGAAAATGATACAATGCGCGGATCGAAATATACCTGAATAGCTTCAGCATGCCCGGTTGTCTCGTTACACACTTCCTTGTAAGATGGGTTCTTAATGAATCCTCCGGCATATCCAGACTCCACTTTCGTTACTCCATTTACATTCGCGTAAACGGCTTCCACACACCAAAAACATCCACCAGCAAGAGTGGCAACTTCCAAAGAATCATTCATTTCAATATTCATAATTTCTCCTTTGGGATTTTCTTTGTTCGATTGAGCGCAAGAGGCTAGCGCTAATACGAAAAAGGGTAATACTAGTTTTAATTTCATCGGAATTATACTTTCCATAAATGAACTACAATTCAAAATAAATGTTGTTCACGCATAGATCGTATTCGTGTTCCGACTTGAATCTTTTGCAAGACCTTTTTTCCTCTTACCACTTCACCAAATTCAGTGTAGCGACCATTTAAATTGGGCGTGTAAGCCAATGTAATGAACCATTGGGCACTTTCGGTGTGCTTTCCAGCACTTGCCATACCAATGTGAAGCGGCGCAAAGTTGTGCCCAGCAAACTCTGAAGAAATCACGTAAGGCATACCGCTCATGCCATCTCCGCGCGTGCAGCCCGCTTGCACTACGAAATTCGGAACGACTCTGTGAAAAGCAATGCTGTCGTAGTAATGCTGGTTGCATAACTTCAACAAATTCGCAACGCTTTCAGGAGCGTTCATCCCATTGAGTTTAATCACAACCGTACCCTCATCTGTCTTCAACTTCACCTTACACGATTGATTTTTTTTCCATTCTTTTTCGGAAGGAAAAGGCAGATGATTTGTGGAAAGAAGCTCTGTGGTTAACCCATCCGTGCGAACTGAATTCAAAGTGTTCACCATTTCATTGTAGGTTTCAATGGTCTCGGCACGCTGAAACAATGGAAGTGTTTGTTCGATTGTTCGAATGAGATAGGCATTGCCCTTGAACTTTTCAGCACGCTCTCTGGTCCATGTCGCAAGCTGAGCGATAACACCAGCGTCCTGTGAAGTCCACAACATGGCGAACCAACCTGGAAAAAGGGTTTCGTTGAACTTGGGATTCGAGTTTCCGTATTCCAAGGCACATTCAACAATGGCGTATTGAAGTGCAGGCGGTGCAGTAAAAAAATCTTTTGAGAGTAGGGTATCAATGAACAGATAAGAATTCGTCATTTTCTTCACCCATGAAATTCGATGGAACAAATCTTCTGTTTCAGAATAATGAAACATGATGTAGTTCTGGGCATCGGGATTTCCCTTTTCATTCCACACACCCGCCAATTCTATTTGCTCATAACTGTTCTTCGGAAAGGAGTTGAGAACTTCTCTGATTTGATCGTGATTGAACTGATTGAAGTGAATTCCAACGCGCATGTAGTTGAAGGCACTTGACTTCTTAAGATCTGCGAAAAATACATTATGAATAAATGTAGAATCTTTCGAAAGCATCACCTGAACAGCAGACTCCGAAATTTGTGCGTCTTGGTTGCAAGCTAAATCATTAAGCAATGGCCACAACTCATAGCGATTGGCAATTTTTGCAAATTGAATTCGGACGTACTTCGACTTTTCATTTTCAATCCAGTTTCGAACATTCGTTTTGTAAACGGCATTGCTTGGAGCATTTCCAGAAATAAAATCATAATTGGTTCTGGCGAGAACTTGCGCCAACGCTAAACGCGCCTCTTCTTCCCACTTTAAAATATCGTCTTGATCTAAGATCGACTTTACAAAATCATCTTGATTAATTCTTTTGCGAGAAGCCAAGGCCAAGCAGGCATATTGATTGTGTGGAATTTCCGGATGCTTTTTATAAGCGTCTTCGAGACGAACTCCCAATGCAGCCGTTTCGGGCAACAATTTGCCTAATGCCATCCATGATTCTTTGACCAAGTTCTTATCGACAGCATTTAACACAGTTGTTTGCAACGCTTCCACTCGCTGCACATCTGAGCCCTCAATTTGTCCAAGTGCAAACGCCGCAGCAGCCATAGTTTCGTAATGCTTCGGAAGGGTAATCGAATTTCTCAAATTGAAAAGCAACAAAATCAAATCCTGAATATGCTCTGCCTTTGCCCAAGTGGAAGCTTGCTGCGCTGCGCGCAATTGAATGTCGTAGTCGGAAGATTTCAAACCTTCTGCAAGTGATGCTCCTTTCGATTCAGCAATACTTAAATCGAATTGATAAATTTGGTTCTGAGAAAATACTGAAGGAATAACAGACGTGAACACACATAAAAAAAGAAGAATTCTCATTACTTTCCTACCATTGGAACAGAAACGTTCAATTGAAAATATACCATATCGTTTTCCATTAAATCGAAACGGTACGACCAACCTTTCTCTGCTTTCTTTGCAATGGTAAACAATCCAAGACCGGCACCACCTTTATCGCTCAGTCCTTCCTCTATCAGGCGCTGACGAATCTTCGTCCGAAGATCTTCTTTATCAAATTCAGTCAGTAATTCTAAGCGACGCATTAGCGATTTCGCAGCCGACACATTCAGCATATTCCCTGTGCAAAGGCGGAAATAATCACTTCCTTTCGCTACAACAGAATAGGCATTCATTAATCCATTCTCTCCCCTTTCACCATGAATGGAAATATTCTGCAACATTTCGACCAACACGGTTACCACACGCTTGGTTGTTTGTCGAAGATCTTTTTTATTGATATCGGTGCATGAAATGGCTTCAAGAATATGCTCGTTTCTATTCGGAGTGAAATCACCAAAATGAGCAAAAACCAACAACTCAGCGCTTGAATCCAAAAGAACATCACCCACTACTTTATGGTAGTCGGCATGAATGTGTTGCAGTTGTTTTACTTCTTGGTTTGACATAATTTCTAATAGACTTACCAAATATAAATAAAAAAGGTTTCCAAAATTAACCTAATGTATATGATACGTTATCAACACCTTAATTTAACAAACTCAATCAGGCAGAAAAAATTGTGATCAGGGTAATCTCAGGAGGCATCCCTACTCGACCTGGAAATCCTAAAAACCCGAAGCCTCTGTTTACGTACAAGTACTGATTTTGCTCTTGGTATAGGCCTCCCCAACGTTTGTAGCCAAACCAAGGTGAAGGGCTTGCTTTGATGTGAAGCATGGGGGCTTCAATACCGAATTGGGCTCCGTGTGTGTGTCCGGAAAACGTCACGTCAATGTTTTGCTGTCCGAGCACTTGCGCCTCCCAATGACTTGGGTCGTGCGAAAGCAACATGCTGAAATTGTTTTGAGGCATGTTCGCCATGGCCACGTCTAATTTCCCGTGCTTAGAGAAACGCCCCTTTCCCCAGTTTTCTATTCCTCAATGAAATTTTCTCGCCTTGCTTTTCTAACTCCACCGTTTCGTTCTTCAACAAGCGAAAGCCCATGCGTTCGTGTACCGATTCGAGTTGCTTCATGTTGTCTGCCAGAATTTGTGCATTCGCAGAATCATTGGGATCGTAGACGTATTCGGCATAATCGTGATTTCCTAGAATGGAAAATTTTCCAAGAGGTGCGTGCAGCTGTTGGAAATAATTCACCCAAGGCTCTGCCTCTTCTGCAAGATTATTGACCAAATCTCCTGTGAAGAAAATTACATCTGGATTCAAATCGTTGATTCGCTTCAAAGCAGCATCTACCTCTTCGAAACTGTTGTCCAAGAAACTTCCCAGATGGGCATCACTGATTTGAACGATACGCAAACCATTGAATGATTTGGGCAAGTTGGAAAATGAAATCAACTCTTCGCAAACTCGAAAATCGTACTTACCTCTAAATATACCGTAAAACATGGCGCCCATGGTTACGGCTGCTGCTCCTAAACCAACTTGATTAAAAAACTGAAAGCGAGTCATTTTATCTGACTCTTGTTCTTCGAAGTTGGTGTCTTCGTTTTTTGTAAGTAAGTTCTTCAATTTCCGAACAATCCACTTCACCAATCGAACCAAATCATTCATGAAATGGAACAATAAGAAGACAATTTTCGGTGCAAGGGCAATGAAAATAAATCCGGTTACGAAATAGAAGAACTTGAAATTACTTCCCTTCACTTCCTTCTCTGAACCAATGAATACGATCGTGATTAGAATAAGAGCCATTATTGAAGGCACCCAAAATAGGCGACGCCAAAGCTTTCTCCAGAAATCTGGGTATTTCTCCGTCAATTGCTTTATTCCTTGATAAGAATAAAAATCAATGATCAAAGTGAACAGCGTAAATACCGAAATAAAAGAGAAGAATTTCGTCATTGCGCGGTAAAGTTAGTGCGAGCCTCAGGTTACATTTCGATTAAGCGAAAAGAAATAAAAGTCATTTCTTATTTAGAATCGTTTTACTTAACATATCTTCGCAGCATGATTCGATTAATCATTGCCGACAACAGTCAGATAGTTCAAACTGGACTTCATTCTATCTTTTCCAATTACGAAAACATAGAAATCATAGGTGATGCGTCAAGTTCTGAGGTTTTGTACAATTTACTAGTTTCTTTTGAAGCGGACATTCTTTTAATAGACTTTACTGCGCCAGGATTTTCTGTAGACACGATTACCAAAACCTTGCGTCTTCAACCTAAATTAAAAATTGTAGCGTTGACGGCTGACCAAAGCGGAGCTACCATTGTGAACGCCTTGCGAGCAGGAGTAACCAGCTATATCCGCAAGGATTGCGATGTGAATGAGATTCTTGATTCGGTTCGCGAGACTGCAGCTGGAAGCGTTTTCTTTTGTGGAAATATTGTTGATCGCATTCGCAAAGAAGCTATTGATGTTGAGGATTTAGCTGTGGCCACATATGACTGCGAGCCAACAACAATAAGCAACAGGGAAAATGAAGTCATTACTTTAATTGCTGAAGGCTATACCAACGTCGAGATTGCTGAGAAATTATTTCTTTCCACCCACACGGTTAACACGCACAGAAAGAACATCATGCATAAACTTGGTGTGAAAAATACTGCGGCAATTGTTATGTATGCCGTAAAGAAAGAATTGGTAAGCCCTAACAAATTTCTGTTCGCGCCTTCTGCGAATAGCTAAAGTCTGAAGAAATGTGTTATTTTTGGTTTCCTGATTTTTAGGAAATCAATCAAACCGCTCAATGATAGCAACACAAAAACCGATTGAGATTCGTAAAGTATCCGAAAGCCGCATTCACCAAGTCGATTGGGCGAATTTAGGTTTCGGACATGTTTTTTCGGATCACATGTTAGCCATGGAATACCACAACGGACAATGGGGCGAGCCTGTTATTCAACCGTATGGACCTCTACATTTTTCTCCAGCCATTAGCTCTTTACACTACGGCCAAGCCATTTTTGAAGGCATGAAGGCATTTCGTAATACCGATAATGAAGTCTTTATTTTCCGTCCGGAAGAAAATGCGAAACGCATGAACCACAGCGCTGAACGCTTGTGCATGCCTACCCTACCCGAAAATGTTTTTGTAAACTGTGTTGAACAACTTATTTCATTGGATCGTGACTGGGTGCCTACTCTAGACGGAGAGGCGCTATACATCCGTCCGCATATGTTCGCCATTGACGAATACGTTGGAGTTAAGCCAAGCGACAGCTATATGTTTGTGGTATTCACTAGCCCGGTTGGAAGTTATTACACTTCCGAATTGAGGGTGAAAATTGAACACCATTACTCACGCGCCTCACACGGCGGCACCGGCTCTGCGAAAGCTGCCGGAAATTATGCAGCAGCTCTTCTTCCGACGAAAAAGGCACAAGCTGAAGGCTACCATCAATTGTTGTGGACCGACGCTGAAAGTCATGAATATTTGGAAGAAAGTGGCACCATGAACGTTATGTTTCGCAAGGGAAACACCATTATGACTCCTCAACTTTCAGATTCTATTTTAAATGGAATTACACGCGACTCTATTCTTCAAGTCGCTCGAGACTGGGGATATGAAGTGGCTGAAAAGCGAATAGCTGTTGCCGAACTCATTGAAGGACTTCGCAGCGGCGAAATCAACGAGGCCTTTGGGGCAGGAACTGCCGCTACCATTGCACCAATTCGCACGATTTGCCTAGACGGAGAAGATTTTAATTTGAATGAATATTCAACTTGGGAATTTGCTCCTAAAGTAGCTTTATACCTCGACCGTGTGAAACGCGGAAGAGAGAAGGATACCCACAATTGGAATCACGTGGTGTAATTACTCGGCATAGAGATACCAATTGTTTCGACTTTCAAAAGGACGGTAGAGGTAATACACCCTACCGTTTTTTATTTGTGCATTGCGATTGTGCCTCCAATACAGGTTTTTCCTCAGAACAAGACTTCCGTCTTCCTTCAAAACATACAACATGGATTCGCCCGTTCGAAGTTGGGTAAAGCAAACGACTTCCTTCGTTTCAGGATCGTATTGCACATTGAGAATTTTTTCTTTAACAGGTAAGTTGGAAAGATTTCTTTCTCCAAGCATATTCACTCGATTTATATATTCACCTTCTGCGTTTAGATTCAAGACTTGCCCTTGCGAAATATTGAAAATAGACCAGCTGTTTTCCAATTGAACAATCTTCGCGACAGGATCGCGATAAAACAGACTTTCCTTGAACCGCGTCATTTGTCCGGCTACAATTTCTTTCGGCACACCGTAATCCAATTCATATTGATAAGCAATGCGCTTCGCTCTGCCGTCCATGTACTTATATTCCGGCTTGAAGAGTTCCATGGTTAGCGAGTCTGCAACGTGCTCCAACTCTATGGGATCGTTGCTGTCTTTCTTCAATAGATAAAAGCTGAATTCGGGATATTCTTCCGTGAAGGTGTGAAAGACAATGTTCGAGTTTAGAAATCCGCAAATGGGCTCGAACTCCTGTCTGAAGGATTGATAGCTCAACTTATCTAGATGCAAGAACGGTTCAGATTGAAGTTGGAAAACTGAATTTTCTGTTAAAACAAAACAAGCACCTGTAGGCGCTAAATGAAAGCGTTCAGCAGGCTCGTTAATGTGAAACGAGCTAATTATTTTTCCGAAAGAATCAACTTGAGCAATCCACGCGTCTTCCCATAAGTCGCGTTTTTCGCTTGCAGGCTTAAACAATTTTTCATGTTCATAGAGCAGCATGGTGAGCTTCCCATTCCACCAAACAAAATCGCCTACAGAATATTTAATACTTCCAAAAATGCTATCGGGTTTATCTGTAATGCTAAGCACAGGCATTTGGTAAATCTGCTCGGTTAATTCAATGACTCTTCCAATTTTGGTAGTGGTGTAATCGTAGTAACCGATGGATTGAACCAGGTAACCCGCGTTCGATGTGGGAATGGAAAACTCTCCGTTCTCATCGGTTACCGTAAATTGCTTTCCGCTACTCCACTTCACCACGGCACCGCTAATGGGTTTCTTGGTGTTGAATGAAATAACTTTTCCTCGGTGTTGCGCATGAATAGCCAACGAAAAAAGGAACAACACAAGAGCAATTGAAAAACGCCTTTTCATGTTTCGGAATTTAGGTTGAAACGAGCTTCGCTCTATTCCAATTAAATTTAAAAATTTCGTTTCTACTTCACGAAATAATGCAACGTCTCGTCAACGGTGTTCTGCGTTACAGCATGATAGTTCCCTCTGCAATGCCCGTAAATGCTCAAGGCGGTAACGTGATAACCGCTGTTTTCCATTGCTTCGAACAACGGCGCGACGAATTTTCTTCTTCCTACTTTTTCTAAAAAAGTTGCAAGATCTGCAAACACCGCTTCGTTCTTCGCTTGAATAGAGAGCATGAACCATGCGAAGAGAACTTCTGAATTTCCAATTTTCGAAATGTGGAAACTCTCGTCCAAAGATTGAATTTTATTCAGTGAGAGATTGTAATTCACATTCGATAAAAAACGATAACGCTCTTGGTAACTCCAATTGTTCCAAGGAAGATCGCTGTTCTTTATTTCATCTCCTTCCCACTTCAATCGAAGTTCATCTACCTTTTCCAATTCTGCCGATTGAACAACCGCAGAATTGGCGGGTAATCCAGCTGAATAAATCCATTCATCAATTCCGATGGCATCAGCTTGTTCTTTGCTTAAAAGCTCAGTTGTTAGAATGTCTACGAATCCTTCCGTGGTCATGACTCCGAAAGCATGGGACTGAAAATAGTTCTTCAAAAACGCATCGAACTTTTCTCTTCCTACTTTTTCTTCAATGGTTCGAAGGAAGAAATAGCCCTTGTTGTAGGCAATGTCATTCATGCCGTCGTCTGGATTTCTATTTTCCAAAGCCAATTTCAAGTGTGTGTCTTCAGCAGGAAGTTCAGCCAACGTTGCGTTCAAATCTTGACGGGCCAGGGTGGCCAGCATCTCTGCTTTCGCCATTCCGTATAGCGATTCCATGATTCGCTGTTCGAAGTAAACGGTGAATCCTTCATTCAACCAGAAGTCGTTCCAAGTCGCGTTGGTGACCAAGTTTCCGCTCCAGCTGTGGGCTAGCTCGTGAGCAATAAGCGAGACTAAAGATTTGTCTCCAGCCAAAATAGTTGGAGTCGCAAACGTCAATCGAGGATTCTCCATTCCTCCAAAAGGAAACGCTCCAGGAAGCACCAACACATCGTATCGCTCCCAAGCGTATGGACCGTATAATTCTTCTGCCGCTTTCACCATTCCGGGCATGTCTGAAAATTCGTTGTATGCCATTTCCAACATATCGGTAGTGGCGTAAACACCGGTGTTTTCACTCAACGATTTGAATGCCACATCTCCAACAGCCAAAGCCAATAGGTATGATGGAATACGTTGTTTCATTTCGAAGTGATACTTACCGTCTTGCGATTTCACTTGCGGATTTTCTGCAGACATTAACGCCATTAAATCTTTCGGAACTGTAACATCTGCCGAGTACGTGAAACGCACCGAAGGGCTATCCTGACAAGGAATCCAGGTTCTCGCGAGAATGGCCTGAGATTGAGAAAAAAGGAAAGGCAATTCGTTTTCTTTTTCCACCCACAGCAATGCTTCGGCATTCGGTGAAGTGGTGTATTGAATGCTCACTAGATTATCGATATCCCGAATTTCGACATGAAGCGCTTTACCTAAAAAAGGCTTCTCATCATCCAAGGTGTAGCGTGCCATTCTACCATTCACCTTAACCCATTCAATATTCAAGTCTTTTGTGTCGAAGGAAATTTGCTTCGCACCTTTTTCAGCAATAAAATCGAGAGTTGCGTTTGCTGAAATGACGTGTGTTTCAACATTCACATTCGCGGTCCAATGAAGGTGAGTGACGCGCGCGTCAGACGTGGCTGCTGAATGCGGATCGAACAATTTCGATGTTGTCATGGGTTGTATGGTATGATTCGTTTGAGAAACATTCTCCTCGACTTTGCAAGAAGCCAAAGTCAATGTGATCGTAAGAAGTAGGAATACTTTCCGCATGTGATTATACTTTTAGAATTCTTCCGAATACGCCTAAAGGCAGAAGCACTCCGCTTTCCGCGTTGAGATAAAGCTCTCCAATGGATAGATTCTTTCCAGCAAATGGACGAAGTAGATTTTCAACAATAAGTGGAGAAAGACCGAGGCTGTAGGCGTTCAAAACTAAGAAGTGTTCTTTCGGATCGAGCAATTGCAAAACACCGTCGAGCAATTCCGAAATATGCTCTTCCAACTTCCACTTCTCTCCTTTCGGTCCATGTCCGAATGCTGGAGGATCAAGGATAATCCCGTTGTATTTATTTCCTCTGCGCACTTCACGTTGAACGAACTTCAGAGCGTCTTCCACCATCCAACGAATGTCTTTTGTTCCTGTCAATTGAGCGTTTTCATTCGCCCATGTCACTACTTGCTTAATGCTGTCGACGTGCGTAACATCTGCTCCGTGTGTTGCGCAGGCCACTGTAGCACCCCCTGTGTATGCGAAGAGATTCAAGACTTTCGGCTTTTCAATTTGCATCTTTTCCATAGCTGTAATGGAAAAGTCCCAGTTGGCAGCCTGTTCCGGAAATATTCCAACATGTTTAAAGGAAGTCATTCCCAAACGCATGTTTAAATTCTTCCCGTTGATTAATTCATATTGAATTTTCCACTGATCTGGCATTTTTTTCAACTTGGTCCATTCACCTATGTTGCTTCCTTTCTGGACAAAGCGAACGTGTGCTCTTTTCTTCCATTCCTCGTCAGACAAGCGTTTTGGCCATATAGCCTGTGGCTCTGGACGTATCGTTACGAATTCACCGAAGCGCTCTAATTTTTCAAAATCGCCACAATCTATAAGGGCATAATCCTTCCATCTTGAAGGGGTATCGAGTTGAACCGTTAATGTCATGAAACAAAGGTACGCTTCTTCGCTTTATCTTCGCAGAGATATGCGTATAGCTCTTGTTGGAAATGGAAATTTAGCGTGGCACTTGAACGCTGCACTTCGCGAAATTAATTCGCGAATAGATCTTCATGTGGTTCGGGAATTACCCGTTTCAAGCCCTTGGAAAACGACTACGAATTTGAGCGACATTAATGACAGCTTTCACCTGGTTTTGCTTGCCGTTCCAGACTCTCAGATAGCTGAAGTGGCGGCACAACTTCCTGAAAAAATTATTGCAGTGCATTTTTCCGGAGGCACCTCAATGCTCTCGCTTCCGCAAAAAAACAGAGCCGTGTGTTGGCCTTGCCAGACCTTGAAGAAAGGAACGTCTGTGAAGTACAAGAACATTCCGTTGTTGTATGAATTTTCGAATTCTGAAACGGAGACCATTGTGAAAGCGTTTCTTGAACCTGCCATTGGCAAATGGATTTCCGCCAACGGCGAACAACGTCAACTTGCCCATGTATCTGCTGTCTTTTCAAACAACTTCACCAATCACCTTCAACACATATCACAATCGTTGTTGAAGGAAGCGCAGCTTCCAACCGATTTATTTTACACCATGTTGAAGGCGCATGTTGAACTGTTGGAAACGAAATCGCCGGAGACTATTCAAACAGGACCGGCTCAACGCGGCGACCAAGGAACAATTGAAGCTCAAAAACAATTATTGAATAATCATGTTGAATGGAAGGAGATCTACACTCTTCTTTCTAAAAACATACTTGACAAATACCAATGAATTACAAAGAGAAATTAGCAAAGACGAAGATTTTTATCTTCGACGTAGACGGAGTATTCACAGACAACATTGTGTGGTTGTTCCCCGATGGAGAGCAGATGCGCACAGCGAATGTTCGCGACGGATATGCGGTTCAGTTAGCCGTAAAAAACGGATTTCGTATTGCGGTAATCAGTGGAGGAAGATCTGAGGCCGTTCGCAATCGCTTCGAAAAATTAGGTGTTCATGAAGTTCACTTGGGTTCTTCGAATAAGCGTCAAGTATATTTAGATTTAAAATCGAAGTGGCATTTCCACGACGATGATGTGTGTTACATGGGCGATGATATTCCAGATATTCCATTGTTGAAGATTGTTGGTTTGGCTGTCTGTCCGGCCGATGCAGCGCCTGAAGTAAAGGAAGTATCTCACTATATTTCCAACAAAAACGGCGGACATGGATGTGTGCGCGATTTAATGGAGCAGGCCTTGAAGCTTCACGGACATTGGATGAATGAAGAATCTGTAATTTGGTAATCATGACAAAAAGAAATTTATTACTTCTAGCTTTTGCCGTTTTAGGTGGAAATGTATTCGGACAGTATTGGCAGCAAAATGCCGATTACACCATTGACATTTCATTGAACACCACGAACGACTCGTTCGTTGGAAAGGAAACGATTCAATACACGAACAACAGTAACGATGAGTTAACGCAGTTGTTCTTCCATTTGTACAACAATGCATTTCAACCGGGAAGCGACATGGATGTTCGCTCTACGGATTTGCCAGATCCCGACCGACGTGTAGGAGATCGCATTTCAAAATTAACAAAAGAACAAGAAGGCCATTTGCATGTTAGCAAACTCCTGGTGAATGGTGAAACCGTTTCATTCATTGAGAACGAAACCATTTTGGAAGTTCAACTTTCGAGAGGAATACCTGCTCATTCTGTTGCTAAAATTGAATTGGAATTCAATGGACAAGTGCCTTTGCAAATTCGCAGAAGCGGAAAAGACAATGCGGAAGGCATTGAATACAGCATGAGTCAGTGGTATCCTAAATTGAGCGAATATGATAATGACGGCTGGCATCCGAATCCGTATATCGCTCGCGAATTCTACGGTATTTGGGGAAATTTTGATGTGAACATTACCTTGCCCGCGAGCTACGTGGTTGCAGCCGGCGGAGTGTTGCTGAATGAAGACGAATCTTTCAAGCGCGTTCAAAAAGTGGGAAAGAATTTAATTACTTGGAAGTACGAAGCGAAAAATGTTCACGACTTTGTGTGGGCCGCCGACCCCGATTATGTCCGCACAGAAACCCAACTGCGCGGCGGTCCGAAAATTTATTTCTATCACCAACCGGAAGAAAAGTACAACGAGGCATGGGATCGTCTTCCTGAATTCACGGCGAAGGCATTTGATCTTTTAAGCAGAAATTTCGGAAAATACGCATACCCCGTTTACAACGTCATTCAAGGTGGAGACGGCGGAATGGAGTATCCAATGGCAACACTCATAACAGGCAGGCGTTCGCTTCCAAGCCTTGTGGGCGTTACTGTTCACGAAGGTGCGCACTCTTGGTATCAGTGTATGCTCGCCACCGATGAAAGTCAATTTTGTTGGATGGACGAAGGGTTCACGAGCTTCGCATCGACAGTGGTTATGAATTCTCTTTTCCCAGCGCAAGCAGATCCTTTCCACAGAGAGTCGATTGACGGATATCTCGGCCTCGTTGAAGCAGGAATGGAAGAGCCCTTGACCACGCACGCCGATCATTTCGAAACGAATTACGCATACGGCGTTGCTGCATATAGCAAAGGTGAAACGTATTTAAGTCAATTGGAATACATCATGGGCTCTGAAATATTCAACCAAACTATGCAAACGTATTTCAACGAATGGTCGTTCAAACACCCTGCTCCTGCTGATATTTTGCGCGTTGCGGAAAAAGAAAGCGGATTGGTACTCGATTGGTTCGATGAGTATTTCGTTGGAACAACGAAAACCATGGACTACGCAGTAGATACAGTCCTCGTAAACAAATTGGAAACTGAAATAATTCTCAAGCGCAAAGGATTTTTTCCCATGCCTTGCGAGGTAACTGTTAGTTTCGACAATGGAAAAGACTGCGTGTATTACATTCCGATTGATCTCATGCGCGGAGAAAAGTTCAAAGGCGAAATGTCCGATAATTGGATCCTACAAGAAGACTGGCATTGGGTTGACAACACCTATTCCTTCAAATTTAAAAATCAGAATATGAAAGTTTTGAAGGTGACCATTGATGCGAAGAATCAAACCATAGACACTGACAAGAACAACAACTCGTATTCCATAACCAAATAAAACGTGTTTAAAAACTACTTCACTTTTACAAAAAGTCCAGCGCTCAACTTCATAATTGGCTTGGTAATTTCTCTGGGATTATTGATTGGGCTCGGTCCATTAGTGGTTTCATACGGAAAGGAATTGCCCTTTTCAATTTTGAGTCTAGTGGTGTTATTCAACGCCATTTGGTGGGGATGGCAGATTGGATTTCTTTCGGCCTTGTTCTACATACTTCTAGGAATAGCCGGACTACACATTTTCCCGAATTATGAATTCGGAATAAAGCATGTCTTCACCATTACAAATTGTGGTTACTACTTCGGGTTCTTAGCTGCAGCCCTACTCGCAGGATATTTCGCTGAAATTCCTCGCAAGAAAAAAATGTTAAATACACTAGCTATTTGGTTCCTTGGACATGCACTTATTTTATTGTTGGGAGGTCTATACATCTATCGCATTAATCCCGAACGTGCGTGGGCATTTGTTCAATTAGACCTTTCGGCTTATGCAGTGAAAGCCACCGCAGGCCTCATTATTACCGTTGCCTTCTTACGTTTTGTAGAAGGACGCGAGAACTTTTACAAAGCATCTTAAACTATGAAATTCATTCAACTCAGTTACAACGAAGGCATTGCTACCATTGCCTTAGATCGTCAAGAAAAATTCAACAGTTTCGTAATGGATATGTCTGTTGAATTGCAAGAAGCATTGACTGAAATAAAAAACCGAACGGACGTTCGGTGTGTGGTGTTAACTGGAAACGGAAAAGCATTTTGTGCTGGACAAGATCTTGGTGAAGCCATTGCATCTGATGGCCCGGGACTGGAAAGCATCTTGAAAGACGGATACAATCCGATTATTCGCACGATGCGTGAATTGCCGATTCCAATTGTTGGCGCCATTAACGGCGTTGCTGCAGGAGCAGGAGCGAACATTGCGTTGGCTTGCGACTTGGTTGTTGCTTCGGAAAATGCGAGCTTCTTGCAAGCGTTTACCAAGATTGGATTAATTCCAGACAGCGGCGGAACATATTTCCTTCCGCGCATTATTGGAACACAACGCGCGATGGCACAAATGCTTTTGGCCGACAAGGTTACAGCCTCTGAAGCGAAAGCCATCGGACTTATTTACGATGTTTATCCAGTGGAAGAATTCCAAACGAAAGTTGCAGAACTTGCAACGCGCTTGGCTTCTATGCCAACGAAAGCCCTTGCTTTCACGAAGCAAGCCATATACGCGGGATGGAACAACACGCTTGACCAACAACTCGATTTAGAATTAGACCTTCAGAAAAGAGCTGGACAAACTGCTGACCACAAAGAAGGTGTTGCTGCTTTCTTGGAAAAGAGAATGCCTACATTTACGGGTAACTAATTCATTCAGAAATGTCGACTTGGATTTCAATAACTAATCAATTGCCTGAAGACGGACAACGCGTATTGGCGTTCGTTCCGGGTAACACCGTTTTCCTTCCGGGAAAAACTGGTGAGACAGAATTGCGCGAGGTTATTGTTCTTCATTTCCAAAAAGATTTTTACTTGCACGATAAAGAGAAAGCTGAAAAACACGGCATTCACTTTTGGAAAGGAGAAGGAAATTCAAATCAATTCTTTCAATCGGTAACGCACTGGATGTCCATGCCTAGCTTGAATTCATGAAAGAACTGATTGAAAAACTGCATCTGAAAAATGTGCTGAAGCTTTCGGCAGCCACTGCAGTTGGACAATTGATTACCTACGGAACTGCCCCCATTCTTTCGCGCATGTACAACGCCGAAGACTTTGCATGGTTCGCCTTGTTCTACGCTTGGATTATCCCTTTCGCTGTCCTCGCTACTTTTCGTATTGAATACAGCATACCAAATGCTGAAACAGAGATGATGGCGCGCGAACGCGCGAAACTTGCCATCAATAACGCATGGAGATTAGCTTCTGGAATTGCCGTTCTGTTCAGCGTTCTCTATTTCTTCGGCATGCACATTTCAGCTTTTGAAGCGTTTCTTCCGATTGGAATTTTCAGCATTGCAGTCATTCAAACGTACAATTTCCTTTCGACCCGATTAAACCGATATCGGACTAACACCGCTTACAGAGTGTTGAACAGCTTGGTCATTAACGGGTGTTCAATCGGACTGGGATTTGTCTTCTTCGACTATTTAGGTTTGGTTATCGGATTCATCATTGGTCAAGTTGTTTCCATGTGGGTGTTGCACAACGGTACCCGTCAAGATGAACTCTCTGAAGAACCTGTGAAAGACATTTCACTCAAATCTTTCAAGCAATATATTTTCTTCAACACACCACAAGGAATTATTGAAACCCTGCAATTGAGCGGTACTATCTGGATGCTTAATTTATGCTTTGGAGATACTACAACCGGACTTTATTTTATGTGTTGGAAGATTATTCAAGCACCCGTGAATCTGATAAGCAACACAGTATTTCTAACGCATTACAACAAAGCTTCTGAGATTAAAAACAGTGGCGAGTCTTATCGTCCTCTTATATTAAGCACTGCAAAAGCACTCATGTTCATCAGCGGAATTGGCGCCATTGTTATTCTTGCCTTCGCCCCTGCCCTCTTCGCGTTTGTATTTGGAGAAGAATGGCGGGCTGCCGGAGAAATGGCTAGATGGCTAGCACCGCTATTTGTGTTGAATTTTTCCATCTCGCCTTTTTCATTCACAGCCATCTTAGAAAACGTTCAAAACAAAGCGCTAGGATTAAACATCATTGATGTGATTTTAAAAATGAGCGCGCTGTACGTGGGATATTTATTCAACAGTTTGAATTGGGCCATTGGCATTTATTCGCTGGTGAGTAGCGTCATGTACATCATTACGTTTGTTTGGTATTTACGCTTAGCAAGACCCAAAGACGCTGACGAAAATATTCTAGCGAAATGAAAACACGCATTGCTCATTTCACCACGCTGCATCCGCCCTTCGACAGTCGCGTCTTCATGAAGGAATGTGTTAGTTTGTCGCAAGCCGGTTACGAAGTTTTCTTGGTTGTTCCGCACACGGAATCGCTTGACAAGCAGGGCGTTCACGTGGTGGCCCTTCCAACAACAACGAGCAGACTTAAAAAATTATTAATCACCGCGTGGCAAGGGTTTTTCGCAATTCTGAAATTGAATGTCAGCGTTGTGCACATACACGATCCTGAACTCATTCGCTTTGCACCGTTGTTTTGGTTGTTGGGAAAGAAGATCGTTTTCGATTCACACGAGCACGTGAGCAAGCAAATCGAAAGCAAACCCTTAGGTCCGTTGTTCGTTCGGAAAATAGCTGGATCCGTTTACTCGTGCATAGAGCAGTTCTATCTTTTGTTTTGCGTTCGAGTGATCTCTGTGACTCCAGAAATAGCATATGCTCTTTCCAAAAAAAAATCGGCCATCGTCCGAAACTATCCGATACTCTCTCTTCCACAAATAAAAATTTCGGAACAAAAAGGAGAAGTCACTCGCTTCATCTATTGCGGTGGACTTACCGAAATACGCGGCATATACGAATGTGTTGAAGCACTTGCTGAAGTGGACAACACCTCGCTCACACTCGTTGGTGCATGGGACTTTGAAGCTTATAGACAGAAGTGCATGTCTTCCAAAGGTTGGGAAAAAGTGAATGAAGTTGGACACGTCCTTGCGGCCGATGTTTACGGCTATTACGCGCAATCACATGTGGGATTGGCAATACTCTATCCCGAGAAAAACTATTTAGAATCTCTGCCCATTAAAGCGTTCGAATACCTCGCTTGCGGACTTCCAGTTATCATGTCGAACTTTCCGTATTGGGAAAAAACATTTGTTGAAGGATGTTACTTTGTCACACCTTCCAACAAAGAAGAAATGATTTCTGCTATGAAGCACTTGCAAAGCGAATCACTTCGTATTGAAATGGGACAAAAAGGAAATGTTTGGGTGAATGAAAATTGCAGCTGGGAAAACGAAGCGCGCACTCTTGTTCAACTTTATAACGAAATTTCAAAATGAGTTCTCCTTCTGTAGGCATCGCCATTCCTTGCTTTCAAGAAGCAGTGCACATTGAAGAGTGTGTACTTTCATGTTTGAATCAAACCTATTCAGGCACTATCAAAGTGTACGTTGCCGATGGCGGAAGCACAGATGGAACGCTTGAAAAGCTTCAGCAGCTTGCCCTTCAACATGAAAATAAAATTGTTGTGTTAAAGAATGAACGTCGAGTTACACCTGTAGCACTGAACATGGGATTGCAAGCAAGTACCGAAGATTTCAAAATGATTCTTGGCGCGCACGCTGCTCTTCCGAATGACTACATTGAAAAATGTATGCAGACGTTTGAAGAAAATCTGGAAGCAGATTGTGTTGGAGGAATAATCATAAACGAATATCAAGACGCCACTTCTCAAGCCATTGGATGTGCCATGTCATCCTCATTTGGCGTTGGCAATGCACACTTCCGAACAGGAAATAAAAACGGATTTGTAGACACCGTTGCCTTCGGTATGTATCGAAAAGAAGTCTTTGAAAAGATTGGATATTTCAGAGAAGAGCTCATTCGCAATCAAGACGACGAGTTCAATTTCCGCATGGAAAAAAATGGCATGAAGTGTTATTTAAATACCGACTTACATTCGAAGTACTACGTGCGCGGAACGCTCAGCAAACTCATGAAACAGTATTATCAATACGGTTACTGGAAGGTGTATGTGAACATTCTTCACGGACAAATTACAACATTGCGACAACTCGTTCCGTTTGCTTTTGTTTGTCACCTTATTCTTTTCGTCTTTACCAATATATTTTTTCCGAAGTATGACGTTTATTTAGGAATTCCCATTCTAGCTTATTTCATTCTTGCGCTCCTATTCGCAGGACGGGCAAAAAGCAAAGAGCCCCGTGTGACCTTGTTAAGCTTTTTCATTTTACATTTAGGATACGGTTGGGGTTATCTCCGCGGATTAATTGAAATGAAAATTTTCGGAAAGCGCCCTTCACTGCATAACGCACAACACAACAGATAGAATATGCGATTAGCACTTTTTATTTTATTCGCTTTGCTCATGAACACTCTTTCGGCGCAGTCATTAAGCGTGAAGCAGAATTTAACTTCTCCTTTCATGTCGTGGGTTTTCAACGAAGAAGGAAAAACAGAAATCATGTCGTGCGCAGTGCCTGGCAATGTTCATCGCGATTTAGTGCTGAATAAAAAAATTCCAGATCCGCTTATTGGAACCAATGAAACCGCCGTGCAATGGGTTGGAGAAAAAAACTGGGAATACACGCTGAACGATTTCGTTTGTGAACCGAACATTCTTCTTCAAGATAAAATTGAATTGCGTTTAAATGGAATCGATACTTACGCGAAAATTTTCTTGAACGATATTTTTCTCGGGGAAACGAACAATGCTTTCGTACAATTCGATTTCAATGTGAAAGGAATAATTCTTCCGAAAGGAAATAAGTTGCGCATTATTTTTTCTCCGGCTGAAGCCTACGCCAAACAAAAATTAACTGAACGCCTTCTTCCGCTTCCAGGCGACAGCATTCGCGCGGTATGCCGAAAGCCTCAGTATCACTTCGGTTGGGACTGGGGTCCGAAATTGGTGACATGCGGGATTACCAAGAACATTGAAATCGTTGGACATACCGACATGCTTTTCGAAACGTTTGGTGTGGAAACACTTTCGTTGAACGAAGGCAAAGCACAGATGCGCGCGCACATTCACTATCGCGCCGACAAAGAAGAAAAAGTTGCTGTAGCATTTAATTTCGGCGGACAGATTTTCAAAGAAGAATTTGTTTCGCGCAAAGGCGAACACGATTTCATTTTACCATTTGAATTAAATGAGCCGAAGTTGTGGTGGCCCAATGAAGCGGGAACTCCGTTTATGTATTTGGTGCAATGCACCCTTCAAACTGCAAGTGGCAAAACGAATACGCGTGTTATGAAAGCGGGAGTTCGCACGATAGAGTTGGTAAATCAACCCGATGAATTTGGAGAGAGTTTTTTCTTCAAGGTAAACGGAAAGTCTATCTTCATGAAAGGCGCGAATTACATTCCATTGCGCATGTTGCCAGGTGTTTACAGCGAATCGGAATATCGAACGCTGCTTGAAAAATGCAGAGGAGCACACTTCAATATGCTTCGTGTTTGGGGCGGTGGCATTTACGAAAGCGATTTGTTTTATTCGTTGTGCGACGAGATGGGAATTCTTATTTGGCAAGATTTTATGTTCGCGTGCAGCATGTATCCGGGCGATGCGAAATTTTTAGAAAGCGTTCAAAAAGAAGCCGAGCAAAACGTTCGCAGAATTTCTTATCATCCGTGCATGGCCATTTGGTGCGGCAACAACGAGAACGCAGAGGCTTGGTCGAATTGGGGATGGAAGACGGGTCTTTCAGCATCTTCTGTTTCTGCGATTGACAGTGAATACAATCAATTGTTTAATCAACTTTTACCTGGCATTGTCGGACATTTTTCCAACCTTCCCTATTGGCCTTCATCTCCGCAATTCGGAAGAGGAAACAAGGAATCGATGGATGTTGGAGACTCCCATTATTGGGGATTGTGGCACGACGAGCAGCCTTTTTCTGTGTTGGAAACGAAGGTTCCTCGATTCATGAGTGAGTTCGGCATGCAGAGTTTTCCGAGTGAAGATGTGTTGAAGTTAATGTCGCCTCTTGCTCCTTTCGATTTGAATTCTGAAGGTATAAAATTGCATCAGAAGAACGCAAGAGGCTTTGGTCTGATGAAGCAATACACAGAACTTTGGTATCCGGAAGCGAGCAAACTTCCTACCCAAGAATACGCGAAGCTCACGCAAGAAATGCAAGCCGAAGGCATGTGTCGAGCCATTGAAGTTCAGCGCAGCAGCCCACGCTGCGGAGGCACCTTGTACTGGCAGTTGAACGATGTCTGGCCATCGTTTTCTTGGAGCAGTATTGATGTGTTAGGAATAGAAAAAGCTTTTCACAAAAAACTCAAAGAGAGCTACGCTCCGCAATTGCTGACCTACAAAATCGAAAACGATTCACTCTTCATTGTGTGGGTAGACGATCAATATTCAAATTCTTACTACGTAAATATTTCCGGAGAGATCAAACAACTTCAAAAGAAGCGTGCACGAGGCATCGGTTTCGATCAAATTACAATTCCTGTTAACGGAAAAATCTCTATAAGTGAAGGCATTTCACTTCGAGAATTAAAAGGAAAATATGAGCGAATGCTTTCGTTAGAGGCTGTCTACAGGAACATTTCGATTCAACGAAAATTCATTATTCGTCCGTAGGACCTTCGTTCGAAGAACCCTCGTCTGAAAGACCCCTCGTCTGAAAGACCCTTCGTCTGCAAGACCCTCGTCTGCAAGACCCTCGTCTGCAAGACCCTCGTCGCTAGAACGGCGACTCCTCTCCTCCGGTGAACGTAAAGTCCTCATCATCTCCTAAGTCATCATTCATCTTCGAAGAGACTGTAATGGTTGTAGCACCGCTGTCTAGGAAGGCGTTGTTGGCAGGAACCGTTCCAGCTTCCGTTGAAACTCCGTTAAAATCGTTGTTGAAGTTATATCCGTCTACATCTGCGAATTTCGCGAGGTTCGCAATGAATCGCAGGCGAATGTTGTTGAGTCCACCGTTACGGTGTTTCGCAATAATTAATTCCGCAAGACCTTGAGAAGGCGTGCGCTCATTGTCGTTAAATTCGGTGAGTCCATAGTATTCTGGACGATAGATGAAACCAACAATATCGGCATCTTGCTCAATCGCGCCGGATTCACGAAGATCGGAAAGCATGGGGCGCTTATCTCCGCCGCGCGTTTCTACGGAACGTGACAATTGCGAAAGGGCAATTACTGGGACATCGAGTTCCTTCGCAATTTGTTTAATGGAACGTGAGATGGCTGAGATTTCTTGTTCACGGTTTCCGCTCTTGGTCTCTCCAGCTGTCATCAGCTGCAAATAGTCGATGATGATCAGTTCGATTCCGTGGTTCGATTTCAGTCGACGACATTTCGCACGTAATTCGAAAACCGAAAGTGCGGGAGTATCGTCGATGAATATGGGAGCTTCAGACAAGTTCACCACTTGATGATGCAATTGCGTCAATTCGTAATCTTTCAGCTGTCCTTTGCGAAGTTTCTCGGAATTGATTTCCGTTTCGCTAGCGATCAAACGCTGCACCAATTGCACACCGGACATTTCGAGCGAGAATATAGCAACCGGACGTTTGAAATCAACAGCAACGTTTCGCGCCATAGACAGAACGAAAGCTGTTTTTCCCATACCCGGACGAGCCGCGATAACGATCATGTCTGATTTCTGCCATCCGCCTGTAAGTTTATCTACTGCGTTGAATCCGGTAGGTGTGCCGCTAATTCCGTCTTTGTTTTTACGAGCCAATTCTATCGCTTCCATGGCAGACTTCACGAGTGTGCTCATTTTATCGGAAGACTTACGAATGTTTCCTTCGGCTACTTCGAAGATGTTACTTTCTGCTTTGTCGAGCAAGTCGAAGGTATCGGTGGTTTCGTCGTAGGCTGCCTTAATAATTTCGTTCGACACACGTATTAATTCACGTTGAATGAATTTTTGCGAAACGATACGCGCGTGGGTTTCAATGTTCGCTGTTGAAGCAACGCGATTGGTCAGCTGCGAAATGTAAAGCGGTCCGCCCACGAAGTCGAGTTTTCCAGCTTTACGAAGAGCTTGGGTAACGGTAAGGATATCAACAGCTTGTCCAGCACCGAATAACTCCCGTATGGCTTCGAATATATCTCCGTTCGCCTCTTTGTAGAAGGAATCAGGTTTCAGGATATCGATAACTGCGTTCAGCGATTTCCCTTCGAGCAGCATGGCACCGAGAACTGCCTCTTCTAAATCAACAGCTTGTGGCGGAAGTTTCCCCATTTCGTTCGCTGGCATGAAGTCGCGAATAGCGGAAACTCTGTCTTTGCGTGGATTTTTCGGTTTGAAGTTATTGTCGGTTGCCATAGGTATTCAGTTCAAGGTGGACCTCAAAATTAGCTCAGAGTATTTGATTGTGGGGGCAAAAGTTTTACAACTTGGGTTTTTGATAGTATGTGAATAACTTGGAACTACGTTGTTGGAACTGCGTTATTCCTACTGCGTAATGGGAACTTCGTTATTCCTACTGCGTAATGGGAACTTCGTTATTCCTACTTCGTAATTGGAAAATCGAAGATTTTATTCCTACTACGTAATTCCTATTTTATAATTAACCTGAAGACTTGAGATGTCGGATAGAAAGAGTTATTTTTACATAGAGTATGAGCAAGAGCAAAATTTCCATCCGATTCTTTAATGACCGCGAAGTTCGTGCTGTTTGGGATGAAGAAAATTCCAAGTGGTGGTTTTCTGTTTTAGATGTTGTTGCTGCTATTAACAATGAAAATGATTATTCGAAGAGTCGAAACTATTGGAAATATCTGAAGACTAAGCTTAAGAAGGAAAACAATCAGTTGGTTAGTAT
>Ga0114971_10000280_pt1 | contig 32593 bp, 31 predicted proteins | sample M_140625_MF_Meta_FD_87320 | JGI IMG/M metagenome (GOLD analysis project Ga0114971, IMG submission 87320) | Freshwater microbial communities from Lake Montjoie, Canada to study carbon cycling - M_140625_MF_MetaG | ecosystem: Environmental > Aquatic > Freshwater > Lake | place: Lake Montjoie... | reverse complement strand
TCTGTCGGTGCGCCTTTTATCAAAAGTGCAGGACGCTTAACTGCTTAATTTGATCCCTTTGAACTCACCTGTTGCAATTCGTTGCTTCCAGATTTCAGGTCCTGTGATGTGCGCACTCGTGCCTCCCGAGTCGACCGCAACGGTCACAGGCATATCGACCACATCGAATTCATAAATCGCCTCCATCCCCAAATCTGCAAAGCCAACCACTTTGGATGTTTTGATGGCCTTGCTGACCAAGTATGCTGCGCCACCAACGGCCATGAGGTAGGCGCTCTTGTGTTTTTTGATGGCTTCAATCGCGACAGGCCCTCTCTCGGCTTTGCCAATCATCGACAGCAAGCCTGTTTGAGCCAGCATCATGTCTGTGTATTTATCCATCCTCGTGGCCGTGGTTGGGCCCGCAGGCCCTACGGCTTCTTGGCCAACGGGGTCCACCGGGCCGACATAATAGATCACACGATTTTTAAAGTCTACAGGCAACGGTTCGCCTTTGGCTAGCATGTCTTTGATGCGTTGGTGTGCCGCGTCTCGTCCCGTCAACATGCGCCCGTTTAAAAGCAAGGTTTGCCCTGGCGTCCAAGAGGCCACTTGCTCCTTGGTGAGAGTATTGAGGTCTACGCGTTGGCTTTTTTGAGTATCGGCCTTCCAGGCCACTTGAGGCCAAAGATCCAAAGATGGGGGGTCAAGGAAAACGGGCCCTTGTCCATTCATGACAAAGTGAGCATGTCGAGTGGCCGCGCAATTGGGAATCATGGCCACGGGTTTGCTAGCGGCATGAGTGGGATACATTTTGATTTTGACATCCAAGACCGTTGTCAACCCTCCTAGCCCTTGTGCACCAATGCCAAGCGCATTGACTTTTTCGTAGAGCTCGAGTCTGAGGTCCTCGACTTGGGTCAGCACCTGTCCCTTAGAGGCTTTCTCTTGTAGCTGGTACATGTCCAAGTCATCCATCAGACTTTCTTTGGCCATCAGGACAGCTTTTTCAGCAGTGCCACCAATGCCAATGCCAAGCATGCCCGGTGGACACCAACCTGCGCCCATGGTGGGTACCGTTTTCAAGACCCAGTCCACCACGCTGTCACTGGGATTGAGCATGATCATTTTACTTTTGTTCTCGCTGCCTCCCCCTTTGGCCGCTACGGTGACCTCTAAGGTGTCTCCAACAACAACTTCTGTAAAGATCACGGCTGGCGTGTTGTCTTTGGTGTTTTTTCTGGCAAATTCTGGATCGCTGACCATGCTGGCGCGAAGCATGTTTTCGGCATTGTTGTAGCCTTGACGCACGCCTTCATTGATGGCGTCTTCAAGGCTAGCGGTAAAGCCTTCGAGTTTGACGCTCATGCCTAGCTTTAAAAACACGTTGACAATGCCCGTGTCTTGGCAAATAGGGCGGTGACCTGTCGCACTCATTTTGCTGTTGGTCAAAATTTGTGCGATGGCGTCTTTGGCCGCAGGGGACTGCTCACGCTCATAGGCTCTGCCCAAGTGAGAAATGTAGTCAGCCGGGTGGTAATAACTGATGAACTGAAGTGCTGCTGCGATGGATTCAATCAAGTCGTCTTGTCGAATGATGGTCATGGTTTTCTCTTAAGGTTGCAAGGTCTGTCAGTTCCAATAGAAGTCAAGTCGGCACTGGCAAGTCCAAGGGTTAAGTTTACTCTGCCTGGGTGTGACTTTTTAGCGCTGGGGCTCAAAAAAAGTCCCATTCTCAGGCGGTGCTGCATTTTGGGCCTGCGATGCACATTCAAAGGGTTACCCAAGTCAAGTTCAGTCAGCTTCAGTCAGCTTCAGTCAGCTCCCATCACTCTACGCCTTGGTGAAACTTGAGGGCGAAAGATGTCGATCCAATCTGATCAAGATCAAAGTGATGTTTTATTTTTGAAATACAGGGTTTTTCTTGTCAGTTTTGTGAAGGAAGTCTCCATAAAATGCAGTTCTAGACTTGCCGTGCGCCAATCATCAGTTAATCAGGAGACAAGAGACCATGAGCGAACACCATACCGAGCTTCCTATCTATTACCCACCGAAATCGTTTTCAGAGAAGGCAGCCATTCCAAGTATGCAAGCTTATGAAGCTTTGTGTGCACATGCACAACGAGATTATCAAGGTTTTTGGGCTGAGCATGCCAAGCGTTTGATCACTTGGAAAAAACCATTCACCAAAGTTTTGGATGAAAGTGAAAGACCATTTTTCAAATGGTTTGAAGACGGAGAGTTGAACGTTTCCTACAACTGCTTGGATCGCAACATTGAGCGTGGTTTGGGGGACAAAACCGCCTTGATTTTCGAGGCCGATGGCGGCGAAGTCAGCTCGATCACTTACCGCGATTTATTGGGCAAGACCTGTCAGTATGCGCATGTCTTGAAGTCCCACGGCGTTGGCAAGGGGGATCGTGTCATCATCTACATCTCCATGTCCATCGATGGCGTGGCCTGTATGCTGGCCTGTGCCCGCATAGGCGCAATTCACTCCGTGGTGTTTGGGGGCTTTTCTGCGCAGTCTTTAAGAGATCGCATCGAGGACACCGGCGCAAAATTGGTCATCACAGCCGATCACCAAATCAGAGGGGGCAAACAGTTGGCCTTGAAGTCGATCGTCGATGAGGCTTTGGAATTGGGGGGGTGCGAAAAAATTAAAAGTGTTTTGGTGGTCAAGCGCTCAGGCGCTCCAGTGGAGATGAAGGAAGGGCGAGACCATTGGTTGGAGCCTTTGGCAAGCGTCAAGCCCAAGCACATTGAGCCTGAGTGGGTGGGCGCAGAGCATCCTTTGTTTTTACTCTACACCTCGGGTTCAACTGGTAAACCCAAAGGCGTTCAGCACTCAAGTGCGGGTTATCTTTTGCACGCGGCACTCACGACGGAGTGGACCTTTGATTTGAAAGCGAATGATATTTTTTGGTGTACCGCTGACATAGGTTGGGTGACCGGTCACACCTACATCACCTACGGCCCCTTGGCGTTGGGTGGAACAGAGATCGTTTTTGAAGGCGTGCCCACCTATCCAAATGCGGGACGCTTTTGGAGCACGATTGAAAAGCACAAGGTGAGCGTCTTCTACACTGCACCTACAGCCATTCGCTCTTTGATCAAGTCCGCAGAGGCCGATGAATCGATCCATCCCAAACAATACAATTTGAGCAGCTTAAGGCTCCTGGGGTCTGTTGGAGAGCCCATCAACCCTGCAGCTTGGGAGTGGTATTACAAAAATGTGGGCGGCTCCAATTGCCCCATTGTGGATACTTTTTGGCAAACTGAGACGGGTGGACACATGATCACGCCCATGCCTGGTGCCACCCCCATGGTGCCTGGTTCATGCACCTTGCCTTTCCCGGGGATAGAGGCTGGCGTGGTGGATGAAACAGGCAAAGATGTGCCCAATGGACATGGGGGCATTTTGGTGGTGAAAAAACCATGGCCGTCCATGATCAGAACAATTTGGGGGGACCCTGAGCGGTTCAAAAAGAGTTACTACCCAGAGGACTTCAAAGGACAATACTATTTGGCAGGGGATGGTGCCATTCGAGATGAGAAAACGGGTTATTTCACCATCACGGGTCGAATCGATGATGTGCTCAATGTCTCTGGTCATCGCATGGGTACCATGGAAATCGAGTCCGCGTTGGTGAGTTGCACCGAGTTGGTTGCTGAGGCGGCTGTGGTGGGGCGTCCAGATGAGACCACGGGAGAGGCGATTTGTGCTTTTGTGGTCTTAAAGCGACCAAGACCTCATGGGGAGGAGGCGCTGAAGTTGGCAAAAATACTAAGGGATCATGTGGGCAAAGAAATTGGACCCATTGCCAAGCCCAAGGACATCCGATTTGGAGACAATTTACCTAAAACCCGCTCTGGAAAGATCATGCGGCGTTTGTTGCGCTCGATTGCCAAGGGGGAGGCGATCACGCAAGACACGTCCACCCTTGAAAATCCTGCAATTCTTGAGCAACTTTCGGAGAAAAGCTTCTAAGCCTCTTTGGTTTTTTTTAAAGCGCTTTGAGCTGAAGAATCCAAGCCGCCAAAGCTTGGGACTCTTCAGGGCTTACTTGAGGATTGGCTGGCATGGGGATCACGCCCCAAACGCCCGAGCCACCTTTGATGATTTTTTGAGCCAGTCGATCTTTGGCCAATGGATCTTTTTGGTATTTGATGGCAACGTCTAGGAAGCTTGGACCCACTATTTTTTTATCCATAGCATGGCAAGACATGCAATACTTGGCTTTGGCCAACTCCATTTGGCCTTGCGAATTGGACAGCGCCCCCAAACCAAAGCAAAACAATAAAGCAATTCGAGTAACTTCTCGCCTTTGAGCGCGAAGAAGCGAAAGTGAAGAAGCTCTTTTTTTCATTTTTTTGATAAAAATCTTTAAAGTCATATCAAAAGGTCCTGTGTTCAAACAAGTCCAGCACAGCACCCTTGCTTGCACTTGAAGCATTGAATGCAAATTTCGCTTGTACGCCGCGCAGATATCTGGCTGCAGGTGGGGTCCAACCTACTTTTCTCTTGGCCAATTCGTCATCGCTCACATTCAACTGTAAGAGCAACTGATGGGCATCGATGGTGATCGAGTCGCCTTCATGGATGAAGGCGATGTTGCCACCCGCTGCGGCCTCTGGGGCCACGTGGCCTACCACCATGCCCCAAGTGCCGCCCGAAAAGCGTCCATCTGTGATGAGGCCAACGCTCTCACCCAGGCCTGCGCCAATCAAGGCTCCTGTGGGTGCGAGCATTTCAGGCATACCCGGCCCCCCCTTGGGCCCCAAGTATCTCAAGACCATGATGTCACCCGCTTTGATTTTGCCCTCTAAAATCGCCTTCAATGCGGATTGCTCATCGTCAAAGACACGGGCCGGGCCGGTCATGACGGGGTTTTTAAGGCCAGTGATTTTGGCCACGCAACCTTCGGGAGATAAGTTGCCCTTCAATATGGCAAGGTGGCCTTGAGCGTACAGTGCATTGTCAATGCTTCGAATCACGGTTTGTCCGCTATGGGGATGATCGGGGATCACAGCCAAATTTTCCGCAACCGTTTTGCCAGTGATGGTCATGCAGTCCCCGTGCAAAAGGCCGGCCTTTAAAAGCGTTTTCATGACTTGGGGGATGCCCCCAGCTTGGTGCAAGTCGACCGCCAAGTATTGACCCGAAGGTTTGAGGTCACAGATGACGGGGACCTTTTTGCGAATCATCTCAAAGTCGTCAATGGACCAAGGCACATCAGCGGCGTGTGCAATCGCCAAAAAATGCAAGACCGCATTGGTTGAGCCGCCAGTTGCCATGATCACCGAGACCGCATTTTCAATCGATTTGCGCGTCACGATGTCTCTTGGTTTGAGGTCTTTTTTGATGGCTTCAATCAGTATCTTGGCAGCCGCTTTGGCCGAGTTTTGCGTCTCATCATGCGGGTTGGCCATGGTGGAGGAGAAAGGAAGCGACATCCCTAGAGCTTCAAAGGCACTGGACATGGTGTTGGCGGTGTACATGCCTCCGCATGAGCCCGAGCCGGGAATGGCTTTTTGTTCGATCTCTTTGAGCTCGGCATCGGACATGTTGCCAGCCGCATTTTGACCCACGGCCTCAAAAACGCTCACGATATTCAAGTCTTGTCCGTTGTGGCGACCAGGTAAGATGGTGCCACCGTAGACATAAACGGCTGGGACGTTGGCGCGCAGTATGCCCATCATGCCTCCAGGCATGTTTTTGTCACAACCACCAACCACCACAACGCCGTCCATCCATTGGCCTTGAACGCAGGTCTCTATGCAGTCTGCGATCACCTCTCTAGAAACCAAGGAGTACTTCATTCCTTCCGTGCCCATGGCCATGCCGTCTGAGATGGTCGGAGTGCCAAAGACTTGAGCGTTGCCTCCTGCCTCCTCAATGCCTTGAATGGCCGCGTCGGCCAGTTTTTGCAGACCGCTGTTGCACGGCGTAATGGTGCTGTGACCATTGGCAACACCAACCATGGGTTTTTGAAAATCACTCTCTACGTAGCCCATGCCATAGTACATGGAGCGATTGGGTGCGCGAGACTTGCCCTCCGTGATTTGGGCGGAGCGACGATTGATTTGAATTTTTTTGATGTCCATTTTTTGTCGTATCAAGAAAGGGTTACTTCGGTTTCAAGGGGTAATAGAGAAACATTTTCTCTCAATTCAGTAGTTTAACGCTTTGTTCGGGCACAATATTCAACATGTTAATGCACCCCCAATGGGACCCTGTTGCGCTGAGCATCGGTCCTTTATCCATTCACTGGTATGGCATCAGTTATTTGCTTGCCTTTGCCCTTTTCCTTTTTCTTGCCCATCGAAGGCTCAAGTCAGAGCCTTACCGTTTAGCCGTTCAATCTGGACAATGGTCTTATCCAGAGGTGGAGGACTTGCTTTTTTTTGGAGTGCTTGGCGTCATTTTGGGTGGCCGACTGGGGTACTGTTTTTTTTACAAACCGCTTTTGTACTTAGAGCATCCTGAGCAAGTTCTCTACATTTGGCAAGGTGGGATGAGCTTTCATGGGGGCATGATCGGGGTGGTGTTGGCCATGGTGATTTGGGCGCGGCTTAGAAAAAAGCCATGGTTGGAGGTGACCGATTTCATTGCGCCATGCGTGCCCACGGGTTTGGCCAGCGGGCGAGTGGGCAACTTCATCAATGGCGAGTTGTGGGGCAGGCAAGCCAATGAGCAGTTGCCTTGGGCAATGGTTTTTCCTCAAAGTGGTTCATTGGTTCCCAGGCATCCCTCTCAAATCTATCAGTTTCTCTTAGAAGGGGTGCTGCTTTTTGTCGTTTTGTGGTTCTTTGCCAAAAAAAAACGACCGATGGGTGTGGTGTCGGGCGTGTTTTTGGTGGGCTATGGACTTTGTCGTTTTGGAGCAGAGTATTTCCGAGAGCCAGATGCGTTTTTGGGCTTGTTGGCTGCAGGTTTGAGCATGGGGCAGTGGCTGTGCGTGCCCATGGTGCTTTTGGGCGCTTATTTCTTGGTTGCAGGGCGCTTTAAAAAGATTTAGGCGCTCTTTGGCAATTTGCTCAAACCCCGGGTGATGTTTTTGTGTGGAAAAATGAAATTAGGGGATTCAACAATTGGGTGTATTGATGTGTAATTATCTATAATTACGGATAATTATGAAACTTTCCCACCCATGAAGCCACCCATCATCTCCTTGCACCACGAAGTGGCCGATTTGATTCGGGATCAAATCTTTGATGGCGAACTTGCGTCTGGTGCATTCATCGATGAAATGAAATTGTGCGAGACATTGTCCATTTCAAGAACGCCGCTTCGAGAGGCTTTGAAGGTATTGGTCTCGGAGGGCTTGCTTCGACACGAAACTCGGGTGGGGTGTTTTGTGCGCGTGCTCACAAGCAAAGACATCGATGAAATTTTCCCAGTTTTAGGTCTTTTAGAGGGCCGAGCCGCCTATGAGGCCGCCCTGCGGCTCAATGATGCAGACATCGAGGCCTTGGGGATTTGGCAAGAAAGGCTTGGTCAACTGGCCAATGACAAAGACATCAAGGCTTACTTCAAGACCAATTGGGTGATTCATGAATCCATCATCGCTTTGGCCAACAATGCTTGGCTGGCTCAAGTTATTGCAGAGTTAAGACGAGTACTTAGGTTATCGAGATTGCTTCAACTGCAATTGCCAGATCGATTAGAGAAGAGTTTTTCTGAGCATGAGAAAATTTTCGCAGCCTTGAAGGCAAAAAATCCGACGGATGCACAAGAGGCCATGAAAGAACATTTAAACCAGCAGCACCAGGTGATCAGACACTTGGTCGACACATCCCCGCAACTCTCACTGACACTTAACCCATGAACAGACCCCATTGGCTTGAACGCGGCATGAAATTGCTTCGCTCCAAATTAGATCAACCCACCAAGCCAGAGGCATTAAAGGTTGATGAGGACCGTTCAACTCGAGAGAGAATTGATGCTTCATTAAAGCACCGTGAAGAGGCCTTGTCGCCTCGCTACCTGCGAAAAATTCTCTCCCAACTCAATGACATCATTGACTCCAAGGTCAGCGAAATTGAGGGCGGGCGACGCGCCAAAGTGTTTGCCAAATGGTATGAGTTGAGTTTGCCTGAGGTCAGACTCGATGTTTGGTTATTGATGAGCGAACACTTTGGGCCTGATGCCAAAAAAGTCATGTCGGCCAAAGAGGAATACACGCAAGCATTCGGCACGCAAGAGGAGGGCGCTGCTGAGATCAAATTGCGTCGCTCCTTGGTCTCTCCTAGAACTCGGTTGTTTCAGCGCTTTGCCGCCTTTGATGGTGGTTTGACATTTTTATTGAGCGTCAGAGCAGAGCTCATCCCGCACTTGAAAACCAACAAGCGATTGGTGGCATTGGATGCGGAGTTGGAAAATCTATTTTCAACTTGGTTGGATGTGGCTTTTTTAGAGCTCAAACGTTTGAGTTGGGATTCCCCTGCATCTTTGATTGAAAAACTGATTCAATATGAAGCCGTTCATGACATCCGCAGTTGGGCAGATTTGAAGAATCGTCTGGACAGCGACCGACGCTGTTACGGGTTTTTTCATCCCAATTTGCCCAACGAGCCCTTGATCTTTGTGGAGGTGGCCTTGCTGGGTGAATTGGCCAATAGCATCACTCCTTTGTTGGATGAAAATGCCGCGCCAGAGAATCTTCAAAAAGCCACCGCAGCCATCTTTTACTCCATCAGCAACACGCAAGCTGGCTTGAGGGGGGTTGGATTTGGAGACTCACTGATCAAACGCGTGGTGCAGGTGTTAAAGGACGAATTTCCTAAACTTAAAACCTTTGCGACCTTGTCTCCCATACCGGGCCTCAAGCCTTGGGCCACCAAGAACATGGACTCGCTTTTAGCGCGCGCGGGCGATAAACAGACCAAGGCTTTGCAAAAATCACTGGGCTTGGCAGAGCTCAATGGCGCTGAGCTTATCAAGGCCATCGATGCCTTGGGGGATTTGTCGAAAAATGCGGTTTTAGAGAGCTTTTTAAAGCAAGCCGCTGCGGTGTACTTGGGTCAAACGCTGCTTGATGGTCATCCATTGGATTCCGTTGCCAAGTTTCATTTGCACAATGGTGCCCGGGTCGAACGCATCAACTGGTGCGCCGATCCATCGATCAAAGGCTACAAGCAGTCTTGGGGCATCATGGTCAACTATCTCTATGATTTGAGAAAATTAGATCGCCATCGCCTGCTCTTGGCCAAAGGCAAAATCACCGCCTCCTCTGACGTGGAAGACTTGTTTTTGCCATTGGAAAAGGAAAGTTAATTCCCTGAGCACTTGACCTTTTCAGATCATAAAAGAAGACCGGGGTCCTTGACCGAACACGTTCATAGATGTGGATCTCGCAAACAAAGCCTTGGTGGGTGTTGCGTCGATTCAAGCACACAGCTTTGTTGGAATGCTTTTTGTCTGCTTTGCAGGCAAAAACCCCTGTGAACCCGCCTAAAATCACAAAATGTTTAAAACACTCTAAAAAAATATAGGAGCTTCATGGCTGGCCCCCTTTCACACATCAAAGTACTTGACTTGTCAAGAGTCTTGGCTGGGCCTTGGGCCGCACAAAACTTGGCCGACTTGGGCGCGCAGGTGATCAAAGTCGAGCGTCCCAAAAAAGGGGATGATTCCAGGGCTTTTGCGCCTCCTTTCTTAAGAGATGAGTCAGGACAAGCGACCAAAGAGTCTGCCTACTACTGCGCTGCCAATCGAGGAAAAAAATCAATCACCATCGATATCTCTTGCAACGAAGGACAGGCCTTGGTGCGTGAATTGGCCAAGAATGTGGATGTGGTTGTGGAGAACTACAAGGTGGGTGATTTGGCGCGTTATGGTTTGGGCTACGAGGATATCCGGGCCATCAATCCAGGCATCATTTATTGCTCAGTCACGGGCTTTGGGCAAACAGGCCCCTACAAAGACCGCCCGGGTTACGACTTCATGGCCCAGGGAATGGGGGGCTTGATGAGTGTCACGGGTGAAAGAGATGATTTACCGGGCGGTGGTCCCCAGCGAGTCGGGGTGCCCATCATTGACATGACCACCGGCATGTATGCCAGTGTGGCCATTTGTGCAGCCATTGCTCATCGTGCCGTTTCTGGACAGGGGCAATGGATTGACGTCTCGCTGCTCGATTCGTGTGTCGCCATCTTGGCCAACCAAGCCATGAATTATTTTGCCACAGGCGTCTCGCCTGCCTCTCTTGGCAATGCACACCCCAATATCGTGCCTTACCAGACCTTCAAGACCTCAGATGGTGCTTTGATTTTGGCTTGTGGAAATGACAACTTGTTCAATAAATTCTGTGAAGTCGCCCAGTGTGAACACTTGGCCAAAGACCCCAGGTTTTGCACCAATGGTGAGCGGGTCAAAAATCGCGAAGAAATCACTGCGCTTTTGAATGTCATATTTTTAGGAAAAACCACCAAACAATGGGTGGCATTGCTCGAGCAAGCAGGTGTGGCCAATGGCCCCATCAATACCATTGAAGATGTCTTTGAGGAGCCTCAGGTTTTGGCCAGGGGGATGAAGTTTGAGTTGCCTCATGCGGTGGCGGGAAGTGTGACTTTGGTGGGCAGTCCAATGAAGTTTTCACACACGCCCCTCAAGCACGAGATCCCGCCTCCCGCTTTGGGTCAACATACGCAAGAGATTTTGAAGTCGGTTCTGCACAAAACGGATGAAGAAGTAAAGTCCTTGATCGATCAAGGGGTGGTTTAACGCGCTGTCAAGTGAGTCGAAAACATGAGTCTTCCAACGCCAAACCCATCCATCTCAAACCCACCCTTGGTGGTCAGACCGATTCGTTTTGCAATTCACGCCAAGCAATGATCTGCGTGGCGCTAGAGAACACCGATTGGATTTCCACCAACTCAATCGCATCATCGTGTAAAGCGGGAAGAATCAATCGAATCACTAAAAAGTGTTTTTGTTTGGCCACGGGCTTCAGTGCAGTCCACTTGCTGAGCAACAGTCTCTTGGGACTCAAGGGATTCATGGGCTGGACCTGGTTCAATACTTGGGGTGGTTGGGCTTGGGCATGATTGAGCGAGACTGATGTTAAATGAGGTCGGTTTAAATCGGTTTAGTGCCGTCTAGTGCCGTCTAGTGCAGCTCGGACAGCTTGTCCCAACTCGGTCCCCGCCATCGCGTAATAGCTGCTCCAGTTTTAAGTGCGCTTAAAAATTAATTGACTGGCTCTGAACATGTTTTTAACGTTGTAAAAACCGTGGCTAGAGCTGCCGTAAGAGTGCCAACACGTAAATCCTAGCCTGAGATTTCAACCGGGCAAAACAATTCATGGGTCTGATTCAAGGGTGTGGGGTGTTTTGGAGCCAGGGCTACATCACGGATGTATTTCTCGAGCACAGACATATTGGATCAAAGTCTGGCGCCTCATCAAAATCCACAGTGATTCATATGGGTGTTATAATTTAGGTTATAACTGTATTTACTCTGCCCGGAGCCCAACATGCAGCCACTTCGCGTCATTCAAATCGGCAATTCTTTGGGTGTGATTTTGCCCAAGGAGATCACCAATCATTTACACGTGAGTAAAGGGGACCCCCTTTTTGTCACGCTGTCGCCAAACGGGCTTGAAGTATCCCCATACAACGCGCAGTTGGAGGCTGAAATAGCCATGGGGCAAGCATTTATGAATGAGTACCGTGAAACATTCAAGGTGCTGGCCAAGTGACGCAGTGGCGCTGGATACAGCGCGAAGCGTTGGTGCGTTTACACGCCATGTGCTTGGTGCAGTTTGGGGGACTTGCTGGTTTGCGTGATGAAGGGCTACTGGGCAGCGCTCTTTCACGCCCAGAACAACGGGCCCATTACGGCTCGCCAGATGTGGCTGATATTGCCGCTGCATATGCTTTTGGATTGGCAAAAAATCATCCCTTCGTCGATGGCAATAAGAGGACTGCTTTTTTAGCGTTGGGTTTGTCTTTGCGTCTGAATGGTTATTGCCTTACCGCCTCACAGCCAGAGGCAACGCAAACGATCTTGTCGCTTGCTGCAGGCGACCTCAGTGAGGAGGCCTTGGCAACTTGGATTCGCGGCCAGATGGCTCCTTTGAAAGGCTAATGGCTGATACGCACACACAGGTTGAGAATCTGGGAGTGCTCGAGATCTCTGGACTGTCTCAAACCCAACCCTGGCGCCAGACTTCATCATTTTGCAGATCACGCCAGGCGATGACCTGCGTGGCTTTTGAAAACACAGCTTCAATTTCTACCGACTCAATTGGATCGGTTGGTAGCTCGGGTTGTGTCACCCGGCTGACCAAGAAGTGCGGGAATCACAGTGGATAAGTAAAAGTTGAACTCGGAGCCAATGGACACCCATTGATACGGCGAAATAAAAAAGCCCACAGCGTAACCGTTGCGGGCTTTTTTATTGCACCTTCAGCGCCTAGTAGACGCTTGGATTGAGGTTTAGGGCTTGACGCGCGTCCAGCTGAAAGGCCCAAATGCGCTGCTGCCATTGGCTGCGTTGGCATTGGGATTGACGGTCAACTTGAGGTATTCCATCGGGTTTGCCGGATTGGTGTGCGTCACGATGCGGTGAAAGTTAGGCACGTTGTAACCGCCAGGTTGGTTGGCATACGGGTCGGTTGTGGCGCTTGGAGTGCCATAAACATCCTTATGATATGTGGAGGCCACACTGGCTACCGTGGCATCGCTGCAAGCCACGGCATCTTTGGCTGCCACCAAGGCAGCACCGACCACGCCGGTCGCAGGCGCTTCAACCACGCAGGCGGCACCGGGCAGCAGGGGGTTGTCAGAGCGGTAGTTGTGGGAGTCGCCATTGATCAGCAGCACTGGCTTGGCAAAAGCGGTGGTTTTGGTAGCGATCTTGTCGATGAATTGCTTGTATTCGGTCAAGTGGGCTTTGTCGGCGCCATCTTGGTCCCACATGTCGGCCTGAATTTGAATGACCATGCCGATGTCTTTGTTGGAGGTCGCTTGGGCAAAAGCCGTATCAAGCCAACGCAAATTGGCAGCAGTGCGGGTGGCCACTTCATTCGCTTGGGCATTGCTCTGTGTGGGCGTGCCGTACCAGTTGTCTTTGTTGTTGTTGGAGCCGCCGGGTACGTTGATGGTGACAAACATCACGCCGTTTTTCTCGAACCAAACGTTTTCAACAAACTGTGCATCCGCAGGGTTAGCCGGGTTGTATTCCAAAGCTTGGCTGTGCACCGTCATCGGGCTGGTGCCTAAAGACTTGCCGGGGGCTGGAAAGAAGATCGAGCGCACGAGGCTCAAGTTGGCCAAAGGGTCACCCTTGGCATAAGAGCCGCCATTGGTGGTCACATAGTCAATCGCTGTTGTCGTGCCGTTGTAAGAGCCGCCACCTTGTTTAGCTTTGTGGCAGTCGGCCCATTCGTTGTCGCCTGGAACATAGACCAAAGGCATTTTGAAACTTTTCCACTGGTTGAACACGCCGATGTTGTAAGACTCAGTGCAATACTCTTTGCCAGAGTGGATGTCACCTACATGCAGGGCTAAAGACAAGCTGCTGTCGGTATTGACTGCTGAAATGAACGCTGGATTGGCGTTGTATTGAGCGACATCGCCATAAGCAATGCCGTAAGGCGAGTCGCCAATGACGGCCACATTGAACGTAGTGTCGCTGCTGTCAGAACCACCGCAAGCGGACAAAGCCAAAACGAGCGAGGCAGCGCAAGTCCAAAGGGAGACGACTTTTAACATTTGAACTTTCTAATAGTTAATAAAAATACAATTATGTAAAATTTGCGTGACAGTTTTGTGTCTATTGCACGAATTCAGGCTAATACGTCTACTTCTTAGCCCAGTCCTCAACTGGTAGGAGCTAATCATAGTGTTTAAGCACAAAATGAATGCGTTCGTTACGTAACAATGGCATGGGATGCACCAATATCAGTAGATAAAAAAAGTCTGAAATTGAGTCGAAAGGGCGTCTTGTTGTTGGGTTTGCCATTCGCTTTCAGCCGTCGACCATGTAATATGCGTGCAATAACTCGATGAAATTTGAGGGTAAAAAGTCACCCAAAAGCCCTCAGCGCAACAATTAGTTGCGTTACAAAGGAAAAAGCACCGCGCAAGGCGGTGCTTTTTTAGGTGGTTCCTCGACCTTGACTCGAACCAGGGACCTACGGATTAAGTGTCCGTAACGCAAATACGTTGTCGGTTTAACCGACAACTGAACATGAGGGGTTAATTAACAGGCTCTAGCATGAGGCGTGCAGCTGATTTGAGCGCCACATGCCCTCCAATATGCGTCAGTAGCCTAAAGAAATTCCGAGCCCATTTTTTCAAGACCCTATCCCCATCCCTGTCAAACCCATCCTTGCCGCCAGACACTGTCATTTTGCAGCTCACGCCAGCCAATGACCTGCGTGGCATGTGAAAACACAGATTCAATTTCCACCAACTCAATCGGATCTTCAGGCGACGCCGGTTGAATCACCCGGCTGACCAAAAAGTGCTTTTGCTTGGCCACGGGTTTGACTGCCGTCCACTTGGTGAGGTGGAGTTTTTTGGGGTTCAAAGGGTTCATGGGCCTGGGTGTAAAAAGTGGCTTTAGCGTGCGTTGGACTGAATTGAAGACAAAGCCCGATTCGCTTTGACAGCCTGCCCCAACTCAATCACCGCTAGCGCATAGTAACTGCTCCAGTTGTAGCGCGTGAGCGTATAAAAGTTCTCTGTACCCAGCACATAGCTGGGTTCAGCCTCTGCGTTCTCTAGCATCACCAAGGCCAAAGGGCCTGTGTGACTTTGTACCGTGGGGGTCAATGGCAGGCCCCAATCCATCAGCTGTTGAGTCTTAAAGCTTGGCAAAATATCTGGTGCAAGCAATTCTTGCAAATGTGTTTTGTCAAAATTGGGATCAATGTCAAAGTAAGTTGGCATGTGTGACTGCCAACCAAATTTGGCCAAATAGTTGCCCACCGATCCAATCGCATCGGCTTGGCTCGCGTACAAGTCAATGTGTCCATCTTCATCAAAATCCACTGCAAATTTGTGCCAATTCGAAGGCATGAATTGGGGCAAGCCCATGGCGCCCGCATAGCTTGAAATCCACACCGATTGTTGGGTTGTTTGCATCAGTTTTAACAAGGCGCCCAATTCTTGCTTAAAAAAGGCCTCCCTTTCTTGCGCTCGTGGATGGGACTTTGGGAAGTCCATGCTCAAAGAGGTCAACACATCGAGTGCTTTAAAGTACCCCATGTTTTTGCCATAGAAGGTCTCAACTCCAATGATGGCGACAATGATTTCCCATGGGACTTGATAAAGACGTTGAGCTTTTTCTAAAGATGCCCAGTTCTTTTGTGCAAAATCACGACCTCCTAAAATTCTTGACTCGCTTAAAAAACGCTCTTTATAAGCCATCCAATTTTTTTTCACCCCAACCCTTGCCGGAAGCACCAATTGTTTGACTTTGCTCAGGCTTTTTGCTTTGAGCAATTGATCGAGCACCCAGTGGCTTGGCAGATTGTTTTCCAGTGAAATGTGATTGGCCAATGCAACCAACTCGGGTGTTCGCTTGAATGGGGGACCCGTTTCGCTGATGATTTGTCTGGCTTTGTAGGACCCTTTGTGTAGCCCTTTGTGAGGTGCCTTGGTGTTTTTTTTGGGGTTTTGACTTGCCAGGGTTGAGCTCGCGCCCTTGTCTGGACTCGCACGGCTGCTGGGGCTGCAAAGAAGCGCTGAAAAAATGACACAAAATAGGCCAGCCACACGCGTCAAGCAAAGCAGTTTGGCAGTCAATCGATAAAAGGTCAAAATAGATGCTCCTCAGGCAGGTATTCTAATGGAGGCCTTAGAATTGATCGGCAGTCAACTTTTTTTAAAAATGCGAGGCCTTGGAAGATGAACAAGACAGGTTTTTACTCAAATCCCAATTGCCGTTTGCATGAAATGGGTCAAGGGCATCCTGAGAGTCCTCAAAGGTTGGATGCGATTGCCGATAGGTTGTTAATCTCTGGCTTGGACATCGCACTGCACATGCAAGAGGCCCCCCTGGCAAGCGAGCAAGATTTGCTCTTGGCACACGAACCTCAAATGATTGCCAATGTCAAGCAAAAAGCCCAAGACTTAAGTGCGCAAGAAGGGTTGAGGCAACAACAGTACGTTCACATCGACCCTGATACGTCCATGAATGCGCACACTTGGAAAGCGATCTTGAGCTCGGTGGGTGCTGTCCTTGCCGCAACAAATGCCGTGATCGATGGACAACTTGAGAACGCCTTTTGTAGCGTTCGGCCTCCAGGTCATCATGCGACCAAATCAAAGTCCATGGGTTTTTGCTTTTTCAACAACGTGTCGATCGCTGTGAAACATGCTTTGGATGTGCGTGGGCTGCACCGCGTTGCGGTGGTGGACTTTGATGTGCACCATGGCAATGGCACTGAAGATATCTTGGCCGGTGATGAGCGAGTCTTGATGGTGGGCTTTTATCAACACCCCTTTTACCCTCACTCACACAAGAGTCCCCAGCCAAGCAACATGTGCAATGTCCCTTTGACCGCTTACACCAAGGGTGATGAGGTCAGACGGGTTGTCACGGAGCAATGGATGCCAAGGCTACAAGCACATCGCCCACAGATGATCTTTATCAGTGCGGGCTTTGATGCGCACCGAGACGATGAAATGGGCCAAATGCTGCTCAAAGAGGGCGACTACGCTTGGATCACACAACAAATCGTTGAGCTTGCGCGTACCTATTCAAATGGAAAAATGGTTTCATGTCTTGAAGGTGGTTATGATTTAAGGGCATTGTCAAGCAGCGTTGAGGCGCATTTAAGGGTTTTGGCAGATTGCTAGCCGTTTCTTTGGGTTTGAGGTTTAGAGTTTTAGAGGGTCATCGATGACTGATTTTCTCAGTGTTTCTTTTGGATTCCAAGCTGTGTGTTTGGTGCTGATCGTTGGGCTGTCGTTTCTGTGGAGTCAGTGGCTCACCAAGCGCGTGAGCCACGAGCAGTCTGTTTGGCTAGGAGAGCCTGTGCACGAGGGTTTGTTGTTTCCCTTTTGTGCGTTGATCTTTTGCTTTGTTTTAAAGATCGTTTTTCACGCGCTTCATCAACCCATCGATTTGATTTTGATGGCCTTGCCGTTGTTGGTCTTTACAGTGGCCGTTCGTTTAATTGCGCGCGTGCTGTTGTTTGTAGCGCCCAACTCACCTCTTATGCGGGCTTTAGAGAAAGTGTTTTTTGGCGTGTCTGGGTTGATCTGTTTTTTATGGGTCACCAACCTTTTGCCGGATTTTTTAAATGAGTTGGAGTCGATTCATTTGTCCTTTGGCAAAAGTCAAATGAATCTAAGAACCTTGCTCGAAGGTTTGGCCTCGATGGTTTTTGTATTGATTTTTTCACTTTGGCTGTCCGCTGCAATAGAGCGCCAATTGATTGCACCCACCGTTCAAGACCTGTCCATGAGAAAGGTGCTATCGAATTTGCTCAGAAGTGCTTTGTTGGTGGTGGGTGTATTGGTCACGGCGTCTACTTTGGGCGTCGATTTGACAGCGCTTTCAGTTCTTGGAGGTGCACTTGGCGTGGGGTTGGGATTTGGTTTGCAAAAGCTTGCTGCCAACTATGTCAGTGGATTTGTGATTTTGCTTGAACGATCCATTCGCATAGGTGACTATGTGAAAGTGGACAATTTTGAAGGCGAGATCACCGATATCAAAACCCGTTTTACTTTGATACGCTCTTACAGCGGACGCGAGTCGATAGTGCCCAATGAGCTTTTGATTTCTCAGCCCATTGAAAACTACTCCCTTGAAGATCCACAGGTGATGTTCAGTACCGTGATTGCTTTGGACTTCAAGAGCGATGAGACCTTGGCCCGCGATGTCTTGATGCAGGCTGCTTTGTCTTGTGAAAGGGTGCTGACAGACCCGGCACCTTCAGTGCTTTTGCAATCCTTTGAGGAGGGGGCCTTGAGGTTCAAACTTAACTTTTGGATCAACGACCCGGAAGCGGGGCAACAAAATATCTTGTCAGATGTCAATTTTGCGGTTTTACAAGCTGTGAGGAAGGCCAATCTGCAAATTCCAATGCCTCAAAGGCAGTTGTTTTGGGCGTCAGGCCAAGAGGGAGGGCCTTTGCCTCCTTAAAGTTGAAATTCAGTTGCTGCGCAGCTTTTTAAGCCTAGAGCGCCCTCTTTTAAAGCTTTGTGTCAGTATTCAACTAAAATGGGTCGTTGCCCCTTTCTTGGCTTGTCATGTCAGGATTTAATTTTTTGTGGAGTATTTGATGAAGATCTTGGTCCCGGTAAAAAGAGTGGTGGATTACAACGTCAAGGTGCGCGTGAAATCCGATCAAAGTGGTGTGGACATTGCGAATGTGAAAATGAGCATGAACCCCTTTGATGAGATCGCAATTGAAGAGGCCGTTCGCTTGAGGGAGGCAGGTGTTGCCAGCGAGGTGATCGCTGTTTCTTGTGGTGTGACACAGTGTACGGAGACGCTCAGAACAGCCATGGCCATCGGAGCAGATCGGGCCATTTTGATTGAAACCTCTGAGGAGCTTCAACCTTTGGCGGTGGCCAAGCTGTTGAACGCCATCGTGGACAAAGAAAAGCCCTCTTTGATCATTTTGGGCAAACAAGCCATTGACGATGATTGCAATCAAACTGGTCAGATGTTGGCTGCGTTGGCGCGTTTGCCACAAGCCACTTTCGCCTCTAAGCTAGAAGTGCTTGACAATGAAGTCCATGTGACCCGAGAGATTGATGGCGGCCTTGAGGTGGTGTCGCTTCGCATGCCCGCAGTGGTGACCACTGACTTGAGGTTAAATGAGCCTAGATTCATCACTTTACCCAATATTGTGAAAGCCAAGAAAAAACAACTTGAAACGTTCAAGCCTGAGGAGCTGGGTGTGGACGTCACGCCCAGAATCAAAACGTTAAAGGTGTGTGAGCCCGCTGAGCGTGGCGCTGGAGTGCGTGTAGTCGATGTGGATCAATTGATCGATAAATTAAAAAATGTGGCCAAAGTCATTTGAGGTGGCGCTTGGGGACTTTGAAGTTTAAAAAAGTAATGTTGAAGGATTTTCTAAAATGAGCGTATTGGTCATTGCTGAACACGATAATGTGTCACTGAAAGTGGCAACTCTCAACACCATTGCGGCTGCATTGGCGCTGTCTGGTGCCGTGGACGTCTTGGTTGCAGGAGATGCTTGCCAAGGCGTGGCGGCTGAAGTGGCCAAGGCCGTTGGTGTGAGCAAGGTCTTTGTCACCGAGTCCCCTGCCTTGGCAAATGCATTGGCGGAGAATGTATCTTCCCAAGTTCTTGAGCTCGCCAAAAACTACACACACATTTTGTTTGCCTCCACAGCACAAGGCAAGAATGTGGCGCCTCGCGTCGCTGCGTTGTTGGATGTCGCACAAATCTCAGACGTGACGCGGGTCATCGACGGTCAAACATTTGAGCGCCCCATTTATGCAGGAAACGCCATTGCCACTGTGCAGTCTTCAGACGCCTTGATGGTGCTCACCATCCGAACCACGGCCTTTGATGCGGTGGCTTTGGGCTCAAATGCTGCCCCCGTGCAAACCATGCAAGCGGTCACTGACAGTGGGTTGAGTCAATTTTTAAGCAAAGCCATCGCTAAGAGCGATCGCCCTGAGCTTGCCGGTGCCAAGATCATCGTCTCTGGCGGACGCGCGCTTGGGAGTGCAGAAAAGTTCACCGAAATCATGACGCCTTTGGCCGACAAGTTAGGTGCCGCCATGGGAGCGAGTCGCGCAGCTGTGGATGCGGGTTATGCACCTAACGATTGGCAGGTGGGTCAGACCGGTAAGATCGTCGCGCCAGACTTGTATGTGGCTTGTGGCATCAGTGGCGCCATTCAGCATTTGGCCGGCATGAAAGACAGCAAGGTCATTGTGGCCATCAACAAAGATTCTGAAGCGCCCATTTTCAGCGTGGCTGACTTTGGCCTAGAGGCTGATTTGTTTCAAGCGGTCCCTGAGTTGACTCAAAAGTTGTAAGGCTTGGTCATGAGTTTCAAGGCTCCTTTGAAGGACATGTTGTTTAACCTGCAACACATCTGCGATGTCCAAGAGTTGTCTACTTTGCCTGGCTTTGAAGAGTCTGGGCTTGAAACGTCTCAAATGATTCTCGAGGAGTGCGCGCGATTTAACGAGTCCGTCGTGGCGCCCTTGAATGCCTCGGGCGACAAAGCGCCACCCGTTTTAGCTGATCGTGTTGTCAAGACCTCAGTGGGGTTCAAAGAGGCCTACGCCCAATACACCCAAGGGGGGTGGCAAAGCTTGCAGCATCCCTTGGAATTTGGAGGTCAAAATCTACCCAAGTCGGTGGGCGCTTTGTGTGCTGAAATCTTGAACTCAGCCAACTTAAGCTTTGCACTGTGTCCATTGCTCACGGACGGTGCCATTGAAGCCTTGCTCACAGCAGGCTCGCAAGCACAAATAGACACCTATCTGCATCGATTGGTCAGTGGTGAGTGGAGTGGGACGATGAATTTGACGGAGCCACAGGCTGGCTCTGATTTGTCTTTGATCCGAACTCGCGCTGAGCCTTTAGCAAGCGGCGCCTACAAGCTCTTTGGCACGAAGGTGTACATCACCTTTGGCGAGCATGACATGACTCGCAACATTGTGCACATGGTTTTGGCCCGAGTGACGGGTTCTCCCCAGGGCGTCAAAGGGATCAGCTTGTTTCTGGTGCCCAAATTCATGCCCTTGGACAATGGGCAATTGGGTGAAAGAAACGATGTGTATTGCGTGAGTTTGGAGCACAAGTTGGGCATCAAAGCCTCCCCCACTGCCGTCATGCAATTTGGAGACCATGGGGGCGCCAAGGGCTTTTTGGTGGGTGAAGAAAATCGAGGCCTCGAGTACATGTTCATCATGATGAACGCTGCTCGTTTTAGTGTGGGCGTGCAAGGCGTGGCTTTGGCAGAGCGGGCTTATCAAAAGGCGGTCAGTTATGCCAAAGACCGGCTCCAATCCAGGCCCGTGGATGGCTCGCAAAAGACGGCGGTCGCCATCATTCACCATCCAGATATCAAACGCATGCTCATGACCATGAGGGCCTATACCCAAGGGTCTCGCTCGTTGGCGTCCTTTGCCGCTGGCGCATTTGATCGAGCGCATCACCACCCCAAGCTAGAGGTCCGGCAAGAGCAATTGGCCTTGTATGAGTTCTTGGTGCCCTTGGTCAAGGGCTTTAGCACAGAGATGAGTCAATGGGTCAGTTCAATGGGTGTGCAAGTGCACGGGGGCATGGGCTTTATGGAAGAAACGGGTGCCGCCCAATATTACCGAGACGCCAAGATTTTGAGCATTTATGAGGGCACGACGGCCATTCAGGCCAATGACCTCTTGGGGCGAAAGACGCTTCGAGATGGGGGTCAATTTGCCATGCGCCTGTCGCAGATGATGCAAGAGACTTTGGATGTGCTCGAAGAGCAAGCTCTTGAGGACTTGGTGGTGATGCGCGTGCAATTAAAGAGCGCCAAATCCCATTTTGATCAATGCGTGAAGTTCATGGTTGAGCATGCCCACACAGATCCCAATGGAGCCTATGCTGGCAGCGTTCCCTATTTGATGCTCGCCTCTTTGGTGGTGGTGGGTTGGCTCTTTGCCAAGTCGATGTTGGTGAGCCAAGCACACATTGAGCAAAAAGCGGATGAGCGGTTTTACTTGGCGAAAATGAAGACAGCAAGATTTTTTGCAGAGCATATTTTGACCCAAACGCAAAGCTTGCTGCAAGGTATTTTAAGTGGCTCAAAGAGTGTGATTGCCCTGGAGCTAGAAGACTTTTAAGGGCAAAGGCTAAGAGATTGGATGTTCAACAGGTTGCCTGTGATCATCCACGGCAATGATCGTGAAAAAAACACCTGTTCACATACCTGACTTCGCGGGTGATGATGTTTTCCGCCAACACCTTGACGCCCTACCTTCATGGATGTTTTTTTACTCTGAAATTGACAGAGGATAAAAACGCAATCGACCCACTCACATGAATGGGTTGTTTGAAAGTCACTTGATCAACCGACAAGGTCACCACATAGCCGAGCGGCATAGTGACTTGCACAAGCACAGGCGACTTGGTCCAACGGTTTAAGAATGGTGACGCCATGAACGTTGCCCGAAAAAAAAGGCTCTATCTGGTGTCATGAGCACGCTCATGGCGAGTTGGTGCGCAGCCAGACTCATGCGGCCCATGCAGGAGGGAACGCTTTGGGAGAGCCGTCATCGTTAAAAAACCGAGTGGCCATGACTTGGCAGCGCTTAATGAACCGGTGTTCATGAGGCAAATAATCGGCAACTGCGTTGTGAATCGTCCCAAAATTGTCCCACATCAAAACGTCCCCTTCCTGCCAATGGTGCTTGTATTGAAGGTGTTTTTGCAATTGGTGTTCAAACAAACGATCAAGAATTTCTTGGCTCTCTTGGGCCTGCATGCCATCGATGGACATGGCGTAGCCAGGGTTGGCGTACAAGACCCTCCTTCTCGTGATCGGATGCAACATCGTCAAGGGGTGAGAAACAGGGGGTTTTGCCAGTTTTTGTGCTGGGGTCAAAGGCGGCCTTGAGCTGCCCTTTTCCATGCGCATTTTGTCCCAAAACTTGCTGAAGTCGTGGGTCGCTGTTGCACCGTTGATCTTTTCTTTCAATGGCTTTGGCAATTCTTCATAAGCTTGGTGCATATTGCAAAAGACCGTATTGCCCAAGGACACACCATCTCGAAAAGGAATTTTGATGCCATAAAGCACATTGGCAAAGGCAATCATTTTGCTGTAAGACATGTCGGTGTGCCAGTCTTGTCCAGCGTCCGCAATGCCCAGAGGTTTCCCGTTGTCCAGCATATTGGACAAAATCATCACCTCTGGAATGCCTGGCTCTTGGTAGTTGTTGGCCACATTGATTTCAAGTTCGCCAAATCTTGCACTGAAGGTGGCAAGTTCTCGAGCGCTTAGGGTTTGCTTGGGGAAACTCAATACGCCATGCGTCCCAAGGGCTCGCATCAAGGCCTCTATACAGTCGTGGCTCAGTGCCTTTGAGAGGTCCAAGCCAAGAATTTGTGCGCCCAGTGTTTGAGTGCTGGGTTTGATTTCAAAATGGGAGGAGGTTAGAGTCGTCATGATGAGCTTGAGTGAGTCTGAGACGGCTTTAAGGTTGGTCTTTGATGTCAGCGGACTTGATGAGTTGATTCCACCTGGTGTAATCGTCTTTGAGCCATTGTTTGTACTCCAAGGGGGAAGAAGCCACGACCACACCGCCGAGTTGACGTAATTTTTGTTCAACGCTGGGTTTGGTCAAGGAGGCGCGAATGGCATTTGAGAGCTTGTCTAAAACAACGCTTGGCGTGCCTGCAGGAGCAACAAAACCCACTGGACCCACATACTCCTCAAAGCCTGGAAAGCCCGCTTCGGCCATCGTTGGAACATGGGGCGTATCTGCATAACGCTTGGGCGTGGTCACCGCAATAATGCGGATTTGTTTTTGCGCCTCATGTTCAACCACGCCAATCATGGGGTAAAACATGAAATCGATGCGACCGGCCATGACTTCAGTCATCGCCGGTGCATTGCCCTTAAAGGGCACGTGAAGCATTTTGCTTTGGGTTCTTGTCTCTAAGAGGGCTGCAGCCAAGTGAGCTGAGCCCCCATTGCCGGCAGAGCCATAGCTCACGGCCTCGGGTTGAGACTTGGCTTTTTGTACCAAATCAGCCAAGGTTTTAAAACGACTGTTGTAGCCCACAATCAAGTACTGGGGCAAGGCGACAGCCAAGGTGATGGGTGCAAAATCTTTGACAGGATCGTATTTGACCCTGCCTTGAGCCAAAATGGCGTTGACGTTCAAAGACAAGGTGTTGACAAGCAAGGTGTAACCGTCTGCAGGGGCTTGTGCAACACTTTCTGTGGCAATGTTGCCATTGGCACCCACTCGGTTTTCAATCACGATGGCTTGTCCAAGCGCAGCGCTCACATCTTGGGACACAATTCTTGCGATCACATCGGTGGGGCCACCCGTGCTGTAGCCCACCACCCATTTGATGGGTTTATTGGGAAAGTCGGACTGCGCAACGGCAGCAAAGATGCTGATAAAAGCACCTGCCAGTGAAAGGGACGGTTTAAATAAAAGATTCATTCGCATGATGGGGTCTCCCTATATTTTTTTGAGTAGTGTTTCATTGAACTGATCGATCTGGGTCACACCGCACAACTGCATGGTTCGTTTGAGCTCTTCAGACAGGATGTCAATGGCTCTTTGAGCGCCTTCATCCGCTTGTCCCACGGCGCCATACAAGCTTGCCCGACCAATCAAGACACCAGAGGCGCCCAAGGCAAGTGCTTTTGCAATGTCCCCGCCATGGCGAATGCCACTGTCCATCAAGACGGGAATTTTTCGGTCAATGGCTTTGACGACATCAGGCAAGGCGTCCAGTGTTGCCATGGCACCATCCAATTGGCGCCCACCGTGGTTTGAGACCACGATCGCATCACACCCAAGCGCCATGATTTTCTGCGCATCATCGGGTCTTGAAACACCCTTGACGATGAGTTTGCCCTTCCATCGATCCCGCACCTTTGACAGGCTTTCAAAATTAAAGGCGGGGTCGTAATTTTTACCCACTGTAGAGGCCAATTTGGTAAACGAAGAGGCTTGCGTGGTGGCCGCCTTGTCCAAGCCTTTTAAGTTGGCCAGTGTAGGCACGCCGTGGGTAAGGAGTCGAATGAGCCATGAAGGACGGCTAGAAAAATCTAAAAAGTTACGGCTTGTCAATTTAAAGGGCAGAGAAAAGTGATTGTGAAAATCTTTGACCCTCTTGCCACCAACCGGCAAGTCCACCGTGATCATCAGGCCCTCATAATCACAGGCGCGGGCCCGCTCAATCATTTGCCAAAAGAAGTCTTTGTCCCTGAGCACATAGGCTTGAAACCAAAGGCGGCCTCCAGCTTGCTTGGCAATGGTTTCAATGGTGGTGGTGGCGCTGCTGGACAACGTGTAAGGAATTTCATGCTTGGCGGCCGCTTTTGCGAGAGCCAAATCGGCCATTGGGTGGCCAAATCCAGCGCCACCGGTCGGTCCTATGCCAAAGGGCAGGGTCATCGTGCGATTAAAAAGACGGGTGTGGGTGCTGACTTCACTCACGTCGTTTAAGACATGGGCCAGCCAGCGGTGGTTTGAAAAGGCTTCAAGATTGTTCTTTAGAGTTGTTTCGTCCTCTGCACCGCCATCGATGAAGTCAAACACCGCTTTGGGCAGTCTGGTTTTGGCCAACTGCCTCAAATCTGCAATGGTGTAGCAGTGAGCTGCGTTTTTAGGGCTGATCAATTCAGGCATGTCGAGGTTTGAAAAAATATAAAACAAATGGGTCGATCTCAATGCATTCACGCATTAAATGCAAGTGCTGTTCAATCAAGCATGCACTCATTTTAGACGCATGCGCGTGAGGCTTTAGTTTACGTTGAGTTTGAGGTTTTTTAGACTTGAGTTCCATTTCTTGTGTCTTTGAATGATAAATTGCTAAGGGTTTTTCAGTAGTGGATCACAGCTTAATGGCGTTTGTGAGCGCAGTGATGTGAAGTAATATGAAATTTCACTTGTGCAAACTGAGTTTGGGTCAAATTTATAATGTTTTTTTAAAAGGGCTTGGCAGATGAATGATACAAAAGACAAAGATGCTCAAAGAAGACAGCTTTTAAAATGGTTCAGTGCCAGCCCCTTGCTCTGTGCAGCGCCCGTGGGCGAGGTCTGGGCCCAAGACAAAGGTCGACGTCCTGATCCCATGCTTTGGACCTCAAACACCAATGTCGATGACCTCATAAAAAATCCATCTGAGGCGATCAACGTGTTTGATTTTGAGCCCGTTGCATTTAAAAAAGTTCCCCCCGCACATTTTGGGTACATGGCCTCTGGAGTCGATGATGAGGTCACTTTAAGGGCCAACAGGCAATCTTTTTTGAAGTATCAGTTAAGACCAAGGCGCATGCGAGATGTCAGCAGCATCGACATGTCCGTTAATCTATTTGGCACGCAATGGAAAACGCCCATCATCATCGCTCCAACAGGGGGCAACAAGGCTTACGATCCGGAGGGCGAGATTGCTGTGGCTCGCGCAGCCAAAGCGGGAGGGTATTTGAACATCCTCTCAAGTGCGGCTTCTTCTAGCATTGAAGATGTGATCGCGGCAAGGCAAGGCGAGGTGTGGTACCAGTTGTACGCAACCTCTAGTGTCGATGTGTCAAAACAAATTGTGCGACGCATGGAAAAAGCGGGGGTGCCGGTTTTAGAAATCACAGTGGATCGAAGCGGAGGGCGCAATCAAGAAACGTTCTTTAAACTGCGCAAGCAAGATCCTAGGGCTTGCGCGTCATGCCATGTGCACGGGTTTGGCACGGCTGCGGCCAGGCCAAATTATGCGGGCATTGACATGTCCAATGTCAAAAGTATGCAGTCATCCAACATGACGTGGGACTTTATCAAGCACATGCGAGATGCCACCAAGATGAAAATTGTTTTAAAAGGCATCTTGACCCAAGAGGATGCCGAGTTGTGTCTGAAATATGGCGTAGATGGCATCCATGTCTCCAACCATGGGGGGCGCAGCGAGGACGGGGGCAGAGGGGCCATCGAGTGTTTGCCAGAAATTGCAAAAGCGGTGAACGGTCGCGTGCCAATTGTGTTTGATTCAGGCATTCGCCGTGGCTCTGATATTTTCAAGGCCTTGAGCATGGGCGCGACAGCTGTTTGCGTGGGTCGACCTTATTTGTGGGGCCTGGGTGCTTTTGGGCAGCCTGGCGTTGAGCGGGTGATGGATATTTTAAAAACAGAGCTTTATGGTGTGATGCAACAAATGGGTGCGCCCAATGTGGCGGCCATCAAAAAAGAAATGGTCATTGAGGCCTGAGTCTTTTGAAGTCTAGGCTTTGCGTGTTTTTTGGAGATCAATATGAAGATATTTTTTCTGGGGTTGAGTTTTTTATGTTGGGCGATGATGTCCTTGAATGCGAGTGCTGAAAGCATCAAGGTGCTCACCACTGGGGCTTACAAACAAATGATCTTGGCCATGATTCCTGTTTTTGAGGCCCAAACAGGGCACAAGGTCAGTATGGACAATGCAACGGCGGGCGAATTGATCAAGCGTGTCAAGTCAGGCGAGGCGTTTGATGTGCTGATTTTGACGCCCCAAGCATTGAAGAGTTTTGGCCAAGAGGGTGTGGTTGAGTCCAAGTCCATTGTCTCGATTGCCAAGGTCGGGATTGGTGTGGCGGTCAAAGAGGGGCAAGAGTTGCCCAATATCAAAACCGTTGATGATTTTTTGGTGGCGTTGACAAGGGCTAAAAAAGTAGCTTATATCAACCCGGCCTCTGGGGGCTCAAGCGGTATTTATTTGGATCAGTTGTTCAAAAGCAAAGGCTGGAGCGAGATGATCAGCCCCAAAGCGTTTTTGGTCAACGGGGGTTACGTGGCCAGTGCCTTGGTGAGCGGGGAGGCTGATTTGGCGATCCACCAAATCAGTGAGATCGTTCCCGTTAAAGGAGCACGCTTGGTGGGCCCTTTGCCTGAGGAGCTTCAAAATTACACTGTTTATTCGGGCGCCATTGGCTCAAAGGCTCTAAAGCCCCAAGTGGCCAGAGATTTTTTGGCGCTTGTCTCCAGTGCTCAAGCTGCCCAGTTGATGCGAGAAAAGGGCATGACGCCCATGTTTTAGAGCGTCTAAGAAGATTACGCGTAGTGGCAAATGTAGTGAAAGCTGTCGCTCACTTTGATCTCAAAGGATGAGTTCTCTACAATGGCGAATTGTTCACCCGCGTTCACCGTGTGCCATTGATCTTGGCCTTTGAGTCTGTATTCACAAGCGCCTGCGACACACTCCATGATCTCGGCTTTGCCCGTATTGAACGTGAGCGTGGAGGGCAAGACAACGCCCACACTTTTTTCTTCACCGGAGGCGGTTTTAAAAGAGTGCGAGACGCAGCGCCCATCAAAGTAGACATTGGCTTTGGTCGATAAAGAAGCCGCATGGATCGTGTTCGTGGTCATGATGATAAATTGAAGTGAAAAATAAACTGAAGTAAACCCATTGAAATGGGCCTTTGAGGGTTTGAAGGACCTTATTTTTTCTTGCTGGCTTTGGCGGGGGTTTTGGTCTTTGCGCGGCTTGCCTTCAAGTTCGCTGCAATGCGCATTCTCAGCGCATTGAGTTTGATAAAGCCACCCGCATCGGCTTGGTTGTAAGCGCCACCATCGTCGTCAAAGGTGGAGATTTTTGCGTCAAACAAACTGTCAGTTGCACTTTCTCTGCCCACACACATGATGGTGCCTTTGTAGAGTTTGAGCCTGACTTTTCCGTTGGCAGTGACTTGGGATGCATCCATCAAGCCTTGGAGCAATTCGCGCTCTGGGCTGAACCAATAGCCGTTATAGACCAGTCTTGCATACCTGGGCATCAAGTCCTCTTTCAATGCCAATACTTCACGGTCCAAGGTGATGGACTCGATGGCACGGTGTCCACTTAAAAGAATCGTGCCTCCCGGGGTCTCGTAGCAACCACGGCTTTTCATGCCGACGTAGCGGTTCTCAACCTTGTCCAAGCGGCCGATGCCGTGCTTGCCCCCGATATGGTTCAAGTGCGTGAGAACCCGTGCGGGTGACATTTTCTGACCATCGATGGCAACCACGTCTCCTTTGGCATAGGTGAGTTCAACGATTTGAGCTTTGCTTGGTGCTTTCTCAGGGCTCACTGTTAAGCGCCACATGCTGTCTTCGGGTGCAAAGTTGGGATCTTCTAAGATGCCGCCTTCGTAGCTGATGTGCAAGAGGTTGGCATCCATGGAATAGGGCGCGCCACCTTTTCGCTTTTTAAAATCCACAGGAATTTTGTGTTGTTTCGCATAGGCCAGGAGTTTTTCTCTAGATAGCAAGTCCCACTCTCTCCAAGGCGCGATCACTTTGACGTTGGGCATGAGTGCGTAGGCGCCCAATTCAAAACGGACTTGGTCATTGCCCTTGCCTGTGGCGCCATGGCTGATGGCATCGGCTTTGGTTTTTTTGGCGATTTCAACCAACCTTTTGGCTATCAAAGGTCTAGCGATGGAGGTGCCTAAAAGGTATTCGCCTTCATAAAGAGCGTTGGCTCTGAACATGGGAAAGACAAAGTCACGAACAAATTCTTCTCGCAAGTCTTCGATAAAGATATTTTCTTTTTTAATGCCCATTTTGATCGCTTTGGCACGAGCAGGTTCGATTTCTTCGCCCTGTCCAATGTCTGCTGTGAAGGTCACCACTTCACAGCCATATTCATCTTGGAGCCACTTCAAAATGATCGAGGTGTCGAGCCCCCCGGAATAAGCCAATACGACGCGTTTTGGAAGAGATTGGGGTGCAGTGGAGTTAGATTTGGTCATGGCAAAGGTTGACGAACTGAGGGAGGGTGTTGGATTTAAAGAATGCTTATTTTAAAGGATTCAAAGCCCATCAGGGCTTTGTGCAAAGCTATGCTTCACGTTTTTTACAAACAAAGAGGCCGCATCCAAAATCAATTGGGTGCGGCCTCTTAAAGCCCATAAATTGAAAGTCTTTAGTTCATGACAGGTGAGGGCGCCATGGCAGGAGGGATGTAATTTGGAGCAGAGCCCATGGGGGGCGCCAGGGGCGAGTAGCTTGGAGGGGATGCGATAGGGGTGATTTGAAGCCTCACGTATTGACCTGGATCGTTTGGCATCTGGGCTGTGAATTGTTTGCCACCGTATTCATAGACCACGTTGAAAGCGGTCACGCGGCTTTCATAGATCACTTGGCGGCTGCAGTTTTGAACATTTCTGAGCTCAGACTGAGGATTGCCCTCCACTTTGTCACCCAAAATAGCGCCGCCAAACAGGCCCAACATGGTGGCAACTGCTCGGCCATCGCCTTTGCCCACCGAGTTTCCAATGGCGCCACCCGCAATGGCTCCCATGGCTGCTCCAGCGCCCGATTTTTGACCATTGACCACCACTTGTTCATTGTTGCAAACTTGCCTGGGAACGCCCACTTGTTGAACGATCGGGGTCGAAGAGATGACGCGCCCCATTTCTTGGGCGAAAACGCCTGACACAGACGCGCACAAAGCAGTCAAAGTAGCGCAATAGAGGATCTTTTTAGTCATGTTGGTCTCCAATGGGTGGCATATGAGTTTCTTATTTTACGTTCAAGTTGAGAATTTCAAGTCTTTTGGGCGTAAAGCTTTGTGAAAAATACAGCAACAGGGACAACCCAGCGATTAAAACCAAAGGGCTGACCCACATCCTTTACACAGCCTTTAAAGCTCAGTGTATGGGTGGGATTGTTTGATTCGAAACGGACACTCAAAGGCGGCTTGATACATTGTTCACAAGCCTATAACGTTTGACCACTCCAGCGGGTTGACGCCCGCGCAGAGATGGAGTGTTCCAAATTCGATCACTGGGCGCTTGATGAGGGAGGTATGGGTGAGCATGGCTTGAATGGCTGTGTCATCGTCCACGATGGCTTCTTGCTCTTTTTTGGACAATTGCCGCCAGGTCATGCCTTTTTTATTCAGTACCACTTGAAGACCCAATTGACGGACCCATTTTTTTAAATGTTTTTCGTCAATGCCTGACTTTTTGAAGTCGTGAAATTCATACGCTAAGCCCTGCGTGCTTAACCATTCCCGTGCCTTTTTAACGGACTGACAATTAGGAATTCCAAAAACTTGAATATTCATGTTGGTGCTCATGGATCGTTTTGTTTAAAAATTGTGGCCTCTTGGCCAGAAGTCTTGGAGCGAGCTCTTGGAACTCTTATACTCTTTGTTGGAGTGTGTCCAAGACCCCCGAGCATTTCAATTATCTCCAAATTTCATCTTTGCAAACTGTAAAGCAAGTGTTAGGGGAGGCTTAATTTAGATTTTTTTGGGTAATTTAAGTCGAGTTTGATGCCTCAAGGGGCTTAAAAAGAGTACGGATCAATGTCTTTAGAAAAATGGTTGAAGAAAATTGAAGGATTTCACCCCGTTGAGATAGATATGGGGCTTGGCCGAGTTCAGATGGTAGCGAAAAATATGGCTTTGGCCTTTGCTGTGCCCGTCATCACGGTGGCTGGAACCAATGGCAAAGGATCCACGTGCGCGCTTCTTGAGGCCATCTTGGGACAGTCGGGCTACAAGGTGGGTTTGTTCACTTCGCCGCACTTGGTTGACTTTCAAGAAAGATGTCGGGTGCAAGAAGTCAGCGTCTCTCAAGAGCGGTTGACCGAGGCTTTTGAATACGTGGAGTCTTGTTGCAAAGAGACATCCTTGACCTACTTTGAATTCACAACGCTTGCCATTTTGCACCTGTTGTCCAAGGCAGAGTTGGATGTGGTTGTTTTGGAGGTGGGCTTAGGCGGGCGACTGGATGCAGTCAATATCATCGATGCAGATTGCGCCATTTTGACCTCAATTGACATGGATCACATGGATTATTTGGGTGAAACACGAGAGTTGATTGGATTTGAAAAAGCGGGGATCATGAGAAGAGGGCGAATTGCGGTGGTGAGTGACCCCGTGCCACCCCAAAGCGTCATTGACCATGCTGAACAACTTCAAACGGATTTATGGTTGGTCGGGCGAGACTTTAATTACTCTGGAGATGCGCAGCAATGGGCTTGGAGAGGGCGTGCCAAGGGTTACAGTGGCCTGGGGTACCCTGCACTGAGGGGTGCGAACCAATTGATCAACGCCTCTGGTGTTTTGGCCGCTTTGACAGCCCTTCGTGAGCATTTACCCGTCACGGCTCAGGCCATCAGAAACGGTTTGGCCATGGTCGAGTTGCCAGGTCGCTTTCAAATCATTCCTGGGCAACCTCAATTGGTTTTGGATGTGGCACATAACCCTCATGCGGTTGCCGCGCTCACGGAGAATTTGGACGCCATGGGCTTCTTTCCCAAAACACATGCCGTGTTTGGCGCCATGAAAGACAAAGATATTTTGGCCATGATGAAAAGGGTCTCGGTGGTCGTGGACGAGTGGTACTTTAGCGATTTACCCACCCCGCGTGCCATCAAGGCCGAAGAATTGGTCAAAATAGGCTCACAATTGCCCAAGACTCTTCAAAAGCCCAGCCATGTTTTTTCAGATCCCGTAAAAGCTTTGAAGGAGGCGCTCGCAAAGGCAAAGCCCACTGATAGAATTGTGGTCTTTGGATCTTTTTACACTGTTGGCGCAATTTTGTCTCATGGTATACCTAAGCTAGACGCGCCTCACTTGGATATTTAAGGGTATGGCTTTTTTTAAATTTCGCTTTCCCGGACACGATGAACAAGCTCATCACAGCAAAGAAGCCCCTCATGAAAGTTTGGAGGCGCTTAGACGGCGTGTCAAACACCGTTTAATCGGCTCTGGGGTTTTGGTGCTGATCGCTGTGATTGGTTTTCCATTGGTTTTTGATACCCAACCCAGACCCGTTGGGTTGGATATACCCATTGACATTCCCGATAAAGCAAAGACGCCAGTCAATGTGGCGCCAACACCGTTGAAGTCAGATAAAAAGTTCATCTCCAATGAGAAATCGATCTCTGCCAATGAACCCATCAAGTCTTTGCCTGAGCCAATTGCCATGCCTGCCCCGGCTCCCATCACTGCTTCACCCCCCGCTTTAGT
>Ga0114971_10000277_pt1 | contig 32844 bp, 47 predicted proteins | sample M_140625_MF_Meta_FD_87320 | JGI IMG/M metagenome (GOLD analysis project Ga0114971, IMG submission 87320) | Freshwater microbial communities from Lake Montjoie, Canada to study carbon cycling - M_140625_MF_MetaG | ecosystem: Environmental > Aquatic > Freshwater > Lake | place: Lake Montjoie... | reverse complement strand
TATTGCAGTTATTCTTTGTTGGTTACTTGTAACATCACTTTCAATCACATAAGCCCTTACTGCTTGGTTGCCTATATCATTTATAGATTGTTGATTTAATTGAGTTACTTGTGCTGTTGGTATTTGTGGAATCATTGGTGATTGAGTTGATATTGAAGGAATACCACCACCACTACCACCTCCTGCTGCTGCTGAATTTATTGATGAAATACCTTGTGCAGATGCAGCAATAACAGAAGCAATAGATAATGCACCACCTATTCTTGCAGGAACAAATGCAGGGTTTGGAATACCTGGTGGTAATATAGCAGGTACACTCATCATTTGTGTAATAATTTTAGCAATAGCAGCACCCTTTTCAATTAATAATCCTGCAATAGCTACTGCCTTGCTTTTACCTGCTATTTGTCCTAATAAGTTTCCTGCTTGTTCAGCAAATCCAATATATTGTAATTGTAAATTTATTCTAGCTTCTTGTTCTGCTTTTTTACTTGCAGTAATATCCTTGTCAATATCCCTCTCCATCTTAGAATACTTTGAAATTACCTCTATCCTTTCTAATTCTGATAATTCTAAATTTGATAATTCTATAGATTTTTGTTCTGCTATGTATGCTTCTTTATTTGCTAGTCTTTGTTGGTCTGCTTCAAAGTCAATATCTAATAAGCCATTTTTATAATCTAAGTCAGATATTAAATCTTCATTTTTTTGAAACTCTATTGCTCTTTTTTTAGCTGCATTTTCTTCATCTAATTTTAATAAATCTTGTTGTATTTTAACTTCAAAATCTTGATTAGCTTTTATGCTTGCATCATTTCTTTCTTGCTCTTTTAGTCTATCCTCTATTCTTTTTTTATCTCTTGCTTCTTTTTCTTTTTGAGCATTCTCATTATTCTTTTTAATTCTATTAGCTTCGTTATTATCTAATATAGTTAACTCTGCATTTAAGTCAGCTCTTTTTTGTAATTCTTCATCACTAGAACTTTTAATTAAACTTAATTGTTTTTCAATTCTATCTTTTTTAGCATTGTATATTTCAACCTCTTTACCACCTTGTGATTCTAATATTTTTATTGAATTATCTAAAGATTTAATATATTTATTTATTCCTTCCGTTAATGATTCAGCATCTCTCTTAGCTTGACTTGTTACACCTATAAAATCTGTAATATCTTGTACAATACTTTTTATTTGATTTGCAAATCCTTCTAAACCTGGGAATAAATTATTTAATGTTTCTTTTACTTTCTCAAAGTTCGCTATTAGTAAACCAACTCCTACTGCCAATGCACCTACTCCTGTTGCAATAATAGCGCCTCGTAATGTACTAAACGCATTAACAACTTGTGTTTTAATTACAGTTCCTAAATTCTTAAAGGCATCTATGCTATCCCCAACTGCTTCTAGCCCTTGTGATAAAGCCATCGCAGATTGTACTTTTAATAAAGTCTTTTGCACATTATCACTTTCTGCACCAAATAAACCCATAGCACCTTGAATAGCTGCAAATCCACCTGCTACCCCTGCTAAAGATGTAGTTAATGCTCTAAACTTTTGGTCTGGGTTAAAGGCATCTGTTAATGCTTTCGCATCTCCTATTCTATCTTTAAGTTCTGCTGCTTTCTCTGCTGCTGCTGCTGCTTGTACTGATGTTGCACCAAACTTATCAGATAATGCAACAACCTCTGCTTGTGCCTCTCTAAATTGCTTTTTAAGTGAACCTATGCTACCATCCGCACCGCTAGTATTGACGTTAATATTTAAGTCTAAATTCTCTGCCATTGTTATTTATTTTAAACAGGTATCTAATGCTACCTCTTTCATTATTTTAATATAGTTATAAGAACCAAACATAGGATTGTATTCTGTATTTAACACATCTTCATAAGGTAATCTATCCGTATATGCTCCCTTATAAAAAATTTTATGTTGCAATCCTATCTCGTGCGTTACACCTGAATTGTGAAATATATCGCACTTATCCCATTTCTCAATAGGGTCTGTTCCCCAACAAAAATCAAGTCTAGGGGTTATCTCTACCTCTAAATCGTGATACCAACAATTCCAAAGCATACCCCACATACCGGCAGTAAATTGTTGAATGCCATAGTAACTAGGGTTTTTTTGTACTCTTAATGGTTCACTCTTTTGAAAGTAATCATATAAAGCTATACTATCTGATTCCACCTTTTGCCAGAACTTATAATCAGTTCCTTTAAAAATATATTGTGAACCACCGCTATTTAATCTATGCTTAATAGGTATCTCATAATCTAAGCCAACAATATCGCACATATCATCGTAAACATCTTGTCCTTTTTCTAATATGTAATCACTCCAAATAAAACTTTTAGAATCACTTACATAGTTTATATTGTCTTTCTCTAAGTCGCTAAAATCTACTTGCTTAGTAAATATCATATCGCAGTCGTGCAAAAATACATTCTCGTTTTGTAAATAAGGATATGCTTTGTAATGTTGCTTAACTGCATTCATAATAACAGATGGAATATAACTAGGCATAACCCTTGTATCTTTATACTCAAAAAAAGATATATTATTAAACTTTTCTTTTAGTCTGTTAAACATTAATGTAGTTTCCTCTGCATTAGTCTTATCGTTCAAGTCTTTACTAACTGACAGCAAAACGTGAATATCACTATCAGCAATGCCTACCGCTTTGAAGCTAGTAAGCATCACCTCTAAGTGCCAGGCATAGTAAAGAATCTTTGGTTGTGTGCAAATGTATTTCATATTGTTTTTTTATACTAGATTATTTATATATCCTATAAAGTCGTAGTTAGGGTCTGCACCTGATGTAGCTGTTTGGAAAACATCACTATCAACAGAAGAACCATTAAATGCACCTCCTACATTCGGCCCATAAGTTACACCATCATAAGACCAAGTAGATTGTGGAGCAACAGTTGAGCAGCTTCCTGTACAAGTAGACCTTATTGTTGTGATGTAATAGTAGTAACCTTTTTGTAAGTTTACAGCAGTAACACCATTTGTTGTTCTTGATGCTATTGAACCAAAAGTAACTCCGTCACTTGATTCATAAAGAGTTACGCTACCTGTTGTATTTGACAATTTACTCATTCTTAAATTAGCAGGCCATACCGCAAGAGTTGTAGTTGTTGTTGTTGTACTTGTAGTTGTTGTCGTACAAGTTTGTCCGCCTGATAAAACACTCTCTCTAATTGTAGAAGTTATTTTTACATATCTTGTTCCGTTAGGTTGACTTGCGTAACTTCTTGTACCACCAGATACTAAGCTAACTGCTCCTGCTGCTGCACTTGCAGGGTCTCCATAAGTTGTATTACTTGCATAATATGTAGAGCCATCCCCACCGCTAAAGCTATCTACTGTTATAGTTTGTGTAACTCCTGTACATACAGAACTAATATTAGCATTAACAGGCGCTTGTGTAGTAGTAGTTGTAGTCGTAGTAGTTGTAGCAGGGCAACCTGTTTGTCCTGAATTAACTATTCCTATTTGTATTCCACCTGGATTGCTAAACAATACACTTGTAACTGTTAATGTTGATGGTACACCAGATACAGTTCCAAAAACTCTATCATTAGGTGCTGCATATCCAATATCATAATTTGTTGAATATACTGTTCCACCTCCGTTACAATTTGCTAATTGATACCATACTTGTTGAATAGTAGTGGTAGTAGTAGTTGTACTTGTTGTTGTTGTACAAGTATTTCCACCATTTTTAACTAATGAACGTGAACCAGATGAAACATAAACATATCTTGTACCATTTGGTTGTCCTGTATATGTTCTAACTCCACCTGTTACTAATGTAGTTGCACCTGCTGCTGCTGAACCTGCATCATCATAAGTTACGACATTGGCATAATAGTTTGTACCATCACCACCTGCAAAATTACTGATTGTAATAGTTTGTGTTATGCCTGTACAAGTTGCACTAAAGTCATAAGTTACCGGTGGCAAAGTTGTTGTTGTCGTTGTTGTACTTGTAGTAGTAGTTGTAGGCGCAATAGTTGTTGTTGTCGTTGTTGTGCCTCCACCTGTTGTTGTGCTAGTAGTTGTACTTGTACCTGCAGTAGTTGTACTTGTTGTTGTACTTGTTGCTGCAGTAGTTGTTGTTGTTGTAGTACTTGTTGTTGTTGTAGTACTTGTTGTTGTTGTAGTTACCGGTGGCTCATTTGTTTCAATTACTTTTAACAAACTAACCTTAGTAGTATTGTACTCCATTGGGTTATAACCCATAATATTATTTAACTTAAACAAAACACCATCTATCCATATGTGTTTTGAAAAATCTAAAGTATTAATATCTATTGTATTCAATAAAGCATTACAAGTTAATAGTTTACTATCCTTGCTTGTTATCTCGGCTATATAGTCACTATAGTATGCGTTGAATAGATTTGTAGTAGGGTATGAAGTAGCAGTAATGTAAACCTCTTTAGGCGCACCAAAGTTTAAATCATTGTCAGGTACACCGGCATCGTTAAAATGCAAATGGCCTGCGTATCCGTAGGCCGTTCCTGTTACTAAGTTTGATGAGCCTGCTTGGTTTTTTATATTCCAACTAGCTACACCTGTAATCTTTTGTACTTGCATTATTCTAATAACACTATCTACAGATTGCTCTTTAGTATTGTTATCAGATATTTTTAATATTTGAGTAATTCTTTTATCTCTTCCTGTTGCTTGTACTAAAGGGCTTGATGCAAATATTACCTCAAGTGTTTCTGTATCTTTACTAAAATCATATGCAGTATCGTATAGCCTATCAGCATAGTTCTCATTATATTTCTTTTTATAATTCTCATTGTAATTATCCGTATCATCTTTATATTTGAATTGATAGTATCTTGCGTTTAGTTCACTCATTGGTTTAATGCTCAATGGCTTAGACCTGTCTATTTTATTAGACCAATCTAAAGAAGTAGAACTACCGGTAGAATAAAAATCTATATAAGGTTTTATATAAATCTTTTTGTCTGTGTATATGTCATCATAAACATATAAGTTAAACATCTTACAAATACTTAAAAAGAAATCTCTTTGAAATATCCCTTTAGGTATTGTACTATTTATTTTTATTGCTTCATTATAGTTAACAGGAACTACATCACTACTTGTTGTAGTTAAACTTAAAGAGCCTCCTGATTGAACAACTAAATTATACCCTGTTGAAGCGCTAGTCCAATCTAAAGAGAATGTTAAGCTATCACTTGTGTTAAATGTTATTCCTACTAAATTAATATTAGCAGTAAAATAGTGACCTGGGAATGGCGCGCCTATGTAATAGCTTCCGATTGTTACACCTGCTTTTTTAACGTTAAGAGTAGCTATTCCGCCTGCAGTATAAAGTCCTACTAATTTAAAATCTAAGTTAATTACCTTAGATGCACCTGTATAAATGTATGTTGTTCCTGCATAAGTAAAACTACCTAAAGTTGTATTTGTAAATCCTAAAGGTATTGTAATACCAGAGCCTGTGTAAGTCGTAACATTAGGAGTAGCTGTTAATTGAATATTGCTTATTGTAGAAAGTATCTTTTGATTGTGTGGTATTATCAATCTTTTAAAAGCATCTGTATCTAACAAAGGAAAGTCATAAGTATAACCACTACCTGCAAATATCTTTTCTATGTATTGCTTGGCAAATAAAGCAGGTCTAAATGTCATTACATTGTAATCTAATTTATCAGTACTTACATTACCATAATCAATCAATGGGTAGTAATATCCAGAGCCATAAGTTGTGCTATTAGAAGTTCCTCTTGCACCAGATACCTCCCAAGAAGCAGTTATATTCTCGTGAGTATATGTGTGGTTATAAAAGCTAAAGTCTAAGTCCTCTAGTCTATTATTGCCTAATGAAGAAATAAATCCACCTAGTTCACCAAACACACTACATTGGTATTCTATTGTCTTGCCATCTATTACTATCTCTAATATTCTTAATGTACCCTTAAAGACTTGTATCTTATCAATGAATATTCTGCATTGTGCAGACTTACTTGCATTAAAGTTATAGTTTACATTTGGTAGAGTATCATCTGTGAAGTTAGCATTACCTAAGTCAAAAACAAAGCCAAATATTTTGTTATTAATAGCAGTACCAGAGATATTAATTGTCTTAGAAAAAGAAGTATTTCTAGAGCCAAAGTCTACTATATCATCAATGCTATAGCTAAACTCTGTGCTTATATCTTGTAATAAATCTAACTTATAATCTTCAATGTATATCTCTGTGCTAATCATTATCTAAATTGGCTTGTTAAATATTTACCTACCTCAATATCTATCTCAAAGTTAAATAGCTTATCTGCGGTTTCTGTCTTGTATTGGTAATTTGTGCTAGAAATAGTTACAGGGAAGTATGCGCCTTGCACCTCCATATAAGTAATAGAACTAGCAAATAATTGTGCTAACCACTCATAGTCTTGCTCACTTACCCAATCTGATATTAAATGAAACATATCTTTATGCTGAATAGCATAGTTCAATGTTGATTCATTGTATTTATTGTAAACATCTATGTTAGTCATTTGGTTTCCAGATAGTTGGTATTCGTTTCTTCTATAAGATGCTCTCTTAACTTCTGTTGACCTTTTGTTAACTAATGCAAATTTCATAGTATCCCAACCGCCTAGCCTATTAAGAAAGTGCAGATTGTACTGCTTGTATTTAGGGTAACACTTTTGAACAAATTTTAACTTCCTAGATGTTGCTACCCCTCTTTTTAAATATACATTATAACCATAAGTATTCTCTGTAATTAATGTTGAACCTGCAAAGGTATTTATATGCGCTGCTTGACAATTAAATAAGTTCATCTCACCTGCTAGTGTAATATTACCACTTACAGTACTTAGAACCGCACCTGATTCGTTTACTACATCTACAAAAGCCGAGTAAGTACCGGCAGTAACTTTAAAGAATGTAGCAAAGAAATTATCTCCATACTCTATTGTAATATTATCAGTATCTCTTTCTGTTAGCCAATCATCTGTAAAGTTTGTTATAATTAAATTATCATAATAATCAGATAATACTAAAGGAGTATTGTTATTAACAAATAGAATGTCTGCAAACAATGGCTGATAATAGTTATAAGCACTTAACGCACTACTAACTAAGTTTAAGTTAGTAATTATGTTTCCACCGCTTACATATTCCTCGCCTATTTGTATTGTTGATGCTACTTTAATTTTATCGTTTGATGCAACTAGAATATAACTACCAGAAGGCTCAAAGTAATTAGATACATAAGCCCTTACTATTGGTGATGGGTTAAATACCCCATAGCTACCTTCGGCAGATGGAGCAGGGAATATCTTAGTTCTACTTACCTGGCTTCCGTTTACATAAACATCATAAACAAATTTAAACGAAGTTTGACCTACATTGTTTGAACTTGATACATACCATAAATCATCGTGCATACTGCTATAAGGAGCAGGGCTACTTTGTATTGTTATTGCCATTTGTTATTTCTTTACCTAATTGTCTAATTTTAATTTGAATGTCTTTACCTAATGCTGTTTGCATTACCTCGTAGAAGTTCTTACCGAATGTTTGCGTTGCTGCGTTGTCAAAGTAATGCGTTGACTTCATACCTTTTCTATGTATAGACCTGGCTACTACATAGGCTAAACTTTTTTTGCTATCTATTGCTTTTAGTTCAACTCCTAATTTATTATATTTCTTAACACTAACAGTCTTAAGTTTGTTATAAGTAAGCCACTTTTCTATTGGAGCAACAGGCACACTTTTTTTAGATGGGTTAAATTTGTAAGGTGTTTTGCTATCTGCTTTTTCATTCTTAGTTCCTTTTACACCTTTGTTAACAAAGTCAAAGTATTTAGATGCAGGTTCGCTTTTAGGGTAACCTAATGAAAGTGAATAGGTTGTACCGAACTTAGTAAATTGTAGTCTAATGTCATTGATGCTACCACCGGCTATTGAGTTATTAGCTTTTAAATTTGCTTGTGCTTGTTTAATAAAGTCAGCACCAAAGTCTTTGAGTAATTGTTCAACAACAGGTAACTGCCCTTCACTCATAGGCTTATCACCTAATGTGTTAAGAAATCCATCACCTAATGCCAATGCTTGTGCTTTGCTAATGCTCATAACAATAAATAGGGTTATGGCTAAAAATAACTAACCCCACCTTTTTAGGGGTAGGGCTAGCCAAACCAAAACCTATGTAAACATCTAACGAACCTTTTTTATCTGCTCATTGTCAAAGTCTGTCTTTGCTTTTAAGTAAGATAATATATTTAAACATTCCATTGTACTCATATCATATCCTTGCGTAACTGTGCAATTTTCGTAATCGGCAATAAGTTTGGCGCTATATTGCCATCCAAAATAGTGCATAAACTTTGAACCACCTCTCTCGCCTTGTCCTGGTTCGTTCCCGCTTGTATCAGTTTGTTCACCAAATAATCCTGTGAAACTTCTATCCAATTTCTGTATACTTGATAAAAAAAAACCAACGAGTGATATACGTCTGTGAATTTAGCCTCTAACATATCGTTAGAATATTCTTGATGCTTGCTAGCATCGTAGGGTTGGTCGAACCAGATACCAAACTTTCTTTTCTGTGGTATTACCATTGTGGCTGCTAACTTGTGTAAGTTTCCGTACAAGTCCTCGCTAAATACTTTGCTTTCAATATATCTGGCGAATGGCATCTTGTTCACATTGTAGTTAATCTTGTACCTCTTGCCCTTAGATATGCTTATATACTTCTTAGGAGTACCTACAATCGGCTCGTTTAGAAAACTGATAGACTTGCTTAGTTCTTTATATTGCTCCAAGGAAAGGCTATCTACTTGCATCTCAGTCATATTGTTAACTATTGCTACTAGCTTAACCTGTAAGTCTAAGTCTGTTGCCTCTTTGTCTTTTGTGTTAAGTGCAGTATAAATCTGTTGGTACTGCCATACACTTATTTTTTCCCACATAGGTCTTTGATTTTGCATAAAGATAGCATAATTAAATAGACTATACAAAATACCGGTACAGAAATTACAAAGAACTTAATGATTGCTAATGTCTCTTTCATTTGTTTTGTTTTAAAATATCCCTGCTCCCATAGGATAACCCACTAACAGTTATTAATTTTTAATTAAACAGGGATAGTAAGTTAAATATTTTCTAGGTATGCAGTTATAAGAAATACTACTACAATAATGATAATAGCTTCTAAGTTGTATCGTTTGTCTTGTTTCATAATAAAATGTGCGTTGTTCAGCCGCACCCCTGACTTAGTTGGGTTTGTTTGTTAAATCAAAGATAGGGTAAGATATATACACTTTCCAAACATTTTATAAACTATTTTTAGACTTTGTGATGAGTGGTAATAATCAATGATGAGTGGTAAACTACATAAAAGTATACCTACCATTACCCCTTTTCATATTGAAATTGTTCCAGGCTAAAGCTAATGCCATAACGCAGTCATCGTGAAATCCGCTAGGTGCAGAGTACTTAACCCCATTGGCGGTGAACTGATACTCAAACACTTGTAACTCATTTGTTATTGCTCCCTCTGGGAATCCTATTCTGCCTTGTTGTATGGCAGTTGAAAGACCCTCCATTAGCTGTTGCTTGCTTGAACTTGTAAACTTTAACCCCTCAATAGATATGCCATCTCGTTTTAAATCTTCTAGGATAGGGTCGCCTACTCCGGTGCTATCTACTAATATAGGGCATCTGGGTAGCCTTTTAATATTCTCCTTAGTGTTATGCCAATCCATTTGGTAGCGGTCAAAATAAGCCACGTTACCATTATTGTCAAGCCCTATTATAACTGTGTGGTCTACAGACTTTGCTAGGTCAATCCCAAATGCTACTATGGGTTGGTTGCTCATAGGCTTAATGCAATTAGTTATGAATTGGTTACCGAATGGGTTAGCACTATTCTCACTAGGGTTAGCCATATACTCTTGCTCAAACACTACGTTTGGCAGTTGCATCCTAGCCTCATCTATTTCCATTGGGTCTATGTGCGGATTGTCGTAGCTAGTAAACTTAAACGAAGCCCAATCATTTTCGCCTGCCTTCATAAATAGGCTATAAAAATAGTTCTTACCTCTAGGGGTTGAAAGGAATATTGCCTTGCCTTTGTAATCTGTTAGGGTAGGTCGAATACTATTTTGCCACCCTGATTCAAGTTCTGGTATAAATGAAGCCTCATCTATTATTACCAGGTGGAACTTTCTACCTCTAAGGTTATCTAATCTTTCACCTGTAAAGAATTCTATTTGTCCGCCATTGGGAAAGTCTATTTTAAGGTCAGACTTGTTTTTAGGCAATTCTAGGCTATCTGTTAGCTTACCAAAGAAAACCTTAGCCAAACCATAAGTAGGGGTAATATAAGCCACAGAAAAGCCTTTAACCGCGTATGTAACTGAAAGTATCTGGGATAGTTCCGACTTGCCAAATCTTCTACCGCACATCACCACTCTAAAACGTTTGTCGCATTCTAGTATCTTTTGTTGGTTTATGTGTGGGGTTGGTAGAAATATCTGCATTAAAGAATGGTTTTACCATCTACAAAGATAACCTCTATTTTATTATCTGTTTTAATATCCATCTGTTCTTTAGGCTTACCATAAACTCTCGTAAGTAAAGTATCTAATGAATATAGGCTACCTTTTTGTAGGCTCTTGTTCATTGCACCGGCAATAGTTTTTTCTAATATTGTTGCCTTTGGATTGTCAAATACAGATTTTAATTCAGCTACATCCATTGACATCATTACCTGGATTGTATCGTTTATTTCGCTTAGCTTATAGCCTTGTTCTTTAAGTAAGCTGACATATTTTCTAGGTCTGCCATTCGGATTCCTTATCTCACCTTTTTGTACAGGTATTAAATTTTGTTCGTTTGCCATATGTTCTTATTTATCTCTTTGTTATTACAAAGGTATTCCGTTCTTCTTGATTTCCAATGTTGGGTCAAGTTTACGCATCCTATCCACAATAACTTGGCAATACTTAGGGTCTAATTCCATACCATAGCATTTGCGTTTAAGTTGATGTGAAGCTATCATTGTTGAGCCACTGCCTAAAAATACATCTAAAACTAATCCATCATCAGGGCAACTTGATTTAATTGCTCGTTCGCATAATGGTATAGGTTTAGGAGTTGCGTGTCCACCTTCATCTCCTTGTCTTAAATGCCTATCAAATTTCCATACATTGTTAAAATTATCGTGTATATTATTGAAAAAGGCACGGGTAGAATAATATTCTTTTTTAAGTTCCTCATATTCTTTTTTAAGTTCCTCATATTCTTTTTTAAATGCGTCTATATTATTTTCAATGCAATTATTTCTCCAGCTATCATAAGTTTCTTTAGTAGGCATCATCCATTGACTTTTATCAAACCAATGACAACCACTTTTTTCGCTATGACCTGCTAGTTTTTTGCAATCCTTAATAGTAAACTTTGCTTTATTTTTTTCTTCATCTAAATAATTAACAATGCTATCCCAACCATTAAAATAATTATCTGCATTATTATTAAATCCTTGTACTCCCATCATAACAAATAAACATTTTTCGTCTGCTATTGCATAGCTTCTTGTATTCTCTGAATTTTGACCTTGTCCATGTCCTTTATCCCAAGTAATTAAGTTTCTAAATGTTGCCTTTTGTTCTGCAATATATGGCTTTAATATTTCGCTATAAATATCCATTAATGGTTCATCAATACCCCAACAATACCAACTTCCGTTATCTTTTAAATACATAAATTGTGTATCAATCCATTCACTATTAAAATCAAGTAAATCTGAATAGTTTAAATTATCATTTAAAACTCCTTCTTTTTCTTTCTTCATTCCGTATGGTGGGTCATTATGTGCCATATCTGCCTTTTGTCCGTTCATTAGCTTTGCCACTTGGTCGCTATCTGTACTATCCCCACATAGCAATCTGTGTTCACCTATTTCAAATAAATCCCCTAAAACTATATCTGTTTCAATACCTCCGTCTGGTACTGAAAACTCATCTTCTTCCGCTTCTAAATTGTTTACATCAAAGTTAGGTATATCTAAACCCCAATCAGTTATTTCCTGTGCATCCCAATTATTAGCTAGGTCATCCCAATCCCATTCGCCATATCCTACATTATCTTTAACTATAAATTCCTTTTGTTTTTGTTCATTCCAATCTACTATTTGTATAGGTGCTTCTTTCCAACCTGCTTCCTTCATTGCCTTTAATCTCATATTGCCACCTAAGACAATTATATCTTTATTAACTACAATAGGTCTAACATTAGCCATCTCTGGGAATGATTTAATACTTTCTACTAACTTCTTAAACTTATCATCCTTAATAATTCTAGGGTTATTAGGGTTAGATTTAATGTCATTAATCTTAACGACCTTGACCTCTGTAGTTGCGTTCTTTTCTGTCATTTTTATTGTAGGATTTTTTTGCTTTTCCGTTTTTTCTTTTTCCAAATGAAACTTTGGTTACATCGTTTTTACCTTTTGCCATCTAATTTATCTTTATGTTTCGCTTTTAAATATTCCATATGTGTTTTAGTATCCCCCATTACAACGTGGCAATGCCTACATAATGCCATTAAATTCTCTATCGTATCTAGCTTTTTAGTACCACCCATTCCTCTAGCTTCTATATGATGTATGTCTACAGCCCTAGAACCACAAACCTCACAAGGTATAAACTCATCTAGGATGTAACCAAAATGGGAACAATATACTTTAGTGTGATTTTTAATTATCTATTTCTTTTAGTTTATTAATTGCCCATTCAATACCAGAAGTGCCACCCCAACAATCCCACATCAAACCACCACAACCTTCTGAGTATGGTACATCTTTATTTTGTTGATGTCTTTTAAATGAAGCCATCCTTGCTATAGTATCTCTTGAAATATTTTCTTTATTAGCTAATTGGTTTGCTCTTGCTTTACCTACTGCTGTTCCACATTCACCCCATCCATTTTCTTCTACCCATTTTAAAGCCTTCTTTGCATTATTAGTAGCAGATTGTGGATAGTCATTATAAGTTTCTTCAAATTCAAACTTAACTCCTCTTGCTTTTGGTAATGCATTTACTTCTTTTATTACATCAGGATTATTATCGGTATGTATTTCTATTCCAAGTGAACTAACTTTTTCTACTTTAGCTTTATTAGAACCTGTTGCATAAACTCTATCACTAGGTATGCCTAAGTCTCTTGCAATTCCTAGCATTGATTCTTTATCACCTCTAGCAGATATAATATAAACTAAATTACCTTGTGCTATATCTCTTTTAGCTTTTTCTTTGCCTATATCTGTACTTAACACTCCATCATAATCGTAACTTACTTTTTTACCTGCGTATTTACCACTTGCTAAAATAGCAGCCCATACTTCGGCAGCCTTTTCTTGTGTATCATATATACAAGAACCTGTTCCAATTCGATATTTTCCGTTGCTACATTTAATTACTGGCATTTCCTATTAATTTATTATAAATAGCAAAACGTTTGTTATTTATGGTGTGCAGGTTAAAATTGGTATTGCAGTATTCAAATAGCTTTTGTCCGTATTCAATCCTTGCAGCCTCATCATTCACTAATAGCTTAATCCAATAATACCAATCTTGTTGGTTGTTTACATAGCAGACAGGCATATCTTTATAAGGATGTACGTTGCTGACAATGGCAGGGTTTCGCTTTGCTGCTGTTTCTAAAACCTTAAGGTTTGATTTCATTGAGCCAAACTTATTTTCTACTAAAGGAATAATACTAATATCTGAATCTGCATAAGCACCCATATACTTACTTATTTCTGCGTAGTTATAAATAGTAGGATTTAACTTTAAGCCATTGGTAAATACTCCTATCATTCTATCCCATAGATGTTTTTCGCCATCATTATATCCTGCGATTACAGTTCTTACAGGAAAATTAATCTTCTTCATTGGGTTGCGTAATATATCTAAGTCAGGAACGTGAGTACCAGAGCCTGCCCAAAACAATCTAACTAATTCAGATTCTAGTTTGTCATCCTGGAACTGCTCCTCGCCATAAGGTAATGCGTTTGGTAATATCTCTACATTCTTATTGTACTTATAAATCTCATCAGCTAATCTTTCGTGTGTACAAGTGCAAAGGTCTGCTATACTAATAAAGTCTGTTATTCTTTTAGTTACATCACTATTCTTATATCTATCTGCTAGTATGTGTGATGGTGGTAAAATCCAATAGTCATCATTGTCTACTATTAACTTAAAGTTGTATTTCTTTCTCATATCCTCTAGCATCTTTACTTCTGTGTATGCTAGGAATCTATTAAATAAAACTATATCATAATTGTTATCTATTACTGCTTCGTTTATTACATCTGTAATCATACAATAGTCTTTCTTCATATTAACTAATGGCATCATAATTCTATGATAACCAACTCCGCTAAACTTACTTGTAATTGCTAATATTCTCATAAAGGGATGTAATATGTTTTAGTGCCATCTGTGTATGCTTGAACGTTTCTATTGTGTAAATCCCAGGTCTTTTTAACTAAGTCCATCTTGTTATAACCATAAGCATCTATGCCATTCTGTTCAATGTGTGTGGCTTTTATATTTGCAATGTATTTAGTTTGCAATCCGGCTGCCCTTACCCTAGTACAGTAGTCTAGGTCTATTGCTCCGTATGGGTCTAGTTCTTCATTGAACGCACCTACTTTTAGTAATGCCTCTTTGCTTATTGTAAAGTTACCTATTAGGTCTAAGCTATCACCATTGAATCCACCTAAAGGTATTGAGCAAATGCCTATTCTTCTATCTTGCATAAATTGGTTTCTTATGTTTAACCAATTATCTGGTTCTAATATATCATTAGCCATTATGGTAACATAATCAATATGCTCAAAGTTTAATAACCTTAACCCTTTGTTAATAGCTTTTGATATACCTTCTTCGTTAATTAAAAGTTTACAATTAATATCTTGACCTGCTCTTTCTATATTACTAGCAAAAGTTTCGGAGTTTTTATTTTCGTAATTCAAATAAATTATTGCGTTCATCGTGGTTTATTTTCTCCTAGTTTTCTAGCAGGTACACCTGCGTATTTTGTATATGGTTCGCTTTCGCCTTTAAAGAATGCACTTGCACCTATCATACATCCTTCTTTAATATGGCTATATTGATGTAATACTGCGTTTAAACCTATGTTTGAATTTTTATCAATAATAGAATGTCCGCCAATCTTTGCACCACAGCTTATAATAACATTATCATTTATTTTACAATCGTGTCCTATATGTGCGTGTTTCATTATAAAACAATTATCAGCTATATAAGTTATTTCTTCTGTACCTGCATCAATAGTAACTAAGCCTGTGATTATATTATTATTTCCAATTAAAACTTTACCATAAGGTAAACTCCAATACTTTTTATGTTCTGCAGGGTCACCAATTATACAATAAGCACCGATGTAATTGTTATCCCCTAGTACAACGTTGTCGCCTATAATAGCGGTTGGATGAATGAAGTTAGCCATTTTTTTTCTTTTTAATTTTTATAATAGGTTCAATGTTTTCTATTGGTAAACTTTCGTAGTATCTATATAATCTTAATATCAAATCCATTCGGCAAGCACCACACCAGATTGTTAAAATGAATCCTGCATCAACATATTTTTTATAAATATCTTCATACCTTCTAAGTATAGAAGCATCTATATCTCTTATAAAACCACTAACAGCAGTTTCGTAATTATTGTAATGTTCTTTTAAAAATTCTCTGTGTTCTAGTTCCATATTTTATTCATTAAGGTTTCAATAATAGCACCTAAGAATCCAGAGATAAATACAACACTTGCTATATCTACAACTAATTTAGGTGACAAATATAATACGACCCCAACCCACGCAGCCAAACAACTTCCACAACTGAAAGGCTTGAAGTTGAGTTTCCATTTTCTATGAAGGTTGTGGATAACAATAAAAAATAATGATGTACAGACACTTGTAATAATAATTTGAATCATTTCCTAATATGTTTTTTTAGTTCGTTTTTAGTTTGTTTTAATGTTCTTATAATACTCATATAAGGTATTCCTGTTTTTCTACTTAATTCCTTTGCGTTCTTATTAAACTCAAAAGTATATAAGTTTAGTATCTCTTTTTGATACCAATGTAATTTTTCTAAGCCACACTCCATTACATCAATAATACTATTTTGTTCTACCTCTGCTATATCATTATCTTCGTATTCTGTGTAGTTCCTATATTTTTTCCAAAACTGACTTCTATCACTCTTAATCATATTCAGCATAGTGCGTACTATATAAAACCTTATCTCTTTTCTTTCGTACAATCCAAATAATTTATCTTCATCCATTTCAAGTAAAACCATAAAGACCTCGGCTTTTAAATCTTCTTGTAACTCCTCTGGTTGCATTTTTTCAAATGCCTGGTTTACTTCTTCGTTAAGCCAATATTCTTCAATGATTTTATTTTTGACCATTCTACTAAAGTAGGTTTGTTATCTACTTCTGTGCAAATATAGACTAAACTTCCACAATTCCAACAATCAGAAAATCTTTCAAATTGTTCTTTGCTTATTTTATCTCCCAATTTTTTTATTTCAACCATTACATATTTACCATCTTCGTTATAGCCTTGTAGGTCTGCCCATCCTTTTTCAATAGTACCTTTGCGCTTTCCGTATGGAATATTATTTACTCGATTAAGTCTAACATTAAGATAACCTAAATTTAACTTTGCCCACTTTGTAAGGTCGTTTGCTGATATATCCATAATTTGTCGTAAAATTCTTTTGTAAATAAAATTCTGTTATGATTGTTTTTTAAATCTTGTATAGATAAATAGCAGTCCTTATAGTTATTAGTATAGCACCATTTCCTAATTCCGTATTCTAAATATTTAACCTGATAAACTCTCAAAGTATCTTTTTAAAGCTAGTTTTTTACATTGAGAATCTAAATATGTATCATCCTTTATTAGTTTGCTAAATTCCTTCCCATCTAGTACACTCATTTTGTTTAGTCTGTACTGATTATCTAGTCTAACAGTCTTGATAATTTCAAGCATTTCGCTAGGCTCAAACTTTAGTTTTCCATCCTTTAGTAAAATTCCGAATACCTTGTCTGCGTTAAAAACCCTATTAAAGTCATTCCTAGCCGATTCTAGCCACTCTTTTTGTGAGAATAAGACAATCTCCTCATCAGTTAATTTCGGTGGCTCAATTTCCTTTAAAATAGGTTTAACCATTTTTCGTACCTCATTAGCTTTTTTTGTGTATGCGTACATAACCTGGCCTATAAACTTTGGGCTAAACTTTTCGTAGTGTTCTGTTGAGCAGTCAATCTTTCCTTGTACTGCCATTTTAAATGCTATTCTAAATTCCTGTACGGTATATTTTGGATAACTTGTACGTATAAAATCTTCTATAACTACCATTTCTTGCTTGTCTGGATAATTTTTAAATCCTAGCAAAGTGAATATGTATGCTAAATTTTCTTTTAAAATTATTGGTGAAACTAAGTTTAGCTTATCCCCATTAAAACAACTAAGTATCTCATTATCAGCTATTGACCCACTCGGCAAGGTTTTCCATTCTTGAAGTACTTGCAGCGGTTGGGCTAAATGTTTTTGAATTTCCATAAGTTTTTTTATTTTTTAACCAAGTATTTATTCTTCTTTTTGAATCAAAGAACTTTTCTAATTCATATCGCAATTTACCATTTTTATTAGGTTCAGTCCAATATTCTAAAAAATCATTGTAAGAATCTGTTAATTGTTCTTTATATTCTTCTATCATATTTATAAATAATTCTTTAGTATTTAATTTACTTTCATTTTCTTTTATTTCTTTTTCTTTTCTTTTATTTGCATTACCCTTCCCAATGGCCACCCCATTAGCCTCCCCATTTTTCCATCTACTTATAGCACCATTTTTACCACTTTGGCTTAGTTTTTCCCTTAATCCAAGATGGTCATTTAGTCTATCTGACCAAAATTCACCCTCATTAATACTAAATAAATCAAACTGAGTTATAACTCCTTTAACTTTTGTATCACTTGATTGCATTTGCATAGCCAATATAGGTATTAAATCTAATGGCATTTTACCTCCTGCATCGGCTAATTTTTCAATTAAAAACCAATAGATACCATAACCTTCCATCCCTAATTGATGCCTTAAAAAAAGCACCTTTGTATCGTTAGCTGCGTTATAATCGTGGCTAAAATAATAAGATTTGTTTTTCATAATATATTTTTTAAAATAATTTTTGTTGTAAAGATATATCTGAAATTCTTTTATTGGCAATATCTAAATATTCTTTACTCATTTCACTACCAATAAAATTTCTATTATTCATTATAGAATGTATAGCTGTTGTACCACTACCCATGAAAGGGTCATATATTAATCCACCTTCAGGACATCCTGCTAAAATAGGTTTAGTTATTAAATCAACATTATAAGATGCAAAATGTTTTAAAGAGGAAGGTCTAGTATTAACATCCCAAAAATCTGATACAGTTCCGGGATTTTTACCTTTTAATTCAAAATCATTATCATTTACAAGTCTATCTTTTATTATATCTAAATCAAAGTAATATTTTTTAGACTTTGTCATTAAAAAAATGTACTCGTGTTTTTTAGTAAATCTATCTGTAACAGGTTCAGGCATACCATTTCTTTTTGCCCATATAATATCATTTCTCATAATCCAACCTCTATCAATACATCCAATAGCAAATCTATGTGGTAATAATAATAAACACTTTTCAGCAATTTCTTTAGATTTTTGTTGTTGAAATCCTTGTCCTATTATATTTTTTTTTGAAATAGAACGGACATTATTATTTTCTTTTGCTCTTTCTAATCCTCTAATACCTCCTGATATTGTATTATATGTATCTCCTAAATTAATCCAACAAGTTCCTGTTGGCTTTAAAACTCTATAAATCTCATCCATCATTTCCCACAGGTGTTCAAGATATTCATTGAATGTTGGTTCTAATCCCCATTGGCCATTATACCCATAATCCCTTAGTTGCCAATATGGAGGTGAGGTTATTACACAATCCAAAAAATCATTTGGCATTTTTTTTAATGTATCTAGACAAGATTCATTATATATTGTATTTATTTTCATAATAAAAATAGGGTTTGGAATTCCTGCTAGTCGCATTAGCAGTTCATCCTCCCCCTAGTATTGTTGTTAAACTATATGCGACATAGTTATTATTTAATTCTGTACAAAGGTAATAAATTTTTTGATTTCATCCTCAATTTCATTTATTTTATTTTTATACCATTGCTCAGTCTGTATTAGGTCTTTGGCGGTAGCTACGTTATAATGAACTGTAGTATGGTCTTTTACACCTATGTAAGGAGCAATCTCAGATAAAGATAAATTAGTATGCTTCCTTAATACATAAGCCGCAGCTTTCCTGGCAAAAACTGTGTTTTGCAGTCTATTCTTTTGCAATACCTCTGTATCAAAAATATCCTCTACTAAGCCAATTAACTTTTTTACAGTCAATTTATTCTCATTTATTTTTGGCTCATCTTTGTCAAGAATATTATAAGCTACCAGAGTGCTTTTTAATTTTTTTAAATTACTCTTTTGTGCTTGATAATAATCTAAGATGTTTGCTTCTATTGTTTGCATAATTAAAATGGTAAGTCAGATTTAACCAATGGTTGATTTTCTTCTTTTGGTTTAAAATTATCCTCGTAGATTTGGTAATCTGGATGTTTACTTTCTGTCTTGTAAGTGTTAACCCACATAGAATATTTTTTATCTTCAATAGTAAAGCTAATTACTTCGCCTTTAGCAGTCTGCTTTTTCCAAGCGCCATACTTCTTTTTAACTTCTGACATTAGTTTTTATTTTTTAAAAGTGAATATTTTGCAACATATTTAGTGTTACGTTTCGTTCCTACATTAACAATATCTGTTTTAATGTTATGCCCTTCATCTCTAAGGTTAAATACTATTGCAGCTAATCTTAATGTACCATATTTTCTTAATGCCACTAATGGTGTAAGCGGTTCTTTTTTAAGGTGATTAAGCACCTGGGTTTGTTGACTCATTTTTGTTTTTTAATTTAGAAAAATTGTATTGATTGTTTAAAGAATATGAATTATCAGTATGATTACTACGATAATTACTAGATACTTTTAGCTTATTAAACCACTCTTGTTCGGTTAATTTCTTATCCGGTAAAGCTATTCTACTTATTTTGATTCCCCAATTATTTTCCATATTTATATTTTATTTAATTGTTCATCTTCTATTGCTCTTTCTGTTTCTTCATCTAACTTTTTTTCTTCTGGTGTCGCTTCTTCTTCTTCATCTTCTTCAAAATCACAATGTTCCATACACTCAGGACAAATGCCTACTTCCTCCATATCGGTTTCTGCTCCGCAGCAAGTTGAGTATCCCATTGTTATTTAATTTGATTTTGATTAATAGATTTTAAAGCCTTATTGTATTGCTCTATAGAAGTTATAGCACTTATCTTGATAGCTACCTTTTGCTTCATATCCTCATCCCAGGTAGTGCCTTCAAGTAAAGATATTAACTCCATTCTTTTAACCTCGCCTACTTCATCCTTATGCTCATTATTAGCATCTGCATCTTTTGTATCATCAATGGCAAATAAACCATTTAGAGCATACTTTCGTGCGTAAGATGAAGCTGCACCTGTAATCTGTGCTGCATCCATTCCCTTTTTTACTTCTTCTTCTCTAGCCCAACCACATACCGAGATGTGGTCATCTGTGCCATCTAATAGAGTTGCTGTAGCCTTAATGTAGATTCTATCACCTACTTGTACTACTTCATCACTTACTACCAGAGCAGTTCCGTATTTATGTAAAATAGGTTTTACTGCTTCAATAATGTCCTCTGCGCTTCGGTACTTGTATTTGCCGAAGTTGTTTGTTTGACCTTTCGGTGCTTTTAATTCTGCTTGAATTTTTACTAAGTTCATTTGTTTGTTTTTATAATTTATAATTGATGTTCTTCAAATACCTCTGTCATATCACTTAACCTAATAAAAGGTCTAGCTACTTGTGGCTCTACTTTAGCATCTGGATATTTAACTTTATAATATTCGCTAAATTCATCCTTAGCTTTTTCGTACATTATATAATACTCTGCCTTAAAAAATTTATGGCAGTTCTTATATTTCCATCTCCAATAGTCTAGGTTGTCACCTAATTTCATTAATTGATAGTCCATTAGTCAATAGTTTTAGTTTCTAAAATTGTTTTTACAGGTTCAAGACTTCCGCCATTTGAAAGTACAGTAAATCTTTCATAGGCAATATCTTTGTCATAATGCCCTGAATCACTTACATAAGAACCATCAATGACTGTAAAATACCACATTTTGTTGTTATCATAATGTGCTGTCTGTTGAATAAATTCTACTTTTTTCATAATTTTTTTAGTTTGTTTATGAAGCAAATCTACATCATATATACATACTATCCAAATATTATGCACTAATTTTTACATAATATTATAAGCGGTAAATATCAAGGATAAGCGGTATTTGTCCGATATTTTGTCCGGACAGATAACCGGACATACTAAAGAATTTAGTTAAATGCTGCCATCTTGTAAGGGCAGGTCTATTGTATCATCTATTTTTCTATAGCCTTCTTGCCATAGAATTTTAGTCAGAATTATGCTTTTTCTGATAATAGTTTTTTCGCAATCTTTAGGGTTTGTAAGGTGCATTAACTCGTGTATTAAAATTTCCATAGCCTTTTTTCCACGCAGCCTTTCATCAATCTCTATTACCCCATCACTAGAAGAAATTCCGTAAGCCTGTTGCTTACCAAGTTTTCTATATATGACTTTAATTTTCACGACTTTAAAAGTGCCTCATCTGGTCTTTCAATCTCCTTTACAACCATCTTAGTACCGCCTCTAATCTTGGCTAACATTCTACTAATTTCACTTTGCAAATCACATACTTTCTCAAACTCTTTAACTAACCAACTCTCTTGTTCTTGTATTGTCATTTTGTTAAATCCCTTTGGTGTTTTCATTTTGTTTAGTTTTAATTATTTTCTTTAAATAAATAGCTAAGTCTAAGGCTTCCTCGTATGCGTGTTGTAGCCATTGTTCTTCGGTTAGGTCTTTCCTATCCATCGTTGTACCATATTCTAGTTTGCCCTTCTCTTCTCTATATAGCAAATCATCAATAATTGAATACATTAGTTTACTCATTTGTCAGTTTTTGTGTGCATTTTAAAACAGGTCTTACATATAAATTGAATCTTTTTAACTCCTGATGCTGTTGTTCTTCTTTTATTTATAACAATATCATCACTACCACATTCTGGGCAACTGCCTCTATCCTGGCCGAATATAACTCCATAATGAGTTTTAGCCGGTATGTGATTGTTCAATGCTTTATGTACTTGCTCTAATAAAACAACATCTTGAATGCAATAGTCAATCATTGTATTCATAGCCTTTTTACAATTTTTAAGCATAATATCTTTCCACAAATCAAAGTTTGTATGATTCTTTTGTCCTAGCCCTAAGAACTTACCAATGTAGTCTAGTCTGTTTGAATTGAATCTAAATTTAGACCTAGCTACCTTTAATGTATCTATTGTATTATATGTAGGGAACATTTGTATATTGTGAAACAAGCATCTTGTACGAATCCAAGCTAAGTCAAACTTGTCGCCATTATGCCCTACTAATTCATCAGCAGTATTTGCAACATTAATAAACTCTTGTAATAACTTTTTGTCATCTTGTTTGCTATCCCATTGCAGGTAATATACATCTTTGTCATCTTCCCACTTATAACAGATGCAAATTACTGCTCTTTCTTTTATAATGTTTTCTGTACCAATTTGTAGTTTGTAACCTGATTGCCAAAATAAACCCACATTTGCCGAAACTTCAATATCAAAGTATAGCCTTCTGCGTTTTGTTTTTAACATTATATATTTTTGTAGTTAGTTATTCCATTTAGTTTTGTTGCTTTTAATACCTGCCTTCTGTGTCTATCTGAGTAAGAAACGTGAACCCAATCTGGGTTTTTATCATTTCCAAACTCCCAAATTAATTGGTCAAAAGGTAGCTTATCTTTTATGTAATAAAATATTTCTTCGTTTTCAACTCCATAGGTAGTGCCATCCATATCTATATCTATTGCCTGACCTAGACTATGCTGTGAGGTTTTGCTACTGCCCTTAATGGCTGCATTCAATTCTGCTGACCTATATCCACTAGAAATTAAAATAGGGCATCTAAAATTAACTCTAATAGGCTCAAAGATATGTTCTGCTAATAGCTTCAAGTTTGCTATATGCTCTGGCGGTGGCATATTACTAATGCCATTGCGCTTTGCCGATTCACTACGAATTAACTCGGCTAAGCTAAGATGTTCTGAAATTTGCATATAAGTCTTTTAATGGTTATAAATCCAATTAAAACCCCTAATAAAGCCCAAAACCGACCTCTCCACTTATTGCTAGTCTCTTTATTCATTTGCGCGTTGACCTTGTAATATCGCACAGAATCAAGCGCTATCCCTATTGCTCGTGTATCTACCACAAAGCCTGTGTGTATTTCTTTTACCTTAACTGTCTTAACTATAGTTTTAGCAGCCTCTTTGATTGTTATGTATTCTTTGCCATTAATAGTAACTGTATCTCTTTGATAGTTAGTAATGGTATCAGTAAGTAAGGTAGTGTCATATTTAGTTATTAAGGTTGTATCGTTCGCACAAGGTCTAGTTTTTTCTAGTTCTCTAAATACTCGTTCGCTGCTTTCTTTATCGTTTAATACTCGTTTCTCTGCCTTCCTTATTGGGTTACAGCCTAGCGCGAATACTAAAAATATTAATAACAATTTATTTGCCATACCTTTTATCTAATGGATTTAAGAAATTAATGATAATAGGCAAAATTGAGATAATGCCGGCATTTAAACAATCTTTCCATGTTATTAAATAAATATCTCCTTTCATTACAATCATTGTTAAGACTGCTGAAACAAAGACTTTTACCCAAGAACCATAAATACTATTTAGAAACTTCATCATTTTTTACTTTTTTAGTTGCATTATAATAATAACGAATAGCCATAATACCAGAAAAAATAGCGACTAAACCTGCTATCATTGTTATTATAGGCTGTACTTGTGTGATTGTAATTGTAGCCGCAGTCATTGAAACTCCGGTATTAATTAAGGCATTACTGCTATCCTGTGTCATCTAATCTTCTTTTAAATTTACGACTTTAGCATCTTCTTTAGGATTTTGCTCTGCATTTAATTTACCCAAAAACTGCAATAATGGTAAGCCATAAGCAGTTGGAATTGTGTTAATAAATGCTTCTAGGTCTTTTAATTGTTGTTCATTGATTGTTATCATATATATATTTTTTTTACAAATGTATGTATTATTATTTATTTGTAGCTACTTTGATTCTAGTTTGATTAATCTATTAGATAGTTCTTGGATGGTTTGGTTTTGCTCTTGAATAGCTTTGGTTAATACCGCAGTTAAGTTACCATAAGACAAACCTTTCATTCCTTTATTATCTGTTGTTACCAATTCTTTTATTACTTCTTCAACTTCTTGTGCTATAAAACCAATTTGCTCTAAATCATCGTCTTTCATTTTATAGCTTCTTGGCTTTAGCTTTAATACTGTATCTAGCCCATATTGAATATTAATAATATCTTTTTTAATAGATATGTCAGATGCGCTTTGCCAAACACCAGCATTTGTTAAACCACCTTGATTAGAGCCATTAAACCAATACATATAATTACCATTCATATAACATTGCCTATAATTGCCGCCGTCATAAACTGCCATACCAATAGCGTCTAAAGCTAATCTTGCAGAAGCAGGATTAGAAGTCAAACCAATTAATGCCATACCCCCACTTGTAATACGCATTCGTTCTACATCACTTGTTCTAATAATTATAGCATTGGCAGTTTTAGAACTTAAATAAACTTCACCATCAGCTGCTAATTCTCCAATTACTGCATTAGAAGAACCTTTAACAGTAACATAAGCTGAGCCACTTCCATTAACTTCTAAATTTTTTGTTCCGTAAGCGGTTGGACTACTTGTACCAATACCTACATTACCTGCTGAGTCAACTAAAAACTTTACACTTGCAGAACTTCCACCATAAATATAAAAGCTATTAGGTGCTATTGAAGCACTACCACCAAATCCAATATCATAACCATACCCTGTTGTAGTATTTTGAAAAGACAATGAACTATAAACGTTTGTACCTGTACCTTGTATAAGAGCAGAAGTAGAACCTGCAGTTGTTAAAGTTAATCCTGCTGCCGTCAATGCTCCTGTAAATCTTCCTGTACCACTAACATCTAAATCATAAGATGGACTTCCTGTTTTTATTCCAACTCTATTATTTGTACTATCTACAAATAAAGTATTTGTGTCTATAGTTAAATCACCACTAAATGAAGCACTTGTACCACTTAATCCACCATACAATGTCATATTAGCACCACCACCAGCACCTAAATTAGCTATCTGTGTTCCACTATTAGCATTAATACTTAAACCTCCACTTGTAGATGCTTTTATTTGTGGAGCAACAATAGTATCTGAAAAAGTCTTAGCACCTGCAATAGTTTGTGTTCCTGTTGTAATTAACCCTCTTGCAGTTGCACTTGCATCTGGAATGTTTAAAGTAATTACCGGAGTTGTACTACCATTAACTACACTAGAAGAAACATCTGTTCCTGTTGTACCTAATGTTAAAGCAGCAACCGAAGTAACTGTTCCCATCGCACCACTTGACCTCTGCCAAATACTACCACTATAAATAACATAATCACCAACCGCAAAAGAAATACTACCTGCGCCAAAGTTTACACTACCTGCAACATTACATATATAAACATCACCGGTATCACCTGTTCCATTTGCTAAAGTAGGAGTATTTGTTGAAGCATTCCACATACCTTTGTACTCCATAAGACTTGCAGGTAACTGAGATACAGGTACTTTACCGGCACTATCTAAAGATGCGTAACCATTTGAAACTCCTATCTCACTTCTTAATTGGTAAGTATTTAACAAAGCCTGACTAGGGAAAACCTCTACATAAGCACTACCACTCCATAAATAAAGTTTGCTTGTGTCTTTAGCACAATATAAAATATTAACTTGTCCTACTGCAGGGAAAGCAGCTCTATTTGCATAGAAGTCAACTAAAGAACCAAATAAAAAAGCAAGTTGTTGTAGTGTAACCTTTTTAGCTAAGCCTGTTGTAGGGTCAGCTACTATAGTTAAATCTGTAGCATCTGGTGCTAGGTCAGTTGATAATTGATTAATTTTTTTAGATTGCATTTTCAGGTATTTGACAAGTGTCGTTTAACGAACTTAATGTTAATGTAATATCGATTTTTATTCCGGCTAATGAATCAGGGTCGCTTTCAGTATAAAATGTAATTGGCATATTATCATTAGCTATCCAATTATATATTGGGTCTCTAAACTTTGCTACCATATCTTGACCTATTAAAGTCATATCACTAAGTACCTCAGTTTCGTTTGTTTCCTCCATTAGCATTCTATCCATAACATAGATAGAAAAATTGTATTGTATTTGCTTTGCTAAGATTTGAGCATTAGTTAATGTAAAAAACATAGCAGGGTAAGTTATCTCACCATTACTTAGCCTTTCCCAAACATCACCAAAGTACACAAACTTAATTTGCTTGTGATTGTTTCCGAATGCTGTTATTTGTTTTACTAACTGATTTAGTGTTAATGCCATCTTTTTTTGTTTTTTCTAAATAAACTTTTAACTTAGTTTGATTTTTAATGTTAGCTTCTTTGCTCATATTAACAACCTATTTTACCTTGATATTTTTTCTCTAAGTTCTTACTATCATAACAACTATCATCCTCTAAATATAAAGATGAAGTGTAGCCTTCAAGGTCAGGAACTACAGTATCTATTCCACTTGTAAAGTTTAAATACTCTGGGTAGATAACATTGTTTTGTCTTAAATACTTTATCATTCTTTGCTTGTAAAACTCTGCTCTTGCTCTGTATCTATTAGCGACATCAATCATATCTTGCATAGAAGGATTCTCTGTATTATCGCCATTCTTTCTAAGCAATCCCTTGTTATAGAATTGATATGATAAACCCATAGGTAATTCACTCATTACATAATACACTAGACAATCCGTAATGTAATTATTTAATAAAATAGTTTCATTAGCATTTAAACTAGAACCATTAATAGCACTTTGTAATTTATTATATAATGTGCTACCTAGAGCAGGCATTATATACATATCTTGCGCGGTCTTAATTTCTGGCAATACTAATTTCTCATCCACGTTTGCGTGTAAGCCTGTTCTATCCTTGATACTTTGTACCGATATAAATAATGTATTTAATGACATTTCTTTTTTATTTTTTTCTTGTTACTACATTTGTGCGCCATTCGTGTCTGCAAGATTCACTTATTACACCACCATCGTTCCACCAACCGCCTCTTCTATCCCATACTGAATAGCCTAATCTTGCACTCATCATTTCAATATCACTTCTGCTATATACTTTATTAGCACCTAATAAAGCCTTACAAAAAGGTCTGCTATTACTAATGTCACTATCATTAAACCCTGGTATCCATTCATAAGAATAACGAACTAAAATCTCTGTAGTCTGTGGCTTTGTTTCACCAACCGCCTTACTTAATGGCTGCGTTAATTCTCTTGATACAATAATATTGCTATTAATTCCTTTACCTATTTTAGTTTCTTTAACCTTTAATATTTTTCTATCCTCTAAGTCTTTTAGAACTGTATTTATAGTATCTACATTTTCATCTAAAACCTCTGCCAATACTTCCGGTGTAATATCTTTTTGCTTGCTAATTTGGTCTAATATGTCCGATTCTAATTGGTTAACATCTGCAAACATATAAAAGTCGGTCTCATCATTAAAACGTTTTTTAGATTTCCAAACATTAAACGATTCTTTATTCTCACCAAACTCAAAGAATACACTAAAATCTTGTGCAGCAAACTCAGCTTCTAATTCATCAGAGCCTAACCAGGTATTAACTTCTTCATCACTTAAAGCATAGCCTGTTTTAAGCATTGCAGTAGCTTGTTCTCTGTTAATCTTACCATTTGTAAACTCACGAATAATGCGCTGCATATTTTGCCACTCACGACCTTTTAAACCTTTAATATGCTCGTTAACAGATAGGTTCTGTATTGGTACAGAAGCATCTTGCATAGGCGCATATTTAGTCATATCAATACCTAATTTTTCTAATATCCATTCTTTAGGTGCAATACTAGAAATAGTTTGTTCACTAAATTCAATTCCAACCGGTTCTGTAGGGATAATCTTAATTTCACTTGTAACACCTTTTAATTTAGCTAACATATTAAACACACTTTCTAGGTGCATTTGTTTTGCGTTAACATAAGTGTTTTTAAATATCTCGTAACCATCTCTCATCTCAGTTCTGCTTCCTAGCTTACCTGCTTCGGCAATACCCATAATAGATGGAGTAGTAACTTGATGTCCTGAAAATATATTAGTTTGAATTAAAGCATCTACTCTACCAAAATCTTCTTTAGTTAAATCACTTGTACCTAAGTCATCTACGATAGGCTTTCTAGATATATCATTTACAAAAGCAATCATATACTTTTTACCATCCGCACCACTATAAGTCTTTCTTAATCTATTATCTACATTACGTTTCTCTTCATCACTAGGTTCGCCATTAGGTAAAGTAATAAGTTTACTAGCAGAAAACCCTGTCTGTGCGTTACCTAAGATATGCTTAGATACTTCAATGTCAGATTCAATATAGTTTAATGCTGCAAAATAACTAGGCAATCCATAAATACCAATATTAGGTCTGTACTCTTTTACATAAAGGATTTGCTTACCATTTGGTTGTTTAGTGTTAAATGCACGAATAACATCTGGTTTAACCTTGTTATCTTTCCAATCTTCTTTATACCAATATTGAGTATTATCTTTATTAGTTCTAATCTTAGTATAATCACAATGCCATAACTCTGCAATATTTCCTGATAAATCCCATATAACTTCTATATAAGCACCACCAAATATCTCAATATCTAAAGATACCTTTCTAGTTAAATCATTTAAAGATTCAACTCTATTAGCTCTGTCTATAAATGCTTGTGCATCCGCTTCGCCACTCCAACCATTGCCGGTAATATAATGTACCTTGCTTTTAATAATAGCACTATGCTTACTTGATTTGTTATATAAATCAACTATATAATCTGGGTAATCGTTGTTCTCACCATATTTAATGTAGCCGCCATCAATACCCTTCTTTTCTTTAAATTCAGGTTGTCTGGCTTCCGCGAATGTTAGTACTCTTAAATCTATCATTGTCTAATTGTATAAGTGTCTGTTGTTGTATATTGATTATAGGTTAGGGTAGAACCTGAAAGCCACATAATGCCTGTTTCTAGCTTATTTAAGCCACTAGGATTTGTGTTTGATGTACTTGCCTGCTCATATATTTCATAGGTGTATTGACCCTCTAATTCGTTTAGAAAATATGTGTTTGTAACAATGCTAAATTCATTGTACCTATTCTTGTACAAACTTGTATCATTAGCAAATAACTTGACAAACTTAACCTCTAAATTTGTACTTCTGTTAGTAAATACAAATAAATAATTTGGGCTTGTCAATAACTGCTTTTCAGTTAATGTTAACACAATCGTATTAGTTTGGGCTTTTGTTAAATGTATCATCTATTAATAAATAGTAAAAAGATGAATGTTTGCAAAACACTATAGTAATGTTATAACTTGACTTATGTTATAACAAAGTAAGTCAATAACTTGACTTTTTGACTTATATGCGTATATATACGAATAAATACGGATAAAAAAAACCCCCACCTAGAGAACTAAGCAGGGGAACTAAACTATGAAAAACTACAAACTTCTATCCTGCAGTTGTAAGAGCAGCAGCTACCGCACTATTAACCTCTGGTGCTAAAGCAGGTTCTGCTCCGGCAAAGGTTAAAGTATATCCGCTTCTATCTCCCTCAGCAGTACCACTTGTAGCACTACCTGCTGTTAAGTCTAATGACCTTGTTTTACCAAGCATAAAGAACTTACCATTGTTGTCTTTAGCAACAGCAACCAATCTATTTTGAGCCAATAAAAGAATTTCGTTTCTTGTATTTGCTTGTAATTTATTTAAAATTATTGTCAATTCAGGAGTAAAATATAAAGTACCATTTTGAACACTTGATGCTACATTCTCTGTAAACATTGATGTTCCTTTTGTTAACTCATATTTATAGAACCTCTTGCCTGCTGCTTTTACTAAAGCGGTAATAACACCACTTGCTTCGGTAGTAGAGGTAATATCTGAACTTGCAATAAAATAAACTTCCGTAATTCCACCTAAAGAATCACGACAATCTAGGGTATATCCCTGAGTAAGTGCGCATGGCATATTTTGTCTATTTTATTTATTAAAAAATGGGGAGTATATTTCAACTCCCCTTATAATTAAATTGCTACTTTAACGATTTCATCAGGGAATGCTACGTTTACACCCATTTTGAACTCGGCTGCAAAACGAACTTCATCAGCTTCTTTAGCAAAGAAGATTTCAAACTTCTCTTCTTCATTAAGTAAATCTGTTCCTAAGAACAAGTTGCTTAAACGCATTGCGTAAACATCATTTGTTCCGTTCAAACCTTGTAAAGCTACTACTTTAATAGAAGTACCTGGTAATACAAATTCGCTATCAGCTTTACCATCAAAAGCATAATTGAACATATTAGCGTTCTTTAATGCAATAGTGTAAGTTCTGAAAGTATCTTGACCACAAACGATAACCATATCATCAGCAGCTACTACTTTAGCAGGGATTGCTTTGTAAACACCATCAAATAAACTGATAACGTTAGTTGAACTAATAGAAGTCAAAGGCGCACCAGAAATAAATCCAGATACGTTTGCATCAACAACACCAGAAGCAGCACCGATTAACTTAACAAAACCATCGAATTTGTTTAAGTTACCATTAGCAGAAGCAGTATCACCTTGCCATAATGCAGTCTCTAATTGAGATGCAATAGTTTGCGCTTTTCTTTCGCTATATTCTTGCTCAAAAGGAATTGAATCATATTGGCTACCTGTTGGTAAAGCCTTTTGTAAATACTTAGCTTCTAATGCTTTAGGGCATAAAGCCTCTTGTACTTTAATCTTACCTACTGTTACTGTTCTTTGAGTAAAAGTAGTTGTACCACTTGCATTCCAACCGCAAGTACCACCTGCTTGAAAGAAAGCATCTGAATCCATAATGTTAATAGTCTCTGCGGATTTAACTCCAACCATAACGTTACCTGCACTCTTAATAAGAGCAGCAGTTTTTGCACCTAATACAGAAGAAGTCACCAATAATGCTTCGTTCTCTTTAGTATAATTTGTTAATGAACCAACTGAAAATGCCATTGTTTATTAATTTATTTGTTTAAAATTGCGTTTCTATATTTTTCTAGTCTATCATACTTAGTATCATTGTTTGATACATAAGATTGAAAAGCATTTGCTGATTTTTGAGTAGGTTCAGCAGTTGGGGTATTTGAAAGTGCTTCTACTAATTCAGCTACTTGTGCAAAACCTTGTTTTACTTTATTCTCTAACTCAGCAATTTTTGCTTCTAATTCTATTTTTTGTTCTGCAAACATTTCTGCCATAGCAGTTGTGTCTTGTGCAGGAGCAACAGGAGCAGCAGGTGCTACCGGTTCTTCTTCTATAACATCTTCTTTAGGAGATGCGATTTCTATAATAACACCTAACTCATCAACTTGAATAGAAGTACCATCCATTAATTGATGCTCGCCCATTGGAGCAGGAGTGCCATCTGCTAATTCTACTTTACCACCGATTTCTAATGCAGAAATCATAACCTTAGTTCCGTCAGCCAAAGAGTATTCAGCCATTTCTACCTTTGTAACTTCTGGTGCAATAGGTTCAGCAGCAGGAGCAACTAATGCTTCTTGTGGTGCTACTTGTTGAACATCTTCAAATAATGCTCTAATTTGTTGTATCGCCTCTTTTGTGGTCATCTTTATTTTTCTTTAAATGTTAATAAATAATATTGTTTATCACTTAAGCCTTAATAGAACTTAAGATGTCTTTAATCTTTTGCATCTTTACTTCATCTTTAGATTGTTTTGGAGTATAATTAAATATCCCTTCTATAGAGAATCCTTTAATTGTACCATCTTTAACTTTATTCCATACTTCTTCATTTTCTACTAACATAGAAACAAACCAACTGCCCTCTGGTGCATCTTCAAATCCTTTCATTGGTGCTATGCCTCTTGACTTATCACTAATAAAACTTTCAAACATTGTTACACCACTTTCGATTTGGTTAGGGTCGTGCATTAAGTTTACGTTGTTCTGATATCCTTTCTTAAAATACTTTTGAGCAATCTTAACAATAGTGTCTTTAGAAAAAGCAACATAATAGTCGCCAAAGCTAACATCACTACGAAAAATTGGAGTATCAGCCAACATAGCGCAACCGCTAATAATATGCTTATCTTCACTAATAATTTCAAACTTCTGTTGATTTTTAAACGCATTCCAATTTTTTTGAATGGCAGGTCTATCTACCAAAGCGACATATTGAACCTCTGCATCATCGTTAAGGTCATCACTTATGTCTAACATATATAAAGGTAATTCCATACTCATAAATAGTAATTTTTTAAATATTAACTAAATCTT
>Ga0114971_10000274_pt1 | contig 32935 bp, 30 predicted proteins | sample M_140625_MF_Meta_FD_87320 | JGI IMG/M metagenome (GOLD analysis project Ga0114971, IMG submission 87320) | Freshwater microbial communities from Lake Montjoie, Canada to study carbon cycling - M_140625_MF_MetaG | ecosystem: Environmental > Aquatic > Freshwater > Lake | place: Lake Montjoie... | reverse complement strand
TGGAAGTGGAGATGCGTACAATATAAGTCTCCAAGTACAGCAAATTTCGTCTGGTGCTGGTGGGTCATTCTCGCTTGGAAATTTGACTACTTATACTTACAATAACTCTGAAGGGTTTTTATAGTTGTCCACTATATTATTACTGGATGGCTATATAAAAAATTGAATTAATTCCTTTGAATACTAATTTAAAGATATAATTAGTATTTAAACCATAAAATATTTACAAAATGTCTGTCTTACAAGTTAACAACCGAGAAATCCGCGATAACCATATTCGATTCTACGCGAAAGGTCATAAATATGAGATTTTAACCGACTTAAAGTCCAAATACACCTCGGTAACCACTTGGAATAAGTCTCATTTCCCCAAGTTCGATGCTGATGCCGTCATTGCGAATATAATGCGGGGCAAGAATTGGAACCCCGATAATAAATATTGGGGCCAAACTGCGGAGCAAATTAAGGCAACCTGGTTCACATCTGGTGCGTCTGTTGCGGATGCCGGGACAAATTTACATGAGCAAATCGAGCAATTTATGAATAATAGTGTATTGGAACCTGGATACACGCATAAGCAATTATTAGAGCATTATAAGTGTTTAGAAGATACTGTTGTTAGAGGCCCAGAGTGGCAATTCTTCTTGAAATTTATTGAAGACCACCCAGATATGAAACCATATAGAACTGAATGGATGATTTTTGATGAACATGTGAAGTTAGCTGGCTCGATTGATATGGTATATGAGAACCCAGATGGTACTTTATCTATTTATGACTGGAAGAGAGCAAAAGATATAACAAAGGATAATAATTGGAATAAATTTGCTTTAAATCCGATTATTGGACAAATGCCTGACACCAATTATTGGCATTATTCGCTTCAATTGAACACATACAGACAGATATTGGAGACAAAATATGGCAAAAAAGTTACAAGTTTGTGTCTTGTCAGGATACATCCTGACCACCCTGAGCAAACATATGAACTGCTTCCTGTACCTATTTTGACTAAAGAAATGGATACATTATTTGTCGAATTGAAAAAGAAACAGGAATAATATACAAGAATATAAAAATGTAAAAAAGACTTAAATATATATTTAAAATACAATGAATAGAAACGAATATGGTGAATATTATTAAAATTATAAATACTGCTTGCTTGATATATATAATAACAAATGATAAAACAAGAAATGTATTGTTAAGTACAATACAATATTTATATGCTTTTTTATTGAAAGAAATAAATGATGCGTTTAAAAGACAAGATGAGTTTATAGCATTTTTGGTTAAGGGTGATAGGCCAGTAGTCGAAAGCTTGGACGTCGCAAGCTTAGAAGTCGCAGGCTTAGAAGTCGCAGGCTTAGAAGTCGCAGGCTTAGAAGTCGCAAGCTTAGAAGTCGCAAGCTTAGAAGTAAAAGAAGAAGTATCAGCAGTAGTAAAAGAAGAGAAATTCGAGGACAAATATTTACAAAAATTCAAGGCATTTAAAAATGAATACTCATTTACAACAGATGAATTACAATTAGAGCAAAAAAAATATGATGAACTGAAGGCTGTGTTTATGAAAAATAAGGCAAAAGATATCGAAGATATTTCATGGAAAATTACAAAATTACAGCGCGTTCTTGATTGTGTCACAATTGATGAAAATGGTACAATGACTGATGTTAGTGAAGATGGTAAACGTCTCTTAACCAAATATTATGATATTGAAGAGGAATATTACGACAACCCTGAAAACTACATGTTGTCAGATTTGTTTTCTGAATTGTCTGAAATATTGGAAGAAACTAAACAAAAGTTAAAGGAACAAGAGAGCCATGTTATAACCGATGAAGAATTTAAGGAACAGGCACATCAATATATGCTTAATTTAAAGTTAGATGGTTATATTAATAATTATGTAAATGAAATGACCCCGCTAGGTAATCTCTATATGCGCTATAATAATAGCAAGAAATCATTCGAGTATTACAGTAATAACACAATTCCTTACCGGTATTTGGAGCCAGTTGGACGTAAGTTTGTACTAACTTATTTCTGTAAGCCGTTATTTATTGACATTGAGGATGAACTTAACAAGGCTCAACTTAAAAAGGATGAAGAGAAGGATAAAAGAGATATTGATAAGGAGAATGATAAAAGAGAAAACGATAAAAGAGAAAACGATAAAAAAAATATATTTGCTCAATTGAAAACATATAATAATTCAAGTCATGAAATGTCGAAAATGGGCAAACAAAATGTATTACCGCCTCAAATAAAAGCTAATTTGCCAAATGTTAATACAAGCGATACTTCTAAAATGTTATTGAAAGAAAATGCTAACCGATATACTTGGGAAGGTCGACTCGCAAATATGAATTTACTGAAAAAAGTGGATAGAAAGGTTGTGGATAAGAAATACGCAATGTCATTTGCTGATTTTAAACGGTTGAAGATGTAATTATCATTTTCTAGTTTTTAACCAATCATTGTAACCATTGCTTTTTACAACATTGAATGATGAACCTAGATGATTATGTGCTATTTTATAGGCTTTCTTTTCCAAATTAGATAAATGACTAATATATTCAATGATGGCTGCCTGAGTATCGGTATCATAATTTTCAAAGTTTTTGGGGAGTGGAAGCTCAGAGATGTTCATTTTATAATTGTTATATAATGTAATAATATAATATAGTATTTGATACAATATTATAAATCAATTTTTTATTACTTCTTTATTACTTCTTTACTGTGTTTTTTAATTATTTCATATAACAAATATTTGGTTGATTATTTCCAAAATAGGTTGCTGAGCAAACAATTCTGCTATTTGTTAGTTTAACTTCACTATTATTCATCATATTTGTTAGTTGTGTATCTATTTGATACCCATTTGAGGTTAAAAATGAATACAGGTCTGGAATTTCGTTTGGTGTCATATAATTACAGCCTTTTTTACCGCAAGACAAATTTGAAAAAGGGTTTAACAATACCAGACCACATTGTTGCGTTTGATTACACAGCCCTCCTGTTTGAAATGGCGACAATCGTGGCAACTGTAATCTTCTTACTAATGAATTTAATGGTCCATCTGGTACTACATTGACCATCAATATATTCTTGTAACACTGATTGTCCCATGATGATTTATCTAAATATGGTTGCGTTGTAATTGTAAATGTTCTTGGAAAACTCATTTTATAAAAGGTGATAAAAAAATTGAATTTTAAAATGCTTATATAAATATTTGTATAATTATTTTAAACCTAAAACAAAACTTTCAAGTAACTTTTATAAATCTTAAAAAAATGTCTGCCTTATTCGAAACCGAGAACAAATATACAAGACACGAACCTTTATCCGACGATGACATTGAGATTGACGATGACATCACAAGCAGATTAGACCACACTATTTATCGTTTCAAATTCACTGAGGAATTTATGTCGGAGCTATATAAGTTCGCCAAAATACATCAATATGACCATCGCAAGGATTTCAAGGAGGCGTGGACCAAATGGACTGAAGAAAATTCTGATATTATTATAAATGAGACGGATAGACTAATAGCACTTGGATACAAAAATGAAGAAAATATTGACGACAAGATGTTCAAGAGTGCGCGTTATTATTTCAGAAAGAAGAGCCCTGTTAAGCCTGAGCCGAAGCAACGTAGACAATATATCAGCGTAGACAGTGATTTACTAGAGACAATGGACAGACACATTGTTGTTAATTGTGATTCAAAACCTGAATCAGCATTTATTCTATTTTGTAAAGAAAATGAGGATATTTTGAGACAATCAATAGGGCAATTTTTAATAAAAGGTGTAAATGATACACAATTAATTCAGGCAAAGATTAAAAAAACATATAAGAATCGATATTTCTTACTTGTAAAACAATCAAACAAATAAAACAAACTAACAAATAAAACAAATAAAAACAACTGAATATATTTAATTAATAAGAATGTCAAAACCAAATTACAAATGTGTTTATTTTTTCTTGGATGAAGATAAGTCAAAAGAAAAGGGTAATATAAGACTGAAATCATTAGTTTCCCGATATGTCAAAAAGAGTTTGTTAGGTCAGAATGAAATTGATATTTTGCTGCGAATTAGAGAAATAGCAGAATGTAATAGATTTTTTCATGTTTGCGAGACAATAGAACCCGTTAAAATTGCCGAATTGGGTACAAATTCCTATAATTTACAGGAAGTAAGTTTTATAAAAGATGACCATAGCATGGTGTTGCGATATAAGGACCAAGAGCTTCTATATTTGGACGGATTTATTTCTTCTTTAAGTTGTTCTAGAAAATATATATTCCTACTTTTTGACTTTTATCGTCGCTTATTAGTTAATATTCATTTGTTAGTTAGTAACAATATTATACACAATAATATAGGATTTAAAACAATGGTTGTAAACAGTTTTGAATTACCTATACTAACAAATTTCAGATTTTCGTTGGATTTATCTAAAAAGTCTAGAATAGAATTTATAAAACAGTTTTATACACAATATGTTCCTGGTCATATATATTGGCCCCCTGAAATTCACCTTTTAAGTTACATACTAACTAACAAACTAAGCAGTTTATCTTTGAATAATTTGGAGACAGTTTTTCAAGATATTTTACATAATACAAAAGGGGAAAAGGTGGAAAATGATGTTGTCGCATATTTTTCCAAATATGTGAATATGAATTGTGACCAGATTATAGAAGATTTACTACGTTTTAGTGGCACATGGGACCAATATGCGCTAGGTCAATGCTATTTGAATCTCATTAGGGATTTACAAAAGAACATAAAAATAAGTAATAATTTTATTGTTATGTTTTTAGATTTGTTACATGAAACAGTAGATATGATTCCTTCAAGACGCCCATTGGTCTCTAAAACGATGGATAAATATATGCAATTATTTGACAATTGTGATGTGAATCAACTGTATAAGTTGCTTTTCTTTTAACGGCGTCTAGAGCCACGTCTCTTCTTAGTCCCACGTCTTTTAGAACCACGTCTTTTTCTAGAACCAGCAATCATTGGCTTAGGACCATGATTAACTGGTGCTGGTTTTAAAGGAACATATGGACTAGCAATTCCACCTTCTTGAACACCATTTTCACCTTCAGGACCTCCTACATTAGTACCATCATCACCACCACCACGCTTCCACTCACTCTTTCTCTTGGAAGCACGCTTCATCGCTTCAGGGTAAGTAATCTTCTCCTCGTGCTGAACCTTTGTCACGAACTTGCGCCACGACGCAAGCACAGGGTTACCCTTTCTCTTCTTGGTGCCTTTGCCGCTCTTTTTACCGCCAGGCATAGGTTTTTTCATCATTATAGCAGCCTTTATTTCATCGTTGACAACAGAAGCATTAGCTAATTCATCAAAGAATTGTGCTTTAAGAGTATCATCACCATTTGTATAATTAGCAAAAGCCATAATTTTTTCTATGTCCATCTTAGCAATATCATCAACTACCAAATTATTTAATAAACTCAAATCCATTTTATATTATACTATATCCGCATATAATATTTTAAAAATTGAATTAAAATTTCCTTAATAATTTCATCATATAAAAATATTAATGGGAAATTATTTAAATAAAATGTCAAATAAAGTTAGAGACGAATCATTTTCAATAGACTTGCCATTGTCAAATATTATTTTGACGCGATATTTGTATTTAAAAGACGAAGTCAAACTTGCCTTCCTTGTAAGTCTCCTAAATAAAAGTGATGACGCAATATTCTGGGCTTATGAACTGTATTATAGTGGCTTCAAAATGGAGTTTTATGACTACATTTGGAAGATATATTACGACTTCTTTGCCACACTTAATCCAAGTTTTGAACAATACCTAAATAAAATGCTTAAGCCTGATAAAGATTTTGATGATAAACTTGTTAGTGCGATTGTACAAGACTTATTAATACGTCCATTCAATACGGATATATTCTTCTTGCGCACAATTTGTAGCTTATTTGAAATTGAATGTAATCTTATTACAATAAATACAGAAACCAAAATAAATATTAATAAACTATTTAATTCTACATCTATTTTATACGAGCAACTAACAAAATGGATAGAGGACAAGGATTTCAAAAGTATTGCCCAATATATTCTAAATATTGTTACATTAGATACGTCCGATAAAGTTTTGTATTTTATTTACAAGAGCGCAATTGATGTATTTGCTAATGTATATAATGTAAAACCGTCTAAAACAAAGCTCTTGAAGGAATTTGGTGTAGCGCAAGAAAGACTAAATAATGACAACTTTAATAACTTTGGAAAAAAGATGATATATGATAAGAAATTATTGTTGTTAACCAAGATTATGACACTGTTTTCGCTAAAAGAGAAGCTGGTTAAGGGAAAGAATTTCTACATTGTTGTAGACCCGGAAGATATTATACAATATGAGACAATAGAAGCAACGTCTGTAAAGCATTATAAGGTGCTAGATGTAGCACGCATTTGCGGTATTGATGACCTGAAACATTTGTCGTTGTTTCGACTAGAACGTGAAAGCTTGTTTAAAGCTGGAGAAAATACAGATAACAAAATGAAAGAGATGTATTTTAATAACTGGCTATACCACGCATCATTTTCACCAGTATGGTTTAATCGTATCAAAAAATACAGAGGATATGTTGATTATACTTGTCAAAAGGTACTATTTGTAGATGAAGACATGATGCAGATGTTTTATGATAAATATGGTTATGAGCCAGATGAACAAAGTCAAAATACGACAGACAAATGTTTGAAAATTAATAAAGGCATAAATTGGACAGAATTTCATAACAATTTTAAGGTAAATAGTCTGTTTTTAATAGATGAAGAGTTTATAGAAGAACTGAATAATGATAAAATACAATATTAGAAAAAATTGAAATTTTAAAATATATATATTATTTTTTTATAATATTATACAACAAAATGGTTAAAAATCTTGGAGGAAATAAAGCTAAAGGCTTCGCTAGAAAGCATACTACTGGCGGAAAAAAAGATAATATATTGCGTGTAGCAGAAGAAGAAGGTGAAGTATATGCTGTTGTTACAAAGATGTGTGGTAATAGCATGTTTGAATGTACTGGTATAGACCGAGTTTCTCGACTGGGTCATATTCGAGGCAAGTTTTCAGGTAAAGGAAAGCGAGATAATATTGTCCAAAATGGTGTTTGGATTTTAGTAGGAGTTAGAGAATGGGACATTAAAAAGGAAAAGGATGAATTAAAACAAAATAAGGATACAAATAGCTCAAAGAAAGAGAAGTTACCGCAATGTGACTTATTAGAAGTATATAATGATAATGATAAGGAAAGATTACGAAATGAAGTTTCTGCTGAATGGAGAATATTAGTCAAAAATGACCCAACTAGAATAGAAGATTTTGTAGAGGATGTAGATGACGCAGATGATTTTGCTGAGGAGTTTGGATTCAAGTTTGCGACGGCACATGACATCGAACGAGATACTTTGCTAAAGGAGGCAAAGTTAGCGACCAGTGAGAAGATTACCATGTCAGCAAACAATGATGGTGATAATGAAGAAGTAGTCGTAGAACAAATGGTATCAATTGACGACCTTTAAAACAAAATAAAATTTAAAATTTGAAATAAAAATAAAAAATAAGTAAAAAAATATTATTGATTATATGATTAAAATATAAATGGATACACGATTATATACATACGAAACATTATACTGTGAAGGCTTATTTAAACCTGAATACCGAGGAAAAATACATTTATTATCATTATTTGCGATGCCATATGCCCTATATAAATTATATTGTGCTGGCAATGGATTTACATACCCTTTTTTTATTGGTTCCGTAAGTTTATTAACAAATTTCTGTTGTTTTGGAACAAGCGCGCTATATCACATTTATAATTGGTCGTTAGAGACAGAGATAATATTACAAAAATTAGACCATTTTATGATATCATTATGGTGTTTTGGTATGATGTTTCCTATTGCGTTTTTATTGTTTCCCAAAACAGATGGGAATTTTATGATTGGACTAACATTTGTAGCATGTTTAGTAAATTGTTATTATATTTATAACTCATCTCCATCTATTATTTCATCATCCATTGTTCCTTCAATAATTTTATTATTTGTAGATGTTTGTTATAATCACATGAATACTTGGGAATGGATTTCAATGTGGTGTGTTTTTGCTTTTCAAGGAGCAGGTACTTTGATATTTACTCTTAAAATTAAACCTATATTTTTTAACCCGGAAATATTTGGTTACCATGAATTATTCCATTTATTATCATTATTTGCCGCTTTTTTTGTTTATCAAGTGAATTATAGCATTGTATTTAGATATAAGATAGAACCTCCTCTAGTTAGTTTTTCAAATAAAAATGAAAATATAGACTATAAAACATCATTTGAAGAGCCGGAAGAATGAATATATAATTCTTAATGCGAGTTAAATTAAGGATTATAAATAAAAGGGAAAAGTGAAAATGTATTGCTGTCTCCTGTAAATATATATGTCATTTTGTTATTTTTTTTATTTTATATAAAATTCTATAATTATTGCTGATAGGAGACAAATATAAATCATTAATAGTCTTTAAGTATGTTTTTTTTCAAAGACATAGTGTTTAAAAATATATTTTAAAATAGCTTAGATATTTATTACTATATAATTATATACAAAAATATATCTCTTATAATAAAATACAATGAGTAAACCTAATATATTTAAACCTGTACAAAAATTGTCTACTAGTACTAATAAAACAAATAATCGTTTTAGTTTTGTAACTGAAGACCTAAAACAAGACCAAATTGCTAGAGATAATTATGAATCCACACAAAGTAATAATTCATTTTTACAAAGACCAAGAATTTCGGAATATCTAAAAAAATCAGAGCCAGCTAAAGTAAACGTGATTATTCCTACTTTTATAAACAATAGTGAGGAATTTTTTCCGGTTTTAGGGTTAAGTAAGAAAGTAAATGATAAGAAAGTAGACGATAAGAAAGTAGACGATAAGAACGTAGATGATAAGAAAGTAGAAATAAATAATAGTTATTCAAAGGCAATAAGACATGAGAATGTTGTAATAGTTTCACAAGAACTAGATAAAGATGAAGAGATAAGAAAGGCAGTAAAACCAGGTTGGGTTTCAATATTTAAAAATAAATCAGGAAAAAGAGAACTAGTTTATGGGCCCAAAACTGAACAAGAAAAGAGGAAGGATTTTGAAAATTCTAGTATGAATTATCAAATGTATCTAGCCATTTCAAGAATGGAAAAAAGATGGGAACTGGAAAACCAACGATATAATGAGATTCACGGTCCAAACGCATATAATGAGCGGTATGGTTACGAAGCTACATATGATTCTGATAATGACAATGATACATCTGACTCAGATGATGATTATACAGATTATGATACAGAATAATATGTTTAAATTTATAATGTATTATATGAAACAAATATAATACATTATAATGACTGATTCTTTAGATTTAGATTATGATTATAAATTTGAAGAATTAGATACATCATGGTTGAACGAATTTGAAACCATAGAAAAGGACTATAAAAGTTATTATACCGAAGACTTGTTATTTATTCGAGTTAATTATATTTATGTAAATAAAAAACAAGATATTACAAATATATATGAAGAAAAGCATTTATTCAAAAAGCCAAATATATTAATAAAAGAAGACTTAATTGGATTAATAAAACGAAACTCTATTGTAAATCAAACAAAATATTCATTATTATCTATTTTAAAATATAATATTAACCTTGAACCGCATAATTTAAAAACTTTTTTCAGGTCTAAAAATAATAACATAGGGAATCAGTTTTTAGAGTCAGTAAAAAATATAAATGATGTTGTATTTGACAAGTCAATTTCAATGTTTCATGACTTAAATAGCCTAATAATTATACTATTGGAAAAAGAACACTGTAGTATTAGTAATAGCAATCCAAATAATTTCACTAAGAGGGTATATATTAATAAAATTAAAAACAATAATGGGTATAAAAAAACTAGACGTAATCTATTTAAAGATAACGTTTTATATTAATATATCATTTAAAATGGCAGCACTAATTGGAGCACTTGATAACTATACTTCTAGACAAATTGGCGAAAATGGACATAAAGAATATATGTGGTCAAATGATGTACGTGAAAGAATTGTTCAGTTAAGTTTCCAATTAACTAGAACAAAAGACATTAATTATTTAGCAAACCAGTTTGAATTGTTATTAGTAGATTTACAAAAAAGAAATTCGCTGTTGAGGGAAGAGTATGTTGAATATATGTCACTCCTCTACAAAATGGTCGGTCATACACGTGATATTATAGATGGAAAGGGAGAATATTCGTTATCTTATATGCTATTATTTGTTTGGCATAAATATTATCCGGAACTAGCCAAATTTGCTCTTAAACAATTTGTTATTTTAGATGATAATGTCACATTACATCCCTACGGTTCATGGAAAGATATTAAATATTTGTATAAGTATTCACTTGACAATAAATTAACTGATAGCAATAGCCAAGATTTATTTGAATATGGTATTCAATTAATAAATGACCAACTAAAACTTGATTTAGTATCGGAAAATCCATCATTGGTTGCTAAATGGGTTCCTAGAGAAAAGTCTCAATTTTCAGATTTATTTGTTAAAATGGCACTTCATTATTTTCCTCATTATTTGACAAGTGCTAAAACGGAGGCAGTTAAAATTAAGGCTATTTCTAAGGCAAAGATGGATTATCGTAAGATAATTTCAGGTCTAAATAGAAAATTGGATACGGTACAAATAAAGCAATGTGCTAATATTTGGTCTCAAATAGACCCCGAGAAACAGACATCAATTACTATGCATAAGCAAAAGAAGGCGTTTTTAAATTTGAAAGCAGATGGTGAGAAAAGGTCTGAATTGGATGACCGAGTTATTTGTGCGAATCATTTTGAGGAATTTGTTGCGAAGGTTAGCAGAAATGAGTGTGAAATAAAGGGAAAACGAATTGGTCTTAATAATTTTACTAAAGAAGCGTTAAAATTGCTTGACTTGGGTATTAAAAATGGCCCGGAGGCTGATATATTGAATGCACAGTGGGTTAATAATTCTTTACAAACGGGTGCTCTTGGAAAGATGATTGCGATGGTCGATGTTTCAGGGTCAATGGATGGCGACCCACTACATGCCGCAATAGCACTTGGTCTTCGTGTAGCTGAAAAGTCGATGCTGGGAAAGCGTGTTCTTACATTTAGTGCTCTGCCGACGTGGATAAATTTGGAAGGTTATAATACCTTTATTGAGATGGTACAACTAGTCAACAATGCTAATTTTGGTCTAAATACAAATTTTTCAAAGGCATTGATGCTAATATTGGATGCTATTGTTAGTAATAAAATGGATGCTAATGATGTTGAAGACATGGTTTTGGCAGTTTTCTCAGATATGCAAATTGATGAGGCAAAAAGTGAAGAAGATAATACACTGATGGGGTTCATTGAGGCACGCTATTCAGAGGCTGGTATAAAAGTTTGTGGAAAGCCATATAAGTTGCCACATATTTTATTCTGGAACTTGCGGTCGACATCAGGTTTCCCCACGTTGTCTTTACAAAAGAACGCATCGATGATGTCAGGATTTAGCCCGGCACTTTTAAATTTGTTTTGCGATGAGGGTCTGACAGCTCTTCAAAGTTGTACACCGTGGTCTTTATTAATTAAGACATTATCAAATGAGCGCTACAAGGTATTGGATAACAAAATCAGAGAATATTTAATGTAAATATTGTGAAAACAAAAATTAAAATAGAAAAATTAAAATTGATTTATATATTAATCATCTAATCTAACAAACAAATAATAAAGATTACATGTTTTACATAGCATCAACACGATTCAATACTGATACATATAATGAGAATATTTTGTATCGTAAAAAGTCAGAAATACCTGTTATTTATGGTACAAGCATTCGTATACATGAAAAATATGATGTTGGGGCATTAATGTTTGTTATAGAAATGAATAATGATGATAATCGCATTGAAGGTATTGGATTAATAAGAAACACAATGGTTTATGATAAGAAACATGATATTTACAATAATAGCGACTACAATCGTTATTTATATAAGGGCGACTACTGGATAAGTCGAGATATTATTTTGGAGAAAGACACTGAGATAGTGGAAATATGTGACACTGTTTTATTCAAAGGCAAGTCTCATTTAAAACGTGTTTCAGGTATTTCAGTATTGACGACACAATTGTTTACTAATTGGGATTATAAATTGTCTACATTAAAAGAGAAAATACGAAAAGTGTTTGTAAAATTATTCATTTCTAATAGTAATAGTAATAGCGGATTAAATATTATGTGTGAAAATAACTTTGACAAAGAAACAGATGATGAAGAATTTGAAATAATAGTGCCTTCAAAAAAGAGAAAATATAAAGAATTAATACTAACAAATAATATATAAAAATAACAATAGTTAATATATATGAGTGGTTTTGATACAAATATTAATAATTATACAGTTCCTGAAATGTTATCAATACTTGATTTAGATGACCCTACTGAAAATGATATTAATGATGCTACAAATAAATATATAGACCAATCAAAAAAAACTGGAGATTCAAATATGGTGTCTTTTTTCCAGGATATGCAGTCTTATCTGTTATCTTATATTAATGAAGATGGAAATGATGAAGATAGAAATGATGAAGAACAAACAAATGAATGGTATAAAAATGAAGTATTAGAACAGGATAATAAAGTTCAAACAGACAAGGTTACTGATAGACGTCAAAAAATTGACATATATGATAATAATCATTTGCCTATGAAGAGAGAACAATTAGGTATTAATAACAACTTTCAGGTTCCAGTTTCACAAGACTCATTGAATCCTAATTTGAAAAATGTTACTTCTAGATTTATAAACCTAGATAGTCAATTTAGACAGGCATCAGGAGGCGTTGATAGTGTGGCGACTGAATACACACTAGATTTATCTGACCCCTTAACTGATGTCTTATCAATGCGATTATATTCTATACAAATTCCATTTACTTGGTATGTAATTGATACGACATATGGTAACACGTGTTTCTGGATTATTATTCCTTATAATAATATTATATATGAAATAAAAGTATCATTTACACCAGGTAATTACAGTTACAGTGATTTTATTACTGAATTTACAGCAGCTATTGCCAGAGCTGGTATTTCAAATTCTGGTGGTGGAGCTGTTCCACTAATAAGTATAAATACAAATAACGCAAAAGTTACAATTAATCTGAATGGATGGGAATATTTAGACCCAGATACAAGTACCATGATACCTATTAACGGAATTGATGCGACTGCTATATTTAACGCGGAACTGAATCCTTATTTTGTATTTTTTGACTTTGGAGGAACTTTAAATTGTCTAACAAATGGCGGTGGTTGTAATCCCCAAAACCTTACATTTGATGGAACCCTTGGTTGGTTAATGGGGTTTCGATTGCCAATTGTACCAATTTATAAAAGCCCTGGTAATACTGGAACAGCAATTATTAATTTATATGGCCCTAAATATTTTATTATTGTGCTGGATGATTATAACCAAAATCATATTAATAATGGGCTAATATCTATAACTGAATTACCAACTAAATTAGCTATTCCATCTTATTATAATACATCACAACCATCAATTTGTGTTTCAAATATATCAAATCCTTTTTCTAATTTGCCCGGGACAGACGCTTTGTCTTTGGGTATAAATCCAACATCAGATAAACTTAACTCTGGATATGGGCAACAACAATTAGTATTACCATCTGCTCCAAGAACTCTTACACAAGCGCAATTATATACAATTAATGAAATCATTAAAAACAGAGAGAAAAATACGTCTTTTAGAGCAAAAGCGCCAACAAATTCAGATACATTTGGTATTATACCAATAAAACGTGGTTCAATGATTACAGGTGACTTATACACGGAATTTGGTGGAACAATGCAGGAAAACACACGTATCTATTTTGGACCTGTCAATATAGATAGAATGCATGTAAAATTAGTAGATGACCGTGGATATACTGTAGATTTACATGGAGCTGAGTGGTGTTTTACAATAATTGCTGAGTCTTTGTATCAATATTAATCTGAATTCAAATCATTTTATACTAATAATTTAATATTTGTATAAAATAAGTATATTATATGACTTCTTGTTTTATAAATGATATTATAGATATAAATTTTGAAAATACACCATTTAATTTAACAAATACAATACATCTCATTGGATATTTAACTCCAATTATTATGTTAGTTACAACAGCTTTTCTATTAAGAAACAAACTGAATTATCTAAAAATCTTTTTTTACGGTTATATATTCAACCTTGTTGTAAACTCACTTCTAAAATGGTTTATAAAAGACCCTCGACCAACAAATGATTGGAAGATTCTACAACTTGGTATAACACATCATAAACGTATTGGATATGAAAAGTATGGTATGCCATCAGGACATGCTCAAACTTGTGGATTCATATTGACATTTGTAACGCTTGTGTTAGATAGTCCATTTGTTACAGGTCTTTTTTCTATTTTATCCTCAATTTGTTTATATCAACGTTACTTATATCAAAATCACACTATTTTACAGGTTATAGTTGGATTTGTTGTTGGTTTAGGTATTGGATATTTATTTTATGAAATTGGTTTTAAAAAACTTATTGGTAATATTAAAATGAGACCTGATGATAATGGACCTTTATAATATATTTATACCATTTGTAGTATATAGTTTATTGTTTCATTAACATCATTATTATAAAAAACAAGAATATCTCTAATTACTCCAGTATCCATATCAGGAAAAACCTCTTTGACTTGTTCAACAGCTTCATCATTTACTACAATTTGTGGTTTGTCAACTGAATAAATATCACTGTTAAGATATTCATTGTATCTCTCTATTGTTGCTTCATTAGTGTCTCCCTGAAAATACAACCTGTCATAATGATTAACACCATTATACAATAATAATACTGGTATTCTATCTTTTTTCATTTCAGGTGATAATGTGTTTAATTTATTTACACTATTTGGTACTAATTTACCTCCTATATAATTATAAACATCAATTGAAATTAGTCTTCCATTTGTTAAATTTCTTAAAGCACCATTATTAATTGCTGAAATTTCCTTTTCTCCTGCCCATCCACCCCCGACTCTTCCAATTGCGTCTATATATTCATCTGCGCTAACTGGAGCTCCTGTATTGGTCAATCTAAGAGCGTTAGCTAAGCCCTCTATTTTTAAATCATCAATATTTTCATCTGTTAAATAGTATTCTACTATTGCTGTTCTAATTTGCTGTACTGTTATATCTTTCATTAACTTAAAATCATCATAAAGACCAATATTTCCAATCTGGTTAAGTTGATTTGCTACAGAAGTAAAGAAACAATCCCCATTACCACCAACTTGTTGTAATTTAATTCCACCTAAAAAATTATTAGGGGTTGTTTCGTCACTTGGTTCAATTATTTTATTAAATTTTGTGTCATCTAAAATAACTTCTCCTTTTGCTTTTTCATTAAGAGTTTCTTCGTATTTTTTATAAGCGTCGGCTTTTAGATTTGGAGCAAATTTTTTAAATGGTTCTGATATCTTTTCAAATGCATCTTCTGACAACTTTGGTTTTTCTATTTTAGTAATATCACCTGTTTCTGCCTTTTTTTTTGATAAATATTTTGTTAAAATATCAGCATCTGTTGATTTTAATTTTTTAATAATTGATTCAGTTGTTGGTTTTAATTCTGTTTCTATTGATTTTTCTGGTGACTCTAGTTTGCTACTAATGCTGCTACTGCTACTACTGCTGCTACTACTGCTACTGCTGCTACTGCTACTTCTGCCGCTACTTCTTCTGCTACTACTACCACTACTTCTTCTGCCGCTACTTCTTCTGCTACTGTTACCGCTGCTATCGGAAAAATTTATTGGATTAGAATTCTTAGGATTAGAAATTTTTGGAATTTGCAGAGAAAAACTAAAAATGTCAAGAGTGTTAAAACTTTTTATTTCTGGTAATTCTTCGCAAACATTACTCCTTGTGCCACCATATTTTTTTTGTGTATATTTTGACCCTTTTGTTATTTTTTTACGTCCAATTGTTTTATTTTTCAAATTTGCGTGTTTTTTGTTATTTTTATTCATATTATTCTGTCTTATATATATTATAGAATAATATGAAACAAATATTTCTTATTTTACTTCTTATATTTGTAATTGTTAGTGTATCATTTTATAATGAATATCAAAAGAATCTCTTACAAGAAGGTCTTACTAATGATGATAATTCAACAATTATTTTAATTGGGGATAGTATATTAAACAATACTAATTACATTTTAAAAGAAGAAAACTCAGTACCTGGATTAATTAAAGCAAAACACTCAGACACATATGTTTTTGCTAAAGATGAAGCTATTATTTCTGATTGTAATGCTCAAATTGAAGAAATACCAGAAGCAAATAATACTAAAGACACTTATATTTTTGTTAGTGCTGGTGGTAATAATATATTAAATAATAGAAATAATATTAGCAAGGAAATTGTGGATTCATTATTTCAACAATATTCTACTTTAATACTTTCATTAAAATCCAAGTTTCCTAATACAAATATATATCTATTGAATTTATATTACCCGCTAGATAGTACATTTAAAAACTTGTACGTATATATTGACCAATGGAATTCATTAATTACAGAATTTGCCGAAAAAAATGGTTTAAAAATTATACAAACTAACAAATTACTAATAAATAATGATGATTTTACTAATTCAATTGAGCCTTCAGAACAAGGTGGTAAAAAAATTGCTGATGTAATCCTTAAAACTTAACTAAATAAATTAAATTAACTCCTGTAATAAATTAACATCTGATATCCTTTGGTAAAGTTCCAGGTTAACATTCTGCCATTGTCTTCAGAGCCTTTAAATTGCCAGTTAAAATTTGAATTTATGAGTTGTTTCCATTCCATATAAACAAGACGATGAAAACTCATGCCATCATATGCCATCTCTTTTTTCTCACATGTTAGTAATGACGAAAAATGTTGTTTACTAGTATCTCTTATTACACAACTATCTAATACATATTTAGCATCATTTAAATAGAAACTCATTGCTTTGTTAGTTGTTGGAGTATCATCATCAAAAAACTCCAATATAATTATATGTGGCATATGTTTGTTATTTCTTGTTTTTATATGTTCAATGATTTGGTTTCTCCATTTTTCATTAGAATTAGGAAAAAATGCTACTTGTAAATCTTTGTTGTTAAGATAATTAATTAAACTTAAATAATAACGCACTGGGTTACCAGCTTCATCAATATCCTTAATATATCTAAAATTTGCTTTATAATCTGTCGGTATTGCGTCAAATATTTGCTTTATAATTGTATTTGTATTTAAAATATACGCATATCTATTACCACTTAGACACGCGTCAATCGCATAATTTAATAAAGCAAAACCGTCTCTTAACTGCTCCGGTATTAATTGATTATTTCGTTGCTTCCCTTCAATCATTAATTGTCTAAAAAAATGGAAGAATTTACGGCCTTTATCACTAACAAAAAGTGTTACAAACATTGTATTAAACCAGCAATTACCTAGTGATTGAATTGGTGGTATAATTTTATCTGGATTAGCATGTTTATTTGCCCTTAAACTTTTTAGTAAGTATTTTTTGGCTTCTGGTGAATTGTATGGATAGCAATAATTGCCATATATGTATCCAGGTATACCTATTTGAAGCGGCGCTTTCAATAAAAATGCTTCTTCATTATTACAATTATATACTTTTTCTCTGTTTACAGACTGCAATGAAACCAATTCTTTGTTAATAGTTGGACTATATGAAGCAATTTGATTGCCTTTACTTACTTTATTAATTTCATTATTAATACTATGACTGATTTCATCTATATTATCCGGTGTTTTATTTGGTAACACAAGAATGTTTGTATTGTATCTTTTAGTTTTATTTTTATTTTTAATATTACTCTTGTTAACTTTATGTCTTTTATTTCTTGTTTTGGTCATATTTATATTTTACTTATATTATATTTTTATAATTTCTATAATTTTCTATAATTTATTATACTATATTATACTATATTATGGGTGCTAGTATATTACCAATAACAGTCCATAATGGTAAAATTTTACTACTATTTGGAAAAGAACGTGATATTGATGAAAATCCCGGTTGGTCTGATTTTGGAGGTGGTACTGATAAAGGCGAAACATTTATGCAAACAGCTGTAAGAGAAGGTGGTGAAGAAATGACTGGTTTTTTAGGTTCATCTGATGATATTAGACGTTTATTAAAACGTTTTGGTACATTTAATATTGACTTTAAATCAGAAAATGGTTATGGAACATATAGATGTCATATTTTTCCTATAGAATATGATGATTATTTACCACATTATTACAACAATAATCAACGTTTTTTACAGAAACGGCTTCCTGCGTCTATTATACGTGATACTAAGATATTTGAAAAAACTCAAATAAAATGGTTTGACATTAATGAATTGGCTAAACGACGCAGCGAATTCCGCAGTTTCTACCGCAATATTATTGACCTTATTGTTGAAAACAAAACAGAGCTGGAACAGTTTGCGAGAAAATGTAATAGAAATAAAAATGGGTTAAAAACCAGAAATAAAAGAATTATTAGAAAAAGGTCTAAAACTAAGAGACATTAATATAATACTTTTAAAATGTTAATAAAACTGTAATAAAAATATCATTATAATATATTATAATAATGATGTTCTTCTACCTTGTATTATTTTTACAGTTAATTTCTTTATTAAACGCATTTAATCAACTGTCTTTATCTGGAGGCGGCTCATTTGGCGCTGTTGAAATTGGCATTTTGAAGCGAATTTTAGAAACTGATTACAAATCATATGATTTGTACACTGGTATTTCTGCCGGCGCTTTAAACGCAGGATTTTTATCTTATTATTCAGACCTAAAATCAGGAGTAAAATCAGCAGAAAAACTGTATTCTAGTATTCATAATTTGTTAATATATGAACTTGAACCGTTTACTGGAGTATCTATTTTAAATACAGAACCTCTTTTCAAAACACTAACAAAGGTTATTAATGGAATGCCTTCCAAAACAGCTGTACCTACATTAATTGGCGCCACAAATTTATATAGTGGCAACTTGGATGTTTATTCTTTTGAAAGTAATGATGCCGCAAATAAAGTTCTTTTATTAATGTCATCATCGGCTATACCAGGTATTTTTCCGCCTGTAAACTACAATGGTCAATTATATGCGGATGGGGGAACATTGAGCAACGAATTGCTACAAGTGAAGAGTCAAACAGGATATTTAAATATTACATATATTACACCATATGAAGGATACACATACAATAATGAACCAATTACATCATTGAAGGATATGTTTAAGAGAACATTAGATATTGTTATGAGTAATTTTAATAATCCACTAGCAACATTAAACCAGAACTGTTTAAATCCGGTAGGTGAAATTAACAAATATTTTGTTAGTCCTGAGTATTTAGAAGACTATAATTCTCTGAATTTTGATACTGGAAAGGAATTAATTGATATTGGCTACAAATATGTTACTAGTCGAAAATATAAAATTTGTTAGATTATTGTATTTTGACATTAGAAAATGTATAAAGAATATAAATAATAATTAAATTGTATTAATTATTATTCATTAGTTACACCTTATGGAATCAAAGCATATATATTTATTAAGCAATGTTACTTTGAGAAAATCCAGATTGATGATTGTTAAAAAGATTACTAATATTTCCAGTTGGTGCCGTGTTTGATGTATTGTTGTAAATTGTACTTCCAGCAGAGACTGATGGTACTGTAATACTACCCCAGCTTGTAATTTGGAATTGTTTGCGACCAAGCTTATCAAATGATGTAAAAATTGGATGCTTAGACACATAGAATGCTTTAGATATTCCATCATATGTTGTAGAAAACACCTTTGGAGGAATCTTAGTCATTGCATCAGCAGAGAAACAAACAACAGAAGCATATACGCTGTTGTATATGTTATCCTCATTACTAGTTGGCCATGTTTCATCAAGTATCCATTCTTGTGTTTTAAGGTCATAAGCAAATTCTTGAGCATGAATTTTAACATATTCTTCAAAAGCATTTCTGATATTTCCAGTAGTTAAACTCTGTAAAAATGTTTTAAACCCGGCATTATCTATGGTAAATGTTTTATAACTTCTTTCTAAAAATGTAACTGAAACCGCTTGTTTAGTTAAACTTGGGGAACCATTACCATTAACATCATTATAATCAACATTAATATTATTAAAACCACTATATTTATAAATTCTAATTGTATAGTTATTACTTGAATTAACCATTTCACGTGTGTATAAATTTACTTTAGTTCCAGCGCCGGCTGGTAAATCTAAAGCAAATGTATTTTTACCAAAGAAATTATCTATTTGGATTGTAATATTGGCATCAATTGTTGTTTCGGTAGAGTAAATATCACTAGTTGATAAAATATAAGGTGTTGATTGTATATTTGTCGGTTGAAGTAACTTCATAACAATACCTGAGTTGGAATTTATTAGAGTATCATTATAAAAGTGTGAACTATTATTAACTAAATACATCAATCTATTTACAGGCAAAGGTCCAAACATTGTTCCAATTGTAGAGCCACTTTGTGATTTAAGGCCAGCAACCAGAGTCTTTGTAAGTATATTACCTTCAACCACAAAATATTGGGTTGGAACCTCATCTCTTATGTCATATGTATAACTAGACAACAAAGACTCAGGAGCAGTTTGAACAAAAGTGACATCATTTGTTAATGTTTGGTTAAATGTGAGCGTAACACTAGAAACTTCATCAGTATCTGCTATATAATTATATGTTGTAGACTCCGCAAATGGATTGTATGTGTTTTTATCATTTACTGTAGGAGCAACGGGAAGATAACTAACACGTAAATCTGTCTCCTCACTAAAATCATAAGGTAAGTCTATTATGTCACTATAAACCTGGTTAAACAATATATATGGTGGCATTATGACAAAGTAACTAATACTGGGGTTATAATTTAAAGGACTACGTTTAAAATTCCACTTACCACTTGTTATACCATTATCACCAATAAGGTCTAAAAATGTATATGTTATGCCCTCAGGTGTAGTATCTGTCCACAATTCCGAATCTGGGCGAACATAGGCATCATTTGTATCAAGGTTTGCGGGATTACCTAAATAGTTGTTATTTTTATATATTCTAACCTCTCTAGGATTTAATTGTACAGACCAAGAAGCATTACTCTTTTCAAATAAATTACTCGAATTTTGGGTTCTTATCTTAAGTCTGTAAGAATTGATAGAAAGTGGACTGCCAGTTTTGTTAAAGTTTGAGCCAGAGAATGTATCTAAAACAAATTGCTTCAATGTAGTGTCATCAGGAGTAGTTCTATATAGGTATTCTGTATTTGGGTTTACAATAATAAAAGTAACATCATCGCCTTTTCTGAAAATAGTGAAACTACGTTTATCATCAACAGAAATCTCAAGACCTTCAACAGCCAACATTGACAACAAAAATTTAATCTTGAGGCCAATACTACCAACTTCACCACTTAAATTATCTACAGTATATTCTTCATCTTGGTAAACATTCCAACTTTGTGAAATTGTCTCATCATATTCGTCACTTGATGACCTAGCAATAGTCAATGTAGCAACCATTGTGTCTCTGTTAATAGTATATACTTGGTCAACTGATACTGTGTTGGGTTCAGGTCCATAAAATCCTCTATATCTATCAATGGTAAACTTGCGAGAATTGCTTATTTCGTCAACATATTGGAATGTTAATCCATGGTTTGATATAGTATGATTTGTTTCTGATGAAGATACAGTACCTGAAGACAAATAAGCAATTGAATTCAAACTAGTAACAGTACTAATCATATTAACACCAATAGAATCAGATAAAAGTGAAAATTTTATCAATTTGCCAATATCAGATAATTGTGTAAATGTTGTAGAACTCAATGTTGGAGTAGTCAAGTAAACACCGGTATCTATTGAGAATATGTTAGACAGAGTGTTTTCTTGATTATTTATATATGTATAATCAACTTGATTAAAATGTTCATTGTAATAAATTTCATCATCATCAACCTTTTCTCCAATCCATCTGTCATTTCTGTAGATATCTCTTGGAAAATAACTAATAAATGCGGTTGTATTTAAATATGTGAATTTCTTGGTTCTAATTTCATACAAAGACGTTGATGTTTCTTTTTCACGGATGCTTAATACAATAGTCGATTTGTCATCTTCTTCATACGAAACTATAGCTTCATAATCAGATGTATTCCATTTTGTAACACTATTATACCCATTGAAAACAGTCAATATCTTATCAGAATAGTTTAATGTGCCGTCAGGATTTGCTATACTTGTATCATTTGTTATGTTTTCCATATTAGCTGTCCAGTATTCACATGTGTAGTTTGTGTTATATGTACTTGTAAGTTGTAATTCATAACCATCGATGTTATCAAAATTAACATTTAATTCAGAACCTTCAGCATTTAAATACTCACATTCAATGCTAAGACTAATATCTTCTGGGTTTGATTGTTCTTCTTCTGACTCATATAACTCTATTGCGGTTTCAATACCATACATAGAAGATATATGTGTTTGCTGAGCCACTTGAACTAGTGTATTATTATCAGTATCTTGTTTGAAAACAGTCACCATCATATCACATAAATCAGTTGAATTAAATACACCTTCAACAATATCTATAGATGATAAACTTTCTGTTATCTTCGAGTAATTTGTTTGTGTATTATCAGTAACATATTTTAAGTAAGACTTAGGATAAACTTCACCAGTGACATTATCTTTAGCAATATAACTATTAGTAGTCACACGGATTTTAGGAGTTGTCATCTGTAAGCCAGTAAATGGTCTCAATGGTAAATCAAATGTATAAGTAATGTCTCTTATAGAAGTAACCTGGTAAACATCTATTTGTTTTCCAGTTAATTTACCGTCCAAAATGAGTGAGTTTGAAACCTTTGTTGTCTCATCTATAGGAGATATAGATATTTGAGTTTGAACTCTTGTTAACATATCTTGAGTAAGAAGTATTGAATTATTATTACTGTCATAATTGTCTGTAGACCACTCAATCTTTACATAATCTCCCAAATGTGATGATGAAGACGCGTTATCAGAAGAACCTGTGGTAGCAGTAGTAACTGAAATTCTATAATTGATTTCGTTAACATCATCCTCTTGTTTGATAAGAGATATGGTATCTGCTAATTTAGGAAAAGCAACACTTCCAGCACCATAAGCAACAGCTGATGAAGAAGCCATTTTAGCACCATTTAGAGACGTAACACTCCAACCAGTAGCATTTGATACAGCAGTATGAATACTAGAACCTACTAAATCCTTCAAGGTAAATTTCATCTTAGCCTTATCATATACATTGTCGTTGTTAATTAATATTGTTTTCATATTACGTAAATTGGCAAACGCAGAAACTCCATCTATTCTAGTAGCAACGCCGCTATTCAAAATACTGAAACCATTAATACTTGCCAATTGTTTAAATGAATTTACCTTAAATACTTCAGCTTCAACATCTCTTGGGTTAGGGACGGTAAATCCAAAATCACTTGAGTTGAAATTACTATTAACGATATTATTTTTATATAAATCTAAGGCAAAATCTCCAGCTCTACTTCCTGTATTTTTCATAAATGAACCAGAAACATCCTTTGAGTTTTTAGCGACAAGTTGTGACAAATATGTAACAGATGCGTTTTGTTTTAATTCATCTGATATACTCGTATAATCAGCATGTTCAGAATTGTAAAACACGTTCTGGTTAAATGCCAATGAGTTTTCATCAATATTAGTTCTGGTGGTAGGAGTGTTGTTATTTACCTTTATTTGTCCATTGTCAAAATTTGACTTTGTAATATATTCTCTTTCTGTGTTTAAAGAAAATGTTTGTTCTATGTTATCTGATGACGCAGAATCAACAGTAGTTATATTTAATCCGGCAGAAGCAAATGACAAAGTATGGTCCCCATTAACATAATGTTCCATATATGTTGCGTTGTCTAGAAGATTACTATCGTCTAATGTGAATGTATTGCCAACATCAGTGCGCGCAATCATATCGGCGGCAGGCGAATATCCTGAATTGTCAGCCTCATTAACAGTTACAGTGTATTTGTATTCAGGCATAATAGTTTCACTACCTTCAGCCGTATAATCTCTGTTAAACATAGAATAAAATGTATCTAAAGTTATAGTGTTTGTTGGGAGCACTTGGTCTGGACTAGGGTTTGCGTTAAATATAGGGAATTTTGAAATGTCGGATTGAGAAGTAGTATCATTTGAAACTTCATCTTCAGTAATTGTTATAAGAGGAGCATCAGGGAATTGTTGAAGTCTGTATGAACCGCAATCATCTAAACCAATATTTTCAAAGTCTGAAGACTTTGATGGCATAATACCATTATTTCCTAGTAAAAATGTCGGCTCCATATATCCATTTTCCGAACTGGCTGATTCCATATCTATATCGTTTTTGATTGGTTTTCCATTAGAATCAAGTGTGAAATAATGTTGTTGAGAAGAATTTGTCATATCTTTTCCTAAAGCATATGTTTTATTAAATAATGTGTATTCGTCAACCCTCATAGGTCTGCTATAATTCTTAGTATTGTATTCAGAGTTAACAGCTCTACTGTAATTAGCGTTGCTATTTTCCGCATCAAAAGTTGCCTGCCATGTACCTTGGTCAGGGATAGTACCATTTACGTCTGTAGGGTAAGCCTCATTAGCATTATTTGAAGTAGAAGGACATATAAAACCATTGTACTCATACTTAAATGCAACATTGGAGTCATAAATAGAAGCAGATGGTACAATAATTGAATTGTCTTTTTCAATAGTCTTATTGGGTGTTCCTATATTACATGAGTAAGAATCAGGTGTCTCTTGGACAGATGAATCATATTGTGATATTAGCGCAAATGATATATCGGAAACATCTGTTGTTGTTTGAATATCAAATGTATCTCTATCTTGAGTAGATACTGGAGTAATGGTAAAGTTACTAGAAATAGCTGATACAACCTCATTGGTAGAAGTAGATGCGGCAGAAATAACTGACGCAGGAATATGAGCAGCTAAACAGTCTACTACTGTATTTTCTAGTTTGGTGTTAAAATCAGTTATTGATTGAGTTGAACTAGTTGGTTGTGTCAATATAACCATACTTTCATTGTCAACAGCATTTGCAATCATTCCAGAAGTATTCTGAGACATTTTATATATATATAAAATATAAAAATATACATAAAATAATATATGGATAATAATTATCCCTAAAATACATTAACGTTTTTAACAATTATTGTTTTATTGATAATTCTCTGGGGGTTGTATGCTAACGGTTGTACTTCTACTTGTACTTCTGCTTGTGCTTGTAATTGTAATTGAGCTTGTGCTTGAGCTTGTGCTTGAGCTTGTGCTTGAGCTTGAGCTTGAGCTTGTGCTTGTGCTTGTGCTTGTGCTTGTGCTTGAGCTTGTGCTTGAGCTTGTGCTTGAGCTTGTGCTTGAGCTTGTGCTTGAGCTTGTGCTTGTGCTTGTGCTTGTGCTTGAGCTTGTGCTTGTGCTTGTGCTTGTGCTTGTGCTTGAGCTTCTAATTGAGCAAGAGCTCTATCTCTGGCAACACTTTTATTATGAGCTACTATACGTGATTTTTGGTCTTTTCGTTTTTTCATGTTATCAACAATTTCCTTAATAATTTGTGTATTATCATGACTATTTTTCTTAAAAAGTATCATTGAAGAAGTAATATTTGACATTATAATATTCAAATAGATTATATTTTATAAAAATAAAACAATAAATTAAACGCACAAATATAATATAATAAAATATATATAAAATATTTGTTATTATAAATGGAATTAAACAAATCATTATTTGTGATGATTTTAGGGAGCTTTGTTATCCAATTTGTAATAATGAGCGCACTAATGACAAATAAAATATCAAATATTCGTTTAAGTATGGGTAAATTCTACATTTCTATAATAATGGCTTCATTAATGGGATTTTTAGAAGTGCTAATGTATGATTACCATATGGGTTCAGTTAGTATTATTTATTATTTGTCTTTAGGTTTAGTAATATCTATATTTGTATATTTATACCGTAATCAATCATATATTTATGATAATGACTATTTGAATGAGATGATTGAACATCATTCAATGGCACTATTAACAAGTGAATCAATACTAGAAAAAACACAGTCAGAACGTGTAAAACGACTTGCTGAAAACATTATTTCGACACAGCTAGTAGAAATTAAATATATGAATGATTTGCTAAATACAATAAAATAATTTTTAAATAAAGATAAAATTCTAGTATATTTATATAAAATGCTCATATTTTTGTTAACATGTTTATTCACATTTTTTACAGCAGATTTGTCTCTAAATGCTATAAATACTAATATCAATAATACATTATTTGCATCATCTATTACAAGAGACCAAATTATGAAAAGGGCTCAGGTGTGGGTAGATGAGAAAGTGCCATACTCACAAACCGCAACAACAAATGGATACAGACAAGACTGTAGTGGGTATGTATCTTATTGCTGGGCGTCATCAACATCAGGAGGTGGACATGTTACCAGCAATATGCAGGAAATATGTACAAAAATTACAAAAGGAGATTTGAAAAAAGGAGATTCAATTTTGAAACCGAGTCAACATGTACTACTATTTGGTGGTTGGATAGACAACGATGCCTTTTATGAATATGCTGAACATCAAACTGGTGATGTTTGTCGAAAATCAACCGGGTCTTATAATTACTTTGCTACAAATGGTTACTTCCCTTGTCGTTATAATTTGGTTACAGATTAGCTTTGTTTATGAATTCATCAATATTTGAATTGCATATTAATGGTAAAAACTGGTTTATCTTATTATCATTCCAATCCCACCATTTAATTTCTAATAATTTTGCTATTTGTTGAGGTGTAAACCTATATTTAATAATTTGTGCTGGGTTACCGCCAACTAAACTATAAGGTTCTACATTTTTTACAACATGGCTATTATTTGCAATAATAGCACCATCTCCAATATTTACACCAGACATAATTTTAACATTCTCACCAATCCATACATCATTACCAATAATAACATCACCTTTTGTATTTCGAGCATTATTAGTAACATTTTTAAATACTTTATTATGAATAATACCAAATGGATATGTTGATACAAACGAACTATCATGACCTATACCATTTCCTAAATAAATTATAACATTTGTTGCTATTGAACAAAAATTACCTATAAATAACTTTGCATTATTATTTTGATACATTATAGTTGGATTGCCGTATGTATATTTTCCAAACGTCATTTATATTATTATTTTAATTATATTATATTTTATTTTACTCATATTTTTCGCAACATTCTTCAATAGCATTTTTAATATCCAATGGTCTATATTTTGTTAGTTTGTCTGATTGTAATTTAGAAAATGAGCGTTTATTTATTACGCTACTAGTTTGTAAACTAATTATAGGATTAATTATAGGATTAATATGAGAATTTGTTGTATGATTATATATATTAATAATATCAAGTAGGTTTATTTGCCCAGGATTTGTAAAATTACATATGCCTATTTCATTTTGTTCTATCATTTTAAATAAAATAGGAAATAAGTTGTCTATATATGTCACCGATATTTCAACATTGTCAATTGTTTTGTAACCTAATAGTTTTGTTAGTAAGTTTTTGTTAGATTGTTTGCTACTAATAGGGTAATTAATTCGTAAATATAATACATTATTGTATTGTTTTACTATATTTTCTAATAAAATCCGAGATTCTCCATAATAATTACTAAAGTTATTACCTGTATCTGTTTCCAAGTAAACTTTGTTATCATTATTAAATATTCCTCCCGACCCAAAAATGGTCAAATGTATACCATATTCTTTACAAATTGCTGCCATTGTCAATTGATATGTGATATTATGTTCTATTGTTTCTGTTTTATGTTCGTCACACCAGAAAATATTGGGAGTTCCTGTAATTCCAGCACAATTAATTACAAATTTGGGTTTATACAATTCAAATAACTCTCTGATTTTATAAGTTTCTTGTAGTCTTAAATTAGAAGTAATAAAATTCTTATCTTTGATTTTCAACATACTAACAATATTAGAGCCTAAAAATCCATTTGGACCAAATACAATATAATCAATTGGTCTTACAAAATTTTTAATATCATCCTTTTCAGACAGAATGATATTGTTGTTATTTATGTTTGGTGGAAACACTATATTAATATATGGGTCTAAGTAATGAATATGTCTTGTTTCGTTATCAATAAAATCATCTTCAAGATGATATACTAATATGGAGTCTGGTTCTAAAGATAAAAATGCGTGACCATATCCCTTTGGAACAAGTATTTCAAATAATTCGGTATTTGGGTCTAAATAAAAATACTTTGGTATCAAATAATCGGGTGCTGTATTGTCAAAGTTAATTATAATATCCAATATTTTACCTTGTATACAAGTAACTAACTTGTCAAAATTGTTTATATGTATACCTCTAAAAACAAATTGTTTGTTAACACTTACAGTACACTGCTTGAATATTTGATTTTTGACAGGAAAAAATAATTTGCCTCTTTTATCTGAATAAGTTTTATTCATTGTTTTATAATATTAATAATATAATATTATAAATGAGTTTAAATGAGTGTTTAGAACTTATTTCGTGTTTGTGTTGTAAAACACAAAATAAGTTGTTTTTGGACTTAGGATTACAACCTTTAGCAAATAATTATCATGAAAAAGGTGATGTGTGCGATGTATATCCTCTTAAATTGAAATATTGTCCAAATTGTTTTCATTGTCAATTATCTCATGCTGTAAATCCTGAATTGTTATTTAAAACTTATAAGTATGTTAGTGGTACATCTCAAACTGGTACTATTTTTTTTAAAGAGAATGCCAAAATGATTGATAATTATTATAACAGTAAAAATACTGAAGTTTCTACTAAAGAAAAAAAGATATTAGATATTGCGTCAAATGATGGGTCGCAATTGGACTGTTTTAAGGAGCTTGGTTGGATAACTTATGGTGTTGACCCGGCTACAAATTTGGTACCAATTTCGGTTGAAAAAGGACATCAAGTTATATGTGATTTTTGGAATGAAAGTGCGGCAAAACAGTTGCCTATTATGGATGTTATTACGGCCCAAAATGTATTTGCTCACACTCAATATCTAGACGAGTTTTTACAAGCTTGTAAATTAGTAATGGACAATAACACACTACTATTTATTCAAACATCCCAAAAGAACATGATTATAAATAATGAATTTGACACAACATACCACGAGCATATTTCGTTTTATAATACCAAGTCAATGAAAACCTTGGTGGAGCGAAATGGTATGTTTTTAAACCGCGTTCTACATGCTGAAATCCATGGTCATAGTTATATTTTTGAGATAAGTAAGGTATCCAATTTAGAAACAAAAGTGATTGTAGATAAGTATTTAAATGAAGAGGAAGATAAAAAAATTTACAATGAACAAACATATATTAAATTCAATGAAAAAACACAGGTAATTGTCGATAATTTAAAACAAGAAATAGCATATTATAAATCAAATGGTTATAAATGTATTGGTTTTGGCGCAGCTGCCAAAGGACAAACTGTGCTTTGTTATGGAGAAATTAGTTTAGATTATATTATTGATGAAAATCCATTAAAAATTGGTCTACTTTCACCAAAAATGGATATACCTATTGTTAGTATAGACCATTTTATAAATGATACAAATGTTTTAGAAAGCGGTAATAAATACGTTATATTAATATTAGCATGGAATTTTGCTACAGAAATAAAGGAAAAAATACGAAAATATAAGGGTAACAAAAAATGCGTCGTATTGGAGGCATATTTTCCAGAAATTGTTATTCGTAAAATGGTTTAAATATTGGTTAAAGTCATAAACGTAATTATTCATCAATTGATTGTCTAAATGCTCCAATCTTTTCTCCATCAGAAATAATGCCATATTTTCCATAATGTAAAAACCTTGTTAAATAGTTTAACTCAGGACTTACTATGTTCTGATTTAAATACGATATCATATATTTCCATTTTATTCCAAAAGAGCTAGGATTATTTATCCATTTATGAATATTAACTGGGTTAAATACAGGACAAGAAACATTGTTTGTATCAAGACTATTGATTTTAATAACAGTATTCCATTTATACCCAAGGTTTACTAAGTATTTTGAGAATTTAACTTCCATTTTTAAAATATAATCCATTTTGTCAGAACAAAATGGTATTGTATTTTTTATAAAATTCATTATATCATTTATCATAGTATATTTAAATTCAATAGGTGTTCCAACTATATGCCATTCTACCTCTGTTGACTCCCAATGACCCCAAAAATCGGATGTATTACGCATTTGATGTATTGTTTTGCCTAAATTGAATATTCCATTAATCTGTAATATAATGCTGTCATTTAATAAGAATATGTGTGAATATTTGTTTTCATTGTGTTTTTTTAAATAATTGCAACCATGTAACCAAATTTTCCAATCTGTCCCGGCTCCATCATTATTCACATAAAAAACATTACATGGTAATACATCTACATTTGTTAAAGTTTGTGATGCTGTAAAAAATAAAATATTGTAACCTAAATATCGAAATGCTTTGATAGTTTGTATTACATAATCTTTTACAATATTATCAGCATCATAATGTGCGTAAATTAAACAACCAGTAAAATTTACAGTAGGTTTATTAAATAATATTATTTCTTCAGTTGACCCATATTTATTGTAAAAATCTTGTTTTGAATTCCAATCAGGGGAAGCATGTAAGCCCTTACCATATGATTTAACATTCAACATATCATAATTATAAGAAATATTATGAAATTCTTGAAAAATAGGTTTCATATTTAGCTTTAAATAAACAAAGTCTTTACATTCATTATATAAAACAGGTAAACATACATAACTATTTTCCCATCTCCATATATTTTTTATAAATATGGTAGATAGTGGTACATTTTGCCCGTTAAATGACTTATAACGGTCAGGTTCAGTATTGCCATTTATTGCCCAATTTTGAGGATTGTTACAATTAAAATTATCATCATTGTACAATAAACTTGTTAACTTGTAACCATTTTTAATCATTATTCTAGACATTCCATATTCACCTGTTAATACCGCATCTTGCTTATCACGTTTAGACCCTAATACCGTATTTTGATGAGTACCATATAATTCTATAGCATGCTGTTTACAATGTATATCATTTGAAAATTCATCCGTACAAGATACTTGTACATTTGTAAGTAAATTTATAATGGGCTCAGTACATCTTATTAGGCTAAATATTGGTATCACTTTGGGGCCTGGCCCTCCCGGATTTGTATTTGGTAAAAATGACATACATGGGCTACATATAACTGCCCCATCTTTTACCATTTTCTTGTAAAATGGTATTAACCAATGGTCTTCTATATTTGATTCATAAATGGGTCCTATTGCTCCTGCGTTTATTAGACATAAATAGTCAAATTGCTCCCATATTTTTGTTCCTTTGGTATTTTCAAAATACTTAATGCCATTATACCAGCCTTCCCAGTCACTACAATTGTCTTCTTTTAATAAATATACATTCGGTTTTGTAGGAATTAGTACTTCACATTGATGCCCGTTGACAACAAATAAAGTTGATATATTTAATTTAGCCCATAATTTATCATTTAATCCATATTTTATAAAAAATGACAAATTTGTCTGATTTTTTTGCTCATTTTTTCGCTCATAATAAACGTATATTATGCCAATTTTTGCCTCTTTAATATTTGGTAATGAGTTCATATTTTATTATTTTATAATTATTTATATTATTTTACATATTTTATATTATTTTAATCATATTGCCACAAACTGATTGTCCGTTTACTGTAAATGGGCAAGCCATTGTTACTTCATTATCATTATAATTGAATGTTATTTCATCATTTTCATTTATATCTATTAATGCGACAATATTGTAGCCTTGTATTTGTGTTGTAGGTTCAAAAGAATGATTAATGTACTGACCCATTTGGTCTAAAACGTGTGTATTATTGCCAACATATATACTCTCCCGTGTTGGATATTTGGTCTCTTCACCTTTTAAAACAAAAATGATATCTCCTTTTTTGTATTGTTTGATTGAAAATAATCCTAAACCATTGATTTTTGTACTTTGTTTGACTTCCATTATGAAAATATGTTAGTTATAATACAAGCATTGTGTTTATATTTGTTTTATATTTGTATTTGTAATTTTTTCATAGATACTTTTTGCTTCCCCGTCCTCCAATATTAGTTCCGGAGCTACAGGCCACTCTGTGTATGCTTTGGCCTTTGTAGTCGGTCTCTCCATTTTTAAGAGCATATTGACCGCCAATATCCGGCGTTCCAACGGCAGCATTTTAGCAGGTAATTTGCGACTGATTTGCTTCCAACGCCACTCAAATTGAAGCGCTGATTGCCAGTCAGGAAAGTTTTTTACATGGGCGGCTCTTAACCATATTTCACCTTTTTCTACCTTGGCGCCAGTGGCATGTGCGCCACCCTTTAGCTC
>Ga0114971_10000271_pt1 | contig 33300 bp, 29 predicted proteins | sample M_140625_MF_Meta_FD_87320 | JGI IMG/M metagenome (GOLD analysis project Ga0114971, IMG submission 87320) | Freshwater microbial communities from Lake Montjoie, Canada to study carbon cycling - M_140625_MF_MetaG | ecosystem: Environmental > Aquatic > Freshwater > Lake | place: Lake Montjoie... | reverse complement strand
GGCCGCGCCTTGGCCAGTGCGATCAGCTCCGGCACCGTACGCACCGGCAGGGTGGGATTCACCACCAGCAGGTTCGGCGCGCTCACCAGGCTGATGATCGGCGCGAAGTCGCGCGTGGCGTCATAAGGCAGGCTCTTCATCAGGCTCGGGTTCACAATCTGCGGGCCCGGCGTGCCATAGAGGATCGTGTAGCCATCCGGCCGGGCCTTGGCGACGACATCGGCGCCGAGCGTCGCCCCGGCGCCCGGCCGGTTCTCCACCACCACCGGCTGGCCGAGGATGGTCGTCAGCCGCTCCGCCAAAAGCCGCCCGAGCAGGTCGGAAGCGCCGCCTGGCGCGAAGGGGACGATCATCCGGATCGGCCGCGTCGGCCAGGCCTCGTCGGCACGCGCCTGGCCTGCCAAAAGGGCCGAAACGGCCAGCAAGCCGCCACGTCGCCGAAATGCCATAACCCCGTCTCCCTTTACCCGGACACTCCGGGAGCCGGTGACCGCTGTCAAACATTGCCGCGCCGGGGCTGGACAAAACCAGCGGCGCGGCAATTTCACCTGTAATCCTGAATAACCGAACGAGGTCCCGATGCCCGACACCAACCTCAACGATCTCTCCCGCCTGAAATTCGGCATCGGCCAGCCGGTCCCCCGGCAGGAAGACCCGATCCTGCTGCAAGGCCGTGGTCGCTATACGGATGACATCGCGCTCGCTGGCGAATTGCATGCGGTGATGGTCCGCAGCCCCTACGCCCATGGCGTGATCCGCGGGATCGACACAGCGGCGGCCAAGGCCATCCCCGGCGTGGTCGGCGTCTTCACCGCGGCCGATCTTGAAGGCCATGGCTACGGCCATCTGCGCTGCGCCGTTCCGCTGAAGAACCGCGACGGCTCACCGATGCACAATATCGACCGCCCTTCGCTGGCCGCCGACCGCGTCCGCTTCGTCGGCGACCCGGTTGCCTTCGTCGTCGCCGAGAGCAAGTCGGCGGCGAAGGACGGCGCCGAGGCGGTGATCCTCGACATCGACAGCCTGCCCGCGGTCACCGAGGCCTCCGCCGCCGCCGCCGCCGGCGCGCCGCAGCTCTATGATCATGTCCCAGGCAATGTCTGCCTCGATTTCCAGTTTGGCGACGCCGCCAAGGTGGCGGCTGCCTTCACCGCCGCCGCGCATGTCACGAAGCTGTCGCTGCGGAACAACCGCGTCGTCGTCTGCGCGATGGAACCGCGCAGCGCCATCGGCGAATACGAAGCCGCGACCGGCCGCTATACGCTGCATGTCGGCAGCCAGGGTGTCTTCGGGCTCAAGGCGCAGATGGCCAAGGACATCCTGCAGGTCCCGCCCGGGCAGGTGCGCATCCTCACCGGCAATGTCGGCGGCAGCTTCGGCATGAAGGCCAGCGCCTATCCGGAATATCTCTGCGTCCTGCACGCCGCCAAGCTGCTTGGCCGACCGGTGAAATGGACCGATGAACGCACCGGCGCCTTCCAGTCCGACCAGCACGGCCGCGACCATGAGGTGCAGGCCGAAATGGCGCTCGACGCGGCGGGTAAGGTGCTGGCGGTTCGCCTGACCAGCTTCGCCAATATGGGCGCCTACCTGGCGACCGTCGCGCCGCTGATGGCCACCGGCAACTTCGTCAAGAACATCCAGGCGAACTACGCCACGCCGCTGATCGAGGTGATCACCAAAAGCGTGCTGACCAACACCACCCCGGTCTCGGCCTATCGCGGCGCCGGCCGGCCGGAGGGCAACTACTTCATGGAACGCCTGTTCGAACAGGCGGCGACGGAGACCGGGCACAGCGCCATCGCACTGCGCCGGCTGAACCATATCGCGCCCGATGCCTTCCCCTTCAGCGCGCCCTCAGGCTCGGTCTACGACAGCGGCGATTTCAGCGCGGTGATGGATGCCGCGCTGGCCGCCGCTGACTGGGACGGCTTTACCGCCCGCCAGGCGGAAAGCGCCGGCCACGGCAAGCTGCGCGGCCGGGGCATCGGCAATTTCCTCGAATGCACCGCGCCGCCGATGAAGGAACAAGGCGAGATCCGCTTCGAGGCCGATGGCACCGTCACCATCATCACCGGCACCCTCGATTACGGCCAGGGCCATTGGACCCCCTTCGCCCAGGTGCTGCACCAGACGCTCGGCGTGCCGTTCGAGAGCATCCGGCTCGTCCAAGGCGATTCCGACCTGCTGGTGGCGGGCGGCGGCACCGGCGGCTCGAAATCCCTGATGGCCTCGGGCGCCGCCATCATCGAGGCAGCGGAGCTGGTGATCGACAAGGGCAGGGTTGCCGCGGCGCATATGCTGGAAGCGGGCATCGGCGATATCGAGTTCACCCGCGACGCCGCCGGCCTCGGCCGCTTCGAGATCGCGGGCACCGATCGCGGCATCGGCATCATGGACCTGGCGACGCGGCTGCGGACCGCCAACAACCCACCGCCCGAGCTGCCGCGCACCCTCGATGTCCAGCATGTCTTCGGCGAGGCGCCGATGGCCTATCCCAATGGCTGCCATATCTGCGAGGTGGAGATCGATCCGGAAACCGGCACGGTCGAGGTGGTGCGCTATCTCTCGGTCAATGACTTTGGCGTGATCGTGAACCCGTTGCTGGTGCAGGGGCAGGCCCATGGCGGTATCGTTCAAGGCATCGGTCAGGCGCTTTACGAGCACGTGGCCTATTCCGAGGAGGGGCAGCTGCTGACAGCCAGCTACCAGGACTACGCCTTGCCGCGCGCCAGCGATGTGCCGAGCTTCGGCTTCATCAGCCAGCCGGACGCGTGCAAGACCAATCCGCTCGGCGCCAAAGGCTGCGGTGAGGCCGGCTGCGCTGGCTCGCTGCCTGCGGTGATGAACGCGGTGGTGGACGCGCTTTCGGCGCATGGCATCGAGCATATCGACATGCCAGCGACGCCGGAGCGGATCTGGCTGGCGATCGAGACGGCCAAGACCGGCCGCACGATCCGCTGAAAGGGCAAGATGGGCGGGCTCACAGGACGTAGCGTATTGGCGGTGGAGGACGAGCCACTGCTCGCCATGCTGCTGGAGGAACAGCTCGCGGAGGCCGGGGCGCGGGTGATCGGCCCCTCGACGACGCCGGCCGAGGCGCTCGCCTGCCTCGCCCGGGAACAGCCCGATGCCGCGGTGCTGGACCGGAACCTCGCCGGAGAGGACTCGCTGCCGGTGGCGTCCGAGCTGATCCGGCGCGGCATCCCCTTCATGGTGACGACCGGCTCCGGCACCGCCGGGTTGCCCGCCGAACTCGCCGCCGCCGCGATCCTCGGCAAGCCCTATGAACCGGCGGCGCTGATCGCCGGACTCGAGCGCCTGCTGGGCTGAGAGCGGGCGTGATACCAACGGTCGAAGGATTTGACCGTTGGTATTAGAGCGGGATGCGTTGAGGCGGAATCGCCGACGTCGCTGAATCCCGCGACCAAATAAGCGGCAGAGCAGGGTTCGTGAGCGAATGCGAACGCAGCATGCTCTAAGCGGCGGCGAAGCCCGGTGCCACCGGGGCGGCACAGAGCCCGGCCGCCTCCAGCGCCGCCGCGGCGCGGAACAGCAGGGCCTCGGTCCAAGGCTTGCCGATCAATTGCACGCCGATCGGCAAGGCGCCCTCGGCGCCAGGGACCGGGGCGGTGATCACCGGCAGGCCGATCCCGCTGATCGGCTGGGTAAACAGGCCCATGGATGGGCGCAGCGGCAGCGTCTCGCCATCCAGCGTCAGTGTCTCCTGCCCGATCGGCGTTGCCACCACCGGGGTCGCCGGCGCCAGCAGGATGTCCCAATCGGCGAGCAGCGTGTGCATGCTGGCGCGCGCCTTGGCCCGCACCTTCTGCGCGTGGTTCACCCAGGCCGCCGGCAGCAGCGCACCGGCCAGCAGCCGGTCCTGGATCAGCGGTTCGAACTCCGCCAACCGGGTGCGGAGGTTTGGCAGATGCAGCGAGGCGCCCTCGGCGCTGGTGATCAGGAAGGCGGCGGCCCGGGACGCTTCGGCCAGGTCCCAGGTCACGCTGTCCCGCGCCCCAAGCACGCCAGCCACGGCGGCGACCGCCTGGCGGGCGGCCGGGGATTGCCGGGTGGCGAACCAGCCATCCAGCACCGCGACGCGGAGCCCGGCGATCCCCGTGCCAAGCCCCGGGCGCGCCAGTTCCACCGGCTGCGCCGCCTGGGCCGGATCGTCCGGGTCAGCGCCTTGCAGCGCGTCATAGGCGGCGGCCAGGTCCGCCACGTCACGCGCGAAGGGACCCACATGATCGAGCGCGTGGACAAAGGGAAAGCACCCGGCGCGCGACAGCCGCCCATAACTCGGCTTGATCGCCCAGAGCCCGTTCAGCGAGGCCGGCACCCGGATCGAGCCATTGGTATCGGTGCCCAGCGAGAGCGGCACGAAACCCGCCGCCACCGCGGCACCGGAGCCGCCGGAGGAACCCCCGGCGATGCGCCCAGGGTCGTGCGGGTTGCGGGTCGGGCCGTAATGCGTGTTCTCGGTGGTGAAGCCGTAGGCGAACTCATCCATGTTCAGGGCACCGAGGCAGATCGCCCCGGCCGCCTCCAGCCGCCGCACCACCCAGGCATCGCCAGCGGCGGCGGGCGCGGTGCGCCGGATGATGCTGCCGGCCAGGGTTGGCAGGCCGGCGAGGTCAAAGAGGTTCTTCGCCGCAAAGGGCACCCCGGCGAGGGGCCCCGGGTCGCCGCCGCCGGCGATCGCCGCATCGATGCCGTCGGCCCGCGCCAGGGCGCGCGCGGCCAATAGGGCGGTGAACGCATTGATCCGGCCATCGCCGGCGGCAATCCGCCCGAGCGCGGCTTCGACGGTGGCCCGCGCGGTGGTCTCCCGCGCCCGGATGCGGGCGGCGAGGGCGAGGGCGGTTCCGCTCATGGCCGGAAGACCGGCGCCGGCTCGTCGCTCTCGGTCACCGGCTCGGCCAGCACCGGGGCAGCGATCCGGGCCACCAGCGCCAGCGCGGCGGCGACCCGTGCCTGCCATTCCGCATCCAGCCGCAGCCCGACCAGCGGCGCGGCGGCTGCCACATGGGCGGCGGGGTCGAAGTGCTCAGCATCGAGCATGGTGGGTCTCCCTGGCAGGTGCGAAGTTGGCATGCAATCGCCGGGCCGGTGTTTACGCAGGGCCACACGCGGCGGCATGCTCCGGCGTGTTGGGCCGAGGAGGGCAGCATGGCGACCTATGATCTGGCAATCCGTGGCGGCGAGGTGGCGACCGGCTTCGGGACCGCCCGCTGCGATATCGGCGTGCGTGAGGGGCGCATCGTCGCCCTGGCCGAACGCATCACCGATGCGGCCACCGAGATCGACGCCAGCGGGCTGCTCGTGTTGCCAGGCGGGATCGACAGCCATTGCCATATCGAGGAACCGGCCCGCGGCAGTTATGGCGGGCCGGCCGTCGCGGAACCCCCGGTCACGGTGCAGGAGGAAAGCTTCACCAGCGCCAGCATCGCCGCCTTCGCCGGCGGCACCACCAGCGTTGTCTGCTTCGTGCCGCAATGGCGGGGCGAGGGTCTGCTGCCGCGGCTGGCCGACTACCGGCAGCGCGCCGCCCGGGGGATGCTGGACTACAGCTTCCACCAGATCATCACCGAACCGACGGATGCCGTGCTCGAACACGACATCCCCGCCGTGGTCGCCGCCGGCATCCGCAGCCTGAAGGTGTTCCTCACCTACGAGCCGCTGCACCTGAACGATGCGCAATACATCAAGGTGCTGACCGCCGCCCGCCGGCATGGCTGCCTGGTGACCGTGCATTGCGAGAATTACGACGCCATCGGCTGGCGCACCGAAGCCCTGCTCAAGGCCGGCCTCACCGCGCCGAAATACCACGCCTGGGCGCGGCCGACGGTGGTGGAGCGTGAGGCGACGCACCGCGCCATCGCATTGGCCGAACTGATCGACCAGCCGATCCAGATCTTCCATGTCAGCTGCGGCGAGGCGGCCGAGGAGATCGCCCGCGCCCAGGCCCGCGGCCTGAAGGTCTGGGGGGAGACCTGCCCGCAATACTTCACCCTGACCGATGCCGACATGGACCGCCCCGGCTTCGCCGGCGCCGGATTCATCTGCAGCCCGGCACCGCGCGGACCGGAGGAACACGCCAATATCTGGGCGGCGATCAAGCGCGGCACGCTCGACATCGTCTCCTCCGATCATTGCGGCTTCTCCCTGCACACCGAAACCGGCAAGGCCCAGAACGGCCGCGATGCCTGCTTCCGGGACATCCCGAACGGCATCCCCGGCCTCGCCGCGCGGCTGCCGCTGCTGTTCAGCGAAGGCGTCTCGAAGGGCCGAATCACGCTCGATGAATTCGTCCGCCTCACCGCCACCAATCCGGCGCGGCTGATGGGCCTGGCGCCGCGCAAGGGGATGATCGCGGTGGGCGCGGATGCCGATCTCGCGCTCTGGGACCCCGCAAAGAAGGTGACGATCACCAACGCGCTGATGCAGCACGCCATCGACTACACCCCCTATGAGGGCATTGAGGTGACCGGCTGGCCCGTCGCTACCATCCGCCGCGGTGAGGTGGTGATGCGCGATGGCAAGGTGCAAGCCGAGCCGGGTACCGGTCGCTTCCTGCCCCGCGGCCCCTACGACATGGTCCGCCCGCGCGGCGTCCTGCCCTATGGCTTCGACGCCGCGCCACCGGTTTGACGCCGGGCCGGGCCGTGGCGGCCGCCATGTCTTGGGGGTCGGTGCCTCAGCCATCCTCGATCGCTGGCCGGCCGGTGACGAAGCGCCAATGGTGCCAGAGCAGCCGCGCCGCCAGCGATCGCCACGGCGCCCAGCCCTCGGCCAGCACCACCAGCGCCTTCGGGCTCGGCCGCGCGGGCAGCCCGAGCAACTGCGCCGCACTCGCCGCCAGGGCGACATCGCCCAAGGGAAAGACATCGGCACGCTGTTCGGCGAACAGAAGATGGATCGCCGCGGTCCAGGGACCGAGCCCCTTCACGGCCGCGATGCGGGCCACCGCCGCGGCATTGTCCAGCGCGGCGATGGCGGCGAAATCCAGCCGGCCATCCAGGCAGGCGGTGGCCAGGCTGCGGGCATGCGCCGCCTTCGGCCGCGACAAGCCGGCAATGCCGCAAAGCGCCGCGTCATCCAGCGTTAGCAGCCCGGCCGGATCGAGCGCCCCGGGAACCGTCCGCAGCCGGCCCCAGATCGCCGCCGCCGCCTGATTGCTGATCTGCTGGCCGCAGATCGCCCGCAACAGACCTGGAAAGCCGGGCTGGCGGGTCCGCCAGGGCAGCGGGCCGGCCGCCGGCTCGATCACGCCGAAGCGTGGATCGCCCGCGATCAGCGCAGCAATGCCGGCGCGGGCCCAGGCGGGCGGCTGCGGGAGGGGGGGCGGCGGCGGCGATGCGGGGGAAGCGCGATGCATCCCCTTCGCCTTAGAGCAATACGCGTTCAAGTGGAATCATACCTCCGGTCAAATCCTTTGACCGTCGGTATGAGCGTTTGCTGGCCCGCAAGCGCCGGGCGGAAACCTCCGGTGTCCTGAGAGGCGCGGCGTTGGCCGCGACGGCTGCGCGGCACTGGCCGCGGCGCCCGTTCGGGCGCCCGGCACGAGTCAAAGCCGCGTGCCGCAGGTATCACCTGAACGGGTTCCTTGCCCTCAAAAACATAATGACCCGAGCAGTCACCAGGGAAACACGTGTGCTGCCAGCCCCGACGCTGGACCCCGCATGGTGCCGGTCCAACCCCGCCAGCCTGGCAAATTGCAACGCTTCGCTACAGCGCCGGCCGCAGCAACATGCGGTTACAGCAGGCCGGCGCATAGCGGCGCGAAGCGCGCTAGGCTGGGGGCGTCATGGACCCGCAACCGCATATCCTGATCGTCGACGATGATCGCGAAATCCGCGAGCTTCTCTCGAAATTCCTCGAACGCCAGGGCCTGCGCGTCAGCGCCGCGCGCGATGCGCGGGAGGCTCGGCGCCTCTGGCCGCTCGGGCGATATCACCTGGTGGTGCTCGACCTGATGCTGCCCGGGGAAAGTGGGCTCGACCTCGCCAAATGGTTGCGCCAGCAGGGCGAGGTGCCGATCGTCATGCTAACGGCGATGGGCGAGGAGACCGATCGCATCGTCGGACTCGAACTCGGGGCCGATGACTATGTCAGCAAGCCCTTCAATCCGCGTGAGCTGCTGGCGCGCATCCGCGCCGTGCTGCGCCGCGCCAATGCCAATACCGACATCGCCAAGCAGCCGCCCACCAAGGCGATCCGCTTCGCCGGCTGGACGCTGGAGACCGGCCGGCGCCGCCTGCTGAACCCGGATGGCGCCGAAGTGGCGCTGACCGGCGGCGAGTACGAGCTGCTGCAGGTCCTGGTGGAGCGGCCGAACCGAGTGCTGACCCGGGACATGCTGATGGACCTGCTGCGCGGCCGGCAGGCCGGACCCTTCGACCGGGCGATCGATGTCGCCGTCTCTCGCCTCCGGCGCAAGCTGGAGGATGACGGGCGCAACCCCAACCTGATCAAGACCGTGCGCGGCGGCGGCTACGTGCTGGCCACGACGGTGGAGACGCTTTGAACGGCATTATCACTGGCCTCGGTCGCTTCTGGCCGAAGAGTCTCGCCGGGCGTACCGCGCTCGTGCTGCTCGTCGCGCTCGCGCTGATTCAGGCCGCCGGGCTGACCATCCATGCCCTCGACCGCATGGACCTGCAGCGCTTCGTGCAAGCACGGGAGATTTCGACCCGCGCCCTCTCCGCCTGGCGGACTCTGGTACTGGCGCCGCCCGACCGACGACAGCAGATCCTTGCCGGTCTGGAACTGCCACCCGGTCTGGCGGTCGAGCTGGACGACACCCCGGCAGCGCGGCCAGACCAGCCACCGGTGCCGCAGCCCATCGCACGCATGCTGCGCCTGGAATTCCTGAACCAGGGTCCACCGCGCTTCCGGCCCCGGGAAATCCTCACCAGTTGGCAGCCCGGCAGCACCCGCTTCCTGGTCAGCCTGCGGCTGGCCGATGGCGAATGGTGCAACCTCCGCGTCGATCTCACCCCGCCACGGCCCTGGCATTCCGATACCTTCCTGCTGGCCTTCCTGGCGATGACACTGGCCGCCGCGGCGCTGGCGCTTTGGGCGGTGCGGCGGCTGATCAGGCCGGTGCGCGATCTGGCAGAAGCCGCCGACCGGCTAGGCCGCGACGTCAACGCGCCACCGCTGCCCGAAGCCGGACCATCGGAGGTCGCGACCGCCGCGCATGCCTTCAATACCATGGCCGCACGCATCCGCCGCTTCGTCGGCGACCGCACGCAGATGCTGGCCGCCATCGGCCATGACCTGCGCACGCCGATCACCCGGCTGCGCCTGCGCGCCGAGTTCATGGAGGATGACGAGCAGCGGCGGAAGATGCTCGCTGATCTCGACGAGATGGAACAGATGATCGCAGGGACCCTCGCCTTTGCCCGCGACGACAGCGCGACCGAGCCGACGGTCGCGGTCGATCTCGCTGCCCTATGCCGCACCGTGCTGGACGAAGCCGCCGATGCCCGCCCGGATCGCGCCGCCGCTATCGCCTATGCGGGGCCGGCGCGGCTGACTGCGCCGGCCCGGCCGGTGGCGCTGAAACGGGCGCTGGCGAATCTGGTTGGCAATGCCTTGGCCTATGGCGGCGCGGCGCGCCTCGCCCTGGTCGCCGAACCCAATCAGCCGATCCGCATCGGCATCGAGGATGACGGCCCCGGCATTCCTGCCGCGGAGCTAGAGAACGTCTTCCAGCCCTTCCGCCGCCTGGAGAATAGCCGCAACCGGGAAACCGGGGGCGCCGGGCTCGGCCTGCCCATCGCCCGCAATATCTTCCGCGCCCATGGCGGCGATGTGGTGCTGCGCAATCGCCCGGGCGGCGGGCTGCTGGCCGAGGCCACCCTGCCCGGGTGACCCGGTGCAAGGCTGGGACCTGGCTGCGACATGCGGCCAACGCGCCTAGTCATACCAGCGGTCAAATCCTTGGCCCGCTGGGATTCGCCTCCGGGCAATGCCGCCCTCCGGCGATCTGCGCTATTTATTCTCCGCGCAGATTCACGCCTCCGGGCAATGCCGCCCTCCGGCGATCTGCGCTATTCCGCCGTCGCGCCGCTGATCTCCACCAGACGCTGCCAACTATGCTCCTCCTCGCGCATGAAGTTGCCGAAGGCGAAGGGCGAGGCATCGAGCAGCGGCTTGAAGCCGAGCGGCACCAGCTTGTCCGAGAACTCGCGCGAATGCACCACTTCGGCGATCGCGGCGTACCAGCGCTCGTTGATCGCGGGCGGCGTGCCGCCTGGTGCCAGCACCGCGTACCAGACCTGCGCGTCCACGCGCCGTCCAGGCATCAGCTCGGCCATGCCGGGCACGGCTTCAAGGCCAGGGACGTAATCCACCCGCTGCGCGCTGCCGACCGCCAGCGGGCGGAAGCGCCCCTCGCGCACATGCGGCATCAGCGCCGGCATGACATCGAACATCATATCAATATTGCCGGCCAACAGATCCTGGATGGCTGGCCCGCCACCGCGATAGGGCACATGGGTGATATCGGCATCAGCCAGGCGCTTCACCAGCTCAATGTAAAGATGGCTGGTGGTGCCGGTACCGGAGGACCCCATGGTGATCTTGCCCGGATCGCGCTTGGCGGCGGCCATCAACTCGGCGAAGCTACGCCAGGGGCGCTGGCTGTTCACCACCAGCAGGATCGTCCCGGTGGCGACGCGGGTGATCGGCGCAAGATCAGTCAGCGGATTGATCGGCATGCGGGTGCCGTAGAGATACTTGTTGGCAACCAGCGTATTGGCCGCGGCGATCAGCAGGGTGTGGCCGTCCTTATCGGCCCGCGCCACAAGCTCCGCACCGATATTACCGCCCGCCCCGGCGCGGTTTTCGACGACGATCGCCTGGCCGATGATCGGCGCCAGCCGTTCCGCCAGCAGCCGGGCGGTAATATCAAGCGCGCCACCAGCGGCGATCGGCACGATCAGCCGCACCGTCCGGCTCGGGGCCCAGCCCGCCGCGCGGACAGGCAAAGCCGGCAGGGCGGCCGCGAGGCCGAACAGGGTACGACGCGCGTGCATGGGGCAACTCCCGGTTATTGCGCATGTCGGGCCAACCTGGCGCCGGGTCAAGCACGGCGGCGCGTCTGACTCCACCCGATCCAGAGCCCGGCGGCGATGATCACGGCCGCGCCCGCCCAGGTGGAGGCCGCCGGCCAGTCATCGAACAGCAGCCAGCCGATCAGGACCGAGCCGAGCAACTGCACATACTGGAACGGGGAAATCACATTGGCCGGCGCATAACCGAAAGCCCGCGCCACGCAGTAATGCCCGCAGGCGCCCAGCACCCCCATGCTGGCAAAAAGGCCGGCATGCGCCCAGCTTTCCGGCGTCTTCCAGACGAAGGGCATCACCAGCAGCATGCCAAAGGCGCCGACCACCGAGCTCAGGATCGCCGAGGTCTCCGGCGGGTCGAGCGCGGCGATCCGCCGGGTCATGATCTGGTACAGCGCGTAGCAGGCGGCACTGAACAGGACGAAGAGCGAGGCCCAGTGGAACAGCGCCGTGCCGGGACGGATCACGATCAGCACGCCGACGAAGCCCACCAGCAGCGCCGCCACCCGCCCCGGCGTCGTCCGCTCCCCCAGCATCGGCCAGGCAAGCAGCGCGACCAGCAGCGGCGAGGCCAGGCTGATCGCCGCCGCCTTGGCTAAGGGGATATGGGTAATCGCAAAAAAATGGCTGAGGTTCGAGGCCGTCAGCAGCGAGGCGCGGAACATCTGCAACCCCATCCGGCGGGAGCGCAGCAGCCCCAGCCCATAGCGCGGCAGGAAAGCCGCCAGCATGAACAGGATATGCCCAAAGGCCCGCGCCCAGGAGACTTGCAAACTGGAATATTCGGCCCCCAGCAACTTGCCGATGCCGCTCATCAGCGGAAAGAACAGGGCCGTGGCGCACATGAAGGCGATGCCGAGCAGGATGCGCTGCGGCGCGGTGGCGGGGCCGCTCGGGGGGGGCATGGCCGCAGGATGCGGCGGCGGCCTTGGGTCGGCAACGCCTTCGCGCTGGTATTCTCGGCCAGGTTTCCTATATAGAGGGAGTGTTGGGGTGTGGCCGGCGGGGCAAGTCGCCCGCGCGCATCCCGGCGACCTTCCTCGCGCTTAGGCGTTCCGACGCCCGGGCGCCCCATTATGGCGCCGCCCCACGGGGCCCGCAGAGAGTACTCATTGACCTTACATCATGATCTTCCCGATGCCCCGGCCGCATCGGTAACAGCGGGCCTTGGTTCCATCCCGCCCGCCGAGGCGGCCATCCTGGCCAGCGGGCTTTCGGTCACCCCCCAGGAAATGCCGGCGCTGATCCGCCGCGTCGCCCGGCTGCTGCCGGCCAATGCCGAAGCCGTCGCCGGCGCGCTGCGGCAAGTCCGCCGGCGCGGCTGGGCGGCCCGGTTGCTCGACCTCGCCAACCGGGCCGGTCGGGTCTGGGTGCGCCGCACCGATGCCGAAACGGCGGCTGGCACTGTCAGCGCCCTTACCCCCGATGACGCGACGCTGCTCAGCGCGCTCGACATGGCGCTGGCGCAGCGCTTCCGTGGCCTCGGCCCGGCGCCCGAGCCGGTGCTGGAATCGCTCGCCGCCGAGTGGCACGAGGCCGGGCGCGACGCGCTGGCGGCCGAGCGCCACATGGCGCTGATCGCTGAGGTGGCCGCGGCCTTCGGCCTTGGGCCCGAGACAGCCGCGTCGTTGCAGGTGAGCATCGGCGGCATCGAGGCCCGCCGTCGGCGCGAGGCGCGCGACGCCGCCAGCGCGGCGCGCGAGAAGCGCCGCGAGGAAGTTGCCCGGCTGCGCGCCTGGGAAAAATCGCTGGTCGAGTTCCGCGCGGTGCCCGGCCTGCTGCGCTGCGCCGAACGCGAGGCGCAGCGCTGGATCGGCGCCGGCTTGGTGCCGATCGCCCGCCGCATTCCGCAGAAGGGCGGGCGCGAGAAATGGGAGTTCGATCCCGCCGAGCTGGCCCCCTTGGCGGCGCAGGTTGCCGATTGGCGAGAGGCCGACCGGCTGGTCAAGCAGGGGCCCGCCGCGCCGGCGATCCATGGCAGCCGCGCCGGCAATGCGGCGATCGCGCGGGTGGCCGCGCTTGACCGCTATGCCGGGCATTTCCGCACCGCCCGCGCGCTCAACCGCCGCATCACCCTGATCACCGGCCCGACCAATTCGGGCAAGAGCCACACCGCGCTCGATCGCCTCGCGGCGGCCGAAAGCGGCGTGGCGCTCGCCCCGCTGCGCCTGCTGGCGCACGAATTCCGCGAAGCCTTGCAGGCGCGCGGTGTCGCCACCTCCCTCGCCACCGGGGAGGAGCGCCAGCCCAGCCCCGGCAGCCGGCATCTGGCGGCAACGGTCGAGATGTGCCCCTTCCACCTGCCGGTCGAAGTCGCGCTGATCGATGAGGCGCAGATGCTCGGCGATCGCGATCGCGGCGCCGCCTGGACGGCGGCGATCATGGGGGCCCCGGCCCGGCAGGTCTTCGTGCTCGGCGCGCCCGAATGCATCTCCCAGGTCCGGCGCATCGCCGCGCTCTGTGCCGATCCCATCGATGAAGTGACGCTGGAGCGTAAGGGGCCGCTACGGGCGGCGCCGGCGCCGGTCGGGCTGGGCGATCTCAGACCCGGCGATGCGCTGGTCGCCTTCTCCCGCCGCGAGGTGCTGGATATGCGGGCCGAACTGGTCAAGCGCGGCAAGCGGGTGGCGGTGATCTACGGCGCCTTGAGCCCCGAGGTGCGGCGCGCCGAAGCGCAGCGCTTCCGTGAGGGCGAGGCCGATCTCCTGATCGCCACCGATGCGATCGGGATGGGGCTGAACCTGCCGATCCGGCGGGTGATCTTCACCACCCTGGCGAAGTTCGACGGCGAGGGCCGGCGGGCGCTGACGGTGCAGGAGGTCAAGCAGATCGGCGGCCGCGCCGGCCGCTACGGCCGGCATGAGGAAGGCGTGGTCGCGGTGCTGGCCGGCGCCGGCAGCCCGGATTTCGTCCGCGCCCATCTCGCCGCCGCACCCGAACAGCCCGAGGATGCCCGACCGCAGGTGCAGCCCGATGCCGATATCGTCGCCAATGTGGCGCAGGAGATCGGCAGCGATTCGCTGTTCGGCGTGCTGGCCCGCATCCGCCGCGCCGTGCTGCGCCCCGATGATCCGAATTACCGCCTCGCCGACCTGACCCAGGCGATGGCTGTTGCCTCGGCGATCGATGGGGTGGGCCTGCCGTTGCTCACCCGCTGGACCTACGCGCTGTGCCCGGTCGATCAGCGCGACAACGGCGTCGCCCGGCTTGCCCGCTGGGCCATCGAGCACGGCGCCCGCCGCGGCGTGGCGCCGCCCCTTGCCGGCCGCCTGCCGACGCCCGAACAGGCCAGCCGGGACGAGTTGGAGCGGGCCGAGAAAACCCATAAACGACTAGTCGCCTGGCGCTGGCTTTCGCTGCGTTTCCCAGAAGCCTATCCCGACCGCGCCTCGGCCGAAGCCGAAACGCAGCGACTCGACCGCTGGATCGAGGATGTGTTGCGCCAGCAACGCCGCAGCAGGTTGGTGGCCTAAGATGCCCTTCCCCGAAGATCTTCCCGCCCCGCTCGCCAAGGCGCTGGCGGAACGCGGCTATGCCGAACCAACCCCGGTGCAGGACGCCGTGTTGCGGCCGGAGACGCGCGGGCGTGACCTGCTGGTCTCAGCCCGCACCGGCTCCGGCAAGACCGTCGCCTTCGGCCTGGCCTTTGCGCCCGACCTGATGGCGGAGGCCGAGCGCCTGCCCCCACCCGGCGCGCCGCTCGCGCTGGTGGTGGCGCCGACGCGCGAGCTGGCGCTGCAGGTGCAGGGCGAGCTCGCCTGGCTCTATGGCCCCTCCGGTGGGCGGGTGGTCACCTGCGTCGGCGGCACCGATCCGGTGGCCGAACGCCGGGCCCTGGAACGCGGCGCACACATCGTCTGCGGCACCCCCGGGCGGCTGCGGGACCATCTGGAACGCGGCAATCTGCGCCCGGAAGCGATCCGCGTCGTCGTGCTGGATGAGGCCGACGAGATGCTCGACATGGGCTTCCGCGAGGAGCTGGAAGCGATCCTGGAGACGACGCCGGCCAGCCGGCGCACGCTGCTCTTCTCCGCCACCGTGCCGCGCGCCATCGCCCAGCTCGCGCAGCGCTACCAGCGGGACGCGCAGCGCATCACCGCCGGCGAGGAAGGCAGCCAGCACAGCGATATCGACTACCGCGCGCTGATGCTCGCCCCGCACGAAATCGAGCGCGCCGTGGTCAATTCGCTGCGCTTCTTTGAGTCCCGGGCGGCGCTGGTCTTCTGCCGCACCCGCGCCACCGTGACGCGGCTGCAGGGCAGCCTTGCTGAACGCGGCTTCGCCGCCGTGGCGCTGTCGGGCGAACTCTCTCAGGCCGAGCGCAACCGCGCGCTGCAGGGGCTGCGCGATGGCCGCGCGCGGGTCTGCGTCGCCACCGATGTGGCCGCGCGCGGCATCGACCTGCCCGATCTCGGCCTCGTCATCCATGCCGATCTGCCGACCGATGCGGAGACGCTGCTGCACCGCTCCGGCCGGACCGGCCGTGCCGGGCGCAAGGGCATCGCCGTGCTGCTGGTGCCGCATAACCGCAGGCGGGCCGCGGAGGCCCTGCTGGCCGCCGCGCGGGTGAAAGCCAGCTGGGGGCCGGCCCCTTCGGCCGAGGCCATCCGCGCCCAGGACAACCAGCGCATCCTCGCCACCGCGCGCGAACAGGTGGCGGAGGAAGCGGCCGAAGACGAACAGGCCATGGCGCGGGAGCTGCTGGAAGGCAGTCCGCCCGAAGCCGTTGCCGCAGCGCTGCTGCGGGCGCTGCGCGGAACGCTGCCGCCGCCCGAAGAACTCGCCGCCCCGGCCGAACGCGCACCTGCCGCGCCGCGCGTGCCGCGGCCGCAGGAAGGCGGGCAGCAGGGCGCCTGGTTCCGGCTTTCGGTCGGGCGCCAGGGCAATGCCGACCCGCGCTGGGTGCTGCCCTTCGTCTGCCGCCGCGGCCATGTGACGCGCCAGGAGATCGGCCGCATCCGCGTGCTGGAGCGCGAGACGCAGTTCGAGGTGGCGCCCTGGGCCGCCGCGCGCTTCGCCGCCGCCGCCATGCGCCCGGCGGAGGGCGAGGACGCGCATATCCGCATCGCCCCGCTTCCCACCGCGCCCCAAGCCAGCGCCCCAACCAACGCCCCAGCCAACGCCCCAGCCGCGGCCCCGCCGCGCGCCGCGCCGCTGCCCGAGGCGCTGCGCCGCAAGCGTCCCGCCCGGAAGCCCTGATGCAACTGTTCTATTCGTCCGGCTCGCCCTTCGCCCGGGCGGTACGGGTGGCGCTGCGGGAGACCGGGCTGCTCGCCGCTATCGCCGAGCAGGAGACGACCCTACGCGACCCGGCCGCCATCCTGCTGCCGCACAATCCCGTCGGTCGGGTCCCGACGCTGTTGCTGGCCGATGGGACAGCACTGACCGAGACGGCGCTGATCCTGCCCTTTCTCGACACGCTCGGCGGCACCTATCGGCTAATGCCAGACAGCTCCCGCGCCCCGCTCGGCCTCGCGCTCGGCGCCATGGACGGCATGGCGGTGTGGAACCGGGAGCTGCGCCGGCCGGCGGAGGAACGCTCCCCCAGCGTCATCGCGCTGGAGACGACGCGGCTGAACCGCGCCGCCGATGCGCTCGAAGCGCAGGCGGCGGCGGGGCAATGGGCGCTGACGGGCCCGCCGGACGCGGCGCGCATCACGCTTGGCTGCCTGCTGGGCTACGCCGAATACCGCCATCGCGCCTGGGCGTGGCGGCAGGACCGGCCGGCCCTTGCGGCCTGGTATGAGGCGATCGCGGCGCGGCGCTCGTTCCAGGCGACGATCCCGCCGGTGAGCGGGATCTGAACCCCACGGCGCGCGGCAATGCCTCGTGCCGCGCGCCCGCACGGGCGCCACGGCCAGTAGCGCGCAGCCGTCGCGGCCAACGCCGCGCGCTTCAGGAAACCGGAGGTTTCCGTCCGGCGCTTGAGGGCCAGCAAAAGCCAATGCCAACGGTCAAAGGATCCGACTGTTGGTATGCGCCGGGCGGCCGATCGCCGCCCGGCGATGGCGGGCCTGAAAAGCCTCAGCGCCCCGCCAGGCGATAGACCCGCGCGGCAGTGTCGTGGAACAGCGCCGCCTTCTCGGCCGCGCCGGCGCCGCTTGCCAGCCGTTTGAAGGCGTTCCACAGCACGGCGTAGCTGCACATGCCCTTGTCGACGGGAAAGTTGCTCTCGAACATCCCGCGCGTCGGGCCGAAGGCGGCGATGCAGGTCTCGATATAGGGGCGCCAGGCCGCGGCCAGCGCGGCGGAGCCGGGCGGTTCGGCAGCCTGATGGAAGTCGAAGCCGCCGACCTGCATGGCCAGCCCGCCCAGCTTCACCATCACGTTCGGCCGCTTCGCCAGCGCCTCGATATCCCGCTTCCAGACCGGAAACACCTCCGCCCGCTGGCCGGCATAGGGGCCGACGCCAAGGGGACCGCCGACATGGTCGAGGATGATCGTCGTGCCCGGCGCCGCATCGGCCAGCGCGATTACCTGGGGCAGCTGCGTGTGATAGGCCCAGACATCGAGGGTGAGGCCGAGCTGCCCCAGCACCCGCGCGCCGGCGGCGAAGGCCGGCAAGCCCAGCGGCCCGGGCGGCGGCATCGTCAGGTTCGCGCGCACCTCGGGCGAGGCATGCCAGGCGGTGCGGTTGCGCACCCCCTTGAAGCGCGCGCCGGCGATCGCGCGATGCTGTTCCAGCAGCGGGGCCACCTGATCGCCGAGCGTCAGGTCAACCAGCCCGATAATGCCGTCGCAGAGCCGGGTCGGGCCGTAGCCGCCGCTCGCGCTCATCGCCGCTGCGCCGTTGACGAAGGCGGTCTCGCCCAGTGGCCGTTCGGCCTCGGGCCCCGTGGCGCGGTACATGGCGCCGCATTGCACGAAGACGGTGGCGCGGATGTCGTGGCCGGTGGCGGTATCGGCGCGCAGATCCTCGAACAGATACCGCTCCCCGGGATGGTCCCAGAGGTGGTGGTGCGGGTCGATGATCGGCAGGCCGGGATCGAGGATCTCCTCCTGCCGCTGGGCCAGCCAGGCCTCGCGGATCGCGACCTGGCGCGAGGGGGTGAGCGAGGCTGCTGGTATCTTGGTCATTCCTGGCTCCTGCCGCAGTGTCCGTCCGGGCCGGCAGCATGGCGAAGCCCTGCGCGGGGCGAAAGCCCGGCAGGTGTTCCCCGGCAGGTGTTCCCCGGCAGGTGTTCCCCCCTGGCCCACGGCTTGCCATGCTCCACCATCCCCGACCGGCCGGAGCCAGCCAGATGAGCATGCAGCCCAGCGACCGCGTTCCCTTTTCCGCCATCATCGACCGCCCGCCCCTGAAGCTGCCGGGCGATGCCCGCATCATCCTGTGGTCGATCGTCAACCTGGAGGTCTGGGATATCGGCAAGCCCATGGCCCGGCAGGTGATCCCGGCGCCGACCGGGCAGGTGCTGCTGCCGGATGTGCCGAACTGGTCCTGGCACGAATACGGCATGCGCGTCGGCGTCTGGCGCTTCTTCAAGCTGTACCAGCGCCTGGGCATCCGCCCCACCCTTTCGATCAACGCCCGGGTGGTCGAGGATTACACCCGCGTGGCCGAGGAAGCCCGCGCCTCCGGCTGGGAGTTCATGGGCCATAGCTGGGAACAGGGGCCGATCCACAAGGAACCCGACCAGCGCGCCATGATCTTCCGGTCCATGGACCGGCTGGAGAAATTCACCGGCAAGCGCCCCGTCGGCTGGCTGGGCCCGGGGCTGACCCAGACCTTCGAGACGCCGGAGTTGCTGGTGGAAGCCGGCGTGAAATACATCGGCGACTGGGTCTATGACGACGAGCCGACGACGATCCAGACCGAGCGCGGCCCGCTGGTGACGCTGCCCTACACCGTGGAGCTGAACGACATCCCGATGATGATCGTCCAGCACCATGAAAGCGATTATCTGCTGAAGCGCGCGATCGATCAGTTCGATCGGCTGTACGAGGAAGGCGGCGAGCGGGCCAAGGTGATGTCGCTGGCCATCCACGCCTATATCTCCGGACAGCCGCACCGCATCAAATACCTGGAGAAGTTTTATGAGTACGTCGCCTCCAAGCCCGGCGTGCTGCACTGGAATGGCGAACAAATGCTGGATTGGTATCAGGGCCAGGGAGGGGGCAAATGACCACCCCCTTCACCGGCGGCTGCCGCTGCGGCGCCTTCCGCTTCAGCTTCCCCAGCCCGCCGGTGCTGACACGCCTCTGCTGGTGCCGGGATTGCCAGTATTTCGCCGCCGGCAATGCCTCGGTGAACGCGGTCTTCGCCACCGCGGGCGCCACCTTCACCGGGGAAACCCGCGCCTTTGAGACGGTGGCCGACAGCGGCAACCGGCTACAACGGCATTTCTGCCCGGTTTGCGGCACGCCGCTGTTCTCCGAAGCGGCGGTGCGGCCGGGCTTTCGCGTCATGCGCCTCGGCACGTTGGATGAGCCGGGGCGGCTGCGGCCGGAAATGGCGATCTGGACCGGCTCCGCCCCCGGCTGGGCCTGCCACGATCCTGACCTGCCCGGCCACCCGGCTCAGGGGCCGCCGCCGGCGCCGGTCACGGCTCCAGCTTGATGCTAGTGCGTTCGACCACCACGCGGAACTTCGCCAGTTCCGCCTGCAGGAAGGCCCGCGCATCGGCCGGGCTGTTCGGCCCCTCCCAGGCCAGGGCGCCGGCCACCAGCAGTTTTTCCCGCAGCGTGGGCTCAGCCAGCGCCGCGATCAGCGCCTGATTGAGCCGCGCGGCCACCGGCTCCGGCATCCCCGGCGGGCCCAGCAGGATGTTCCAGGTGGAGATATCGGCCTCGGTGATCCCGACCTCGGCGAAGGTCGGCAAATCCGGGAAGGCGGGGAAGCGGCGCGGCCCGGTCACGGCGATGCCGCGCACCATGCCGTCGCGCACCTGCCCGGCGGCGGAGGCGAGGACAGCGATGCCGAACTGCGCCTCCCCCTGGAAGATCGCCGTCACCATCTGGCCACCGCTACGATAGGGCAGGTTGACGAAGCGGGTGCCGAGGCCGAGCGCCAGCATCTCCGGCGCCAGGTGCACGATCGCACCGATGCCGGAGGTCGCGTAGGTATAGGTATCCGGCGGCGCCGCCTTCAACGTGGCCAGCAGCGTGGCGGCATCGCGCGGCGGGAATTTCGGGTTGGTGACAAGGATCAGCGGCGCCGTGGCGATGATGCCGAGATGGCTGAAATCGCGGAGCGGATCGTAGCGCGTGCCGCCCACCAGCGCATTCGGCGCAATGGCGTGGGAGGAGCTTTCGACGAGCATGATGGTATGGCCATCCGGCGCCTGGCGCTTGAGCCATTCGGCGGCGATGGTGCCGGAGGCGCCCGGCCGGTTCTCCACCACCACCCGGGCCCCCGGGCCGAGATTGGCGGCCAGCCGATCTGCCAGCAGCCGGGCCGCGATATCGGTGGACCCGCCCGGGCCATAGCCGGTGACCAGGGTCACCGGCCGGTCCGGAAAGGCCGCGGCAGCCCCGGTCAGCAGGCTAAGGCAAAGGGTGAGGAGGAGGCGGCGCATCATCGGCTTTCATGGGGCGAGGGCGCTAGAGCATGCTGCGTTCACATGCGTTCACGCAGCCCGCTCTAGCATGTGTTAGATCGCGCGATTCAGCGTCTTCGGCGATTCCGCATCAACGCATCGCGCTCTCGTGCGGCGTGCGGCCCTGCACGGGGCCGAGTAGCCCAAGATCGATGGCGGTGCGATAGACCCGGGCGGCGAAGGCCGGCTGGCGCTGCAGATCGGCCAGCCGCAGCCGGGCCGCCGGTTCGGCCATCAGCCGGGCGATCGCCACCGCATCATCCGGCGCGGGCGGGCCGGGGAAGACGGGCCCGCGCTCCGGCGGGACATCATTCAGCAGCCGCTCCAGCAGCCGGCTATCGACCTGCACCGTGGTGCCGCAGGTCAGGGTGATATCCGCCTCTGGTTGGACGAGGCGCAGCCCGACCAGGGTGCCGGGCGGGGCGGCGCCCAGGAACTGATCGGTGATCCGCAGCGGCGCCCCATCGGGGAAGCCTGCCGCCTTCACCCCGCCGAGCGGATCGGGGCCGTGCAGGGTAAAAAGGCCGAAGCGCGCGACCTGCAAGGCGGCCAGCAGCTTCGCTTCCGGGCTGCCTGGGGGCGGCGGCTCAGCCCGGGCTTGGCGGTCGATCCCGCGGCCATGCTCGCCGACGGGGTCGAGCACGCCGAGATCGAAGACGATGGCGAATTGCATCTCATCGGCCGGCACCACCTGCTTGCCGTCCCAGAGCGAGAGGGCGCGCGCCTGCTGGGCAAGGCTGGCCAGCGGCACGCGCTTCGACGCCGCGGTGAGCAACGGTGCGCGCAGCGCGGCATACTCGGCCGCCGTGGTCATCCGTTGGGTACGGTCACACCAAGGCTGCGAGCGCAGGCGACGATGCTCGCCCAGGTATCGGGCTGCAGCGGCACGCCATGGGCCAGGCGTTCGGCGCGCAGCCGGGCTTCCTGCTCCCCAGGCGCCAGCACCTCGCCACCCGGGGCGGCGGGGCGGCAGGACTTCACCCAGGTGACGTACTCCTCGGCGGCCTGCTTGAAGGCGGCTTCGGTGCCGAAATGCCGGGGTGAGATGTAGATGGAGAGCATGCCATTGGCGATGCGCCCACGTTCGCCAACCGGGCCGGAACAGCCACCGCCGGTGAAGGCGCCGGCCAGCAATTCGCACATGAAGGCGAGGCCGGAGCCCTTGTGGTCACCGAAGGCACGGATGGCGCCGAGCCCATTGGCCGGGCTGCGCGGGCCGACCTGAGCGTATTCGCCATACAGGGTGTGCGGATCGCCCGAGAGGGTGCCGTCCGGCTCGATCAACGCATCCGCCGGCAGCGGCTTGCCGCCGTTGGAGGCAACCAGGACCTTGCCCTCGGCCACCGCCGAGGTGGCGAAATCCAGCACCACCGGCGGGCTGGTCGGCACGCCGACCGAGAAGGGGGCGGTGGAGAAGCGCCGTTCCGTGCCGCCGAAGGGGGCGACAAGGACCGAGCCCGCAACATTGACGAAGTGGATGGAGATGAGCCCGGCGGCGATCGCCTGTTCGGCATAGGTGCCGATGCGCCCGACATGGCCGGCATTGCGCAGCGCGATGATGGCCGTGCCATGCTTCTGCGCGCGCTCGATCCCCAGCGCGGTGGCCTGCGGGGCGACGGTCTGCCCGAAGCCCCATTTGCCGTCGAGCAGCGCGAAGGCACCGCCATCGGTGACCATTTCGGCCTGCTGGCCCGCGACGATGTAGCCGGCCTGCTGCCATTCGACATAGCGCGGCACGCGGACCACGCCGTGGCTGTCATGCCCCGCCAGATTGGCGCCGAGCAGGTGGCTGGAGATGCGGCCCGCCTCGGCGGCATCGCACCCGGCGGCCTTGAAGATATTGCCGACCAACGCATCGAGCGTCGGCGCCGCGATCATTACAGGGGTATAGCCAGCCATCAGAGCACCTTATCCGTCACGGGGTCGATGATGTGCATGCGGTTCATATCCGCGGTCATGGCCAGCGGCACGCCGGGTGCGGCGGCAACGCCGGGGTCGATCTTGGCGCAGATCTCGCCACCATCCCGCCAGCAATAGACCAGCGTCTCGGCACCCAGCGGCTCGACCACCTCGGGCGTCAGGCTGAGCGGCGCGAGGCCGGGGCGGGCTTCCATCTGGCTGGCGGCGGTCAGGTGTTCCGGCCGGATGCCGAACAGGACCTCCCGGCCGGCATGGCCAGCATAGCGGGCGGTGCGGTCGGCGGGCACCGGCAGCAGCGCACCGTCCGAGAGCCGGACATTGAGCGCGCCCGAGGCCTGTTCGAGCCGGGCGGGGATGAAGTTCATCGCCGGGCTGCCAATGAAGCCGGCGACGAATTTCGTGGCCGGGCTGTGATAGAGCACCTGTGGCGGGCCGACCTGTTCGATGATGCCGTGGTTCATGACCACGACGCGATCGGCCAGCGTCATCGCCTCCACCTGGTCGTGGGTGACGTAGACGGTGGTGGTCTTGACGGTCTGGTGGACCTTCTTGATTTCAGTGCGCATCTGCACGCGCAGCTTGGCGTCGAGGTTCGACAGCGGCTCGTCGAACAGGAAGACCTTGGGATCGCGGACGATGGCGCGGCCCATCGCGACCCGCTGCCGCTGGCCGCCCGAGAGCGCCTTCGGCTTGCGTTCCAGCAGCGGCCCGATATCGAGGATGCGGGCGGCGTTTTCCACCCGCCGGCGGATTTCCTCACGGGGGAATTTCCGCAGCATCAGCCCGAAGGCCATGTTGTCGTAGACCGACATGTGCGGATAAAGCGCGTAGTTCTGGAACACCATGGCGATGTCGCGGTCGCGCGGCGGGACATCGTTGACGATATTGCCGTCGATCTCGATCGCACCGCTGGTGATTTCCTCAAGCCCCGCGATCATCCGCAGCGTGGTCGACTTGCCGCAGCCAGACGGGCCGACGAGGACGACGAATTCCTTATCGCCGATGTCGAGGTCGATGCCCTTCACCGCCTGCACGCCGCCTTCGTATTCCTTGACGACCTTCTTGATGTTGACCTGTGCCATGGGACGGCCCCTAGCCCTTGGTTGCGCCGGCCGTCAGGCCCGCGATGTAGTAGTCCATCAGGAACGCGTAGACGATCACCGGCGGCATCGCCGCCAGCAGCGCGCCGGCCATCAGCTGCCCCCAGGCGAAGGTATCGCCGCGGATCAGCTGGGAGACGACACCGATGGTCAGTGGCATCTCATCGGGGCGGGTGATGAAGGCGGTCGGGTAGACGAAGGCCGCCCAGCTGACGGTGAAGGCGAAGATGGTCGCGGCGATGATGCCGGGCAGGGCGACGGGGATGAAGATCTTGGTCAGCATCTGCATCCAGTTGGCTCCATCGATCAGCGCCGCCTCGTCCAGCTCCTTTGGGATGGAGGCGAAGTAGCCGATCATGATCCAGGTGCAGAAGGGCACCGACAGCGTCGGGTAGACCAGCACCAGCCCCCATTTGGAATTGAGCAGGTCGAGCCCACCGACGATCTGATAGAGCGGGATGAACAACAGCGTGTCCGGCACCAGGTAGGTGAGGAAGACGCCGGTCGCCAGCACCTGGCTGCCGAAGAACTTCATCCGCGCCAGCGCGAAGGCGGCAAGGACCGAGATCACCATGGTCACCGCCACCACCAGCACGGTGACGATGATGCTGTTCCAGAAGAAGCCGCGGAACATGGGATCGCTGATGAGAGCGGTGTAATTGGCCAATGTCGGGTCGCGCACGATCCAGGGCGTGCCGACGGGGTTCGAGATCTCGGCGCTGGTCTTCAGGCTGGTGATCAGCATGTAGAAGGGCGGCGCCAGCATGACGATGGCGGCGACGACCAGCGAGATATAGGCGGTGATCAGCGCCCAGCGGCGTTCCTGGCGCAGCGAGCCGATCTTGCGGCCGAGCCCGGGCAGGACGTCGGAGGGGCGGGCGGCGCTGGCCGACATCAAGCCATCTCCTTGTTGCGCTGGGTCACGCCACGCAGGACGAAGAAGGCGATCCCTGCGAGGATTGGGAACATAAAGAGCGAGACCGCGGCACCGCGCGGGATATTTCCCGAGAGGATGCCCACCTGGAAGGCGTAGGAGGCGAAGACATGCGTCAGGTCGCGGGGGCCGCCATTGGTCAGCACCCGGACGATGTCATAGTTGGCGAAGGTGACGATCAGGCTGAACAGCACGGTGATGGATATGATGTTGCGCATCATCGGCAAGGTCACATAGCGCAGCCCCTGCCAGCCGGTCGCGCCATCGATGGCCGCTGCCTCGTAAAGCTGATCGGGCACGGATTTCAGCGCCGCCAGATACATGATCATGAAGAAGGGCGTGCCTGCCCAGACATTGACGAGGATGACCGAGACACGCGCCCACCACGGCTCCCCCAGCCAGGGGATGGCGGGACCGCCGATCGCCGTCAGCACCCAGTTGATCGAGGAATAACTGGGGTCGAACATCCACCACCAGCCGAGGGTGGAGAGGGCCGGCGGCACCACCCAGGGCAGCAGCAGCATGCCGCGCCAGATCCGCTGGCCCTTGGTGGGGATGTGGTGCAGCATGCTGGCCAGCCAGAAGCCGAACAGCGCCTTCAGGATCACCGCGGTGACCGCGAAGAAACAGCTCTGCCAGATGACCATCCGGAAGGTCTCGGATTCCAGCAGGATCTCGAAATTGCCGAGGCCGATGAAGCCGGTCATGCGCCGGTTCAGCGTGGCGAGGTAGATCGCGTAGCCCGCCGGATAGACGACAAGGCCGGCGATCACCGCGATCAGCGGCAGCGTCATCAGGAAGGCGATGGTCGAGCGGCGGCGTGCGAGTCGCTGCAGCGTGCCACCGCCAGCAGGCGTCATCGGCCGGCCCGCCAGCGCCGTGGTGGCATCGAGCGCCATCCCGCCCTCCCTCTTCCCCTGGGGTACCGTTCTCGCCCGCGCGCCGCTCAGCCGCGGCGCATGTTGTTGATCTCGCGCTCCAGCCAGCCCATGGCCTGGTCGATCGTCTCGCCGCCCTGGGCGACGCGGGCGATGACCTTGGTGTTGAGCGCCTGGATATACATCTGCGCGGCAAGCTCAGGCGGCGCCGGGTCGAAGGCGATGGAGGTCTTGGCCTCGTGGTGCGGCTTCAACGGGTAGTTGTAGATGGTCCCAACCGGCGGGTTCTGGGTCTCCCAGATCTTGAAGTCGGTCATCGAGGCGAAGGGCGGAATATCGTAGCCGCCGCTGGTGTTCGTGGTCAGCTCCGCACTTTCGCGCTGGCTGAGGAATTCCAGCATCGCCTTGGCGGCACCCTTGTTCTTGCCGAAGGACCAGATGCCGGTGGTGAAGGGCAGATAGGCAATGAAGCGCCCGGCGGGGCCGGCCGGCATGGGCACCGTCCAGCACTTCTCCGCAACCGCGATATTGTCGCGCTTGGCCACCGCCCAGGCGGAGGGCGGGTTGAAGACCAGCGCCGCTTTGCCGGAGATAAGCGCCCGGTTGTTCGAGGCATCGTCCCAGGCCCAGACATCGGCGGGCAGGAACTTCGACAGCCGCACGCCATAGTCGATCGCCTGGCGCAGCTTGTCGTTCCCCTTGACCGTCGGCTCGCCCTTGGCGTTGGTGATCTGCGCCCCATGGCCGAGGAACATGGCCCCAACCCAGTCGACGGCGTCGGAGAACTGGCCCATCGGCAGGCCGAAGGGCACACCCGCCTTGTGGCAGGCCTCAGCGGCCTTGAGGAAAGTCTCCCAGGTCCAGGTATCGGCGCCCGGGCCGCGCTTGTTATCGGCCGGCCACATGGCGCGGATATCGATCCCCGCATGTTGCTGCAGCAGGTCGTAGCGCACGCAGGCGGGCTTGTTCTGGGTGCCGGAGGTCGCCGGGACGCCGCGCCACTTGCCGCCATGCACGGCGAGGAACTTCGCCACCGGGTTGATCGTGCCGTATTTCGCCTCCAGCCGGCCGATCACATCATCCACCGGCTCCAGCTTGTCGGAATAGGCGCCGACATCCCAGGGCGTCAGCGAAATACCATCATGCCCGTTGCCGGACTGGAACTGCGCGGCAGAGGTCAGCTGCAGCTGGTTGCCCGTCGTATTGATGAAATCCAACGAGACATTGACGTTGTTCTTGGCGCCCCATTCGCCGCAGAGCTTCTTCAGCGCATCATTGCCGCCAGGCACCCAATGGTCCCAGAAGGCAAAGCGCAGGCTGCCGCCGGTCCCTTGCGCATGCACCATGGGCGCGCTGAGTGCGCCGGCGGCCACGACCCCGGCGCCCGAGCGCAATGCCGTGCGACGGCTGATCTGCTGACGAGACATCCCTGGTCCTCCTGCTGGCGACTTGCGCGCCTATTGCGTGGCCACGATGACCGGCCACGCCGGCCCACGCAACCGCGCAGAATTGCCTGAGAAATGCACTGTTTGACTTGCAGCCACCGGCCAGCTGACCGAGATTGCGGACATGGAACTCGAAGCCTGCGATATCATCGTCATCGGTGCCGGCATCGCCGGGGCGACGGCGGCCGCGCACCTCGCCCCCCGCCACCGCGTCGTGCTGCTGGAAGCCGAGGAGAGCGCCGGCTACCACACCACCGGTCGTTCGGCGGCGATCTGGATTCGCCATTACGGCAGCCCGGATGCGCGCATCCTGACCGCGGCCTCTCGTGGTTTCTTCGATGCTCCACCCCCAGGCTTCGGCGGGCTGATCCATGCTCGCGATGTCGTGCATCTCGCCCCTCCCGAAAAACTGGCCGCCCTCGAAGCCATGCTGGCCGAGGCGCCGGAGATGCGCCGCCTGGATCTCGCCACGCTGCGCGCCCGGGTGCCGGCGCTCAGGCCCGACTATGCGGTTGCCGCGGCGATGGAGCCTGATTGCTTCGATATGGATGTGCATGCCCTGCACCAGGGCTTCTTGCGACAAGTCACCCAGCATGGCGGCCGGCTGGCGCTGCGCCAGCGCGCGGCGCGGATCTGGCGCGCCGGCGGCCGCTGGCACGCGGAAGCCCTGGGCGGCACAGTCTTCGCCGCGCCGCTGCTGGTCAATGCCGCGGGCGCCTGGGGCGATGAGGTGGCGGCGCTGGCCGGCCTGCCCCGCATCGGGCTGCAACCAAAGCGGCGCACCGCCTGCATTATCGACCCAGGCGCCTTCGACTGCACGGACTGGCCCATGCTGGGCGATGTCGGCCATAGCTGGTACGTCCGCCCGGAAGCCCGCCGCAAGCTGATGGTCTCACCGGCGGATGAGACGGACAGCGCGCCACTCGATGCCCAGCCGGATGAGCTGGACGTGGCGATCGGCATCGATCGCATGCAGCAGGCGCTGGATATCCCGGTGACGCGCATCGAGCACAAATGGGCCGGACTCCGCACCTTCACCCCAGATCGCGGCCTGGCGATCGGTGCTGGGGTCGAGCCCGGCTTTTTCTGGATGGTCGGGCAAGGCGGCTATGGCATCCAGACCGCGCCGGCCGCCGGGCGGCTGCTGGCGGCACTCATCGAAGGCCGGGTGCCAGAGGCGGATGTGACGCCCGCCATCCCGCTCTGCGATCCCCGGCGCTTCAGCAAATGACGCGCCCGGTCCAGCACCCGCGGCAGACGCTGCTGCTGGCCATCGGGCTGGGTGCCGCTGCCAGCGCGCTCGCCATGCGGACCCTGCCCGTGCAAGCGGCGCTGCTGGTCGGCTGGTGCGTTTTCATCTGCGTCGACATGTTTGCCATCATCCTGCGCCTGCGCCGTGCGACGCCGGAATCCCTCCGCCAGCGGGCTATCGAGATCGAGGGCAGCGAGGGGGTGGTTATGACCGCCAGCGTGATCGGCGCACTCGCCTCGCTATGCGCGGTCGCCTGGTCGCTCGCCGTGCATCCGCGACACCAGCCTGAGATCGCCTACGGACTGCCGCTGCTGACGGTCGTCCTCTCCTGGAGCTATGTGCACCTGCTCTTTGCGGTCTGCTACGCGCATGAATACTGGCAAGCCGGCGGTGGCTTGGCAGTCGCTGGGAAGACGCCGCCTCAGACCGTCGATTTCCTCTATTTTTCCTTCACCATGGGGATGACGGCACAAACCTCCGATACCGCCATCTCAAGCTCCGCCATGCGCCGGATCGCGCTCGTCCACGGGCTCGTCGCCTTCGTCTACAATGCGGCGATCCTGGCCGCTTCGGTGAACGTGGCCGCCAGCCTGCTGGGCTAGGGCGGGCTGCGTTCACATACGTTCACGCAGCCCGCTCTGGCATGTGTTGGATCGCGCGATTCAGCGCCTTCGGCGATTCCGCCTCAACGCATCGCGCTCTAAACCTCGCTCAGCCCACGGGCGAGGAAACCTTGTCGCGGTAGTTGCATGCGGCCGTGGCAGGGCAGCGCCAGCATTCGGGCGTGCGCGCCTTGCAGACATAGCGGCCGTGCAGGATCAGCCAGTGATGCGCGTCGCGCAGCAGATCGGGCGGGCACTTCCGCACGATCCCCTCCTCCACGGCGCGCGGCGTCCGGCCGGGTGCAAGGCCGGTGCGATTGCCCAGGCGGAAGATATGGGTATCGACCGCCATGGTGGCCTCGCCGAACGCAACATTCAGCACGACGTTGGCGGTCTTGCGCCCGACGCCCGGCAGCGCTTCCAGCGCCGCCCGATCCCGCGGGACCTCGGCGCCGTGCTCGGCGACCAGCTTCGCCGCCAGCGCCCCGACATTGCGCGCCTTCGCCTGCCAGAGCCCGATGCGGCGGATATGCGGTGCGATGCCCTCGGCACCCAGCGCGGCCATGGCGGCCGGCGTCGGCGCCGCGGCGAACAGGCTGGGCGTGCATTTGTTCACCGCCGCGTCGGTGGTTTGGGCGGACAGCACCACCGCGACCAGCAGGGTGAAGGGATCGTGATAGGAAAGTTCGGTCTCCGGCGCCGGGTTGCCAGCCGCCAGCAGGCGCAGGAAGCGCTCGGCCTGCGGGGCCGCCATGGCGCGGGCCCGGCGTGGGGCGCGGGCGCTGCCGTGCCTGGGCGGCTTGGCGGCGGTCGGGGTATTGGGCATTGTAGCTCCGCAGGGCCGTGCACTGGCGCGGTCTGCCCCTATCTCAAAGGCCCGATGTCCGCTCCGCAACCCCCCGTCCTGCCGGTTTTATTCGAAGCTGTCTGCGCACCGCCGCGCAGCCTTGGCCAGCGCGGGGCATTGCTGGTCAGCCTTGGCATTCTGCTCGCGGCCGCGCTTGAAGGGCTGGTCTTCGTCCTGCTCGGCGCCTGGCCGGTCTTCGGCTTCACCCTGCTGGAAGCGGCGGTCGTGATCGGCCTTTTTCAGCTGCAACGGCGCTGGGCCGCACGGCTGCTCGAAGTCCTGGTGCTGACGGAGACAGAGCTGACCATCCGCCGCACCGATCATCACGGCGCGCAGGAGAAGGAGGTGGTCGATCCTTATTGGGCGCGCCTCGCGCTTGAGGAACGCCCCGGGCGGGTCAGCCGGCTATTGCTGCGCCAGCGGCAACGGGAGATCGAGATTGGCCGGCATCTGGGTGAGGCCCAGAAACGGGATCTGGCGGAAGCGCTGGGCGGGGCGCTGCGGCGGTGGCGGGAGCCGGTGTTCGACAATCTGCAGCTGCGCCCGGCGGTCGAGAGCAGTTGAGGATTGGTGCAGGCTGCTGGCGAGACGGATCACAAGGTGATCCGTGTCAACGCAGATAACCTGCTCGATTTATGGTGTTTTCTAGAGCATGTCGCGTTCACATGCGTTCCCGCAGCCCGCTCTAGCATGTGTTGGATCGCGCGATTCAGCGCCTTCGGCGATTCCGCCTCAACGCATCGCGCTCTAGCATGTGTTGGATCGCGCGATTCAGCGCCTTCGGCGGTTCCGCCTCAACGCATCGCGCTCTAGAGAAAAACATTCGTTCAGATGAGTCCATCTGAACGGGTGTTCCTTCAGGCCTCGCCGGGCGTCAGGCTCTTGATCAGGTCGAACACCCGTTTGCGCACTGATTGATCGGTGATCCGATAATAGGCACGGACCAGCTCCAGCGTCTCTCGCCGGTGCAGGGTCTCGTCCTCGAACCCGTCCTGCTGATCCGCGAAGCCCACGGCGCGGCGCCCCCCGCCAAGCACGCCATGGCCGGCGCCATCGGGCATGTCGTCGAAAAAGAACCCGATCGGCACATCAAGGGCGCGGGCGATGTCGAACAACCGGCTGGCCCCGATCCGGTTGGCGCCGCGTTCGTATTTCTGGACCTGCTGGAAGGTCAGGCCGAGCGCGTCACCCAGCCGTTCTTGGCTCATCCCAAGTAAGGTCCGGCGGAGCCTGACCCGGCTGCCAACATGGACATCAATCGGACTGGGCCGATGCTCCCGGCTGGGGCTTTCCGGGGCGTCGTCGTTCGCCATGCCACCTCCAACGGGCCGGGTCAGCACAGCATCTTGGCGAACCCAACCTCTGGTTGCAGCTTTAAGACTTTATAAAGTCTGTGTCAATCCGGGCGAGAAGTCTCAATAAAATTCATACGGGGCCCTCCGGGGTATTTCCTGCTGCCGACACAACCCGGCCGCGCAAGACCCAGCCAAGCGCCAGGGCGGCCAGCGCCAGCGCAGCCGGCAACCATAGGCCGAACTTGGCGAACGGTGTCGGCGCACCCGGCCCCGGCAGGGCTGCGGCCAGCGTCCCCTCCACGCCCAGCGGCAGCCTGCCGAGCCGTCGCCCGTTCGCATCGAAAATCGCAGATATCCCGGTCTGCGCTGCACGGGCCAGCGGCAGCCCCTCCTCGACCGCCCGCAGCCGGGCGGCGGCAAGGTGTTGCCAGGGCCCCGAGGAGGTCCCGAACCAGCCATCATTGGTGATGTTGACCAACCAGTCCGGGCGCGGCCGCGAGGCTATCGCGCCGGGGAAGATCGCTTCATAGCAGATCAGGACGCCGAAGGGCGGCAGGGCCGGCACCGTTACCGCAACCGGCCCGGGCCCGGCGGAGAAATCCATGCCCCCCGCTGCCAGGCGGATCGGCAGCAGGCCGGAAAGGGGCATGTATTCGCCGAAGGGGACCAGGTGCGCCTTGTCGTACACCCCTGCGACCACGCCATCATCATTGACTGCGACCAGGCTGTTCCAGACAGCTTGCAAGCGGTTCGTCGCATCCCATTCGGCGCGCACGGTGCCGGCGAGCAATGTCGCGCCAGGTGGCAAGGTCTCCGCCGCCTGCTCCCGCGCCTCGGTATCCTGGGCCAACAGATAGGGGCTCGCCGTTTCCGGCCAGATGGCGACGAGCCGGCTGCCCGGATGGGCCGCGGCCTCGGCCGCCAGCGCCCGCCGCGTGAGGTCGAGGTAGCGGCGGAAATTCGCCTCCCGCTGCGCCGCCTGCCACTTCAGCTCCTGGGCGATATTGCCCTGGACCAGGATCAAGCGGGTGTCGGGCACCGACGCCTCCGGCACCGCCAGGCGCCAGGCGCCGAAGACGGCGAGCGCCGCCAAGCCGGATGCCGCGATGGCAAAGGGCAGCCAGCCACGCGCCGCCGCCGGCAACCCGGCCAGCACCACGGTCAGCAGCGAGAGCCCATGCACCCCGATCACGGCGGCCGCCTGCACCGGCAAGGCGTCAAAAGCCCAGACGCTGCCAAGGGGATTCCAGGGGAAGCCGGTGAACAGGAAGACCCGCAGCAGCTCCGCCAGCACCCAGGCGCCGGCGAAGCCAAACAGCCGCGGCCAGCCAGCCGGCAGCGTCCAGGCGAGCAGCGCGGGGGGCACCGCGAAAGCGGCCAATGGCAAAGCCAGGCCAGGCGCGGCCAGCGGCACCAGCCACCAGAAATTTGCCAGGTCGAACAGGATCGCGTGCGTGACCCAATAGATGCCAGCCACCGCATGGCCCCAGCCCCAGGCGAGGCCGATCCAGCCAGCGCGCCGCGCGCCGGGCTGGACATCAAGCAACAGCAACAGACCGGGGATCGAGACCAGCAACGCCGGCAGCAGATGCAAAGGCGGCAGGGCCAGGGCGCCGATCGCCCCGAGCAGCGCCGCGAGCATCCATTGGCGCCGCCAGGGCAACGCCGAGAGCCGATCCCTCCAGGTCGCGAGCATGCCACTTTCTTGCTGCGTGGACGCCGTCTGGCAAGGGAGATTGTATGGAAACCGTAAGCCCAAGTGCCGCGGATTTGCCGTGGACCGGCCGCCATCCTAAGCATTGGCCGTTCTTGTCGTCGGCCAAAGGGAGGCCGGATGGCGCAGGGGGAAAACGATGCCGCATGCTCGCCGCGCGATCCGCGCGCTTCGCCTGACCGTCGCCCTCGGCTTCGCTGCCGGGCTATTGCTGGGCAGTCCCCGGCCGCCTTCTGCCTGGGCCCAAACCGCCGCCACCGCAGCCGTCGCCAAGCCGCTGACCCAGGGCGAGTTAGAAGCGCTGCTGGCGCCGATCGCGCTGTATCCCGATGACCTGCTGATGCAGGTGCTGATGGCGGCGACCTATCCGCTGGAACTGGTGCAGGCCGAACGCTGGCTGAAGCAGGGTGGCAATGCCACGCTGAAAGGCGATGGCCTGGGCAAAGCGCTGGAGGCCCAACCCTGGGACCCGGCGGTAAAATCCCTGGTGCCCTTCCCGCCGGTGCTGACCATGATGAACGAGCAGCTGGACTGGACCCAGCGGCTGGGCGATGCGGTGCTCGCCCAGCAGACCGATGTGATGAACGCCGTGCAGTCGCTCCGCGCCCGCGCCGATGCCGCCGGCAAGCTGGGGAGCGGCGCGCAGCAAGTGGTCACGAAGACCAGCTACAGTGCCGCGGCAGCACCGGATGGTGG
>Ga0114971_10000269_pt1 | contig 33356 bp, 35 predicted proteins | sample M_140625_MF_Meta_FD_87320 | JGI IMG/M metagenome (GOLD analysis project Ga0114971, IMG submission 87320) | Freshwater microbial communities from Lake Montjoie, Canada to study carbon cycling - M_140625_MF_MetaG | ecosystem: Environmental > Aquatic > Freshwater > Lake | place: Lake Montjoie... | reverse complement strand
TTCCTAACTCAGAAAAGGATCGGGCTTTGAGCAGATAAACATCTCCGTCGCTCGGCCAAGTTCCGTCCGCGTTCCGAACCAAGGTTCGTAGATCCACTTTAAGAGAACCGACCCCACTCGCAAAAGTATCCAGCCACAGTTGGGGGATCGCCGGCCCCTCCTGATACACCACCAGCTTCGAAGGGAGCTGAAAAATGGAGCTTGGCGCAGGCGGGATGGGAAGCCTCTCTGATTCTGAACCCGCAGGTTTCAGCCACTGACCCAGCCCAAATCCCAATCCTACTGCAACCAGAAGCCCCAGCCCAATTAGCCCAGGCATCCGCGACTCGGGCTTATTTTCCGTGGGCTCCATGGCAACTACCTTCTCTGAAAAGTTGTCTGCAGGAAAGCCACAAGGTTGTCTCACCCGACACTTCTGCCCATAATCATGTCATGGAAAGGTCAGCTCAAAAAATCGAGCTCTGGATGGAGCAACTTAGGCGGATGCGAGAGATGCAGTACGCCTACCATAAAAAGTTTTTCCACGGCCTCTACCTCTTTCTCGTGCTGGTGGTTGGTTGCTTTCTTTGGGATAGCCCAATCTCTCTGGCTCTTGTCCCACTCCTTGTCATCACAGCTGGAACCCAGTCCTGCTTCTACCTTCATTTCGTAGATTTCGCCCGCATCCACGCCCGTTTTGTCGAAGGTCGCCTGAATAAAGTCCTGGGCAAATCAACCTTGGTAGGATCCGAAATCGAAGACCTCTACTTCTATCCTGTCGACGCTCCCAAAGTCGGTGGCTTCGTACCCTCCGCCCCGCTCCGCTTCTTCAGCTTCTTCACCCTACACTGGACTCTTCTCTGGATCGGCCTAGCCGCTTTTGCTCTTTGGCGCCTTCTCCCCATGATGGGCCCTTGTGGCCGCCACTACCTGTGGCTACTCGGCCTCTGGGGCGGTCTAAACTTTATCTATCTCGCCTGGTTTTTCGGTGAGCGTAACGCCGCTAAACAAATTCAGTCCTACTTGGGAAGATCTCAGAACTCTGGCTAAGGCCCCAGGCGCCTTCAACGGGTCGTGATGCCCAAGCTAGCCGAGACAAGGGTTCCGCCGTTCTCAGGGTAAGCATCCTTTACGGATAAAATCCAGACGCCGTTCGCATGAAAACCACGAAACCCGGAAATCTTTTTTCCAGTGCAAACCAGATTTCTGGCGGAGCTTCCGCGACGGCTTCCTAAATTGAACATGGTCAAAGTGGTTCCGGCAGGACCCCGGAGTTCCACCCTTAAATCGTTGCGCCGGCTATGATTAATGACAAGATCAAGAGTCATAGTGTCGATCGAACCAACCAAGCCGCTCACAGTAAATTTCTTTATGATGGTTCCAGAATTAACTGTCGCCGCAGGAACCCCAGCTAGGGAAAACGAGCCACTTAGTTGGCCAGGCAGAGCCCCAACGGTTCCCAGCGCTGAGATGATCCGCCCCCAAGCGTTTTTGCCAATCGCATAAACTCCCGCAAAACTGTAACCTTCGTCGGCAACCTCCGCCCCAGTTATTAAGACCCCGGCCAGTGCCCACTCCCCATTTTTCCATCCCCAGATGGGGCCCCCGCTGTTTCCTGGCCCAGTTTCAATTCCATACATGCCAAGATAATCAGGATAATTTGAATTGGGAGGAATGAACCTCCCGCTGAAAGGACCAGTTTCATGCATTCGATATTCGTCTGCATCACCGGAAACATAACGGCCAGACGGATATCCGGTGATAAACTTTGAGGTAGCACTGGTTTGTAAATAAGATCCTCCTCTTTCGATCCAGTCTGCGTATTCGCCTCCAGCGGTGTTGACTGTGCTGTAGTTCACCACGAAATCCGAATTACAAATTTTTGGAGTAGCATAGTTAGTAGTTCGGGATTGTCTCACGAATCTACCATATGAAGCAAAGTTGTACTGGCCATCCAAGAGCAGGCCAGACCCAGGGGGCTCTCCGATGCCATTCCATTTCCAATGCCAACGGATATCACTGAGCCATTCGAAATTCAAATCGTCGTAATTCACGTGGGCGCAACCGATCACTAGTTTGGGATGGATGGCAACCGAACCCGATCCATGTCCATCGGTTTCTACATAGCCGGTGAACTTATAAGGCGCATCGTCCTCAGATGGGCTCGCCACCGGAGAAGGCGAAAAATCGTCCGCCCAAGCCCTACCAATAGAGAAAATCACGACCCAGGCCAAAATTCTCGGTGTTAAATAATCCACTCGTTACTTTAACACATTTCTGTGTAATTACAAATTTTAAATCCTTCTGATAGAGATCACTTTACACGATTTAACTCGCTCAGTCTGGCTTGAATTTGGGTGATTTTATCTTGGAGTCCTGGATATCTTCCTGCCAACAGGGCCTGCCGAAAAAATTCCGCGGCCGCTCGGTTGGAGATACGGATTTCTTCCGGAGTCTGCAAGTCGGGAAGCCCCGAAAGTCCGGGAGACGCGCTGAATTTTCGATAGGGAAAGGCCTTGGCAAAAGCGACCGCCTGCCGGCTTGCAGGATCCAGCGTGGATAAATAACGCTGGAGAATTTTCGCTTGCGCCGGGTCGGCAAGGTTGGCGCGGGCAAACAACGACCCGCGGATTCCCGGTCCCCTGCCTTGGGACAACCAAGCTGGATTTTCAAGTAAAGTTGCCATGGTTTCCACAGGATGGTTTCGGGCGGCACGCTCCAGAGCCATTTGGGCAGCTTCCGCCTTCCCCGTGGCATGCTCGGGGTCTGCCAGCCAACCGGTGGCCAACGCAACAAAAAGGGGAAGGGCCGTGGGGATTCTCCCCGCAAAATCCATGCTTTCCATCCAGGCGGCATCCGGCTGATCAGCCCAATCCGGTTTCTGCAAAAGACCCAACCAGGCCTCCGCCAACTCCGGTCTCACTTCCTCCGCGCCACCGGAGCCCCAGAGGATCCGTAAGGAGACAGCATATTCCGACGTGGAATTTTTAACAGGAATGACATTCTCCAAGACGTACTGGCTGGCTATTCCTAGATCAATTTTACCCAGAAGATCCATCACGAAAGCCCGCAGGCTGGGCCACTCCTCCAACCCCGCCTCTCCTACGATGAAATCCAGACCCGTCGCCTCGTCTTGCCCCGACTGGAGAAACTCCAGCAACGCCGCCGCGGCTGTATCTGGATTGCTGGAAAAAGTTTTCTGGGTAAATTCCTGCAACAGTCGTAGGATCGTTTCCCTATCTGGTTTTTGTGCCAGTCGGCTTTTGAGTGTTTGGAGTTCCTCTTTTAAGATCGGATCGGGAGAATGAAGAACTACTTCGTTCTCCTCTTTGCCTAGATCTTTTGTTGAATCCTTGGGAAGCGATGCGATTCCATGTTTCGCCGTTAGACTCTTTGCATCTACAGACTTGGGGGTTGTTTCTTTTTTCTGTGATTGGTGAAAGACAGCCCACAGCAGAAGAAGAAGCAACAACCCGGCTCCAAAGTAGATGGCGGTCTTCCTCATTTATGTATTCTCCAGCCTACAAAGAGAACGCGCAAGTCAATGACTTGAAGAAGACATGCTTTTAGCCGGATTTCTTAGTCTCGCCGTAAGTCGGATTCGCCTTCAGCTTAGGACGGTTATGGATATTTCCATCATTACCCCCGTTTTTAACTCGATCCGCTGGATCGAGCTCTGTCTCCAGTCGGTTCGTCACGCCCTCCAAGGACAAAGTTACGAACATATTGTAGTAGATGGAGGTAGTACGGATGGAACTCTGGAATACCTGAAACAGCAGAAAGATATCCGCCTTATTCCAGGGCCAGACAAGGGAATGTACGATGCCCTAAACAAAGGCATGGCTGCCGCACGTGGTCGCATTCTCGGACACTTAAACGCCGACGAGCAGTACGACCGCGCAGGCCTAACCCACGCCCTTCAGAAACTTGATCAGACTGAGGCCGACGCCGTCTTCGGCCCCACCATCATGCTCGATGAACACCTAAACTTCCTCTACCTCTTCAACCAGATCACTGTTCCCCGCCCCATCGACGCCGATTGGCACATGCCTGTTCAAACCTGCTCGTTCCTGTTTCGTCGTCAGATTTGGGAGCGCTGCCCCTACCCTGCCGAATATCGCGTCGTCGGGGATCACGTCTGGTTCCGCCGCCAAATGAAGCGCGGCCTGAAGCTTGTCCCTATCCGGAATCCCATCGGACTCTTCACTTGGCACAAAGACGATATCGCCAAACGCCTCGGTTCTCATAGCGAAAACGCCCTAGCCGATGTGAATCGAAAATCTCTACGTATGCGTTTAGCTAAATTATACTTTCGCGCTCGTAAGCTGGCCTCCGGGGTCTGTTTTCCTCCTTTTCGCCTTTCTTACGAGATCACGACCAACCAGCAAACAAGGGTAAAGCGTTCCATTCCTTTCCCTCGACTAGGACTTTAGTTCTCGAGAAACTTTTTTTGAAATAGTTCCATTACAACTTTCGGGTCGGCAAATATTTCGTACTCTGTCCCATGGGTCTTATGAGGACGAAATTCCTTTAGGATCTCAGCCAATTCGCCGACATTGCGGTATAGCAAAGCCTGCTTTCCTAACATCGCCAGATGAGCCCTCTCCTTTGATTCTGAAAATGTAATCACCGGCTTTCCCAACACCGCAAATTCTCCCACGGCCAGCCCAAAGGTTTCCCCGGTGTCCCGCGCATGGATCATCGCATCGCAGGTGGCTAGGAATCTCGCTTTCTCCAAGGAATCAACGGTGGCGGAAAGATAGTGAACATTGGCTAGGCGTTCCGTTCCGTGGATGGGCTTCGTATTCAAGAAGACAAAGTGGTCCTCGGGATGGTTGCAGGTATGCTTGGCCACAACTTTTCTTACAAAAGGGATGTTGAAAGTGTCCCAGCCCCCGTGCCGACCAAATACCCGCGCCTCCGAAGAGATTTTGAGCTGTTTCCGCAGGTTCTCTGCGGATTCCAGACGAGGAACGTAAAACGGCACAAAGGAATCTTCCCGACCAGTCATGACCCGAGACATCCATGGAGAGAGGTAGACATAAACGTCGCCGTGAAACTCATCGCACAAAAACTGCGCATGAATGCAGTTTTTTATCCTAGGCACCAGAAACCCGTCGTAGACACCGGGTTTGGTCAGATAGATGACCTCCACACCTTCTTTTTGCAAAGCCCGTCCTAAGCTGCCCTTGGTCTTGTACAAAAGCACCGGAAACTCTTCCTGCCATTTTTTTAGGATGGGGTTGGCGGCCAACTCAGGTCGGTCCGGAAAACACAGGATGGATTCGTTTCCCAGAACGGATCGGTTCAGTCGTGCATAATCCAGCAGGGCCGCCTCCGAGCCCCGCTCCGTAACCAACCGACTATGAAAGGCGACCTTCATATACTCTTGCATCTGTAAAATTCCATGCGGTCGTAAACAAGCTCCAAACGATATCCGCTTTTCCCTAATCGTTTCAACCAAACAGGTCGTCGACTCGGGTTCCAGATTCCGATCCAACGGGGCCGAATTTGAGACTGACGAATCGCTCGGCATACCCCTGAGGCTTCCCTGACTCCGCGGGTTGTAATACCATCGGGCTCCTGCACTGAACCCTTCGACTGCCAACGGGTCAATCTTCCTTCCAAGATTTTCGATTGGAAACGATTTGCCCTCAGTTGTCGTAAAGGAAGAGGCCGATCCTCCCAACTCTCGACCTTCCATGTTCCTCCAAGGGATTCGAGCCAAACTCCCAAACTGCCCACCAACCCATCCCCCGCTCTTAACTCGAGAAAAAATCCGCCTTTCTTACCCTGCAAAATCTTTTTATGGAAGATTTTGAAAAACCCTTCCTTGCAAAAACCCTCCTGCTCAAGTCCCCATCTGCGTTCGTACCCTGTCATTCTCTTTCGGCGGAAAGTCGTTCCCCAACTTGGCAACTGGCGATAAAGCCAGCCTCGGAGATTCCGAATCCCGCTTTTTGGAAGCTTATGCTTGATCAATGGTTGAATCCTTTTTTACCTAATGCCGCTCTTGCCGATCCCACCTCTTCCGAAAGTTTAGATGGATTTCGTGATTTTTTCTCAAATACAGTCGAAACCGAAACCCGTTCCAGAGATATAAGCACAACTGCTTTAGATTCCTGCGATAGTTGGGCCGAAAGAAAGAACGAACTACCGCTCCTGACCATCCCGTCAATCCGGGCATGTGATTTTTGTAGTATCCATTCACATGCACTGCCAAAAGCTGGACTTTCTCTCCCTCCTGAATGGTGCTCACAGCCGCCCCCGGCTGAGCTTGAATCATAATATCGGTCTCTTTCGTTCCATGTTGAAAAGCTCTTCCGAATTGACCCGAATCGACCATTTTTCCGTTCTTGGGCTGAGACAGATCCAAGACCCGGATCCCCTTCTCTTGAATAAACAGGATCGCCAAGGCCATATCCTGGATGACCGCTCCTTCATCTCTCTCTCCCCCCATATGTCGTTGAAACCTCCGCTCCCAAGCTTGAACGACCGCTGGATTTCGGTACTGCTTTAAAATCCAATCTGCAAAATCTGGCACTAGATTCTTTTTAATAAATGCACAAAGACCGGTGAAGATGGGCGTGCCTCCTGCGTCATATCCGCGGCACCTTTCAAATAATTCCCTCACATCCTCGAAAATGAGTGTATCGCTGTCCAAGAAAAGGAATTCCTCAATCCGATACCTCTGGACAAACTCGGCCAGAAAGATCCATCGCTCAATACAACGCCGCTCGTCCTCCAGGCATCCGGGGTGAAAATGCCGGTATGCGTCGACGAACTCCTGATGCCTCTTCGAATAGTCGGAAAGCATATGGTGCTCGTAAGAAATCCCCTTGATTTTGTTTTGTTCGTTCCCGAGTAGGATGATTCGGGCGCTTGGGTTACTCCGTGCGGCTTGAAAAAGAGCGAAGGGCAGGTAGGGACTAAATCCCTCGTGGAAATAGATGATGCAAGGAGCTTTTCTACTCTCCATGGACGCGATCCCTTTTCACCAGCCGCCAGCGGGTAAGCGGCCAAAACCACCGTCGCCGTGCCGCCGGCACGCCCGGTTTCTCAATCTCCCGCACCAGGAATTCCAAGAGCCGATCCTGGGAATAAATCTCCGGAACGCGATTATTCAGGAGAGGCGGTTCAGACAACATCTTTACATAATCCTCGGGGGTGTTTTCCAAATGAAGAATGTAATCACAGCACTCCCCAAAGTCTCTGAACTGATTCACATTCACATAGGCTTTTGGGTTAAACCACCGCAACGCATGTTGGTCGCCCCAGTAAATGGGAACGGCACAGGCTTCGAACGCGTCGGTAAACTTCTCCGTGGTCCAACCGGGGGTCATTCGGTTTTCAAACGCGACGTGAAACCGATATCGAGAGATGAACTCCATTTTCGCCCGCCCCGCCGTTCCGGGAACTTCATATCCAACGTTGTTGAAGGCACGCCCGCCTGAATCCACTTTTTTCCTTCGGCTCAGTTCGTGAAAGAAGTCGCCTCTCGCCTGAACCGTTCGGTCCGCATATTTGTGCAGGAACGAGCAAAATCCCCTGTTTTGTCGAAAAATCTTTTCCGGATCGAAATTGGCAGGCCGCACCAAATTCCCTCCACGGCGATGAGCCGCAAAATAAGGAAAGTAGTAGGTTCTTGGATCATCGCAAAAGGCAGAAGTGACGGCGGCATCGCACTGTTTCCAGTCCGGCAGATAGCGTTCTTGCGTGTAAAAGATTTTTTTACATGAGTAGAGGCGATTGCGGTGTCCGTAGTGGGTAAAGATCAGCACATCGGGATCATCAACAATCCTCACGTCATAATGCCTCGCAAGCAGATTGTGGATGAAGTTGTCGTTTTTCATCCCTTTCCCAATTGCATCGGCAAAATCCAGATGAAGCACTGGCTTTATGATTTTGGGAATAGGCAGCATATTTTAGATTTTGTCGGTTGGAACCGACAAAGCCAAGAAGTCTTCGCCTCTTTTTAAGATGAACATCTCCTTTCTAATTGAAAACCCGTTGCTTATTCTCACCCCCCGTGCAACTCCCCCGCTTCAACCGCCTGACTGGCCTCTTTTGGGCAAAAGCTTCTCCCCAAAGGGATGATTCTGAAGCCTCCTTCCTAAAACAGGATGCGGCCATCCGATCCGCCCTCCTACATCCTGAGCCCTGTGCCATCGGCAAAATCGGCACGAGCGAACTACTGATGCTGGAGTACACGGAACGTTGGATTCGACTTTCTTGGCCACACTCAGCCAGCTGGCGTCGACCTGCCAACAGGCTTTTCCATTCCGGCGGACTTTTCCCCGTGCAAAAGAGGGTTTTCAATAAGTTTGTTTTCGAATATTCCAAAACCGTCCAATCTCTTGATCTGGTCGCGCAGTGGCAGGCTAGCAGGACTTATGAAGCAGCATTCGAACAGGCCATCTTAAACCGCCTCTGTCCCCATGCTGTCCGTGTGAACTTTCGCTTGCTTCAGTTTTTTACCCCTCGGGCTCCATGGCTGGACGACCTCGCTAAGCTCCGTTGGCTGGTGATCCATCCTTTTGAAGAGACCATCCGGATCCAGCTGCCGCACCTGGCGGAGCTCGGCGTCTATTCCGAATCCGCCCGCGGGGATCTGGCTCGTCGCGCGCGCGACACGGCGATCCTCGCCTGTCCTCAGCTACCCTATATGGTCCCGCCCCGCCACCGGGACTGGTTTGAGGCCCTGGAGGACCTCAAATCCCGGATGGAAAAGATGGAGTTCGACATCGCCTTAGTCGGCGCTGGGGCCTGGTCCCTGCCCCTGGTGGCCCATGCCAAGGCGATGGGCAAAAAGGGCATGCACCTGGGCGGCTCGCTGCAGCTGATGTTCGGGATCAAAGGCGGCCGTTTTGATAACAAACGGATCTACAACTCCCGCTGGACCCGCCCGCTTCCGGCAGACGTTCCCGCCAACCATCAACTGATGGAAAACGGGGCATACTGGTAATTCTTTTTGGAGAGAAGGTCTGAGGCATTAGGGCGCGCCGGTCCCCTCGCCTCTTTGAGCGAAAACCGCTGCACAAATTCCAGCTTGGATTTCCAGTCTAAGACCTAGTACTCCACCAGCTGCCAAGGCTTCTTCCCTAGGTTAAGTTTGTCGACTTGCTGGGAGTAAGTGTAAGATTAGGATTAACCTTTAGCCTGTAAACCTATCGCCTTAATGCCAGACCAATTTACCAATCCCCATATCGGGCGAGACATCACCATCATCGTTCCCGCCTATCAGTGTGCCAGCCAACTCGTGGATCATTCCAAAATGCTCCAAAGGTATCGGAAGCTGGGCTGTTCGGTGCTTTGGGTGGTTTCTCCTTCCCCGGACGGTAGTGAAAAACTTGCCCAAGAAATCTGCCAAGAAACCGGGGATAAGTTTTTACTCTCCCCAGCCGGCTTGTACGAGTCCTGGAACTTCGGCATCGCCCGTGTGGAGACGGAGTTTCTTGCCATTTCCACCATCGGCGATTTTTACCTGAACGACAATCTTTTGGCCATGGCCAAACTGCTCAAGGAGCTAAGCGCTGACGTCTGCTTCACCCCGCCCTCTTTGGAGGGACTGTCCGAAAACCAAATCCGCGGCTTTAGTTCCTGGCCGGTTTTTACCTTTGCCCGACAGCTCGAGCCGTTTTCTGGCAAGATCTGTCCGATACAACTGTTGATTGCCGCCCAGTTGAGCGGGGGTCTTTCCTGTTTGCTCGGCTCTTGGGCGTCCAACCTTGCCCGCACTGCTGCGATGAAACCAAGGCCCTTCCCTCTCAATTTCGGACACTACGGAGACACGGCCTGGTTTTATCAGCAAATGCTGGATCTTCGCGTGGCCTTCCTCAAAGATCCGGTCTCGTTGTTTCGTTTTCATCCCCAACCTTCCAGCCGAAAAGGAAGCCCCGAATTGGCGGGGCTCCATTATCGGCAGCTGCCGATTAAGCTTTTCCGTAGAGCCCGGCCGCGGGGCCTATGGCTTAAGGACTCTTTCCGTTTTTACCGTAGGTATTACTCCACTCTTTATATCTTGAACAAAAACCGAGGTCCTCATCCAAAAAGATTCTGGTGGCTGATTCCAAAAAACTGGGTTCTGAGGCTTGTGAAAAACTGGCGCCATTCTCAATTTCTCAAGTGGTGTCATAAATGGAATGTGAGGCCTTAAACCTTCAACTTTTTGAGCCGAATCCACCAATAAGTCCAGGGGAAGCTAAGTATTCCCCCTTCCGGCCATTCCTTTTTAGGGGCTTGGCTCCTGCTGCCTTTGGTTTTCTGGGTTCGGTCTTTGTACAACTCGGCATGAGCCTCAGCTTGGGTCTTCAAGCCAGGAAGGCTTTTTCCTATTCTACGCACCTCCGTATGGAGAGACTCAAGCCGATCGGAGCTCAAGAGCTGGCGAAGTTTGTCTTTCGCTTCTTTCGGTTTCACCGGATCAAAAATTAGCTCAGAAAACTGGTCTGGCGGGAGCAGGTCCGGAACGCCCCCCACCTTGGTTGCCACCGGCAGCAGGCCGTGCTGCAGGCTCTCCATCACCACGAATGGCAGGTTGTCCTCCAGGGATGTAAACAAGAGCATGTCAGCAGCACGGTAGACCAAGGCCATTTTTCCCGGTTTTACCTGCCCCAGGGAATGAGCCTGCCAGCCGACAAACTGGGGGACCTCAGGGAGATTTCCCACCAGCAACACGGTGCTTCCGGGTGGCACTCCCTCCGCCGCGGCTCCCTCCAAAATCTCCCTGGCAAGGGCGAGGCCTTTTCTTTTCTCCTGCAAATAGGAGGCCGCCAACAGCACATACTTTCGGTCCTCGGGAATTCCCAGGGCCCTGCGCGCATCCCTTTGGCAGATTCCTGCCCCCGGGATCGGCTCCATCCCGTACGGCAAAAAGTGGATCCTTTCGGTAGGGGCCACCCCGGCGGCAATGGCCTGCTGACAAATCCAACGACTGGGGCCGATCCAATCCGGATCCGCTGCAGCAATGGCCGAGCGCAGGGCTTGCCAGGCATGCTGGGTGATGGCCGGGCGATTGCGGATCAGCTGGGGGCAGACGTCACAGCCGGATTGAAATTGGCCGCACCCGGCTGAAAAGTGGCAACCGCCGGTCAGCGGTCGCAAGTCATGCAGGGTCCAAAAAATCGGCTTTCCAAGGCGGGCCAGCTGATGCAGCGACCGACTGGAAAGAAATTCGGCTACCCAGTGAAGGTGTATCACGTCCGCCTCCTGCACCCAAGGGTGCTGGCTGACATCGACCCCCAGAAAATCCAGCGAGAAGTGGGTGTTGGAGAGAGACGTCCGGTTGGACCAGATTTTTTTCAGGGAAATTTCCCTGATAATCTTTTTGCTAAGCGGATCGGGATCCCAAGCTTGGCCCTCAGGCACATCGAGGGTTCGCTCCCTTGCCAAGATCCGGCTTTTCACTCCGATTTCTCGCAACCCTTGGTGGAGGTTAAGCGCCCCCTTGAAGGCACCCCCTGCATCCATGCTGGTGCAAAGGTGGACTACCCTAATTTGATCGCCTCCATGAAGAGGGAATCGGGTTTACGCGTCTCCCCCTTTTCGTTGGTATCGAGATGATAACTGACGAAATCGGGGATGCTTGATTCGGTGGGTCCACAGACCTTGACGGATTGAAAACCGGCCTTCTCCAAAAGCCGTTTTAGCGAGACCCGGTCATACATCCACTGGTGGATCTCCCCCTGATCCCGAAAACGGACAATTTCTTTTTCGTTTTGTTTTGGCACTTGGTAAGTGTCCCGACGGTCCAGCGGCTTCGCCCCTTTCTGGATTTCAGCATCGATATGATCCAGCCACTTACCTGCCTCTTCGCCAAGGCGGCTGATGATGAACTCCCTTGATGGGAGCGGTCTGGACCACCACAGCCGCCCCATGAAGCCCCCGGAGAAGGTCCGGGTCATTTGATCAATCAGCTCCATGGTCATCCATTCATGCTTGGCAGTAGCCTGCAGATCGCCTTGAGAGGCGGCCGGCAAAGCGAGAAGATAGTTGGAAGCGATGGATTCCAGATCTGGAACAACCAAACGGACTATCCCGCCCTTTTTGAGGATGCGGTGAAATTCGCCACATGTGCGCGGGGCGAGGTTGCGCGGCAAGTGCTCCAGAACGTGGGATGAATAAACAGCCTCATAGCAATTGTCCGGAAGGCTGGTATCTCCGGCCACATCCAAGGGCCTAACGGCGGGCGCGGACGGAACCAAGTCGAAATTGTCCCATAAGGGGTGAAACGTCCCCCCGCAGCCGATATTCGCCAACGGCGACCTCACAGTTTGGTGAGGCGGGGAATGACCAAGTGGGAGCAGGCTGCTCACTGTTTTGCAAAGCTTCTGCAGCATGAGGACGTATAACCGTTAAGGCTTGCGAAAGCTTATGCCGGTTTCATCAATGATGGTTTTCTCGAACACAACATTTTGCTCTTTTTCAAACTCATCGAGTGCCTTGCGGCATCCTTCCCAGTGACCGTAGTCATCGACCTGCAGATAGCCATCCGGCAAAACTAATTCGTAAAGATTGGTGAGAATATCCCTCGTAGACTCGTACCAGTCACCGTCCAAATGAAGAAGCGCTATGGATCCAACGCTTTCACGTGTCACAGGCAGGGTTTCGCGGAAAAGTCCCTTCATTGGGCGGATAACATCGGCTGCACCGACAACCCTTACGGCCTGCATGAGCGAATCGACGGGGGCAGCGCAAGTTCCCGTTCCCCAGCCCGATTCATCGGCTGCCAGGCCTGCATGCGTGTCGGCTGAAGTTGGCTTGGGCATTCCTTCAAACGTATCGAAGCAGAAAAGCAAACGCGGCCTCTTGGAATAATTCTTGATCACATGCGCCAACAACGCTGAACAGCCACCAGCCGCGACCCCGCATTCGACGAAGTTGCCTTGCCTGTCCTCCTCGCAGATACGACGCGCGTTTGTGTACATCGTTCGCAGTCTCGCCTCGGACATCATAGTGAAGGGGCGAACTGATGCGAGTATGAGACCAAACTCGTCCGCCGGTGCAGCCATCTCAACCGTTCGGCTTTGCTTGGCTAAACGATCAAGTAACTTTTTGGCTTGAGCATTGCCAGGATGAAGTCGCAATTCTTCTTTAACCATCTCGTAGGCCTCTTGGTGCCGGCCTTGGCGTAATCGACACTTTGCTCGCATTAAATCTGTTCCATCAGGCGCAGCTCCAGAGCGCTTCAATCCGCATGCGATCTCAAAAGCAGCTCGAGTTAGACCTACAAGGTATAGGCCCTCGGCAGCATGCAGCTTGGTTTGGATTAAGTTCACCGGCGGCGAGCCTCTTCAGTCACTTGAGCCCAAGTAATTCCGCCACATCAGCGGGTGGTTTTACGTTTTGCGCGCCAATGAGACTTCTTCCCCAATCAACGTTAAGCGCGGCCTCGGAGGGGTCCACAAAAAGGGAACCAAATACCCTCTTCAAAGAAGCAAGTCGATTATCCAAATAGTCAGGGTCAATAAGATCGGGATGTTCCCGGTAAAATGGTTCGTTCGCGTAATCCACAGACTTCAGTTCAAATAAAGGGCCAGCCACGCTTGTTTTGCAACCAAAAGCCATAGCATAGGCCAAATGGGAGCCAAAGGAATTGGTGGTAACATACTCGAATCTCTCGAACATTTCCCTCGTTCGCTGCAGCGAATTGGCGTCGTCGATCGCCGCACCCCAGACGAGTGGCAATCCCCGTTGAAAACACTGCTCAACGAGAGCCTTGTCACGCAGGCACTGGCGCGACACACAACAGACAACTCGGCGAAAGCGCCGCGTCAAACTCTCAATGAAATCAAGGTATGGTTTAAAAGACAGCATGCCCGAGGAATGGATAGTCGAATGCGGAGGCATAACAAGAAGGCTTCCGGGCACCCTCTTTGCGCGCTCCGACTCCGTGTAACAAATTGGAAGCCCTATTGCATGCACATTGCTCACGTCTTTGCTAGCGAGGAAGTCCTTTTCATTTGCTGTTGCCACGAGAACATTGCCCTTCAATTCGGGAAAACGGATGTAATATCGTATATCTCGGGGCCCTAAGAGGCTACACCCGTGTGACCATACGTAGCAGCGCGCAGGTATATACGTTGAGAGCCGTGCTTTTTTTGCGATTACCGAGGACGCACCGTAATATGTTGGTTCGTAACCGAGAGCTATGCGCCTATATCGTGGTAGCTGAAACTGCAACACAAACTGATTAATCAGTGCACGAATCTTTTGCACTTTACAGATTAATAAGGCGTTACGCGAAGGAATGCATGCATCGAACAATCAAGTAGTCAAGTGTCACTCGCGATACGGAAAGCTTCTCTAAAATCCTAGGAAACTTTCATCCTGTAATTGATACATTTCAGCAAGCATTCTTATTCTGTTTTGTTGGCAGCTATTGAACAGCTGTCGGCCACGGCCGCTCACACCTTTGTTAAAGTTGATTCGCATGGCATTATAACGTAATTTTTCCTCACCCTGTTTGGTGCGTCTCGGAACCTTTGCCCATTTACTCAATTCGTTGATGACTTCCATGGGGTTGTCCCGCACTTCCTCATAGTTAATGAAAAGCAAGGGGTGGGTGTTTGCCTTCTCCACGTTTTTCCAGGCCGTGTAAAAGTTGAGATAGGATCCGCAGAACAACTCAATTATGGTATCTCGCTGCTTTTCTGGGCTCGCAGCTACGAACGCCCTCACGGCAGCTGGATTAAGCAACTCATAGCAGTATTGGTCGCGGCAGAGCATCTCGAGCCTGCTTATGAGTGCGTCAGCAAGGTTTCGGTAAAGCACAATCACCTTAAGATCAAACTCGGATACCATTTCAAGTAAATTTCCGTTGGGCGTCTCGTGGCAGTGGGAGATTGTATTTTTCCGTAGGAATTTCGCAGCAAGCAGGCGTGGATAATAGAGCAAGCCTCCTTTGAAATTGAATCCGACCTCATGCTGTTCGAGGTCAATCGCTTGGCTAAGCATGCTGTGCAAATGTAAACTCGCGCTTTTCGGCTGGGCGCAGAGCAGCAGATTGACGATTGAAGAAGGCCTGCTTGCTATGGCTTTGACCTGACCACTCATTACTCGTTGCCACAAAAGTTTCCGCTGCCAAGGGTTGGTATATATTTTAAAGTCCCATTTCCTAAAGCCATCACTATGCTTTGGACCCTTAATGTGAGTTTTTCGCTGAAACATGGCCGCGAGTGGATTCATTTTCTTTAGCGAGCTGCTTGCTTATTCATTTTGCAATTGAAGACAGTTTTGAAGCAACAACTGAATGCTCGGGCCTCAAAAGAGGAATGGATTGTAGCACAGGATATGCAATGCCGGCCGTATCAGCGTAGAAGCAGTCTTCTTTTTCGGTTAATGGTGAACCAGTTAGTGGGCACTGCCAAATCCTTGTTGGATTCGCATCTCTTGCATGTGATGCAGCTGACTTTATAAGAACAATCACGCCAGATGGGTTAAGGGGATTAGCACAGACATCGAGCAACCTATAGTCTGCCACATTGGCCCCGAGGGATTCCGCGGCAGCCTTGAGACCACGGACGTAACCATGTTCGCGCATTCGTTGTTGGGCCTCCTTCGGGGCTAGTTCATAGCATGGCTCAACAAGCACAACTGCCTTGCGGGCAACCCGGAGCAACTCTTTTATAGCCATTTCTTCTTTCCCTCGATTTGGCTCTAGTGAATGTGAAGTGTAAACCACATCTACCGAGCTGTCCGCCAAGGGAATACTGAATAGGTCACCGACAAAAAGTCGAGCTTTAACTGATTTTTCATCCATCCATCTTTTGGCAATAGCTATCCTGGACCAACTTAAATCAAAACCATAGGCAGAAATACCTTGGGCAGTAATCGCCTTCATGAGACCAGCCAGCGTCGTTGCCTCACCGACCCCTACCTCTAAGATTCGATCGCCTGAAGATATATATGGATCGATTAGCCCTGCCAGTTGAACAGACCATGAATGTATGTAAACGGGATTATTACGCGCATTTTCGACATAAGTGCCGGCTTGGAGATCATAAGCAATCAGAGTGCTAACGATTTTATCATCCAAAGTTGAATTGGCGCGTGCCCAAGCCATGACATTTTCACCTCGTGCATATGCGGCTCTCATCCCTGTAATTACATGGCCAAGCGCTTCTATTTCGGTTTTCATTCTAATATCTTTTTCAATGCCATTAAATTATACAGCATCTTCAAGCTCAACGAGGCGCCACGCTTAACATTCCGTAATATCTCCATTCCCATTACATGCTTCTGATGCCTGGGAGGCGGTTGCCCGAAAAAGCCCAAGTGAAGCCACACTTCACCACATTTTGTTCCCAAGGCCTCGTCTTCATGAGAAATATTTTTCAATTTCGTCAATAGACGACAACTTTTCGATGTCGCTATCCGGAACTTTTTTGCCCGTGGCGGCTTCTAACTCCAGAAGGAGGTTGAATTTGTCCAGACTATCGATCCCAAGTGACTTCAGCGTGGCGTCTCCTGCTGTGGTCTTGGGATCAAGCTGGAAGCCAAGCTCTAACTTATTAATAATCGTTATGATTTGCTCTTTCGTTAACAAGTGCCCCTCCTTGGTAATTTCGAAAGGATTGCTGTTGCCCAGGAAAGGCCCACCCCAAACCCGCATATAAGGATGCGCCTCAGATTCCCTTCAAATACTCTTTTTTCTAACAACAGCGGAATGGAAGATGAAACTGTGTTGCCCGTGTCAATCATGTCTTTGAGAAATCGCCCGCCGAGTTCTCCGAATGATTTGGCGATGTTATCGAGAATGGCAGAACTGCCTTGATGCAGAACATATAGGTCTATGTCTGCTGGAGAGAGACCTTGTTTCTCCAATAATTGCTTGATGTGCGGAGCCACCTGGGTGGCGGCGAAATTAAATACCTGGCGTCCATTCATATGCAGTCGGCGTTGATTCACTTTTAGATAATCCGCCCCGGAGCCATCCGTGCCGTATCCGACAGCATCAAGACCCCAGACCGGACTGTCCCCCAACCAGGTGGCTGTTGCGGCATCCCCAAACAGCAGGCTCGTGACCCTGTCTTCCGGAGCCAAGATCTTTGAATATGGGTCCGCCGTGATAAGTATGCCGTTTTTCAGGCCGGAAGCCTCAAGGAATCCCTTCAGTATGAACAACCCATAGACATACCCGGAGCAGCCCAAAGAGACATCAAATGCCGCCGTTTTCGCCGGAAGATCCAGTTTTTTCTGAAGAATGGCAGAGGTGTGCGGCAATCCCTCCTCGTCTGGGTTCTGTGTGACAAGCACGATTGCATCAATCTCCCGTTTGTCTAATTCAGGGCATTTCTTAAACAAGGCCTGAACGGCTTGTGCCGCAAGATCCGAAGTCTGCTCATTTTCTTCCTTTCGCGGAAGACTTGTCGCTCCGATCTTATTTCTAATAAATTCTTCCGTCTCTCCAAAGGCGAGTCCTTGCTTGATATTGTCAATGTGCCTGTTGGGCACATAGCTGCCGATCGCCTTAATTCCTATCATTATGGTTTCCTAAAATACCTGTAGATCAAGTTGAGGGGAGTGGTTGAGTACACAATGGCAAGACAACCCCCAACGCAGGACATCAAGCCGGGTTCGCTCAGAATTCCACATCCTATGAACCTTGGGGTATGACATTCTGGAGCTGCAGATCTCTCCGCTTGGATCGGCGGGAAGGGCCCGTGTCTCTCCTGAATTATGTTTTTGAAAAGCCATAAGCTACAATATGTAAATTTACCATTTCTACCTGCATCGACTACCTTTTTTTGGGTTCACTCAAAAACTGCCGTTCGCCGCGTTTCGAATCGCCCCACAACACAGTCGACTACCGCCGGGGTGAGGGATACAACTAACTCTTCACTTCCATCCGGCACCGAGATTGTTCGGCCGCCCAGCACCTTTGCAAATCACTGGCTTCGGGCGGGTCAATTCCCTCCTGTCTTTGTGATCGTTTCCCGTTCAGTAAGACAGGGCTTCATGAGGTCTAGGCAATCGACTCTGGCTTTACTGGAGTGTTGATTCTTATGTCTATTTTCACTTTTTTCCCGACAACCTGATCGAGAAGCTTGGGGGCCAACCCGTAGCCGGGCCTGACACTTTTCACTGAATCGGCTGTGACCACATCTCCTGCTTTTAAGGCCTTAACAAAATAAAGTGACCGCCGGTATTTTACGTTCCCTAGGTCGCTGGACTTGCATCCATAATCAACCCGTCCAGTGGCTTGCCAGGCCGTCTTGGCGTCTTCGCAAAGGCTCGCCAACTCCGCCGGTTCAAGTGAAAAGCTGTCGTCCGGCCCACCCGCTTTCCGGTCGAGGGTGAAATGTTTTTCAATGATGCAGGCCCCCAAAGCCACGGCCGCAATCGCAGTCGCATTGCCCAATGTGTGATCGGATAAGCCGACGACCACCCCAAACCGACGCATCATGTCCGGAATCGTTGTCAGATTATAATCACTCGGAGGCGCAGGGTATCCGCTCACACACCTCAATAGGGCCAGTTCTTTGCATCCGCCTGCCCGAGCCGCTTCGAGAGCTTCCTCAATTTCCTCGGCCGAGGCCATTCCGGTCGAAAGAATCATAGGCTTTCCTGTGCTTGCGACATACTTGATCAAGGGCAGATCGATCATCTCAAAGGAGGCTATTTTGTATGCAGGACAGCTTAGCTTTTCCAAGAGATCAACGGCCGTCCTGTCAAACGGTGAGCTAAAGATAAGGATGTCCTCTTTCCGGGCATGCTCAAAAAGTGCCGCGTGCCATTCCCATGGGGTGTGAGCTTCTTGATAAAGCTGATACAACGTTTTGCCGTCCCATAGGCCGCCGCGAATCATGAATTCTTCGGCATGGCTGTCCAGGGTGATGGTATCGGGCCTGTATGTCTGCAGCTTGACTGCGTCTGCCCCCGCTCGTTTCGCGGAATCAATGATTTGGAGGGCATTGTTTAAAGTGCCATGATGATTGGCAGACATTTCGGCAATGATAAAAGGAGCATGGCCGGGTCCGATTTCACGGGTTTCAATTTTCATTCGGGCCTCCTTTGGATGGACTCACCTCTACTCCACCGATCTCTCTTGCAGGACGACGTCCGGATCGCATGACGTCGCCCGCTCCGGGACCGAGGTTAAAGATCAGATCCAAAGCACTTGCATATGGAATAAAGGGGTTCAGTTGTTGGGCATACTCAGGGTGTTCATACACATGAATCAAAACCTCAATCCCGCGGGCCTCAAACGCATGCCTGTCCTCGATCAAATACTCTTCAGCCCCAGCGGGTGAAAGATATCGGCCGGCTTTCGAAGCTTCACAGATTCCCGCAACGTGCTCCCCCCGTTCGCCGCCGACTTCCAGTGTGCTGGCGCGGATCATTGGGGTTTTCACTCCCAGTTTCAATGCCATCCAGGAGATGAGCGCACAATTCAGTTCGACGAGCCGGTTGGTCTGGACTGCACTTTCCACGATGTTTGTGAATTCAAGGATATTGGAATCAAAGAAAGGTGCTTTGGAATAGTTGGCTTGCAAGGTTTTGCCCAGCTTTACGGCGAAGGATTGACCGGCCAGTTCGCAGTCGGATATTTTTTGGCCTAGCCGCCCCGATGTTTTGACGGGAACAATCAGAAATTCTAGACCGTTTCGGGTCCGGATCCGGTTCCGCTGCTGCCACGACTGCTTTGAAAATGCCACATCATCCAAAAGAATGAGCGCATCGACCTGATCCGCCAGATCAAACCAGCCCGTCCAAGGCAGGAAAGTTGGCTGGGCAATCGCAATTGTTTTCACCGTCTTAGTCCCCCAGAGGGGATCAGAAAAGTGACTTGCGCAAAATGTGACCCCATTTTCTTTAAGACCGCAATTAGCTTCTTGTCGGTGGGAGCCGCATATACACCAAACTCGGCATGCCTTGCTGACTTAATGCCTTTCAGTGGCTTTATCTTTTCCAAAAGAATAGTGATAGCCGGCCAGACACAATCTTCTTTTCCAGATTTTACAGATATTCCTATTCCGTTATTCTTATAGACGTAAATGCTTCCGATATAGTTATTTCTTTTTTGTATCAAGAACCATGCGCGATACGGATGATTCCGCACAAATTTCTTGTGCTCAGAAAACGACGGGGTCGTTGTATGGCTTATGTTATGTTTTCTGCTCTTAAGTAAACTGTACAGAAAAGACACTCGGCGAGTGTCCTTGCCGGATACCTTTACAAGGCTAATCGGATTAGCTCGCCCCTTTATCTGCATTGGTTTTCTGTGTTTCATCACATGGTTCAAAGGAGAAATTGAATCCGATCTATCTTTAAGAGCTATGTTGCTTGTCCGGCATGGCGGCTTTTTCCCGTTCCCCAATTTTCCTGGCAGGATTCCCAAAGTAAATTCCCCAGGGTTCACAGTCTTTGTTTACAAAGCTATTCGCCCCTATGACACAACCCTCTCCGATTTTCACCGGCATAATGGTGCACCTCGCGCCGATATAAACATCGTCTCCGATTTCCAGTCGCCCTCCCAAAATGGCAGTTTGGCCTTCACCCATACCGTCCACCATTTTCAGGCCTGGGGCATGAGAGTAGGTTTGAGATAACAGAACCGTTCCGGGGCCTGTCGACACCCGGTCCCCAATGATTGTTAGTCCCCCACCCCAGATAATTGTGTGTGGCTGGACGTCGGTATACGCCCCAATCGTCACCCCTTCACCTGCGAATATAAATGCGAAGTCGCGTATTTTGGCGTGCTTTCCCAAGTCGACCACATGCGGAAAGGCAATCTTGGCCATTGGATATATCTTAACGCCCTCGCCACAGGATCTCAGTTTGCTTCGAACGTTTTCCCCCATCAGCTCGACTCCTTCGATTTTATAATCTTCCATATATTTCTCCTTGTTTCTTTTGAAACATTCCCTGCCGCTTTTCAACAAGGTGTTCGTATCTTTGCTTTTTCATTTCCTTTTTATAGTCCGTTAACATGTCTTGGAATGAATACTTCGGACTCCAACCCAACTCTTTATTCGCTTTGCTTATGTCATACAAAAAGGGCTCGATATCATTGGGTTTTTCGGGGCGCTCCACTATTTGTGGGCTTGTTTCGGATCCCCAGAATGAATCGGCGATGGCTCGGGCCTGTTCTCGTAAAGTTAAACTTTTCCCCGATGATATATTATACAGACCGGTGGCTGTCCTGCTGTCCGTGGCAAGGATGAAAGCTGAAACAACATCTTTGATATAGATGATGTCACGGCCTAGGTCAGCGTCGCCCCAGATTTCCAATGGTTGAGAAGCCATCGCTCTTTCAATAAAGATTTGAAATCCTGTTTTTACCTGCTTGCCCTCTTTAAAGATTTCCGTGTGTGGGCCAAAGCCATAGACGGGTGGGAGCCGGAGAATGATTCCCCGCAGACCGTACTGGGCCTGATAATGCAGAACGCAATCCTGAGCCGCACTTTCTGAAATACTGAACATCGCATACTCCCCGTCATACTTCATTCCCCGGCCGTCTTGTTCGCGAATTGACTTCCCCCCGCCCCAGAGGGCCTGGGTGTTTCGGTGTGATGTTGCATAGATAATCTTGTCAGCCTTGTTTTCCCTGCAGAAATCAAGAATATTCAATGTCCCGACGACATTCACCTCTATGTATTCGCGTGGATCATACCTGCCTTTCTCGATATTTGCGGGCTGACAGGCGGCCAAATGAATCACTGCGTCATATCTTTCTCGTTTGAGTCTTTCAAAGTCATTTTTCTTTGTAATGTCCACCCGAGTGTAGTCGACGCCTTTGTCTTTGTAGTATTTCAAGGAATCCTCATGCATATCCGTTGCAAACACCGCGCAGTTACGCTCCAACAGCTCATCGATCAGATAGGTTCCAACGAAGCCTGCCGCTCCAAAGACAAGGATGTTTTTACTTTTTGTCATACAAATTTCCTTCTGGGAGGAACCGGGTCACGGATGCCACGGATCGAATCCCCATTCTTTTCTTCAGCGGCAAAGACAAAGGGCGCCATCCTTTCAGCGCGAATCCAATCATCTTCGTTATCAATATCCTGAACCCTCCAATGGGGCATCAGGATGGCCGTTGATTTTTTGTCGAAAACAAGCCGCTTATCTACCCAAGCCTCCGGTCTGCCCCAGTAAAACTGGCCGGCATCATGCAGCGCGATAGGCAAATCCTGGGAACGCGTTGTAAAATGTTCGGGAAAGAACATTTTTATTCCGCCTGCGGGAAGCTGTTGAAACGAGCGAAAGATCGGTGCCGTAAATTCAGTGGCTGCGAAAACATAGTCCCAACCCCCTGAATTTAGTTCCTGCAGGCCAAGCTGCAAATCCGAAACCCGTAGAAAGGGAGCGGTCGCGTAGATGCAGCATAGGGCTTCCAATTTGATTCCTTGGTTCAAGACCCAGCGGGTCGCGTGGCTAATCACCTCTGTGGCCCCGGCGTTGTCATCCGATAGTTCAGGCGGTCTAACAAACGGAGCTTCGGCACCCCATTTTCTGCCGACATCCGCAATTTCAGCATCATCTGTGGAAATGATGATTCGATCAAAAAGTCCAGATGCCCTGGCTGCCTCGATCGCCCATGCGATCATCGGTTTTCCGCAGAATTCCCTAATATTTTTGCGTGGAATCCGCTTGCTGCCCCCGCGCGCAGGAATCACGCACAGATTCATCTGAGGGCTTTCCCAAGGACAGCAACGACCCTTTGGATGGCCTGCTTTTTCATGGCTGGAAATATCGGCAAGCTAATTTCCGCACGGGCATACTTTTCAGCTTGGGGGCATGGCATGTATTTTTTCCCCGTACGTTTTCTATAAAACTGGAATTGGTTTACTGGGAGATAATGAAGATTGGCCATGACCCCAGCATGGTGGAGTCGGCCCATGACTTTGTTCCGCTGTTTTTCACCACCTTGGACGCATACCGGGTAAAGATGCCATGAGGAACGTGCTCCTTTAGTCAGCCGTGGAAGATCCAGTGAGACTTCGCTTAATTGCTTCGTGTACCAATCGGCGATTTTTTCTCGCACCATATGGAATGCTCTGATTTTCTTTAGCTGGCTTCTACCGAGAGCTGCCTGGAAATCCGTCATGCGGTAGTGATTCCCAAGGTCGAGTTTTTCATAGTACCAGGGATGTCGCCTACCTCGGGAACGGTGTTGCGGGTCGCGGGTGATTCCATGGGTCCGGAGCCTGCATAGTTTTTTATACAGCTCCGGGGAATTTGTGGTGACCATTCCTCCCTCCCCAGTTGTGATGATCTTCACGGCGTGAAAGCTGAAAACGCAGAGATCGGACCACCGGCAGGATCCAACTGGCTCTCCTCCCAAACTGGCCCCCGTTGCATGGGCAGCATCTTCGACCACCTTGAAGCCGAACTTTTGTCGAAGTGTACCCAGAAACTCCAAATCGACAGGATTTCCCGCAAAATGTACCGGTGCCACCACCTTTGGGAGGTGCCCTTTCTTCGCAGCTTTTTTTAATCTGTCCTCCAGCAGAGCAAGATCCATGTTGTAGGTGCCCCACTCTATATCCACAAAGTCCACCTCGGCATCGCATCGAAGGGCGGCGTCGGCCGTGGCACAGAAAGTATTGGGAGAAGTCCACCAAAGGTCGCCGGGGCCCATTCCCAGTACCATGGCAGACAGATGGAGTCCTGCGGTGGCAGAGCTGCAGGCAACGGCATATTTCGCGCCACAAAATTTTGCAAAGTCCCGCTCAAAAGCCTCGATTTCAGGACCTTGGGTAAGGAAGTCGCTTTTCAACACCTGCGTGACGGCACGGATGTCCGAAGCGTCGATCGATTGCCGCGCGTAGGGAATGATCTGTCTTTTCAAATGGGACGGAAAGATGGATCGAGGTGCTTTTTGATCAGACTCTGGATTTCCGGAATGGTGAGAAATTGGGGATTATCGCCGGAGTTATAACAAAATCCAGTGGGCACTTTTTTGGCCGTCTTCATCTTGGCATAGAGATCAGCCGACTTTCCGCCACTCGTATTCAGAATTGCGTAATATTGGCCAAGGTCGATTGTGTTAAAGCTGTCGCTGGAGGTGATCATCTCTTCGTGGATTTTTTCGCCAGGACGGATTCCGATGATTGGCTTTTTACAGCTAGGCCCGATGGCTTCGGCCAGATCCGTAATCTTGTAGGAGGGGATCTTCGGAACAAAGATCTCGCCCCCCAAGGCGTTTTCCAACGCCCAAAGAACCATGTCTACACCTTCCCGAAGAGAGATGTTAAACCGAGTCATTGCGGGATCGGTAATCGGCAGAACCCCCTCTTTGGCCTGCTTCAGGAAAAAGGGCATGACCGACCCCCTCGAGCCCATGACATTGCCGTACCGGACGACGGACAGGACTGTATCCCTGCCCACATAGTTGTTGGCGGCAACAAAAAGCTTGTCGCTACAAAGCTTGGTGGCTCCGTAAAGGTTGATGGGGGCGGCCGCCTTGTCGGTAGATAAAGCAACCACCCTCCTCACGCCAGTGTCCATACAACCTTCGATCAGGTTTTCCGCTCCAAGAACATTGGTATGAATAAATTCCATCGGGTTGTATTCAGCAGCAGGAACATGTTTCAACGCGGCGGCATGGATGACCGTATCTATGCCTTCGAGAGCTCTTTTCAGGCGGGATCGATCTCGGACGTCGCCGATGAAGTAGCGCAAGGCTGGATACTGCTGAGCACTGAATTTCTGAGCCATCTCGTACTGTTTGAGCTCATCTCGGCTAAAAATGACAAGCCTTTGAATTTTTGGGAACCGTTTCAGGATTTCAGCCGTAAGGGCGTGACCAAGGCTGCCGGTTCCTCCGGTAATAAGAATCGACTTCATGCTATCTTTGCTTCTTGAAAAGAGATTCCAAAGGATTGTCCAATTTTTCCGAAAGAGCGATCTTTCTTTTGAGTGAGGCCAGCTCCTTCGGCCTGTTTTCTCTCTGCATATTCAAGACTTGTTTCAGAATGGAAGTGGGCGAACTTCCCTCTGTGGTATAGGGCGGTTGCGAGGTAAGATTCGCAACAAACAGCCCATGGCGCTGCTGGAAAAATAATGCATGAACAAATATTCATATATCTGTTTTTTGAAATCCGCATTCGTAACCTATCAGCCCGCTGAATCAAGGCCTTCAACTGTTGCCTGGTCTTGGCATGATGGTTGAAATCAAACCCGATATGAGGGTGATCTCCACACGTGACGACCGGAACTCCACTCAAAGCCATTTCATGCGCCGCGGCTCCATACATCGTAAACGCCGAGGCTGGGCGAAGCTGCAAAAGGGCATTGTTGGAAATTCTTTCAGAAATAAAGTTTAGCTGCGGATAACTTTGTTGGAGTTTTTCCACGCATGTTTGACTGAGCTCTTTCATTCTCTCGCGTCCAAGAGAGTTCGTTGAAGGATGCGGCTTAATAAGCCAGTAAAAGTCGGTTTTTGATGCCTCCCGGCACAGACAGTTGATCCACTTCAAAAAGTGGCTGAAAACGGATGAACGGCGAAACTCAAGCACGTCATTGAATTCATGCATGAATACCACGACGGGCCGATTCGCTTATGTAATTCTCAAAAATGAAAGGAATTTGACTTATCAAACACAAAACCTTGCTTGTCTACAAACAAACATCTTTTATAACGACTACACAAGCATTACAGTCCTGATCAATTCTTTTTGGCCGCAGCCTTTTTAAGTAAGGAGGTAGTTTGTGTTTTAATTACACTGATTGTGTCCTTTTTTAGTTCTTTTTTACCTTCGCCTACTAATCCCTTTCGAAAAAAAAGAACTCGGGTTGTGTCCTTTTCAGAAGACACTTCGCGCGCGCGTAACTTTTCGAATTTACATTTTTCAGAAGCGTTAAAAATGTCTTTTATTGACAGGGGGAGGTTCAACCAATCACAGATATGTTTGAGAGCTTTTTCTGAATTGGCGTGCAAATCTTCATATTGTACTAAATAAAGATTAGTTTTTTGGAAATTATTATTAGTAGCATTTTTAACATGATTAATCCAATTTGGCAGTTCATCTAAAACAAAGCAGTTTATACCTTTGTTAATTTTAGGCTTCAATTCTGGGTACCTTGTGTGGAAATAAAAATATGAGGTCAGGGAATCAATCGGATTTCGATAAATATATATTGCTTTCCAATTTTTATTCTCTTGAAGACCCAAGGTCAGTGGATCCATGTGGCTTTTAACGTAGAAAGGCTTAAACGGGTAGGTTTTGTAGATTTTACTTAATTCATGCACCTGAATGTTAGGGATCGCTTTGTCGGGATGAATTTGCAAATAGGTGTTGGTCGTATAATGTTTTTGCTGAAGGAGGCAGTTGGCTAACAGATGTCTCAGCCAAGTGTTGCCCGACCGAGGATAGGAGCAAATAAAACATGTTGAGATTTTTTCTTTTTTTAGAAAATTTAGATTTTTTTCCTCTAGAGATTTGTTCCTTTGCTTTTCTTTCTGAAACCAATTTATATTTAATTTGTTCAGTAGTTTTGTTAAGAAATGAATTGGTTGATTCACTTTAGAATAAAATCCGTATTTGTGTGTTAATTTTGTTATTTTGCACGTTTCTAGGGTTTTTTTGAGCTTTGCTTTTTATCTTAGATCAGGCTGCCGCCCTTGGCCGGTTGGATCCGCTTGCGCGTGTCCAAAGCCAATCTGATGACGGACTGTTCTGTGCTTTCGGTCAACGAGACTTGAGAATTTTGGATTTGGAATTTCGGATTTTGGGTTTGATCCCGTTTCCGAATTCCGAATCTCGAATTCCAAAATGACTTAAAATCGTTAAGTGAAACATTTTGTTTTGGACGCTCATCCTACCAAAAAACCTCAACGGGATATTTGGAAAAGTTCTTGTCGGGAGAAACCAAGGTGGATCCCGTCAGCTTTGCCTGGACGATCAAAATCCGATCAAAAGGATCCTTGTGTACCAACGGAAGCCGGGAAAGTCCGTAAATTGCCGCATCGGTTAAGGCTAATTGGGTGAACCCGTATCGAGCCAGCTCCCGGGGCATAACCATCGCGGGTTCATCGGGCATGGGCAGTTTTCCCAACTGGTATTTGATCTGAATCTCCCACAGGCTGATCTGGCTGTAAAAAACCTCGGACTTCGGATCAGCCAGCTCCCGCCGGACGTGAGGCGGCACAGACTCCTCCTGACTCATCAAGCAGATGAGCGGGGCTGTGTCCAAAAGGTAGGTGCCGGGCATCTCTTTCCCCCTTTTAATCCCCGTAGAACATTTTCCCGATTTCCACATCGGCTTCAAAAAATTCCGGCCCCAGCTTTAATACCCCCTTGGAAAGCCCAAAAACCCGCGGACTGGACCTCTTCTGATCCAAAGACCTGATTTCCGCAAAAGGCTTGTTTCTTTCGCATAAAACCACCGTTTCCCCTGCTTTCACCATCCTTGTATATTTGGAAAACTTTGATTTTGCCTCATTTATGTTGATTTGGATCATGTTAGATTACTAGGTCATGTTTATAGTCATGTCAAGAATTTGGGCTACTCCTTAACCAGAAGACCAAAATACACGTTTGGTGTTGTTTTGGAAGCCGCGATCGACTTTTGAATCTCGGATTGGCCCCCTTACACCGCCCCCGGCCTTTGCGGTATCTCTTCCACGCAACGGCCCTCCTTAAACCAGCCTCTACCAGATTTCCCGCATCGTCTTACAAACCGAAATTCGTTAACGTCATGGTGTGCAGGAACTCAAAAAAATCTGGGCCTTCGGAATCCCCTACCTGAAGCCGTACCGGTTTCGATTTGTCCTCGGGATTGCTTTAAGCATCTTCTTTGGTGTTTCCAACGGGTTGTTCGTTTTATCGATCAATACCTTATTCAACCGCTTGACCCCCACCCCTGCTCAAACTCCGCCAGTGGCCCAGATCGAATCGATTCCAGCCGCCGAAACCATTTCGTTCGACAAAAAAATTAAGGCCGCTTTGAAAGAAAAAGGGGTGGCCATCAAAGAAAGATTCCAAACCGCTTCGGACGAATGGCTCCCGCGGATGGGTCAGAAAATCACCTGGAAACAGATGCTCGGAGGCTTTTCTCTCCTCCCCCTCGTTATGGGACTTCGAGCTATGGCCAGCTACTTCAGCACCTACTGCCTGACTTGGGTCAGTGCTCGAGTCATCCGAGACATGCAGGTAGCAGCTTTACGCAAAGCACAAGAGCTTTCCATGGCTTTTTTTCAAAAAATGTCGGTCGCAGATCTTTATGCAAGGATTACTGCCGACACCAGTGCTATCTATACCGCCATGACCAACGGATTTATCGACACCGTCCGAGAACCTTTTGCTGTTTTGAGTATTCTGATCAGCATGCTGATCATCGATTGGAAGCTGACCCTTATTTCCGTCTGCATGCTTCCCCTAGTCGCTGTTCCTGTTGTCTCCAGTGGTCGGCGTCTGAAGGCTCTCACCAAGAAATTTACCGGCTTGTCCGTTACCCAAAGTGGTGGACTTCTAGAAGCCCTCGCTGCAGTCCGAATCGTAAAGGCCTATGCGATGGAGGCTCTCCAACTCCGATCCTTCCGTGACAAGGCGAATCTCGGGGTAGAAATGAGCGTGAAGACAGCCCAGACCCGAAATTTACTGAATCCCTTAATCGAGATTTTGGCGATGCTGGGGATCGGATTTCTACTTATTTTCGTTTTCTCTACCAACGCCAAGCCTGGAAATCTCGTAGCCTTCCTCAGCGCTCTTCTTCTTGCTCCTTTATCGATTAAGCGTATTGCCAATCTACACCTCACCCTTCAGATGACCACGGTCAGCACTCAAAGACTCGAGGAGCTGTTTTCAGAAAAACCTACGGTGGTTGAGCCCGCCAATCCCCGCCCCTTAAAATCCTTCCGAGAGGGGATCCTTCTGCAAAATGTAACTTTTTCTTACGGACATACCGATGTTCTCCACGATGTTAGCTTGGAGATTCCCAAAGGGAAAAAGATAGGGCTGGCAGGAGAAAGTGGTTCAGGCAAAAGCACTTTGATCAACCTGCTGATGCGTTTCTACGATCCGACAAAGGGCAGGCTGCTTTTCGATGGCCACGACTTGCGCGACTACGCGACAAAAGACTTACTCCATCAGATGGCTCTAGTCAGCCAAGACGTCGTCCTCTTTAACTTGCCAGTTGGCATCAACATTGGTTTTGGCAAAGAGAATCCAACCCAGCAGGAGATCGAGCAGGCGGCCAAACATGCCTACGCTCACGACTTCATCATGCAGATGCCAGCTGGTTACGATTCTCCATGCGGAGAGCGCGGGCAGCTTCTTTCTGGTGGTCAAAAAGCCCGTGTGGCGATTGCTAGGGCATTTGTTCGTAACGCGCCGATCCTAGTTTTAGACGAGCCTACCGCTGCGTTGGATTCCCGTGCAGAAAAAGAAATTCAAACTGCCATCGATTCTCTTGAGGAAGGGAGAACCGTCATCTGTATCGCCCACCGCCTCTCGACCCTGGCGAATATGGATGAGATCATCGTCTTGGACCACGGACGGATTGTAGAACGGGGGACATTCGAGGAACTTCTCAAGGCCAAGGGCCATTTTGCCAAGATGGCGGAGCAGCAGAGACTGACGGCGTCGAGCTGAAGAGAACGAAGCCTCAAAAGTGGAATTCGGAAAGCGGAAAGCGGAAATTTAGATAAACCAAATGCACTCAATAAAATGAAGACTGAATTGGAGGACAGGACTAAAAGGTTCTCTTTAAATCTGATATCGATCTTGAAAAACCCTTCCCAAGGGATATTTAAGAGACGTGATCGGACGACAGCTTCTGAAGTCAGGAACTTCGATTGGAGCAAACTATCGTGAGGCGAATAGGGCATATTCGAAGGCCGACTTTGTTCATAAAGTGAATCTTGCCGAAAAGGAGGCTGCCGAGACGGTCTACTGGCTGGAGATTTGCATGGAGGCAGGACTCGGGACATTCGCAAAGATCCAAGGATTGGCCCAAGAGGCAAAGGAGTTGCTAGCAATCCTAACCACCATTGGCCGTAATACTAAAAAATGAGTCCTTTTTCCCGGTTTCCGAATTGGCCCCCGTGTGCCTGCCCCTGGCCTAAGCAACTTTCGCCTCCGGCTTGTTGGGATTATGCGCTCCCGCGCCGGCTTTTCGCTTTCCGCTTTTTTTATTTTTCCGGCGGGATTCGGCCCTCGGCGATGGCGCGGCGACGGTTGATGGGAAATTGCAGGGAGAAGGTCTCCGCTTCCTCCAGCCAGCGAAGTTTTTCTACCAGGGTCATTCTCATTCCGTTTTGTAGCATGGTTCGCTCGGCCCCCTCGTAGTTAGCGTCTTTCCATGCTGGATGATTGTCGAACTCTTCTTGGGTCATTTAAGTTTTCCAATTTTTTCTAGCATATCGATATCCTAAGGCTTAGGCGGGATAGGCTTTTTGCTGAGATTGTGCTCCAGCAAACGAGTGTGGCGGACGAGGGTGGAGTAGAAGGTGGAGGCGGCGATATAAAAGCCGGCGTATCCGTCGAGGAAGCCGAGCCTGATAAAATACGCCCGCATGAATCTCCAGAAGGCACGAAATCCTGCTTCGGTGGGAGACCATCGAGAACCTTTTTTGATTCTCGACTCCAGATAGAGATCAGAAAAATAATTAATCTTCGATACGTAACTAGAAATAGACGGATTTGAGTAGTGGAGGATATCCCCATTCAATCGTCCGATCCGACCCTCGACGATGAGTCGATCGTGGGGATCGGTGCCGCCCCACCTCGCCTTCCCTGTACGCCACAGGCGCATCTGCCAGTCGGGATACCAGTCGCCATGCCGCACCCAGTGTCCGAGAAAAAGAGAGCAGCGCGCCATCCGCAAGGCGACAGGACCCCCATCTTTTGCCGTCAGAAAAAAGCGGTGAATCGAATCCTTTAATTTGTCGGAGATTTCTTCGTCAGAATCGAGGCCCAGGATCCAAGGCTGGGTGGCCTTATCCGCGGCCGAGTTCTTTTGGGCAATATGCTCTTTCCACGATTCTCGGAATACTTTGGCCCCATGCTCAGTCGCAATTTTATCGGTACCATCGGTGACGTCATCGTTGACCACCACAATCGTCTCCGCGACCCACCCTTGAACGCTTTTGATGGCCCGCCCAATTCGAGCGGAGTCGGGTCCCGAGATCATGCAAACAGAAATAGGGAGCGGAGTAGGCATAGGGGTAGATTACCGATAATGGCCTGAAGATGAAGATTAAGATCGAGCCTCCTTCTTTATCGGCTCGCAGGAGGACAGGTTTATGTTTATCTTTCTAAGTTGAAGGACAGGTGCCGGAGCGGTCTATCGGGCTCGCCTGGAAAGCGTGTGTTGGGTTAAACCAACCGTGGGTTCGAATCCCACCCTGTCCGCCCCTCTTTGAGGACAGGGAATCCATTCTGCGGGACGCGAGAATTGGCTAGGTCTCAGGGTAACGGGGGACCAATCCCACCCTGTCCGACTCTACTTCGCACCGAATGCTCCGCGATTGTGCTTCGAAGAGTTGGCAGACTGGGATATTTAATCACGCAAAGGTCGCTAGGGGCTTTGCCAAACAAACTCCACAGGCTTTTTGATCTGTGGATCTAAGCTGTGGTGAACAGGGCAACCGAGGGCGGCTGCTTCCAGTAATTTTCTTTGCGGATGATTTCCGGGAAGTGGAATGGTGATCGTTGATTTGAGTGCCACAATTCTCCGTGGCATATCCGCGCTCATTTCTTTCGTCGTTTCAATGGTCATCCCCTCGAGTTTGACGGAGTGGCGTTTAGCAGAAATCCCCATGATCGTAGCCATACAAGCGGCCAAAGCGGTGGCAACAAGGTCGGTGGGCGAGAAGGATTCTCCCTTCCCTTCATTATCGACAGGGGCATCAGTCGAGAGAGTAGCCCCTGAAGGTCCGTGAGTAGCCGAGCAGCGAAGCTGCCCCTCGTAGGAGACCGAGATTTTTACCACTTGCTCGGCTTAGTCGTGAGTCGCACCGGAGCTGCGAGCCCAACTCCCCGCGAGACCGAGAAGGAACATAATTCCCGAGCCCGCCACTGCACCGAGAAGAACCTTCAGGAGTTCGAGGGTCATTGATCGACGCTGATTTTGCAAAGCGCGGGCGGTGCCTTCTCTGAGCTGGGCCTTTTGGGTTTCGGTCTGAGCCGTGAGCTTAGAAATAAATTCGTTGGCTTGAAGGGTCGTACGATTTTGCTGATTAAAATTTACCACCACACTTTGGAGTTCAGCCGGAGTGAGAATTTTAACCCGATCAACGGTGGTTTCGAGTTGGCGCATCTGGGCTTGGCTCTGCGTGGTGATCTGCTGTTCAGCCGCAACGATCAAGCGATTGCCAGTAGCTAAAGCCGCGACGATAACGACGAGAAATCCGCCCGCGTAGACAAAGGGGACAAAAGAAAGAAGGCGCATCACCGTCCTTTCGATCGGCAGAGGCATGACCCGCGGGAAGGCGAGCAGAACTCCGAGAGCAAGAAGAGGAACGGGGGTACGATCGACCAGGCCCGAGCTAAACCGAAATGCTTGGAGAGCCCCACCAAATGGATTGCCGAGAAGTTGAAATAGAAGATCGATGCCAGCGAAGACAAGCAGGCCGTAACCGACAACGCGAATGATTTGAGGGGCAGGATTTGTGGTAGATTTCATAGCTCGAAGGCTGGGCTACGATGCTGATTTGTCGAGCTTCAAGGGATTTTCTCCATGACAGGTCGTGAATAAATGGCAAGAGATGACGAGCCGGCGTTATCCATGTTCTTTCATCTAAAGAAAGACGGCGACTTTCCTTGCTCTGGTGTATAATTGACATCGAGATGATGGCGCTTCTCAATGCCTCGGATTGGGATCGAACGAAGGCGGGCATGCTCCTCCAGCGGGCTGGATTTGGGGGCACTCCGGATGAGGTGGACGCTCTCGCCAAACTTTCCCCGGCTGAGGCCGCTGAGTCGCTCCTGGGCAGTTCCAAGTTTCTTGCCTCTGATCCCCCATCCTTCTTAGGGGAGATGAATATTCAAGATCTCACACAAGAAGAGCGGGCCAAGATGAGCTCCCTTTCCGAGGAGGCAAAACAAAAGGCAAAGCGGGAATTCGCTCAGTACGCCCGTGCCACTCAAAGTCGGCACCTGACGGAGCTGCGCGGATGGTGGCTGAAGCAGATGGCCGACCCAGCACGGGCAGCCCGTGAGAAGCTGACCCTTTTTCTTCACGGGCACTTTGCCACCAGTTTCGAAAAGGTCCGTAGCCCTTACCTCCTCTATCAACAAAACATCCTCTTTCGCGAAAAAAGTTACGGCTCCTGGTCGGATCTGGTCCTGGGGGTTGCTCAGGACCCCGCCATGCTGATCTATCTCGATGGAACTCTCAGCCGAGCGGAGGCCCCTAACGAAAATTTTGCCCGTGAGCTATTTGAACTTTTTCTTCTCGGCGAAGGTAATTATACGGAAAAAGATATC
>Ga0114971_10000267_pt1 | contig 33365 bp, 34 predicted proteins | sample M_140625_MF_Meta_FD_87320 | JGI IMG/M metagenome (GOLD analysis project Ga0114971, IMG submission 87320) | Freshwater microbial communities from Lake Montjoie, Canada to study carbon cycling - M_140625_MF_MetaG | ecosystem: Environmental > Aquatic > Freshwater > Lake | place: Lake Montjoie... | reverse complement strand
TTGTTTTTTCTTTTAAAATACTTTTAAAATTATTAATAATAAGATTAGTATTTTTCATATTATCATCTAATAATAGACTAAAATTATTAAAAACATTTAAAATATTACAAATTATAAAAGCATTACTATACATATATATTCTTTTCGTATATAATAACGGAATTAAATTTTCAATACTTATAGGAACATTTATTATACCATATGTATTTGTTTGTATATTTTTAATTCGTGATACCAAACATAAAGGTTTAAAAATAGCTACGATTGAGTTTACGTCTTCTTTTTCTTTATCATCGTCTTTTTTCTCATTATCACAATTAAAATGTGTAATGTAAATTAAACATGGATTTTTATTTTTAGTATTAATATCATTGATATATTCATCTAGACTGTTCAATTTTGTATTACAAGATAAAATAATATTATTGATAGAAGTGTCCTGAATATATTTTTTAATATTGATTTTCATTGCTTTCATAGTATAGTTATTATTTATCACTCTATCAACAATACCTTTTTGCAAACAAGTTTTATAATTTAACAATAAATTGTGTTTTAATAATTTTAATAATTCATCTTTTGTAAATTTTGTTTTTTTAAGATACATTTCAATAATAATTTTAAAATATGTATCCAATTTTTCAATAATATTATATAATTGTTTTCTTTCTGTATTAATATAACCTTGAATTCTATATTCGTGTAATAAACAATAACCGTTTTTAGTTATTAAACGGTATGGACTATTTATAGATAATAATGTTGCAACAGAAAAACAATAATTATCTATAATTGTTGCAATGGGTAATTTGCTCATATTATAAACATTTATTAATCTCATACCATCTTGTAAATTACCACCTGTTGAAGAAATATGAATTAATATAGGTTTTGCATCTTTCGATCTATTTGCTTCTCTTATATCATCGATCAATTTGTCTATTTTATTTATTGTTATATCGCCATCTAAATACAAATGTTTAAGTTTATCAGAAAAAAAATCATTATCGCTAAGATTGCTAAAAAAACTAGCCATTATCTATTAAATATGTATATCTTTAAATGACCAAAAAACCAGACATTGGTCATTTTATTGGCGACTGACTAAAAGAGAGACTGTGAGCTGAAATATTCCCGTATAGTTTTTATTTTCAAATTCTCAATGACAGTTGTAATATCGTCGCTGGAATTCAGAAATTCGAACATAACAGTGTTTGCCCAATGATTATAATAAATCATCTCCTTCGTCCTCATCAACCATATGTAAGGAGTTACGAACCGATAATGGAATTCCCTCATTTCCTTGTAAAAATAAGGATCGATGTCATAAATCTTTCCGTAGGTTGCCATTGTCTATTGTAAGTTTGTCTATTCTCTCTAAATATTGTCGCCTAAAATAATAATTATAGACACAATGATCATTTTTTATATATTTTTTATTATTTTATTACAAAAATATAAAAATACTTAAAGATTTCTTGTTATTATTTTAAATAAAAAGTATAAATCGCGATGTCTAAAGAAGATAATGTTGGTATTGGTATTGATTTGGGAACTACAACAAGTTGCGTTGCAGTATGGATTGGTGATCGTGTAGAAGTTATTCCCGATCATCAAACTGGATCACGTATTATTCCATCCTATGTATCTTTTACAAATGAAGAAAAACTCGTAGGTGATGCTGCAAAAAATATTTCAACAATGTATCCTAAATCAACTCTCTATGATATTAAACGTCTAATTGGTCGTAAATATGATGATAGTTATGTGCAAGCGGATAAAAAACTTTGGTCTTTCGATATTTCTGCGGATACTAATAATAAGCCAGTCATTAACGTAGATTTTAAAGGCGAGCAAAAAACATTTTGTCCCGAAGAGGTTTCTGCGATGGTTCTTACAAGACTTAAAGAAACAGCAGAAGCATTTCTTGGTCATCCTGTGAAGAAAGCTGTAGTAACTGTTCCTGCTTATTTTAATGATAGTCAACGTCAAGCTACAAAAGATGCTTGTACTATCAGTGGTATGGAATGTCTTCGTATTATCAATGAACCTACTGCCGCGGCTATTGCTTATGGTCTCGATAAGAAGACTGATAAAGAGAGTACTATCCTAATTTTCGATGAAGGTGGTGGTACTCATGATTTGTCTGTTCTAACTATTGATGGTGGTATTTTCGAAGTAAAAGCGACTGCTGGTGATACTCATCTTGGAGGTTCTGATATTGATAATCTCATTGTAGATTATTTATGTGCGGATATTAAGAAGAAACATTCAAAGAATATTAAAGAAAATCCCAAAGCTCTAAAACGTCTTAATATTGCTGCTGAACGTGCAAAGAAAAATCTTTCATCATCAACAACTACAACAATTGAAGTTGAATCGCTAATTGATGGCATTGATTATACTACAACTCTAAGCCGAGCTAAATTCGAACAATTGGCGGAAAGTTTCTTTAATAAATCGATGGAACCACTAGGGAAAGTATTAAGTGATGCGAAAGTTTCTAAAAGTGATATTGATGAAATTGTACTTGTAGGTGGTACAACTCGCATTCCTAAAATTCAAGAACTTCTAAGTAATTATTTTAATGGAAAACAACTTAATAAAAGTCTAAATCCAGATGAAGCGGTTGCGATTGGCGCGGCTATTCAATGTGCTATTCTTACTGGTCAAGGTAATGATAAAACAAATGATCTTCTTCTCCTTGATGTTGCACCACTTTCACTTGGAATTGAAACAAGTGGCGGAGTTATGACGAAGATCATTGAAAGAAATACTACCATTCCTACAAAGAAATCGCAAACATTTTCCACATATGCTGATAATCAACCAGGAGTAGATATTAAAATTTATGAAGGAGAAAGAGCACTTGTAAAAGACAACAATCAACTTGGTTCATTCCATCTAAGTGGTATTCCACCAATGCCTCGTGGACAACCAAAGATTGTTATTGATCTTTCTCTGGATGTAAATGGTATTCTCGAGGTAACAGCGAAGGAAGAAAGTACAGGCAAATCGAATAATATCAAGATTGTAAATGATAAAGGTCGCTTGTCCAAGGAACAAATTGAAGAAATGATTAAAGCTGCGGAGTTATACAAGGAGGAAGATGCTAAAATGAAAGAAGTCATCGAGAATAAGAATGATCTCGAAAATTATTTATATGGAGTTAAAAATAGTATTGCTACAAAGAACGAAGGATCTCCTCCAAATTTCGATGAAGTGAAAGCAGAGATTGATCCGATTGTTGAAGAAGGTCTCAAATGGTTCGAAGAAAATACAAAAGAAACTGCTGAAACTTATAAAAATAAACAAAAAGAACTTCAAGATAAAATTCAACCACTTCTAATGAAACTGCAAGGAAATCAACAAATGCCAGAGGGAATTAATCCTGAAATGTTTGCAAATGGTAAAATGCCAGAAGGAATTAATCCCGAAATGTTTGCAAAAGCTGCATCAGACGAGACTGATGAAAAAGAAAATGATATCAATGATCTTGATTAAGTAGATATATTATCATAACAGTCAAAACACACACATACATGCCCACAACTAGGGAAATAAATTTCAATTTTTTTATCAAAACAGATACAACATTCGATGTCGATACCTGTTATTTTTTTCTGATCGCCTTTAATTCTATTTTGTTCTCTACAAATGGGACAAATGATCGATACAATACGATTTGGACAATTATGAATATTATGACCTCTATCATTGCAATGTTCACAATGATGTGCTTCTTTAATATGAAATTGATAAGTAGGACATTTATATAAATCGCATCGATCAGCAGGATCAATCATATCATTATGAAATTGTAATAATTGTAATTTTTGTTGACTATTTTTACATTCATATTGACCATGACCTTTATCTTTACAAGTACCACATGTATGATCTCTTGTAGTATGAGTATTGATATAGCGACATCCTTTAGCCCTACAGTAGTTAATATTTGTTTGCATTATTATAAAAAATGTAAATTATAAAATATCATTTTTTCGAAAAAATAAAATTAATCAGTTGAACCAAAACCTCCATTATTGCGCTTTGTAGTATCTATATACGCAACTTCCTCCAGATTTACATCAATTTGTTTCTTAATAATCAATTGACAACATCTATAGGGATATTGAATTTCAATTGCATCATCCGCAATTTTTGTTAAAGCAATCATTAAATTACCTCTATAACTATTATCAATAATACCAATACTATTGGCTAGAATATATCCTGATTTGCTCATTGAACTTCTTGGTACAATTTCTGCATAATAACCAAAATCTAATTGAATTTTAATTCCTGTATCATAAAGTGATGTTTTCGTATTAAAATCTTCGAGTTTTTTAATAATACTTAAATCGAAACCTACATCACTCCAATTTTTTTTAGATGGAACAATTGCATTCTCGTCCGTTTTAATCACACAACAACGAGGAATGGTTTTATTATAATTACAATAATTAATACTACAATTATTATTGATGTTATTATAAATTAAACCTAGAAAATCAACAGAACTACATCCATATTTAACTTGATAATACAAATCATTGTTAATATAAGGAATATTGAGATATTCAGCCATTTTCTCAAGTACTTTTGTATCCTCCAAAAGACTTGACTTTTTAATGAAAATATCATTTGTTTCATTCTCGCTAATTAAATAATTATATTCATATAATCCTCTGATAAATTCCTTTTTATATTTATCACTGAGATTGTCGAAATTAGTAATATTTGTCTTAATATAATTTAATGTTGATACTTCATAAATATTCATGGAAATAGAACTAGTTTCATCGTCATATAGAATATCTACTACGTTTTCAAAATATCGAAGCAATTTATTGTCTACTGCAATATCGATATTATTGAGTTCATAACAATATTTCGAATATTTCGAATGATTTTCATTGATATAACTAAAAAAACCTAAACAATAGGCTTTCTCATTACTATCAATTGTTTCTAAATAATTATTATTGTCTGTCATTTAAATACTTATTCATAAATAATTCTTAAATAAAATTATTTTAATCTAGAGGACTATTTGTTATTTTAATACCACAATAATCTACATTGTTTAGTTTAAATTCTTGTTTTTTATAAACACCGATATTTATAGCTTCTTCTAATATCCATTTAAAATTTTCCCAAAATTCAGGTGTATGTCCTATGCTTATTGTACAAATATGAGACAATTCATGTAAAACAACAAACATCATCGTATTTAAATCCATCAATTTATTATTGGTTCTTAAACATAATACAATCTGCTCTCCTTTATTTATTGAATAACTTGTATAATTGGGATCATCGATACCTTCCTTTATATTATCTGGTTTAAAGTTTTTCTTTAATTGTTCTGTTCTATCTTCATTAGGAAATGCTTTAATTAGATGTTGAACTAATAATATTAATTTTTCTCTAATTTGTGCTATTAAATCAGCGGCTTCTTGTGCATCATTTTTAATTTGTACCTCATAATTTCGATTATCAACAGTAGATACAATTGTTTCTATTTTACTATAATAATGATATTGATAAATTAAATATGTAAAAATTATGGATAGAGCAATTATTATAAATCCTTGTATTCCAATTTCCATTCTATAAAATGAAAATATAATCAAAAAATTGATTTAATTATTAAATACAAATATATTATTAATGAATACATTTCCTAGACCTGATATTGATGATTTAACTGAAAGCAATATTGATAAGGAAATCATTTATCAAATAACAGATTGGTTTGTACCCGAAACTGATAAATCCAGAGAAGAATACGAAAAACTAGACAAGTATTGTATTTATATTTATGGTACAAATAATGAAAATATTACTATTTGTACAAAAGTAATCAATTTTAAACCATTCTTCTATGTGAAACCACCATCTTCGTGGGAGAAATTAGATACAAAACCATTCATTGCAAAAGTTCGTGAATTGGATAATAAATTGAGAGAAGATACATATACAAATAAAATTAAAGGTAAAAGTTATACAAATAAAATTATTTCAAGACAATATTTATCGCATTTCGAGAAATTAAAAGTAATTTATAAAAAAGATTTCTGGGGATTTACAAATAATAAGGAATTTCGATTTATTAAAGTCATTGTCAATTCATTGCGAATGTTTAATAATCTTAAATATTATTTTCAATCAGAAGAACCGATTAAAGAAGGCTTTAAATTATACGAAAGTAATATCGACCCATTTCTTAGATTTATTCATATTAAAAATATTAAACCATGTGGTTGGATTAAAGTTAATAACTATAATCTCGACGACGCACCTGATACCATTTGCAATTATAATATAACAGCAGATTGGAATGATATTGAACCGATTGATTACAATAAAAATGCACCATTATTAATTGCATCTTTCGATATTGAATGTTCTAGTTCACATGGTGATTTTCCAGTTCCTATTAAAAATTATAAAAAACTTGCTCAGGATTTATGTTATATTGCTAAAATCAATTATGATGATAGTAATCTTATCAATCATATTTATCAAGCTTTCGAAAATGACGTCATTATTAATAATAATCATAATGCGATTATTCATCGTTTATATGCAAAATCACGACTTACAAATGATATGAAAGAAAAATTACAATTGATTGAACAATCTTTGCGTTTAATTTTAAATAAAGTAAAATCAGTCGAAGTAAATGACGATGTCGACGATGAAGAAAATGACGATGACGAAGATGGAGCAAAAGGTAAAAAATTAACGAATAAGGAATATAATGAGATCGAAGATGCTTTAAATAAGAAATTAAGTGAAGTATTGCCGAAATTAGAAGGTGATAAGATTATCCAAATTGGCATCACTGTTCATAAATATGGTAGCGATGAAATTATTTATAGACGCATTATTACTCTTGATGATTGTGATGATTTCGAAAATACGGATGTTGTATGTTGCAAAACCGAAGCAGAATTATTATTATCATGGAAACGATTTATGTCTAAATTAAATGCGGATATAATTATTGGATACAATATTTATGGTTTCGATATTGAGTATATATGGGATAGAACGAAAGAGTTAGGTATCAATGATCGATTTAGATTAGGACTTGGTAAAATTAGAAATAGAAATTGTAATCTCGTAGAACAGAAATTATCATCATCAGCATTAGGTGATAATATATTTAAATTATTCGATATCGATGGTGTAGTATGTGTTGATTTATTGAAAGTAATGCAAAAAGATTTTAAATTAGATAGTTATAAATTAGATAATGTAGCATCAATTTATATTAAAGAAAATAAAGATGATTTAAAACCAAAAGAAATTTTCGAAAAATTTAAAGGAACATCTGCAGATCGATGTGTTATTGCAAAATATTGCATTCAGGATTGTATTATCGTTAATAAACTTTTACACAAATTAAAAATTATTGAAAATAATATTGGCATGGGCAATGTCTGTTTAGTGCCTCTTAATTTCCTATTTCGAAGAGGACAAGGTATTAAAATCTTTTCATTGATTGCGAATGAATGTATGAAACGCAATTATTTAATTCCTGTAATTAAAAATTATATTAGTGATGAAGATAATACCGAAGGCTATGAAGGAGCAATTGTGCTCGAACCAAAAGAAGGAATTTATTTAGATGATCCGATTGTTGTTTTCGATTATGGTTCATTGTATCCATCATCTATGATTTGTAGAAATTTATCTCACGATACTTATATTATTGATGATAAATATCGTGATATTAAAGATGATAATGTAGAAATTATTAAAGTTAGTTATGATTTATATGAAGGAACTGGAGATAAAAAAGTAAAAAGTGGAATTAAAGATTGCTATTTCGCAAAATATAAAGATGGTAGAAAAGGTATCATTCCAGATATTCTTGATATGTTATTAAATGAACGAAAGAACACTAGAAAAAAGATTGAATACATTACTATCGTTAAAAATGATGATACGAGTGCAAAAGGTTTCCCTGAAGAAACCGACAATAGTATTATTTTAACGGATGTAGATTTAAATACAAAAACAGAAATCTTAAAAACAGATATTAAAGAAAATAAACCAACATATAGTAAATTCGAATGTAATGTATTCGATGCTTTACAATCCGCTTATAAGGTAACTGCGAATTCATTATATGGACAAATTGGTGCTAAGACTTCTGCTGTTTATTTAAAAGATATTGCCGCATGTACCACATCTACCGGCAGAGAAATGATTATGTTAGCAAAGAATTTCGTTGAAGATAATTATAACGCAGATGTTATTTATGGCGATAGTGTTATGCCTTATACACCCATTACTTATAAAATCGGCGAACAATTATTTGTAAGTACATTTGAAAAAATCAATGGAGAATGGAAAGAATATAATAATTTTAAACCATATGATAGCGATCGATTTGCAAAAGAACAAATTGATGATTTAAATATGAAAGTTTGGACACATAAAGGATGGGCTACAGTTAAAAAGATTATTAGACACAAAACGATTAAGAAAATTTACAGAGTTTTAACACATACTGGATTAGTCGACGTAACTGAAGATCATAGTTTATTAAATGGAAATTGTGAAATAATTAAACCAGGTGATTGTATTGTAGGGCAAGAATTATTACACTCTAAACCCGCAATTATCAATACTATAAACAATGATTTATCAGAAGAACAAGCATATTTATATGGGGTATTTATGGGCGACGGTTCATGTGATATAAATAAAAAAGAATGGTCAATCATTAATGATAATAAACAATTATTAAATCGATGCAAGGATTTATTTGAAAAACTTGAAAATATTCCATGCACGATTGTAGATGAAAACAAATTGATACCTGATGATATTAGTTATGAATTAATTATTAAATATAAAATGAATTGTTATAATGCGGATGATATTAAAATTGCTTTAAATACCAATAATAAGGAAGCGTTCAAGAAGGGTTTATTAGATAGTATAAATGGATTAATTGTAGATAATCAATTAACAGCACAATCAATTGTCGTATTATTTGATTATCATATGCGAATTGAGTTATATAATGATATTTACTATAAATTAACAATTGATAATACAATTGATAATAAGATAAAAAGAATAGATGTGTTATATGAAAATTATGATGGATATGTTTATGATATAGAAACGGAGGAAGGAGTATTTCATGGAGGTATTGGAAATATCATTTTAAAAAATACGGATTCCATTTTCTGTAAATTCAGAAATAAAGATAAACATAATAATGATGTTTATGGAAAGGAAGCATTACCATATGCAATTGAGAATGGTTTAAATGTTGAGGCAAAAATAAAGAAACATTTGCCATATCCACAAAAATTAAATTATGAAAAATGTCTATATCCGTTTATATTATTTACGAAAAAGCGTTATGTTGGTAATTTATATGAAAGAGATGTTAATCGTTATGTGCAAAAATCAATGGGTATCGTACTTAAACGTCGAGATAATGCAAATATTGTTAAAAAGGTATTTGGAGGTGTTATTGATATTATTTTAAATAGTCAAGATTTAGAATTATCAATTAAATTCTTACGCGAAGAATTGCAAGATCTCGTTAATGGTAAAACGGATTTAAAAGATCTAGTTCTATCGAAAACACTAAGAGGATTTTATAAAGATCCTAGTAAGATAGCACATAAAGTGTTGGCGGATAGAATAGCAATAAGAGATCCTGGAAACAAACCAGCAGTAAATGATAGAATTCAATATGTATATATTAAAGTAAAGGATGCAAAATTGCAAGGTGAAAAGATAGAAACACCAGAATATATTATTGAGAAAAAATTAGTACCTGATTATTTACATTATATTACAAACCAGATAATGAAACCTGTATTACAATTATATGTATTATGTTTAAAAGATTTGGCGGAATATAAGGAAGGCGTTGATTATTGGGATAAAGTGGAAGAAGAATTAAAACAAAAAGAAATGTATATTGACGATAAACGAAGAAAAAATAGATTAGATAATTTAAAATTGCGAAAAGTACAAGAGTTATTATTTGATGAATTCATTATGAAACTTCAAGAACCGAAAGAAAAAGTTGTGAGAAAAAAGAAAGAAGAAGTGGTGAAACCAAAGAAGGAAAAAGAAGAAGTGGTAAAACCAACTATAGAATTAATTGATAATGATAAAATATTATTGGGTGAAATAAAAATAATTGAAAGTAAAGTAAAAAAATCGATTGGATATAAAATAAAAATAACAAAAGACAATAAAACTATTTACAGTGAAGAAAAAGAAAATAACGATGAAAAAATGACAAAAGATAAAATAATAAGAATGATTTTAATTGATATTTATAATAAATATAAAACAAATATTATTAAAATGAAAATAAATTGTAAACCATTTATTAAAGATTACAGATTATTATTAGCAAAATATAATGAAATAACTGCTATGAAAGATATTAATAAGAATGATGTAGGTATTAGAACTACAATTACTCTTATAACTAAAAATAAAGATTTGATAGAAATTAAAGACAATATTATTATAATAGATTAAAAATAATGGGAGGAGGCAGTAGCAAACCTAAATATATAGATCCTATAAATAATCCTGTTATTAATTATAAACCCAATGACCAAAATTTAATAAATAATCCACCTGAAAATTTTATGGATTATGATAATTCAATATATCACTATTATATTATTGTAATCGTCCTGATTATATTATTATTTTTTTCTTTTATCTTAAATAAAAGGCGAAAAAATATATAAGGATATCTCATTAATTATAAATAAACAAAAAGGGACTATAGTTTAATTGGTTAGAACATTGCTCTTATGAAGCAAAGATCTGGGATCATGCCCCGGTAGTCCTACCTTATTTTTTTATAAATAATTAGGTTTAATTAAAAAAATCTAATTATTTTTATTTATAACAGAAAAGATTATATTCAGGTTTAAACTTTGTATATATTTCTGCATTTATGGTATTGTTTCCAGGTCGAACTTGTAATGATGGAATATGATGTTTCGCATAAAATTGAGAACTATACGCGATTGTATCAGGTTCAATATGAGTTTTTTTAGAAGGAGTATTATCATAAACACTTGCATTTTTAGCAATCGATGATGTATTCATTTATTTTATATATTTCTATATATATATAAAGAGATTATAATTAATTTTATATAATATGGCATCAACTAAGGAATTTATAAACGACGGATTGACAAATGAAGAAATAATTAAAAATGTTTATGATATAATTATAAAAAGTAGAGAATATAAAGATATTACAAACAATGATGAAAAATATGAAAAACTGAAAGCAGATTTCACTTTTTTCTCAGATAGATATCCAATGTTATTTGATTTAGCAATTCGCGATGAACCATTTCCATGGGACAATTTAAATTATATGTTAAATATGCGAAATAAGATCATTAATAATGAGATGACAGGTGAAAATGCATCTAAAGTCGTAGGTGAACAATGGTTTAATAAATATGTAGATACATCAACTATGACGAAAACAAAAAAACAAAAAAAATAAGTTTTTTTTCTATTCATTATTAGAAGTAATAATAAATGGTTATGAAAAGAATTACTGCACCAAATGTACCGCATATTTTAAGAAGAAATAGACTGCAAAAAAAGAAAATTCACAAAAGAAATGATAAATTCATGAGATATATAAATACTGGCGCCGATTTATCATTGACACATATTTATGATTTGAAAAGATCTAGTATTAATGATATTTATAAAAATAATATTGAAAATATTACCATTGATATTTTATATGTATATGCAAAATTATTAGAATTAGATATTCCTAATTACGAACGTGCAATTAAAAGTAAATCTAGTTCTAGTTCTCGAACTAAACCAGAGAAAAAAAAGATTAGACGAGGTGGTACAATTGTATTCGATACAAATGATAAATATATTGAAGGTTTTTTACAAAATCAATTTATTTTTGACAATAAACACGATTTTAGTTTAACAGGAGATAATAAAAAATATTTATATTCTGCAAGTGATATTAAAAGTACAGATCCTGATGTATTATTATTTTTAAATAATTTGATTTCTAAAGATGAACGATATATTTTTTTCAATTTATTACAAAGAAATATTGTAATTATACAAAATATATTATATATAACATTTAATACCATTGATACAGTCGAACAAACAACCTTATTTGGTAATGCACAATTAATTGAAGATACTGTAAATATAACCGCAAATATTATTGATTTTTTCGAACAAACATTACAAGTAGTAAATGCTAAATATATAACTGATGGTAATTTAAATGTTAAAACAGAAAAAGAAACAGCACCAACTGAAATACTTTTTAATAGTGTAGCAAAAACAATTAATAATTATTTAAAAAATAATTGTTTATTTACCATTGAAAATTGTTATGATAGTTTATCTATAAATATTCCAGAAGTGTATGTAAAATTTAATGAACAGGCATTTAGAGATAATATTGAAAAATATGCTTTTATTTCTTCGCATATATTCGAATTCGAACCAAATATATTGCCACCAACTGCAAATAAATCTATATTTAAAGCATTCAGAGAAGAAACGTGTCGTCTATTTAACGTAGTTTATTATAAACATGAAAATGATTATCGAGCTGCACTACTTTTAAAAGCTACAAACATAGTAAATGTTTTAACTACATTAGATAAACGTAGATTAATTATTTTAGAAAAAATAGGAAATGGAATTTATCAAGAAATAATTCCAACAACAGCAATTGTTAATACAGATATAAATAGATTTTATGCATTCGATTTAAATAATATTAAAAATTTCAATTCTCCAAAAAATATTATATCATTTATTTCGAGTAATTTTGATAATAGTAAAATAACAAAATCGGGTATTAAATTCATATATTCATATGTTTATAAATATTATGAATTACAACCACCGAGTAATGCAGAAATATGTAAGAAACGAACTGCATATATTTTATTCGATTTAAAGAAAGCAGGCGATATGTGTAAGATGTTATTTGCTTTTTATTATAATTATATAAAAAATAGTGCACCACCGATTATAGATTTATCTACTATAAATATACCAACAATAGGATTTACATCGAATGATAAATTGGCTGCTTTAAATTCGATATTTAAACAATCGAATAATGTTTTTTTTTGCGATAAATCAACAAATACTATTTATATATATAATAATACAAATGGGACTTTTAATATGAATATTTTATATTTATGGTTAAATAAATATTTTTGTTTAGATAAAGAAAAATTTAATCATACATTTAATTTATTTCAGAAATTAAATGATAATATTGACGATTTTAATGATATATTTGCAATGATTGGAAACAATAGCAAAGAAATAACAAGAATTATTAATAGTGAAATATTACGATTATATAATGCCAATGAGCTGGCAACAATCAATTTAATATCAATGTCTGTTATTGATAAAACCAGATTTAGTATTTATATAAATGTTTTATTATTGTGTTATTTAAAAGAAATAACAACGTTAATATCATTAAATCTTACAGATACAGATAATATTTAATTATTTACAAAATTATTATTTAAAAAAACAAATAATGTTTTGGAATTAATTACAACACAATTTTTCCAAAAAATAAATATAATATTTACAGAAATATTTCAAGAAATTACAACGAAAATTAGAAGTAATATTATGGTAGTAGATTTAACAGATCCTATTAAATTACACGAAATATTAAATATTATAAATAATATTTTAACTATAGTTTATGTGTTTCTATATGTTCGCAATAAGAAAGACATTAAAGTTATAGTAGAAATAAATAGTATTAAACAAAAAATTAACGATTTATTTGCAATTAAATATAAATTAAGTGATTTTAGAAGAGATCAGGATATATTTACAACATTAAAAAAAACGATTAAGCAAAAAATAGACGCTTTCAGAATAGCTGAAAGAAAAGAAAATAAAAAGAAAAGAGCAGCAAATGAAATAGATATTGAACCAAATATTACAATTGGAATAAGAGAAATAGAACAATATGTAAATAAATTTATTGTGAAAGTTGATATCATTAATTATATAATGATTTTTAATAGATATTATGAATATTTTAATATTATCATTAATTATTTATCCTCAACGACTAATTATACAATTGATGTGAGAGCAATCATATTATTAATAGAACAAATTAAATTAATCTATTTTTATATATATGTACAAATATATACTGAAAATAGATTACTTTTAGAAACTATTGATGAAAGAATGGAATTACAACACTATTATGAAAATATTTTATCTAAATTAATAAATAGTTTATCAGATCCTATCAATCTTGTTTTCAAGAACTTTAAGTATGGTTATAAACCCGAAGGTATTACTGGACAAAGTGTTGAAGATAGAGACAAAGAAATAGAATTAATAGGCAAATTACAGGAAGAATTTGAAATTAGATTTAAATCCAAAATAGAATTAATAAAGCAAAGTATTAGTACATTAACTATTTTAAATTTTAAATCAACATATAATCTTGATATATTACATCGAATTATTTTTCTAAAAGATGAACTATTACCCACAATTGATACAACTTTAGATAATCAATTTAATTTAGGTCTTCCTATCGATACTACTACTGTCCCTCCAAATAAATATATTAATATTTATAATTTATTACTATTTAATATCGATCCGTCTGCTGTAATAACTACGCCTGTAGTTCAACCTGTACCACGTTCAATGGCAATATCTCCAACTACAACAGCAGCAGTTCAACCTGTACAACGACCAATGGCAATATCTCCTACTACAACAGCAGTTCGACCTGTATCACAGACAATGGTAATATCTCCTACTATACCAACTACAACTGCTGTTCGACCTACCTCACAGACGATGGTAATATCTCCTACTATACAAGCAACAACTACAACAGCAGTTCAACCTGTCCCACAAACAATGGCAATATCTCCTACTATACCAGCAACAACTACAACAGCAGTTCAACCTGTCCCACAAACAATGGCAATATCTCCTAATATACCACAACGAACTGTTGGGGGCAGTGCTTCAATAAAAAAAATGTTAAAAAAATATAATTAATAATATTCGTCGTCTTCATCAATTTCTTCATAATCATCATATTCATTTATATAATATTCGTCATCATAATATTCATTTTCATAATCATCATCGACAATAACATTATTCTTTTCTTCTTCTTCCTCTAAATAATATTTCTTATCCAATTCTTCATAATCAATTACAGGTTTAGGTGGATTGGGTGTTGTAATAAATCTATAATGTTCTCTTACATCATCGTCATAATCGATTTCAATAATTGTTTTATTTTCTTTTGGTAGAAAAGGTTTTTTTAAATAATCATCTTTATAATAGGTTAAATAATAATAATAGTAATCATAATTATTATTACTTTTCTTATTAACATAATTATTAATGAGAAATTTCATTCGATGATTTAAAACATTTTCTTTTAAATCTTTTTGCGTTAATATAAAAGTGGAATAGCAATCGAAATAATCAGAAATTTCATTATTTTTGATTGTATATAAATAATGAAAGAAATCGAACAACATTTTATATATTTAAATGAATATATAAAATTAAATCATTTTTTTAATTATTCCATTAATAATTTCTTGTGTTTTTTCTATATCAACATCTTTACTGTGTTTATAATAAATATAAACGTTGTTATTTTTAACAATTAATGATATTCTATTATTAATTTTAAATTCTTGTATTTTATATTCAACTTTATTATCTATATCATTCGTACATGCAAATGAATGCGTTTGCATTTTCATTTCATTAAATGATAATCCATAAAAATTATCATTTGTAATCATTGCATTTTCCAATTTTCTTAAATATACGAATTGACTATCATTACTTACATCATAAATATAAGATAAATTATTTCTATTGTAATAAATTAATGTAGTTTCTTTCGTTATTTTAAATTTTGATTTAATTCTATTTAATAATCCATCATGAATATAAATATCTATTTTATTTAAAACGGATTTATCGGTTTTTGATTTTATATTCATTAAATATATTTCAATCACATTCGTATTTTCCGTTAAAAGTTTGGAAATATCTATCATTTAATAATTGAAAGATAATTAATATTATCATTTTTTATTTTTATATAAATATATATAAATGTCTAAATTTGATATTAAAATCATTTTAGATGATTATATAGATATGATTTACATATATGAAGTAATTTGCAATGAAACTTATAATTATTATTATAATTTAAAATTTTTATTTGAATTTCCGATCATATTCATCAATGTATTTATGACTATTATTAATTCAACGGTTACAGATATTAATATAATTAAAAATTCTAATATTTTTCTAAATGTTATGACAATGTTATTAGTTTCTTTAAGTAATTATTTAAAAATTAATGAAAAATGCGAAATATTAAAGTTAAATCGAGATAAATTTATTAAACTTTATAATCTTATTGAAAAACGTAAATATACAGAAGATATTACTGTTGATTTTATAGATAATGTGATAAATAATTATGACAATATAATTGATAATATTGGTTTTACCTTTCCAACTTTTATATTAAAAAAGATCAGAGAACGTTATGCACAAAAGAAAACATTGCCTTTATTTATAAACGGGATTAAGAAGATAGATAAATATCGTCATGAGAATGGAATAATAACACCAATAATTTTACCGATGAATAGCGATAACAATACGAGTAATTTAATTCCAATAAAAATTGAATTATAAATATAATTTTAATAAGATAAAATAGGAAATAAAAATGTATGAAGATTTATTTATTGACGACAAATATTTAAAATTGAAAACGAAAGAAATCGTCGAAATACTTATAAATATGGATAAATATTATCATTTAGAAGGTAATCCTATTATTCCAGATAATCATTATGATTTATTGAAGGATCGCTTGCGAAAAATAGCACCAAAAAATGCATATTTTAAAAGAGTTGGGTTTAAACCTCCAGATAATATAAAAGTGAAATTGCCATATTATTTAGGTAGTCAAGATAAAATTAAATATGAAGACGTTAAAGAATTAAATAAATGGTTTTTTAAATACAATAAACCTAAAGAATATTGTATTTCTGAAAAATTAGATGGTATTTCCTGTTTAATTGTTAATAATTCCAATGGTGAATGTAAAATTTATACTAGAGGTGATGGATATAATGGAACCGATATATCTCATATTAGAAATCATTTACCATCTATTCCTAATAAAATACCAAAGGAATTTGCAGTAAGAGGTGAATTATTATTATCTAAGAAAAATTGGGAAAAAATAAAAGATACAGGTGTTAATCCTCGTAATGTTGTCGCTGGTATTATTAATAGAAAAACAATAAATAATAAAATATTGTCTTTAATCGATTTCGTTGCATATGAACTTTTAAGTGAAGAAATGAATGCGCATAGTTCACTTAAATTTATTAAAAATATTGGTTTTAAAATAGTTCAACATAATCTTATTAAAAATACTCTCACAAATGATGAATTACTTGATTATCTTAAACTCTTTAAGTCTAAAAGTGATTATGAAATAGACGGAATTGTTATAACTCACAATAAACATTATAAATTGAAAGATGGCAAAAATCCAGAATATTCTTTCGCATTTAAGTCCAATTTACTTTTAGATGAGGCAGAAGTTATTGTAAATGGTGTTGAATGGAATGTATCTAAAGATAAATATTTAAAACCTATCGTTAAATTTACACCTGTTAATATTAATGGTGTTTTAATAAAACAAGCAACTGGATTTAATGCAGATTTTATTGTTAAAAATAAGATCGGTATAGGTTCAATTATTAAAATCCAACGTTCTGGCGATGTTATACCACATATTGTTGCTGTTTTAAAAGCGGCTGATGATAATGAACCATTAATGCCGAAAATGGCTTATAAATGGAATAAAACAAAAATAGATATCATTGTCGAAGGTGATGAAAAAAACAGAGAACAAGATATTAAAGCTTTTACTTTCTTTATGAAATCATTGCAAATTAAAGGAGTAAGTGAAGGAATTATTGCAAAATTATATGATAATTCCTATAATACTATTAAAAAAATCATTAATATAAAAAAAGAAGATTTACTAAAAATTAATGGATTTAAGGACAAAAGTGCTGACAATCTTATAAATGCTTTAAGTATTATTAAAACGAAAGAATGTATTGATATAATGATTGCATCTAATATAATCGGTAGAGGGTTAGGTGAAAGAAAGTTATTGCCAATATTAGATAAATACCCATTTATATGCAATGATAAAACAAAAGCATTAAAATTGACCGTTGATGATATTAAAGATGTTGATGGTATTGGTGATATTTTAGCAATTCAATTTATAGAAAATTTACAGAAATTTTACAATTTTTATGAAGAAATTGGCATGAAAATAAATAAAGAAGTTGCAAAAAAACCAAAAGCTGATATTCATATAAATATTAATATTAATAAGAAAATTGAAAATAAACATTTCTGTTTCACTGGATTTAGAAATAAAAACTTCGAAGAATATATTAAAAATAATAATGGTATTGTTGATGATACCATTAAATCTACTACAAATTATCTTGTTGTAAAAGATAAAACAAAAATAACCAATAAAATTAAAACTGCTATTGAAAAAGGAATTATATTATTATCAATTGAAGATTTCGAAGCACTTATGGTGTAATTATAATATTTATTATAAATATATATGAGCTGTTTTGTTGTTTTACCCAATCAACTTTTCGAAAATATTGATCTATTAAAAGGATTTAAAGATATATTTTTAATGGAAGAGCCGCATTATTTCACTGGTGCTATAAAACCTAATAAAATAAAAATAGCATATATGCGTGCGTGTATGTTATTTTATTATGATTATTTAAAAGAAAATGGTATAAATGCTATTTATAAATCATGTGATGATAATTATAATTTTCTAAAAAAATATGCTAAAATAGTTTTATATGAAATAACAGATTATAAACTAAAAGCCAAATATAAATCGATGGGTTTAAATATCAATGAAATTGAAACCCCAATGTTTTTAATGAAATTAGCAGATTTAAATGCCTATAATAGAGATAATCCAACTCATGCCAGTTTTTATACAATGACAAAAGAAAAATTAGGAATACTTAAGGATGTTAAAAATCAAGATGTTTATAATAGAAAAAATCCTAAAATTAATGTTAGTGTTAATGAAACAATCAATTATATTTCTCCAAATACTATGAATTATTATAAAAATGGAATTGCTTATGCGAATGATAATATTATGTTTAAAGATCATGTTGGATTTGCGACATTAGAAACATTAAAAATATATCCAATTACATTTAATGATGCATATAAAGCATTTCAATATTTTTTAATTAATAATTTTATAAATTTTGGCAATTTTCAAGATGTTATTCAAGAAAATAATCCATTTATATATCATGCAATTATAAGTCCAATGCTTAACAATGGATTATTAAATCCAATGAAATTATTAAAAATTCTCGAAAATTATAAACATAAAATCGATCTAAGTGCTTATGAAGGTTTTATAAGACAAATCATAGGTTGGCGCGAATATATGCGCTATTTATATTTATATAAATATGATATTTTAATTACCAGTAATAAGCATAAAAATTATAAGAAACTTAATAAAAGTTGGTATACGGCAACTACTGGTATTTTAATAATAGATAACGAAATTAAGAAAGCTATTAAATATGGTTATGCACATCATATTGTTAGATTAATGGTTTTTTTAAATTTCCTAATATTAAATGAAATAAATCCAGACGATATTTATAAATGGTTTATGGAAGTCATTAGTATTGATGCATATGATTGGGTAATGGTACCTAATATTTATAGTATGGGTGGTTTCAGTGCCATAGGTATGAAAAGACCCTATTTATCGTCTTCTAATTATATATTAAAAATGTCGAATTATAAAAAGAATGGGATGTGGAATTTAGTATGGGATGATAAATTTCGATCTTTTGTAAAATCTAGAAATATTAATTTTTATTTAAGGAGTATTAAATAATAAAAAATATAATGAATTATGATGAGAATGAAATAATAAATACATTATTTGCATCATATAAAAATAATAACAATTTACAAATAATTTATAATGAACTTTTAGAAATTATTTATAATATCATTATAAATCATAGTAATTCATTCGAACCTTATTTAGATATTATAAATGACAATGGAGGTATTTATACAGTCATTCATTTATTCACTACTAAATACAAACATACAGATATTCTCAAAATAGACATTTATAATCGATTGCAATTTTATGAATTATTGGCGTTTATTGCATTATTCGATAAAATCTACAATAAAATTATAAATAATATTCATAATGACATTTGCAATATTATTGAAAATATTAAATTATAAATGTCATAATTAAATATTAAAAATTTAAAAAAATGATAATTTGCATTCTTATTATTATCGCAGATGACCAGACTAGCAGAGTTGAATGAAATGAACGAAACGCGGAATTATCTCATTGATATCCATAATAATTATAGAGGGTTTGTATTGCTCCAAATTATTAATAAGATCGACGACCGTTATGATAATATTCTAAAACTAGCGAGTAGAAATATAATGCTTTCTGAAGAATTTAATGAAATCTATTCCATTGCCAACCATGAATTGATTTATGGCACGGATGAATATGAATATTTATATACATTATGTACATTGATGGCAATTATCAAAAAGATCATCGATTATACTGATCTTTAGATTTTTGTTAATTAAATTACAAAAAAGACCAAAAATTGATCTTTTTTGTTGATATTTTCTAGAACAGCCTATCCAAACGCATCTCCCATGAAACGATCACATCTTCCATATGCTGAAATTCGAAATCATCATCTTTTTCATTCGAATAATCTGCATTTTGTTTGCTTGAGACGCAGAAAATTTCCTCGTCATCATACAATTCTCCATTTCCTGAAATATGCATCTGTGCAGGTAAGCAAATAATTGTTCTTAAATCAATTTCATTTTTTTTTTATTGTAGCTTAAAAATAATACATTTTCATATATTATAAATGAATTATTTAAATTTTCTATATGCATGCATATTATTTTTAGTTTTGGATTGTATTTGGATTTACTCTAATATAAATTATTATCTCAATTTAGCTTTAACAATACAAAAAGAACCTTTTATGTTAAAAATACCAACAGTTATTATTGCATATACATTTCTAATGATCAGTTTATATTTTTGCATAAGATTTATAGAACTTGAAGTTAAAACTAAAGATTATCTTAAAATATTCCTATATAGTGCATTGTTTGGTTTAAGTGTGTATGGTATATTTAGTTTTACGACATGTGCTTTTTTCAAGAATTATAATTATTTCAATGCCATACTTGATACAATATGGGCGGTGGTTCTATATTCTACATCAAGTTTGTTATATTTTTATTTATAGATAAAAGATTTTTACAATCATTCCATCCATAATTAAATAATTTATTCGATATTTCCTTATCCAAATACAAATAATCTTTATAATTAAATGCGCGATGAGCCATATTTCTATTTATATTTATAGAAGTTTCGCATTTATCTACACAATCGAAATGATGCAGATTTTTAAATATTCCGCCATCTATATAATTTGCATTTTTATATTTCTTCGTTAATGTTTTGCCACATATGAAAGGGATATAGGAACTACAACTACAAAAATCTAATAATTCCTCTAAATTTGCAAATTTATCTATTTTTTCATTAATAATTTTTAATTTTTCTATTTTCGATACTACTATCGAAATTGGTGCATTTTCTATAGGAACATTATTATATTTCTTCATAATATTCTTTTTTACTATTTGTTGAAATTCTTCCAAATTTTTATTGAATTTTACTACATAATTATTATTTCCAATCATCTTATCCCAAATATAATTATGGTCTGATAAATCTTTTTCTAAATAATAGATAATTGACGCATAAGAACCTCCCGATATTCCTGTAAGATGATAATCATTTATTGACAAATTTTTCTTTATATATCCTAATGCACCAATACTATATGGTATTAGCAACCCTGTCGTATCTACATTTATATTTATTAAACAAAATGATTGAATTATCAACGTATTTAATAATATTAATAAATATAAAAAATTCATTTTACTACTATAGATTGCGAAATCATTTTTATTACATCCAATGTTTGTTGTTTAACGATTTCATCCTCTTCTTCCGTATTTCCGTAAATAATCTGTTCGCTGATTTCATTATATGCTTCCGTAAATTTAATATAAACATTTGCATTCACGCATGGACGAAGTTCAGTAATTAACGGATACAACTGATATTTAACTCCAATCAGTGTATAATCGCCATATTTGTTAATAATATTATTCAATTTTACATTGACAGCCACCGAAGACATTGGATTAAAAATACTTTATATTAAATAAATCATTTTTTATAATTATTAGTATAAAAAATAAAATTTAAATATATTCTATCCATTCTTCTATTATCTTATCATCATAACCACGTTCCCGCAATTCTTCTTTTACAAGTTGTTTATGTTTTGCTATAGTATAATCATTCCTTAAATCCAATTCATTTTTAACGAGGACAATGATATTACCTATTTGTTGATTATCGCTAATTTGTATTTCAATTAAATCATTGAAACCATTCAGACAATTTAATAATCTTGTTAAACGACCTGTGAAACATTTGCATTCAGCATCTGAGATTTCAATATTTAAAATTGCTTTAATTTCATTTCTATGTTCATTCTCTTGTATAAGTTCCCATATATAGAATAACAGTTCTTTAAAAGTAATTAAGAGAACACTATGATAATCTGAATTATTCGAATATTCAATCAATAGTTCTTTGGTTTTGGAGGTTAAAATAGTATCCATAAGGATTTCATTCATAATGAAATCTTCTTTTGTTTTCAATGGTTTTGCCATAATTTTAGAAATACTTGTATTTATAGATTGTTGAATAGAATGATTATGAATATTTTGTCCATCATTATAAACTTGGATCTCGAAGGTATTTGCAAGTCTATTTAAAAATCTTACAATCTGAGGTGGAACATATTCAATTTCGTTGTTATCATATGTAAATATATGTAAATTATTACAATTAATTATACTAATTGGAATAGATTTAAGTTTATTATTATTTAAAAAGCAATATTCTAAAAGATGCAGATTTCCAATTCCATCTGGTATTTCGCGAATATTGTTATTAGAAAAATAAATGCCCACAATATTCGTTAAAGTAAATAATTCATGTGGTATAATTTCAATCTTATTATTTGTTAAATCAATATCTTTTAGATCTCTAAGATATTTAATATTTATAGGTATTATATTAATCGATAAATATAAATTAGTTAATTTTGTTAAATTTTTAATATTTTCAGGAACATGAGTGCAAATATTTTCTGATAAATTTAAAAGTGTTAAATTAGTTAAATTAAATATACTACGATAACTAGTTTCGTCATTAATTATATTTTGCGATAAATATAATGTTTTTAAATTTCCCAAATGTTCAATTTCTTCAGGAACTTCTTTTATATTATTGCCTGATAATAATAAGACAGTTAATTCTTGCAGATTTTTAATATCTTTTGAAATATTTAATAATTTATTTTTAGTTATATCCAAACAATTTAATTTAGTTAATTTACAAATTGCAGTTGGGAATTCTTTAATATTATTACAATCCATAACCAATGTTTCCAAATTAATCAATAAACCTATATCGTCAATAATAGTTTCAATATTATTGAAAGATAGATATAAAGAATTCAATCTTGTTAATAAACCAATATCTTTTGGTAATTCAATTAAGTTAAAACCATTTAAATGTAAATGTTCTAATGCTAAGATTTCACTGTCGGTATTATCTTTTTCCAATCGCATGAGTTTATTATAATCGCGGCGACTAAAGCTATCCATAATATTAAAAGTAGTATAAATAAGACAAAAATCATTTTTTATATAAATTCAATCCATTCTTCGATAGTTTTATCATCATAACCGCGATCTCTCATTTCTATTTCAACTAATTGTTTATGTTTTTCTATCGTATATTCTCTTCTAAATTCCAATTCATTTTTAATAAGGATTACAATATTTCCTATTTGTTGGTTGTCGCTGATTTTAATTTCAATTAAATCATTGAAACCATTTAAACAATTTAATAATCTTGATAAACGACCTGTGAAACATTTGCATTCGGCATCTAAGATTTCATTATTTAAAATTCTTTTTATTTCATCTCCATTTTCGTTTTCTTGAATTAATTCCCATACATATAATAATAGTTCAATAAAAGTGATTAATAGAACACTATGATAATCTTGATCATTTGCATATTCGATCAATAGTTCTTTCGTTTTATTTGTTAAAATTTCATCATTCAATATTTCATTCATAATAGTATCTTCATCTGATTTTAAAGGAGTAGCCATGATTTTCGAAATACTACTACTGATTGATTGTTGAATAGCATGATTATGAACATTTTGTCCATCATTATAAACTTGAAATTCAGTTATATTCATAATCCTATCTAAAAATCTTTCGACTTGAGGAGGAATATAATCAATTGCATTATTATGATATATGAATAATCGTAAATTTGCACAATAAATAATCTCAATTGGTATAGAAATAATATGATTATAAGATACATGTAAGTTTTGTAAAAGAACTAGTTTTTTAATTCCAATAGGAATATCACTAATCTTATTATTCGAAACATTAATAATAAGTAGTTTCGTCAAGTACTCAATTTCATATGGAATACTTGTAATGTTATTAAAATCCAATTCAAGAATTTTTAATTCGATGAGATTTTTAATATTTGGCGAAATAACACTAATTTCATTCTTTGATAAAATTAAATGAATTAATGTTGATAAGTTTAATATACCATCTGGGACTTCTTCAATATGATTATTTGATAGATTTAGATCATGTAAATTTATTAATTTAAATAATTCTTCTGGAAGTTCTTTAATATGATTGGAAGATAAATTTAAACAACTTAATTTCGTTAAATATTCAATAACAGTTGGTATGCATTTTATTTTATTTCTTGCCATAGATATAATATATAAATTTGTGAAATTTTTAATATCATCTGGAATACTCGATATAGAATTTTCGGATAAATCTAAATGATTTAAATTAGATAACGCGAATATTTCACAAGGAAATGTAGTAAATTTATTATCTGATAAATTTAAATTTTTCAATTGAATTAACTCATTAAATTCTTCTGGTAATTTTGCTAATAAATTTTCATTCAATTTTAAATTAGTCATCGTTTTTATTTTATTAATATTTGATGATATATTCAATAATCTATTTTTAGATATATCCAATGTAAATAAATTTGTTAAATTACAAACATCTTCCGTTATCTCTTCAATATCATTATAAGATAAATATAAAGTTTTTAATCTTGTTAATAATCCTAATTCTTTTGGAATATTAGTTAAATTAATGCAATGTAAATGCAAATGTTCCAATTCTAATATTTCAGTATTATTATTATTCTCTCTTAATTTAAGTATTTTATCGTAATCGTGGACACTAAAACTGTCCATAGTATTAGGCAAATATAAATAAAACAAAAATCATTTTTTTAAATATATTCTATCCATTCTTGTATTATTTTTTCTTCATATCCTCGTTCTTTCAATTCTTTTTCTACCAATTGTTTATGTTTTTCCATTGTATACTCGTTCCTTACATCCAATTCATTTTTAAGGAGAACAATGATATTTCCTATTTGTTGATTATCGCTAATTTTTATTTCTATTAAATCATTGAAACCATTCAGACAATTCAATAGTCTTGTTAAACGACCCGTGAAACATTTGCATTCGGCATCTAAGATTTCATTATTTAAAATTGCTTTAATTTCATTTCTATGTTCATTTTCTTGTATGAGTTCCCATACATACAATAACAGTTCTTTAAAAGTAATGAATAGGACACTATGATAATCGGGATTATTAGAATATTCGATTAATAGTTCTTTTGTTTTGGATGTTAAAATAGCATCGGTAAGGATTTCATTCATAATATTATCTTCTTCTGATTTTAAAGGAGTTGCCATGATTTTAGAAATACTAGCACTGATCGATTGTTGAATGGAATGATTATGAACATTTTGATTATCATTATACACTTGAATTTCAATGATGTTATTAATCCTATCTAAAAATCGAATGACTTGAAAAGGAATATAATCAATTTCATTATTATGATATGAGAATATCTGTAAATTAGTACAATGAATTATTTCGATAGGTATTACAGTAATTTCATTGGTATTAATATTCAGTTGTTCTAAATTGATAAGATTTCGAATATTTTTAGAAATAGTAGATATTTTATTTTTCGATAAATCAAGTTCTATTATAGTTTTTAATTTAAATAATTCTTCGGGTATTTTCAAGATATTATTATAGGATAAATTTAAATATTTTAAATTTATTAAATTTTCTATTTGTTTTGGTATTTTTTCAATATGATTAAAAGTTAAATTTAAATTTTGTAATTTGGTCAATTTTCCTATTTCATCGGGTATATAAGAAATTCTGGTATTCTTCAATTTTAAATTTGTTAAATTCGTTAAATTAAATAATTTTTCTGAAACCAATCGAATATTATTATTAGACAAATTTAAATATTCCATTTGGGTTAAATTACATATTTCAATTATATTAGTAATTTTATTATCTGATAAATCTAAATGTGTTAAATGTGTTAAACTATTAATAACAACAGGAATTTCTTTTAATTTTAACTTGATTAATATCAATGCACCTGTCCTATCTTTAATTTCCCTAATAATAATATCCATTTATATCGAACATAAATAACAAAAAGTCATTTTTTTCAGAAATAAATAGTATGTAGTTCTGTTAAATATTCAATTTCAATTGGTAATACTTGTATATTATTTGTATTTATATTTAATACTTCAAGATAAATGAGATTTTGAATATTTCTAGAAATTTTCATTATTTTATTTTTAGATAAATCAATCTCTTTTATCGTTATCAGATTAAATAATTCTTCTGGTATTTCTTCAATATTATTATAGGATAAATTTAAATATCTCAATAGTATTAAATTACTCAATCCTATTATATTCTCTATTTTATTATATGACAAATCTAAATATAATATCTGGCTTAAATTAGTAATTACATTTGGTATCATTTTCATATTAACGTTAAAATTGATTTTTTTCTTTTCTGGTTCAATCTTATTTTCTTCATTAGATATAATAATTTTCATATGTATTTTCGAATTATTATAAAAACAAAAATCATTTTTTATATATGTTCAATCCATTCTCCAATGATCTTATCATCATAACCGCGTTCTCTCAATTCTATTTCAACTAATTGTTTATGTTTTTCCATTGTATATTCGTTCCTTAAATCCAATTCATTTTTAAGGAGGACAATGATATTTCCAATTTGTTGATTATCGCTAATTTTTATTTCTATTAAATCATTGAAACCGTTTAGACAATTTAATAGTCTTGATAAACGACCTGTAAAACATTTGTATTCGGCATCTAAGATTTCATTATTTAAAATTGCTTTAATTTCATTCCTATGTTCATTTTCTTGTATGAGTTCCCATATATAGAATAACAGTTCTTTAAAAGTAATGAATAGGACACTATGATATTCTTGATTATTAGAATATTCGATCAATAGTTCTTTCGTTTTGGATGTTAAAATAACATCGGTAAGGATTTCATTCATAATAAGTTCTTCTGTAGATTTTAAAGGAGTTGCCATGATTTTAGAAATACTAGTACTAATCGATAGTTGAATGGAATGATTATGAACATTTTGATTATCATTATAGACTTCCATTTCGATTGTATTCATACGTCTATTTAAAAATCTCATGACTTGTAGAGGAATATAATCGATTTCATTGTTGTTGTATGAGAATAGTTGCAAATTGATACAATGAATTATTTCGATTGGTATTACAGTAATATTATTGGTATTTATATGTAATTGTTCTAAATTGGTAAGATTTCGAACATTTTTAGAAATAGTCGATATTTTATTTTTCGAAAAATCAATTTCTTTTATATTTGTTAATTTAAATAATTCTTCGGGAATTTCTTCAATAATATTGTAAGATAATTTTAAAGTATTTAAATTTGTTAATTTTTCTATTTGTTTTGGTATTTTTTCGATAAAATTAAATGTTGCATTTAATTTTATTAATTTAGTCAATTTTCCTATTTCATCAGGTATATAAGAAATATTAGTATTTTTCAACATTAGTTCGGTTAAATTGACTAAATTACATAATTTTTTAGACACTGATTTAATATTATTATCAGACAAATTTAAATATTCTAAATTAGATAATTTCAATATTGCACTCGGAATATGTTCGAATTCGTTCTTATTCAATGAAAGTGAATGTAAATTCGTTAAATCTTTAAATCCTTTTGATAATTTTCTAATATTATTGTCTGTTAAATGTAAATTTTTTAAATTAGTTAATTGTTTAATGATATAATCTGATACATTTACAATTTTACTCATAAATATTTCTAAATATTCAAGTTTTGTTGCAAAGATAAGTTGTTCTGGTAATTTATATAAATCATAAGAAACTGATAAACTCGTTAATTTAGTATATTTATTTAATTCATTGAGTTTTGTATATGATAGTTCATGATATAAATGCAATGTATCAGTATTCATAATTCGATATGAGATAAATAATAATAAGTCATTTTTTAGGAACTTAAAAAAATGATTTAATATTTAAATTTAAATATTTTAATTTCATAATGTCATTGTTAAACGAGTTAAAATGTATTTTATATACGATAGATGAATTTATTATGCGATATGATGAAAGTAATAAGGAAACACGTACAATATATGATAAAAATATTTATACTTATTTAGCAAATAGAAATAGATCATATGATATTTCTATTATAGAAAAAGAACGTCAATTTATTATTGATAAATTAAATTATATACATTTAATCAATAAGCACGAAAATGATTTAATAATATTGAAGAAAAATATAAGATATTATGAACAAATAATAAATGCAATTGCAATAACTGTCATTTTGATATCTATTCGTTATTTTCTATCATTTTTTGAATAAAAAAATGAAATATAATTAATAATTGTTAATTAAAAAATGCGCATTTGCAAAGAAAACCTTGAGATAATCCCATTGAATAATATAGATATGACAATTGAATTTATGAAAAAATTAGGTTATATATATAATTATGATTGTATCTATAGTAGAGAAAATGGATATTATAAATATTTTAGAGATTATAATATAAACAATTATATCATGTGTTATATTTATGTAGATGATGAGTATAATAAATACAATGAAATATTATATAATATTTATCATGAAGAATATTATAAATATTATGAGAAAAATCCAGATATAAAAATATTAGTATGGACAAATAATGCAGACTGGTGTAAAATAAATTTTAAGTTCTTTAATACCTTATATTTGGATTTTTCTCATATTATAAAAAAAATGCAGATGGGTGTAATATAAATCTTAAGTTCTTTAATACTACTACTATACCAATGAAACAAATGATTTTTTAATATAATTTTTAATATAAAAATTTGAAAATAATGCAATCATTTGTGATTGATATGCTAATTGTATCCATGCATAATTAATTGGATACACATTTTCATATAATAATACAAAAATCGAATGAGTGAAACAAATATAAAATTGTGCAATCTGAGATTGTGTTATTAGTTTTTTAAATGGATTATTGTATCCTAATGAAGTCCATAAATAATGCATATACATTAAGGTATGAATAATACTATTTAATAGACCTCCAAATGCAGCTGTTCCATTGCCAACATCATTGTATAATAACATACCCCATACAATTGCAATGGACGAATGATGATAAATATGTAGAAATGTCAATTGATTTTGTTTTTTCCTTAGAATAATAAAAAATGTATCACAATAATCTAAATATTTTGATAAATAATGAATAAACGTGAAATATTGCAAATTATCATTGAATTGTGTATTTAATCCAAAAAAATTATTGAAAGTTGTAATATTAATTAATCCGCTAATCATATAGATATTCAATAAAACTTGTACTATATTATAAATAACAAGCGGGGTTTTTAATACATATGGTTTCTTATTTTTCATATAATTATTTAGAAAATAGATAGAAGATAGATATATATTTGTTGTAATAAATATAGATACGGGATTTGTAAGAATATTCATTATAATATTATATATATAAATCTTTATATATTTAATTTTTTAAGTTTTTGTAAAAATAGCATCACATGTGGTGAAATATATTGAATTTCATGATTATCATAAAAAAAATATTGTAAACGATTGCAATAAATAATATTATTGGGAATAGATCTAATATTATTTTGCATGATATACAGACCTTTTAAATTGATTAAATTGCCAATTTCTTCAGGTATATATCGAATGTTATTACATGATATATTTAATATATTTAAATTCGTTAATTTGCCAATTTCATGTGGTAAGTTATATATATAGTTTGTATATATATTTAAAATATTTAGATTGCTTAAATTACAAAGTTCTTTTGGAATTTTAACAATTTTATTACAAGCTAAATTTAAATCTTTTAAATTACTTAAATTACCAATTTCTTTTGGAATTGAGCGGATATTATTATCTGATAATATTAAAGTTTTCAATTCAATCATTTTTCCAATTTCAATTGGAACGATTTCAATATGATTATTATGCAAAGACAAATAATTCAATTTCTTTAAATCTAAAATATAATTGGGTATACTAACAATTTCATTAAAATTTAAATTTAATATTTCTAAATTCGTTAAATATTCTTTTATATTATTCATAATTTTTTATATAATTGATTTCTTTATTATAATTCGATGAAGGACGTTCTAAAATTATAATCGGTTCTGAATTGTGATTTTTTAAAAGTTTAAATATTGTATCGAAATCTTCCAATGGAATTTTACCATCGAAAAGAGGTGCATGTACGTCAACTTTAGAACCTTTCTTTTTCTCACTATTATTTAAATGAACAACTGCAATATCTTTATTATTTTTCTTTAAAAATAATTCGAATGCTTCAGCTAAATTATAACCATCTGACCATACATGAGCAGTATCAATACATATTTTTAGATAATTTCGTTCTTCCTTAGAGAAACTATTATAAAAATCGATGAAATCTGTTAAATTCGTAAGAAGTTCTGTGCCTTGACCTGCTGGAGTTTCTAAAATTATTTTTGATTTTAAATTTAAAACAATCATATTTTCAATTATATGTTTCAATGCATTTTTCATATTTAATAATCCTTGTTCTGGTGTTAATGTAGTATATTTTCCAACATGAACAACTGTTCCGATGGTTCCTAATAAATCTGCTAATATTAATTCATTCATTAGGATTTTTATCCAATAACAATTATTGATTTCACAATCGCGAGCATTATTTTTAAATTCTCTAGCTAGATTTATGGTATAAGGTGAATGTATAACTAATTTAAAATTATTTTTCTTGCAATATTCTAAAATAGCTGGAACTTCCTCTCTATATTTATCAATATTTGCAAGTTGAGTACTACGTGGATTAGATGCAAAAAATTGTAATGCATTACCATCATTATTTTTAATATCAATCATAGTATTCAATAATGTTTTTTGTTTAGTTATATGTGCCCCGATATATTTCATGTTGTATATAAAATAAAAAATGATAAAGTTTTATATAAAAAATATTTATGTTAATGTGCTTATTTTCTAAAAATGGTTTACATAAATTCTTAAAGAAGCAAAAATATGACGAATATAAAAATAAAAGGAAAAATATGTATGATATTGGCAATTATAAACCTTATTCGGTTTATTACACAGATAGTAAAGATAATCTTGTTAAATTAGATGGGTTATGCAGTTTATGTGATGGAACCATTCATATATCTATTGGACAAAATCCAAATAGGTTAATCTTAAGTATAGTAAAATTGGAAGATGGTATTATTAAGAAAGATGTTTCTTTTCATATATATAAATTTACATATGAGAAAATCAATGATATTTGCGAAATAACCCAATATCATATATATACGGCAATGCAAGAATATTTAATAAATAATAATAATATAATAGTTGCTGTTTAATAATGTTTGATATAATTTTTATTATTACACCGACCGAAAAGAAAAATGAGACAAGATTATTTATTTTTATATATCTTAAAACTATGTTTTAGGTAATTTGTTAAATGTTCTCTCTTTATTTTGGTCGTTATTATATCTTTTATAAGGATACTTATAAGTTTTATCTATTACTCTTGTACCTGTTTTACTTCTTCCATAAGATGGTTTCATATTTAGATAAATAGATGTTTCATCTAAACAAATTGTTTTATCATAACTAAACTTTTTAAATTTATTATAAAAAACTTCTAAATCTTCTTTTTCTTGTCCTTCTTTCTTTTCAGGATAGTATTTACTTCTTAATTTTTTTCTTGTGATTTTATTTGATTTTAATATATTATATATTGAATGATCTGATAATTTTACCTTATATTTGTCATTTATCAATTTAGAAAATTCCCATAATGTGGTTGTAGGATATAATTTAACATATTGTTTAACAAATGTTGTTATTTCAGGTGTTATTTTTAAAGGTTTATTATTTCTTTTCTTTCTATCAATATTACCATCTTTATTATATTTTATTTTCCATTTAGATAAAGATTGATATTTACAATTAAATATTTTATTACATACATCTCTCATCGTCTTATTATGTGTTAAATAATATTTTACAGCGGTTAATTTATAATCTTTACTATGTTGTTCTACCATTTTCTTACTATATAAATGTACTTAAAAATAAATCACATAATAATATATAACATTATGGAGATTACTAATCTGGTAGCAGAAAATGAAAAACTTAAAAATGAAATTATTGAGTTAAAGGAACAATTAAAAAAATATACTTATGGTAATACTCATAAAAGATATTATGAAAAAAATAAAGAACGTGTAAAAGAAGGTGGTGCAAATTATCTAAAAAAGTTGAAAGAAGAGAACCCTGATAAATTAAAAGAATATAGAAGAACTGCTTATCTAAATAAGAAGAATAAATTAAAAGAAATTAACATTTAAATTGATTTAATAGA